>Ga0182027_10010254_pt1 | contig 13348 bp, 15 predicted proteins | sample 712E1DmetaG_FD_121300 | JGI IMG/M metagenome (GOLD analysis project Ga0182027, IMG submission 121300) | Permafrost microbial communities from Stordalen Mire, Sweden - 712E1D metaG (Illumina Assembly) | ecosystem: Environmental > Terrestrial > Soil > Wetlands > Permafrost | place: Sweden...
CTAAAAATGTAATACGGCATTCAGTTCCATCTGACGTAATAATCCCCGTAACATTGACAGTTCCTGTAGAAATAGTTATTTGCGCAAATTTAGAAGCACTACCTGCAACTCCTGCAAGTACTACCGAACCTGCTGAAAGAGTTCCGGTACCTACCGCCATGGTGTTAGGCGTTCCCGCCGTTGCACCACCTTGACCGTTTATGGTTAATGCACCCGTTATCGTCAATGAATTGGTACCACTCATGGTAGCACCAGTGACCACATTCGGGTTGCCTTGCGTGAAGGTTAATGAAGCGCAAGACGCAGCAACATCTACTGTCACTGTAACACCGGCATTAATTGTAACAGCGTCTGCTGATGTCGGAGTTGCAGCACTTCCTGCAACACCACCTGCTGTTGTTGCCCAAATAGCTCCGCTCCAATTGCCTGTCGCAACTGCAAACCTTTGAGCCATTGCTGTCGTGCCAATAGATACAACCATCGTCAGAAGAACGATTAGAAAATGCGATATATGAGATTTCTTTTTCATCACTGAGAATTAAATATTATTTCCTATGTGAGATATTTGTTCCATCATTACGCTGCGATAGCATTGGCTACCATTGTTTTCTGCTCACTGGATAGGATGGAGAGAAGTGCTCTCTTCATCGAGGTTTTCGCAATAAATCCATCAGCAACATCCTGTGTGTTCCTTCGATAGAACTCGCTTGGATCCATCGAAAGGATGAACACCCTGGTTGAAGGCCTGAGGTTTTTGATCGCCTTCGTTGCTTCTAAACCATTCTGCTTCGGCATATGAATATCCATAAGAACGAGATCGGGATGAAATCGTTCTGCTTGTTCGACGGCTTCTTGTCCATCAATGGCTTCTCCTACTACCTCTACATCTTTTTGCGCTCTTAAAAACGCGATTAAGATCCGACGGAAACTTTCGTGATCGTCAGCTAAGAGAACTTTTAGTTTTTGCATTGTATTACTCCTTATTATTAGTTTTTATTTGTGATTATATTCTATTTTGTAGAAAACGGTATTGGCAATGGTGGAGGCGGGACACCAAATGTTGCCTCGAGCGACGGCTTCAATGAGTGCTTAAGAATAAATCCATCCGCCCGTGCTTCAAATGCCTGCTTACGATATATTGGATCGTCGTGATTGGTAGCAATAAGCACTTTCGTTTTCGGCCAGCGTTGTTTGATAATCCGTGTTGCTTCAATTCCATTCAACTGAGGCATAGAGATATCCATCAGCACAACATCGGGGAAAAGATCCTCCACTTTTTTAACTGCATCGTGGCCGTCCGTCGCTTCGCCGACAACAACGACATGCGGCAATTGGTCAAGAAAATCATGGACAACCTTCCGATAATCCTGATGGTCATCTGCAATAAGAACTTTAATTCTGTTCATACTATTATCCCCTCTGAAAAATGAAAATGGTCCTTTAATAACGGGGATAATATACCATTGCAGTAATCGAAGCGAATCGTTTGATTACCGTATATTAAAGGATACAGGGATTACCGTATGCGTCTACGGTAAATACCGTAGATATATATTAGACGTTACCGGAAACAAGCAGATTTAAGCGTTTTTGGCAGAATTGGCGAATTAAACTAAATTTGAATGAAGGCTGGTAAGCAAGTAAAATGGTGAATATGTGACAGAAGATGGAGAGAAAAGCCTTGTGCTAATCAGGTAAAGTGCTATGGAAGCAGTAGGGAAACGGAAAAAATATTTTTCGGATATAATAGAGAACGAAAAAAGCTTTTACGGTATAATAGTGAAAATATTAGTTCTTATCGTTTCGGCAATTTAATTTCTTGCGGAGTCACTCGAACTATCCGGTGCATAACTTCGTGGAAGGGCATAGTCCGTTCGATGAGACTTTGGATTGCGGGCTTTTGTAAGTCCGGTTTATTTGTTGGTTTGGGTTTATTCATATTATTTCATCCTATTAATGCCTATACGTTGCCACTCGTAACCAAAGCCACCGCACATGAACATAAACTCGGTGGTATCGCGCCTGTTATAAATATCTTTATATGTGATAATTCCATAGCAACAATTTGTACCCATTTTCCCATCTACAAAAGTCTGGGCGAATCGTATTGTAATTGGTTCGTCGGGAGAGAGAGAAGTGGGCTGACTCATTTTAACGTTGGGTCGAATTGTTGGCGGTGTATTACGGAAAATAGAAGTTTTCCCAATACAAAGACTTTCGGCGGGTGTTCTTCCGAAGTTTTTATATAAACCTCCAAATCGCCGGAGCCGTTAGATTGGGACACTCCAACCCATGCCCTGTTTTCAATAATAAAATTTTCCTCAGCCCTCTCGTTGCTTTTCCTTGTCAAGTTCAATGCGATAGAATCTCTTACGCCGTTGCAGGAATCGGAGAACATTTGATGTACCAAGGCATCGTGAGAAATTTTGACTTGTGTGTGGGTTTCATAAAACAAATAACCAGCAACGAGCAGGGCGGCGGTAGTCAAAACAATTTCCAAAACTTTATAGTTGTTTTCAAAAAAGCATATAACACCATACCAAAGATTGCCGATATAAGAAAATATTGTTCTGGGTTTATCCATTCTCACGGGGTACTTGCTTGGTGGGTGACAACTATTGTTTGTTGGTTGTTCCTCTTTTTCGGATTGCTCTTTTTAATAAGTGCCGGTGATCCCGAGTGGGGGAAATTTCTTCCTGCCGTTTTCCCTCTCGCGGTGATATTTTTATATAGTGGAATAAAACTCATTTATGTTTCTTGGTCAATTTATAATTCTATTTTCTAATCATGTCTTTATATCTCAATCTTCCATCACATGCGCAGGGAGGAACTCTGTTTTTTTTAAAGGCTTGGAGGTTGCCTCCCCTTTTTGTTCAATGCATACCGGACGAGATTAGCAGCATCGTGTATATCGAGTTTCTGCATTATGTTTGTCCTGTGTGTTTCCACCGTTCTTGCGCTGATGAAAAGTTTTTCAGCGATTTGCGCGTTGTTCAATCCGTCCGCGATATGCAAGAGGATTTCCCTTTCACGGTTAGTGAGATGGATGTCTTCATTGCTCAGCGGAAGTTCTTCTCGTGCATCTGCCTTCCGCAAATATGCATTCACCATAATTTCTGACACGCGCGGACTGAAGAAGTGTTCTCCTTTTGCTACAGCACGAATAGCTGCGGCAAGGTCATCTTTCCCGGTATTTTTCAGCATGTATCCGCCGGCGCCGCATTTAAATATCTGATAGACGTACTCTTCATTGTCGTGCATCGTCAAGACAAGAACTTTCGTGGTGGGATTGTTTTTTCGTATCAGTTTTGTGGCTTCAATCCCTGAAAGCTTCGGCATCGAAAGATCGATGATGACAATGTCGGGTTCCAATTTCTTCGTCAATTTGACTGCTTCTTCGCCATCGCCAGCTTCACCGACCACGACAAATTCTTTGTAAGGTTCTAATAATTTGATAAGGCCGCTGCGGACCATCGGATGATCATCGGCGAGAAGAATTTTTAATTTATTCATGATTATGTGATTTTATAAGTGGCACTTCGACAGTAATGAGTGTTCCATTATTAGGCGTCGAATCAATTGTCAGCACACCGCCCATTGAAGAAGCGCGATCACGCATTCCCGGCAATCCCATACCACCTTTGCCTGTTGCTCGAATAAGACTTGGCTGATTGGTAATCCCTTTTCCATTGTCTTCAATAACCAAGCGAATGCCATTGCTATGACGAATGATTTGCAGATTGACCTCTGTAGCTTCTGCATGCTTCGATACATTATTAAGTGATTCTTGTGCGATTCTATAGAGGCCTATTTCCAAATTTGAATCAAGCCGGTCGGCTATTCCATGCGCTTGAAACTGCACCTTCACATTCGTACGATTAGAAAATTGTTCACTCAGGAGCTGAAGCGCGGGCGCTAATCCGAAATCATCCAGGACACTCGGCATCAGGTTATACGAAATTTCGCGCGCTTCTTTCATCACGCTGTCGAGCAGGTTCTTCATATCGTCAATACGTTCACGTTCATCCTTGCCTGGCGTAATCATATCCTCCAGTATCTCAAGATTGAATTTTATAGCCGTGAGCATTTGACCAAGGCCGTCGTGAATTTCTCGGGCAATGCGCCTGCGTTCATCTTCCTGCGCCTGCACACGCGCGCCGGAGAGAATTTCTAATTCTTTTTCCCGCTGAAGAAGATCCGTGTACAGTTGTGCATTGACCATCGCGATAGAATTCTTCTCGGCAAGCGAGGTCAGCAGCCGCATTTCGCGTCCGGTATAATCGTGGTACTGGCGGTACCCTACAACGAGCATCCCCTTATGCTTTCCTTCTACAATCAATGGGAGCCACGCAGATGAAATAAGTTTTTCCTCTCCAACAAGTGAAAGCTGGGAAAGCGGATATCGCATCTGTGAACTGGAATTTTGGATGATAAGCGGTTCTTCAATTTTTAAAATATCAACCAGCGTTTCATTGGGCTGAAACATTTCTGTCGTATGCTGGAGTGTGTTGCCGCAAATCGAGGTCCATTGCACGTGCAATTGCAATTCATCGAACAGAAGAATTCCGCCAAAATGTGCACGTGTCAAGTTCAGCGTCTGCTGCAATATTGCAGCAAATATTTTATTTAAATCGACAACACCGACAAGTTTTCGGTCGATATCACTTAATGTCTCTTGTTCCCATATCCAGAGCGTCTGTTCACGTTCAAGCATTTTTCGTTCGGTAATATTACGAAACGACGCTTGTACAGCCGGATGATCGTTCCATGCGATGACATGTGCATTTGTTTCCAAATCTATAATCTTTCCTTGTTTCGTGACACCGCGCAGTTCGTAATTCCGAAGAACCTCATCCCCTACTACCTGCCCATCAGGCGCCATGGGAAGAAATGGTTTGCTTGGTTGAGCAAGGGTCTCTGAAAAATGAAGCAACTGCATTTCTTCCGCTGATGGATAACCGAACATAGTGACCGCTGATGGATTGACATACACGAGCCGTTCATTCTGCACGACCATAATACCGTCGAGCGAGCTTTCTACAATACTGCGATACTGACGCTGCGTCTCGAGCATTTTGCGCGTAAACTCTTTTCGTTCCGCGAGATCCTTGTGCAAAGCAACGCATTCCAAAAGTTTGCCGCTCGCATCAAGAATAGGAGAAAGAATTAAATCTGCTACAGCCATTTGCCCGTCTGTTTTTGTAAATTCCACTTCACCTTTCCATTCCTTGCCAGAGAGGAGAACTAATTTCGCTGACGACCAAACACTTTCCTTGTTTCCAGTATGGGCAGTGATTTTCATGAGATCGAAAAGATTCTGTCCGATTACGGAAGACTGATTCAATCCACTCCAATTGAGAAATGCCGGATTGGCATAACGAGTTACACCGCTGCCATCAGTAACGTGGATGGGATTTGAGAAAGACTTGAGCACTGCATTGAACTGTTCCAGTTCGGAATCAATTTTTCGACTTCGATATGCCATCTGCAAGAAGAGAATAAAACATAAACCGATGAGGACAACGTATAATACTGGTTTCTGCAAGAAATATATACTTGCAGCTAGAAGAATCACAAGAAGCAAATAGCTGTACAATAATAACGCCGATGAGAGAGCAGTGTGTTTCGCAGGCAGTGTTAAAAGGGTTTCGTTTGATGTACTACTCTTCCTCACAGGTCTTTTCATTCCTTAAGTTACACCCAAAGAAGATTTGTAAGGCTTACCAAGAATTTTCAGAATACTATGCGACTACTTTCCTATAAGTGTTTTGTAGGCTTGCACATCAAGGAGAGTGTCCAACTGAGAAGGATCCGTGATCACAATCTTTACCATCCAGCCTGCACCATATGGATCTTTATTTACAATTTCAGGATGATCTTTCATCTGTGTGTTTAGTTCAGCCACTTCGCCAGTAACAGGTGCAAATATATCAGAGACGGCTTTTACAGCTTCAATCGTTCCGAATGATTTGCCTTTTTCCACTTTCGTTCCTACGACAGGAATATCTACATAGACAATATCCCCAATTCACTTTGGGCATAGTCCGTAATTCCAATCCAGCAAAATTGCCCTTCAACGCGAATCCATTCATGGTCTGCCGTATATTTCACATTCTCGGGGAAGTTCAAGGCGACCTCCTATTCTTAGTAAAGATTTTTGTAAAGTTGTTTATTCGCTGTCATGTAAAGGTAGCGAATTTCACTGTCAAATTCTGTGATGAATGGCTCACATCTAATCTTCGAACACAAATGTTTCGATAAACTTTGTATCGAAGTCACCGCTTTTAAATTTTTCGTTCATCATTAACTTCTTGTGAAATGGAATCGTTGTTTTAATTCCTTCGATAATAAATTCATCTAATGCATAATACATTTTTGTAATCGTTTCTTCTCTTGTTTTAGCTTTCACAATCAGCTTGGCAATTAACGAATCGTAGTACGGCGGAATAACATATCCGGCATATATATGCGTATCAACACGAACGCCAAAACCGCCGGGAAAATGCAGACTTGTAATCTTCCCAGGACTCGGCCGGAATCCCTTGGACGGGTCTTCTGCATTGATGCGGCATTCAATGACATGCCATTGCGGCTTCACTTGAGTTTTTTTCAACCGCTCTCCAGCCGCCATTTGGATTTGAAGCTTTACCAGATCTACACCCATGACTTCTTCCGAAACCGGATGTTCAACCTGGATGCGCGTATTCATCTCCATAAAATAAAAGCTCTTGTCTTTATCTAACAAGAACTCCACTGTGCCGGCTCCGACATATTTAACACTTTTTGCACCCTTTACTGCAGCAATGCCCATCGCCTCGCGAAGTTCCGGCGTCAGCGCAGGCGATGGCGACTCTTCAGCTAACTTTTGATGCCGTCGTTGAATACTGCAATCACGCTCGCCAAAATGAATAATCGTTCCAAATCGATCACCCATAATCTGAATTTCAACGTGGCGCGGTTCTTCAATATATTTTTCCATATAGACGGCTGCATTCCCAAAGGAGGTTTCCGCTTCATGGCTTGCCGTCAGGTAAGCATTCTCCAACTCTTCTAATGAGCGGACAATGCGCATTCCTCGACCTCCACCGCCTGCTGTTGCTTTAATAATGACAGGAAGACCTATTTCTTGTGCAATCTTCTTCGCATCCGCAAGTTCTGCAATAGTACCTTCACTTCCAGGAACAATCGGCACCCCTGCTCTTTTCATAGTCTCTTTTGCAAGTGCCTTGTCTCCCATAGATGTAATTGCATCCGGATGAGGACCAATGAACGTGATGCCGGAGGAAGCACAGATTTCTGCGAAGTTTGCATTTTCTGCGAGGAATCCATACCCGGGATGGATAGCATCGGCATTTGTAACTTCTGCGGCGGCAATTAAACGCGGAATGTTGAGGTAACTCTGCCTGCTCGATGGCGGACCGATGCACACAGCTTCATCGGCAAACTTGACATGAAGAGAATCGCGATCAGCCTCGGAGTAAACGGCAACCGTTTTGATTCCCAATTCACGAGCGGCGCGAATGACACGCAGTGCAATCTCACCACGATTTGCTATAAGGATCTTTTTAAACAAAGGAGTGCGGTTTCCAGATTGAGAATGAATCACTACGCCTTCTCAATCAAAAACAAGACTTGGTTATATTCGACTGGCTTGCCGTTCTCAGCAATGATATTCACCACGGTACCGCTGCAATCCGATTCGATTTCATTCATTAATTTCATTGCTTCAACAATGCACATAACCGAACCGACCTGTACTGTCTGCCCAACTTCTACATACGGTTCAGCATCGGGAGATGGGGCACGATAAAAAGTACCAACGATAGGAGAACGAACTTCATGATATTTCGTCCCCTGCGGAACACCGGGCGATGCAGGATTGACCGATTCTGCATACTGGAGAATTTGTGATGGTACGCTTTGCGGTATTGCCATTTGTGGAGCATGTGCGGTCTGTACAAGGATCCCCGAGTTGCGATTTCGCGCAACTTTTATTTTCGTCCCCTCTTCTTCAAGCTCTAGCTCGTCGATGGAACTGTTTTCGACCAGCTTGATTATCTTTTTTATATAAGAAAGGTTCATGAGATCTCCATTGTCACAAAACTTAATAAAGCACAATTTTCCTGTTGGCGGATAGTGACAGTTTCAGTTAACTGTTCACTCGTTCTAAATATTTACCTGTTCTTGTATCCACACGTATAACATCGCCTTCGTTGATAAACAGCGGCACATTGATGCTGGCGCCAGTTTCTACTGTCGCAGGTTTTAAGGCGCCGGTAGCAGTATTACCTTTCACACCTGGCTCCGTTTCTGTAACTTTTAACTCCACATGCTGCGGGATTTCCGCGCCAACAATATCCAAACCCACCATCTGCAGCTGGACTGTTTCACCTTCCTTTAAAAATTTTGCACCTTCGCCCAATGCCTTTTCGTCCACTGGCATCTGCTCGTAACTCACTTTATCCATAAATTGATAACTGGCGCCATCGTGGAAGAGATATTGGAATTCTTTCTGCTCAACGCGAACTTCTTCCACATTTTCACCAGAACGAAAACGGGTCTCTGTTACACGACCGCTTCTCAGGTTGCGAAGCTTTGCTTGAACGAATGCACGAAGATTACCTGGAGTTCGGTGAATATATTCCTCAATCCTGTGTAATTCCCCATTAAATACTATAACCATACCAATACGAAAATCAGAAGTTGAAGCCATGTGCTACCTTAAAATCCTCTCTATTTTTTACAAAAATGATACTTTTTTATGAATTTTGAGTGGAAAAGATACATAAACTTGGCAGAAAAGTCAAGAAATGTGAAAATCTAATTCTCAGAACAAATTTAAGATGACCTTAAAACGGCGACTGTATTTTCTTCAATTTCTTTCATTTTAGTACTCTTTTTCTGGTTTTTTATCTTATTTATTCTAATTCCTTTCTATTTGCACGTTTGGTGTTTATATTTCTTTTTAAGATAGGGATTGACCGAATAGACGATTTGCAGCATTACCATTCTCTCTACATAGCATTTGAATAAAAAGTGAAGAATTGATTATGGCTAAACGAATTTTATGTATCGAAGATGACCCTGGGACGCGAAAGAGCGTCCGGCTCATGCTTGAATTCGCTGGATATGAAATGGAAGAAGCTGAAAATGGAAAGACAGGAGTTGACCTAGCATTAAAAATGTTGCCAGATTTAATTATCTGTGATATTCGAATGCCAGGTTGGGATGGATTCGAAACTCTGAAAGAATTGCACAATCATGAATCGGTAGCACACATTCCATTCATTTTTTTGACCGGTGAAGATCCGCGTACTCATCTCCGGAAAGGTATGAATCTCGGTGCCAATGATTTTCTCCTTAAACCAATTGATGTTGATGACTTCATTAAAGCAGTGCAAGTGCGCTTGGAGGAAGCCGATCGAAGGAAAAAAGAATCGCAGCGCGCAATTGATGAATTGAGTGAAAGAATTACACGTGCATTACCCCATGAACTACGGACGCCGATAGCTGGAATTTTAGGATTAACAGAGCTTCTCAAATCGCAGGCAGAAGAGTTGAAGCCCAAAGAAATCAAAGAGCTTGCGCATTCATTGTTTGATTCGGCATTGCGGATGAGTAAGACTCTTGAAAAATTTTGGATCCACACACAATGCCTGCTCCTCCCGAATGACCTAACGAAGTTATCTACCTCTCGTCAAATTGGTTCTCAAGAAGCCCACGAGATCATCAAGCGTATTGCAAAGGAGCTTGCTTCTTCTTTCAACCGTTCCACTGACCTTGTCCTGAATCTCTCTCCGATGTCTTTAGCAATTTCTGAACGATATGTAGAACAATTACTGCAGCAACTGATCGACAATGCATTCAAATTTTCTCCTGCCGGCACAGAAGTAATAATTTCGACTGCTTGTGAACATGATAGAAGCATGATAACAATTAAAGACAATGGACGGGGAATATCAGAAGATCAAATCAAGAAGATCCATATATTCATGCAATTTGATCGGGAACAGTATGAACAGCAAGGGCTGGGTTTAGGATTGATGATTGCAAAACGCCTGACGGAAATCCATGGAGGTACTATTCGCGTAAGCAGTATACAGGGGAATGGAACGACTGTGTTTCTTTCCTTCCCTCTGACCCAGGTGAAATAAACAGTAATAGCGCAGTCATCTGCATTCCAATAATACATTAAAGGGATTGTCTCAGGGAACGATGCCTCGTATTTCTATTCGATGCTATGCTGAGTTAAACGATTTCCTTCCTCCTCATCAGGCGTTCGTCACATTCCGTTTATCGCTTTCACATCATACACGATTAAAAGATTTAACAAACAAAATCAGATAGGAAATCCAATCTTCGTGAGAATCGATATTGTCACTGTTCATGGGATTTGGGAAATTCCTCACTTGCCTTTGCATCAGAGGAGCGAGTAAATACCCGCTGAACAATTGACTTAATCTCAGTCATCTCCCCTGAATCAATCACCTTCAGGAATAGTAATGCGGCTCCAAATGCAATCACTATGACAAGCTTCACACATATGCCAACAGAATCGAGCGGCTGCAAATGGAGCAAACGGAACAGTATAAACATGCATGCCGATGTTCCCGCAATCTTAATAACTTTCTTCCATTCGTATTTCACTCGGTAGAACCGTTGAGAAGCAAAATACATACCTACCGCCATCACGATATAGCTGAACAATGTTGAAAGCGCTGCGCCAAGGATTCCTATTTTCGGTATGAGAAAAAAGTTTGCAGCAACATTCAACAACGCACCAGCACCGGAAATAAATGGAAGATATTTTGTCTTCTTTTCAAGATAGACACCGACGACAAAGACAACGTATGCTCCGGTAAAAACATACGCCAGAAGCACCCACGGTACTATTTCGACACCCTGCCAGTAGATCGGCGGGAAAAATTGTTTTCCAAAGAATTTCATCCTGACGATATCTTCAATAAATAACGATATGATAAGAAAAATAGACATTGCACCCAGTACAAAATATGTGAACACTTTTGAGAAGAGCTGTTTTGCATCTGCATCTTTGGCATGAGTGAGAAAAAAAGGGCGCCATGCATAATCAAACATCCCGACAATGAGCATCATAAAAATGCCAAGCCGGTAATTGAGCTGATAGATTCCAAGTGTTGCATCGTTTGTTAATGCCTTAACGATGGGGCGGTCGATCACTTGCATCGCAATACCTGCAAGTCCGGCAGGAATATATGGGAGTCCGAATTTGAGTATCTCTTTAAATAAACCTGCAGGAAATTTGAACGTCAATTGCCGTAGCACTAAGCCAATCATTGCAAGGAAGGTTAAACCGGATGCCAATAGATTTGCGAGAAATACACCTTCAGCGTGCAGACGGAGACCCAGAATCAAACCAATATTGAGAAGAAGATTTGCAATGATATTGAATATTTTTAATGTCGCAAACCGCTTTGCTTTCTGTTCCATGCGCAGAGAAGCGAAAGGAATTACCGTCAGCGCATCTAAGCAAAGAATCCATCCTGCATATTGAATGAAGTAGTGCTGTGATGGATTGATGCCTAAGAGTAATGCCAAAGCAACGGAATTAAAATGAATCGCGAGAGCAAACAGAACTGATGTCGCTAACAGAGAAAGAAACGGAACGCTGAAATTTTGTTTCCTGTCGCCCAGTTCCAGAGACGATACGAAACGCATATATGCAGGCTCCATCCCATAACAAAACATGACGTATGCAAAAGCAATGTAAGCATAGATATTCGAGATAATGCCGTTTTCAGCCGGCAAGAGAACATTGGCGTAGAACGGGACTATAAGAAAGTTCAACAACCGCCCGACAACTGTGCTTAAGCCGTAGATGGCAGTCTCTTTTCCAAGGCGGAGAATTTTATCGAACATGATGTATAGGAAAAGGGAAATAACTAAGATGAATTCGAACAGTGAGCAAATATTCAGGAATCAACATCAATCTTGTCCTGCAGAGGTTACTGGTGCTGTCAACGCCTTTTTCAAAACATCCACGAAATAGAGTGGCGGTCGTGTCGGTTTCCCTGTGTCGACATTTAAAAAGCTATGAATAGTGTACCCTTCCGCAAGCAATGCTTCCTCGTGATCTCGGAATACTCGATAGTCAATTTTGAGCGTCGCTGTAGGTAACTCCGGGACAACAGCTTCAATGGAAAGCAGGTCATCGTAGCGGGCAGGTTTTCGATATTTTGCAAATGCTTCAATGACCGGTAAAAGAATACCGCGGGTTTCAAGTTCCGAGTAAGGCAATCCAAGGGAACGGATCAATGCAGCGCGTCCTACTTCAAAATATTCCAGATATTTACCATGATAGACAACTTTCATTTGATCGGTATCTGCATACCGAACACGGATTTGGGTAACATGCTTGATCATTTCGAGACTATGCGGTTTCAATAATAGTTATCGATCGATGATTGCGTGAATATGCGATTTTGTGAATAAGGTATTTCCTGATTGTATGATCGATTCATTCTGCAATCCGCACTCGTTTCATTTTTCTCTCCATGCGCCCATCTTCGAAAACTTTTCAACACGAAGATGAACAAGCCGGTCCGGTTTTATCTTTTGGAGCGCTTTCAGTTCTTCCAGCAGCGTACTTTTCAGCGTCTGCGCCATGAGCTGCGGGTTGCGATGCGCACCGCCATTCGGTTCTGGAATAATCCGATCAATGATACCTTGTTCCAGTAAATCAGGTGCAGTCAGCTTCAGCGCCTCTGCCGCCTGCTCTTTGTATTCCCAGCTCCGCCAGAGAATGCTTGAACAAGACTCTGGAGAAATAACGGAATACCATGCATTTTCAAACATCAACACACGATCACCCACGCCGATGCCCAACGCACCGCCTGAAGCTCCTTCGCCGATGACAACGATAATAATTGGTACAGGAAGATGCGACATCTCGAACATATTGCGTGCAATCGCCTCTCCCTGACCGCGTTCTTCTGCTCCAATTCCCGGATACGCTCCCGGTGTATCAAGGAGAGTGATAATAGGTCTGCCAAACTTAGCCGCTAGCTGCATCAAACGTAGCGCTTTGCGATATCCTTCTGGATTAGGCATGCCAAAATTTCGATAGATGTTGGAACGTGTGTCTCTTCCCTTTTGGTGTCCAACAAGCAGCACTGTTTCTTTATCAATCCTGCAAAACCCAGCAACAATCGCTTTATCATCACCGAAACGGCGATCTCCATGCAGTTCAATAAAATCTTCCGTCATCAGTTGGATGTAATCCAAAGTATATGGACGATCAGGATGCCGGGCAAGTTGGACTCTCTGCCATCGTGTCGAATTGTTGTAGACGTTCATACGAAGCTGATCC
>Ga0182027_10010255_pt1 | contig 13347 bp, 14 predicted proteins | sample 712E1DmetaG_FD_121300 | JGI IMG/M metagenome (GOLD analysis project Ga0182027, IMG submission 121300) | Permafrost microbial communities from Stordalen Mire, Sweden - 712E1D metaG (Illumina Assembly) | ecosystem: Environmental > Terrestrial > Soil > Wetlands > Permafrost | place: Sweden...
CAAAGTTGTTTCCTCTTTGGTTGTATCAGATCTATTAACGATCATCCCTGCGGACTTATCCAAAACCAATAGTTCTTTGTCCTCGAAAATTATTTTAGGCTCCATGATTTCCTTTCCCGTACCAAATAACTGCCCCCGTAGACAAAAGAAGGACGAATATCAACGCTATATTTTCCAAATTTTTAAAATACCCCAAAACAGTAACCTTCAAGAAAACATTCGAGACAAGACTGACTAATGAAAAACAAATTAAAAATAAAAGAGAAATCTTTCCCTCTTTAAATTTTCCGGTTAAAAGTCTGGGCAGAAAAAACTTAAGAAAAACTATAAATAAAATAAAATATGAAATTGCTTGAATTGCCACTCTTAGTATTTCTGTTCGGGTTTGCAAAAACAAAAGATTACCAATAAATCCAATCGGCAGAGAAATTAAAAATGCGATTGAAAAAAAATCACAAATTCTTCCCAAAGGCAACGGATCTTGCTTGCGGGTAGATAAAAATAGAACATATGCCCCTACTCCAATTATTAATCCCAATAAAGAAAGACCCGGAAAATAAGGAACAAGAAGAAAAACCAACAAATTGGAAAAAATACTTTTGGCATTAAAAAATCCATAAAAAAGTCTGGCTGCAAAAAGACTCACGAATAAGCCAATAAAAATTTTGTTGAAAAGTTTTTCCATCGTGACGTCACGGCGTAAAAAAATAAAATCATCGTTGGACAAAACATACACGCAATAAAGGAAAACAAAAAAACAAATCAAGAGAACTAAAGTAAAAAATTGCATTTAGGATTTAAATATAAATAAATAATAAACGCTCAACGCTATCATAATAAATCCAACACCTGCAATAACCGCTCCAACTCCAAATAAATCCGCCAATCCTCCGGCAAGAATTACCGGCAGAAAAGAAACCGCGCCAATTAAAGAACTAAGCAGGCCGTACATTCTTCCCCGCATTGTCTCGTGGGTTTCCAGTTGAATGGTCGCATTGGACGGAATAAATACCAACGAAATTCCAAAGCCGATAATAAAAGCCATCAGCACAATGATATGTAAAATATTTATATGAATGATGTGGGGTAAAACAGAATTTAAGCCCTGCACGAATCCATACGAAGTAACCTTACTGGCCAAAGGCATCAGGACAAAAACTATTCCGACAATCATAAATCCAATCGCGCTTATCGATTTAAGTTTTATTTTCTTGCCTACGCTTCCCAACAGAAAAGCTCCTATTCCTAGCCCAATGGCAGCCGGAGCGATAAGAATTACGGACAGACTTTCAAGCGGCGCTTGAAGAATTGTCGTGACATAGCCCGGAGCCAAAACAGCAAACATAAAAATTACAGATTGCGCAATGGTTATCATAAATAAAGCATGCATCACTTTCTTGACTTTTTTTATGAAAACAAATATTTCTTTTGCTTCCCCTGCAATTGATAAATTACGCGGAATAGGTAAAATTTTATCTTGAGGTTTTTCTTTTTTGTTTACTATTTTAATCCCCGTCACAAAAAGAGCGCTGATAATAAAAAGTGAAATTAGAAAAACAATCGTGTATGTTTTTCCCAACAAAAGAAGTACCGGTCCGGAAAAGACATACCCTATCAGCATGCTCGTGTAGACACTAAATGAGAATACCGCATTTGCCGAGACAATCAGCTTTTTGGGAATTAGGCTTGGGATAATTGAGGATTCTGCGGGACCAAAAAATTGAGTCACAACAGCAATCAAGAAAGTAAAAGTATAAATAAAGGCTAAATTAAGATTAGGAATTAAAAAAGGCAAAAGCAGTGTCGCTCTAATCAAATGACCGTTTAATAAAACTTTCTTTTTGTTCCATCTGTCCACATAAACTCCGGCAATCACGCTAAGTAGGACTGAAGGCACAATAAAGGAAAGAAGCATACCTGAAACAGCGGTGTTGGAATGAGTAACTCCGAAAATTATAAAGATTAAAACAAAATGCTGCATATTAAATGCGAGCTGGGAAAAGAATTCGGAAAGCATCATGAACAGAAATGATCTTATCCCGAGGACCTGAAGCACTTCGTTGCCCAAAACTTTCTTTTTAAGAACGTCCATAAGTATTCATTTTATCAATTATCGCAAGCAAATTACAACCTCTAAGACTTTTGGAGAAAAGTGGAAATTCTATTTATTTCGTTTCACACGTACCAATCCTGAACAAGGTACTACCTTAATTCCTTTTTTTTCAATCTCATCCAGAAATAAATTTGCGCCGATTGAATCTGAAGCCATATGCCCGGCATTTATTACATTTACATGCAATTTTTTAAGTTCGGTTAGGGCATCTTCCGGAATATGCATGTCTATCAATGTACCCACCCCTGCTTTGGCAAGTTCTACGTAAGCTTCTTTCGAAGGATTTGTTCCGCCAGTAAAGAAGGTCACAATCTTTCCGACTCTTCCCTTGGGATTTCCCGATACGATTTCAGGACCGTTTTTTCCTTTTGTTGCCTCTTGATATTCTGGCAATTCCATCAAATAGTCAACGACGTCCGAAACAGTATCAAACTCTTTATTGTCAAAATATTTTTCCATAAATTTGTATCCCAGATTATCCCAAACTGTATGCAAATTCATCAATGGAATATTTAATAGTCTTGCCGTATCTACCATCTGATTATGATTTGAGGGGTGAATTCTCCGTTTGACTTGCTCGCTTCTTTCCGAGATAAGCGCATCCATCACATTTATCGGTACTCCAATTTCCGCAAAAATATCAACCTGTAAATCCATAACGTCATGAAGCGCAGCCAGGGAAATTCCGATTGGATGATGACCAATTATCGCATCTATCTTCTCTCCCCGACTATTAAGCGTATCTGCCAAAAGAACCTCTGAAGCATCAGCATCAATTCCTACTAATATTTTCTTAATCTGAGTCTTTAAGTCTCCATACAAAATCCTGGTATCGGAATATGGGTTTTTGAGAGTTTCTAAATCAAAATATTTTTTCTTTTTTAGCGGTAACTCTTGATAATCTTTTTTCGCTTTAAGAAGTAGTTTTTCAACCGCCTCTTTGCCTCTGGGATCAGCTTCAATCGCCATTTTAATTCCCAGTTCGTAAATTTCTTGAAGTGTCATATAGGAAAGTATATAATAAGTTGTGATTTCGGGCAAGTGGCGAAAGATGCCCAGGTGGCGGAATGGTATACGCGGTAGTCTCAAAAACTACTAGTCGCAAGGCTGTGTGGGTCCGACTCCCTCCCTGGGCACGAAGCATTAGCTATTTAGATTCTTCTGAAGATTCGCGTCTTTTCTCAACGTTGTAAAATTTAATTCTGTCGCCTCGGAAGACAAGGTCTATTTCTCCCATCGGGCCGTTTCGGTGTTTGGCGATAAGTAATTTCGTTGCAATAGTCGGGGTAATTTCCGCGTCAGGCCGATAAATAAACATCACCACGTCAGCGTCCTGTTCTATAGCCCCTGACTCTCTAAGATCAGCCAGCTGGGGCTTTCTCTCTCCCCTATGCTCAACTGCCCGGGATAACTGTGACGTTGCCAGCACGGGCACTTTTAGCTCCCTAGCTAAGTTCTTCAAAGACTGGGAAACAATTGAAACTTCCTGCACCCTATTATCATATCTTCTTCCCGGATCAACCAATTGGAGGTAGTCAACGATAAAAAGACCGACATTCTGTTCTAGCTGTAACCGTCTGGCCTTAGTTCTCATCTCGGAAACTGAAATTCCGGGCGTATCGTCAATAAAAATAGGCGCGTCTGCCAGTTCTCCCATGGCATTAGATAATTTGGTAAAATCGGATTCTGATAATTTGCCTGTTTTTATTCTCCAGGCATCCACGTCCGCCTGTCCAACCAGTAAACGATCAACCAATTCCTCTTTGCTCATTTCCAAGGAAAATATTGCAACGGGAATTTTGTCGACAACTGCCGCGTGCTGGGCAATATTTACAATCATTGCGGTTTTTCCCTGTCCGGGACGGGCTGCCAAAATTAAGAGGTTTGATTGCTGCATTCCGGACAAAATATTGTCCAAATCGACAAAACCGGTTTTTATTCCCCTTAACCCTGCTCCTTTTTTGTGTAACTCATCAATCCTGTCAAAACTTTCAGCCAAAGCTTCCTTCAGAGGAACAAATGACCGCAATGAACTTTTCTGGGAGATTGCAAAAATTGACGACTCTGCTTTATCCAAAATATTATCTATTTCCCTATCTTCCCCAAAACCCATTTCAGAAATAATCGACCCCGCGTGAATAAGCGCTCTTTTTATTGCCGTGTCCTTAATCATAACCGCATAATGCTCAATATTTGCGGCTGTCGGAACAACATTGATCAACTCTGTTAAATAAGACTGCTCAAAATCTTTGAAATTTTTATTTTTCTTAATTGCGCCTCTCAAGGTCAAAATGTCAATCGGTTTTCCCTGTTCGTAGAGTGAAAGCATTGCTCCGAAAATCATTCCATTTACCGGATTATAAAAATCAGCGGAAGAAATAAGTGAGGAAACCGTGGCGATTGCATCCTTATCGATAAGAATTGCGCCCAAAACGCTTTGCTCTGCTTCTTCGTTATTTGGAGGAACTTTAAGACCTGCCATACTAAAGTTAAAACTAACCTAATACTACTATTTCCATTTTTTCCGGTAATTTATCTTTCAAAATCGTTACCTTAGAAACCAAAGATACGCTTTCTGCTCCCCATTTTTTTGCCGATTCCACTTTTTTGTCTCCGTACAAAACAGTAATTTTGGGTTCCAAGGCTGTTACGTATGATTCACTGAAATCATTGGCTGTACTTACAACTGCAACTTGGCAGGCATCATAACCTTCAGTTTTTGCATCCGTTGATGATCCCAAAATTGTGATTATGTCATCAAGCAAAAGTTTATAAATTATTCCCTTGGGCGTTTTCAGACCCGATATTTTAACTCCCCCAACCTCATAGCTTCCGGGGCCGGCTATAATTATTCTGGAATCCGTTACTCTGGAAAGATCAACGTTATTGCTCTCACTAAGGAGAATCACCGCATCAGCGGAAGTTTTGGGCATTCCTTTTGCGGGATCGACGACAAAAGTTGCCTCCTTACTTTTAAGTTTTAGACTATTTTCCCCAACAATTGCAATATCCACCTCAACATCCTACCACAGTCATTTTTCCTTGACAAGTACTGCCTTTTGTCGTATCATCTTTCTCTTAGATGAAGAAAGAACAATTAATACTTTATTTTGTGGCTACGTTTTTTGGCCTCCTAGTCGCAGGAATTGCCTTCTACTTTTTCCAGACTACAAAAACTGTTCCTGACAATACCGTAAAGACTGTTGTGCTTGCTTCCCCTACTCCAACCGGCTCCCCGACCATTTCCCTAACGCTAGATCAACCGCAAGATGAGCAAGTCGTCAGCAATAAGGTGTTAATTGTTTCCGGAAAGACTCAAAGCAATGCTGTTGTGACGGTCATCACCGACACTTCTGATGATGTAATTGTTCCTTCCTCTGACGGCAGTTTTTCCACCACCGTTAATCTTGATGACGGACAGAATGTTTTGGAAGTAATTTCTATCGCTCCCAACGGAGAAAGTATGACAATTAAAAAAACCGTTACCTATTCTCTGGAGGAATTTTAATTTATGTATAAAAAAAACTTATTGCTCTTGTTACTTATTGCTTGCTGCTTGTTACTTGCCGTGCCTTCGGTTAAGGCTCAAGCCCCGAGCCCTGAAGACATGTCTACCCAAATACGCGACCAATTAATCACCAACATTGCCTCCCGCGTCGCCCAATTAAAATTAGTCGAAAAACGCGGAATAATCGGAGTTGTGACCAACGTTACCAATACCCAGATTACACTTAATGATTTACAAAATAATACCAGATTTATAGATGTTGACGAGCTCACGAAATTTTCAGATCCAAATGCCAGCGGCGCTTTTGGAATATCCGATATTACCAAAGACACTAATGTTGGAGTTTTGGGACTGTACAACAAAGAGTCACGCAGAATTTTAGCCAGATTTGTCAGTGTGGTTACTAATCCGGTCATTATTCACGGAGGGGTTTCCGCGATAGATAGTGCTAATTATACTTTAAATGTTGCAACCGAGGACGGAAAACAAGTGACCGTAGACGTAGAAAACTTGACCAAAACTTATTTGTTCACTCAAAAAACTGACTATATCAGATCGGGATTTTCCAAAATAAAAGTGAATTATAATATTATCGCCATCGGAGTTTTGGATAAAAAAGATAGAAATACTTTAATCGCCACACGCATCATTTTCTTTCCGGAAATCCCTTCCAGTCCGAAAGTTAACTCAAGCTTAGAAAATGTTCAAAAATAAAATTCTAAAAAATCTGCTAACCGGAGGGATTGACGCGATATTGATCTCTTCAATTTCCAACATCATCTATTTAACAAATTATTCCGGATTTTCCAGGGACGAACGTGAGACATATTTATTTATTACCAAAAATCAACAATATGTTTTAACTGACGCAAGATATTCAGAAGATGTAAAAAAATTAATCCTTGATTTTAAGTTAATTGAAATATCATCCAAACTTTCCGCAACAGAAGCTTTAAAAAAACTTAAACTGAAACATAGCATAAAAAAACTCGGCATAGAAGAAAACGATCTAAAAGTAAACGAATATAAAACTTTAAAAAAATGTTTTGAAGAGATGGGAAATTTTAATGGCATCAAAACCTTAAGAGTTATAAAAAGTAAAAATGAAATTTTAAAAATTGAAAACGCCTGCCAACTCGGAGATAAAACTTTTGCTTATATTTTAAACAGAATTAAATTCGGAGTTTCAGAGAAAGAAATTGCCAATGAAATAGAATTTTTCATCAAAAAACAGGGCGACGATATTTCTTTTTCTCCAATTGTTGCCTTTGGGAAAAATTCCGCCGTCCCTCACCACGTTCCTACAAATAACCAACTAACTAATAACCAAATTGTCTTGCTGGATTTTGGAGTTAAATTAAATAATTATTGTTCCGATATGACCCGAACCGTTTTCTTTGGTTCTGCAAACGCAGAATTTAAAAAAATGTACGAAACTGTTTTACACGCTCAATCCCGTGCCATCGAAATACTTAATACTAAATACTTAATACCTAATACTAAAGCCTCCGTTATTGATAATGCTGCCCGTGACTATATCGTTTCAAAAGGATATCCGAGCATTCCCCACAGTCTGGGTCACGGCATTGGAATTGATGTCCACGAAGCTCCCCACATTTCCCCGAACTCTAAAGACATTTTAAAACAAGGAATGGTTTTTTCTATTGAACCGGGAATATACTTACCCAATTTCGGCGGAGTCAGAATTGAAGACTTGGTTGTCTTGGAGAAAAAAGGAGTTCGCCTCCTCACCCATTCCCCAAAAAACCTAATTGAAATTTAGTCTTGACAAATTTAACTTTAATCAGTATTATTACCCCATTCCTACCCACTATATATGGTCGAACAAGAAAAAAACACTGTAAAAATTAATAAGACTTTCTCTCATTCCAGGAAGTCCGTTTCTGCTTTCATAACTCAAGCAGAAGGAATTTCAAATATCCTCGGAGGAAGTGTCCGTAAAGATATCGGTAGTGTGGTGAAAAATTTAAAAATACGTGGGATAAAATTACCAGAATCAATAGGCATAGCTACTCAAATTGATGATTTGGATGATACTTTCATCTGGATTACAAGATATATGCCCGAAACCAATCAGTTAGTATTAGTTAGAAAATATATTATGGAAGACATTGGCGCTAAATCCGATGTAGAAATGGGTCTTGCCTATTTACCAAAAGATAAGCAGGAGGAAGTTCTTGTAAGGACGCTAGAAAATAAAGAGTGGTTAGAGAATGAATATGGGCTAAAAGTTATCGATAAACTTCATGGGTTAATACCGGAACCACAGAAAAAAAACAAAGTAATCTCCTCACCCATTCCCCCAAAACGATAATTGCGTTATAATAGAAGAATGATTAAGACACAAACGCTAAAAGGTTTTCGTGATTTTTTGCCCATTGAGGCAAAAAAACGACAATTTGTCATAGACACCTTGAAAAAGGTGTTTGAGTCCTATGGTTTTGAACCCCTGGAAACTCCCGCTTTGGAATACGAGGAAATTCTAATGGGAAAATATGGCGAAGAAGGCGACAAATTAATGTACAAATTTGAGGACAACGGCAAAAGAAAAGTGGCTTTAAGATATGACCAAACCGTTCCCCTCGCCCGCGTTGTCGCCCAGTATCAAAATGAGCTCCCAATGCCATTTAAAAGATATCAGATTCAAAACGTCTGGCGCGCCGACAATACCCAAAAAGGCCGATACCGAGAATTCTTGCAATGCGATGCCGACATTGTCGGCTCATCCTCTCCCCTCTCCGACGCAGAAATTCTATCTTTAGTTTATAACGCTTATAAAAAGCTTGGGCTCGATATTCAAATCTTAATTAATGATAGGGTTCAACTTTCAAACATTGAAATTAAATACTTAATGTCTATTGATAAGGTGGGAAAGGTTGAGGCCAAAGAAGTAGTTAAGGAACTCGAATCCAAGGGATTAAGTGTTGATGAAGCTAAAAAAACTTTTGACGGCGTGTTAAATCTTCCGGAACCAGAAAGCGTAAAGGAGATAAAAACTCTTTTCGCAAAAATGGGCAATCCCGAAGAATTGCTGCAATACAGGTCTGTTATGGTAAGAGGATTAGGCTATTATACGGGCTTAATATTTGAAGTAATTATAAAAGGCAGCACTAAATTACTATCAATCGGTGGTGGAGGTAGATATGATAATTTAATCGGAATGTTTGCGGGCCGACAGATTCCAGCGGTTGGATTTGCCTTTGGCTTTGACCGTTTGATGGAAGCGATGGAAGAATTAAAACTCTTTCCTGCTGATTTAATAACAACTAAAGTTTTGGTCACGGTATTTTCAAAAGAATTGGAAAATAAATCCCTTGAAACTGCCCAAATGTTGAGAGAAAAGAATATTAATACCGAAATCTACCTCGATGCAGAGGCTAAGATGGAAAAACAATTAAAATATGCCGATAAAAAACAAATTTCTTATGTGATTATCATTGGCCCCGATGAAGCCAAAAACAACACCTTAACTGTCAAAAACTTGGCTACCCGTGAGCAAAAAACCCTCTCTTTTCCGGAACTTCTTGACTTGTTAAAGAAGTAAAAATACGCTATAATACATTTTATGAAAGTAAACATTCATCCGAAATATTTTGATGAGGCTCAAGTAATTTGCGCCTGCGGAAACAAATTTACAACCGGATCAACTCTGGAAGTGATTCACGTTGAGTTGTGCAACAAATGTCATCCTTTCTATACCGGCGAACAGAGATTTGTGGACAGCGCCTCCAGAATTCAGAAATTTCAGGACAAACAAAATATTGCGAAACAATATTTGACCAAGAAAGTTAAGAAACAGGAAGAACAAAAAGCCAAAGACACAGCACCCAAAACTCTACGAGAAATGCTCATGGCAGTAACTAAATAGATAATCCCCATGTACGATTATAGACGAGTTCAAATTCAGGAACTAGAAAAGAAAATTGAAGAAACACGCATGCTTCTGACGGATCCCGCGTTGAAAGAATTAGCCGAAAAAGAGATTGCCGAATTGGAAGATCAGAAAAAAAGTCTCGAAGAAGCCTTGAGCTCCGAAGCGGAAGAAGGAAGCACTTTGGATGACCGCAACATCATTATGGAAGTCAAAGGAGCTGCGGGAGGAGAAGAAGCGAAATTGTGGAAAGATGAACTTTTGAGAATGTACTTAAGGTACGCAGAGCGTAAGGGATTTCAAGCCGAAAAAATTGATGAAGGAGTTATCAAAATTTCAGGTAACGCTTCAACTCCCCCGCCTTTCAAAACTTTCAAATTCGAAGCAGGTGTTCACCGCGTACAGAGAACTCCGGAAACGGAAAAACGCGGACGCATTCATACTTCAACCGCAACTGTTTATGTTTTGCCGGAATTGGAGGACATTGATCTGCACATCAATCCCGAAGATATTGAATTCGAAGCCTTCAGAGCCGGCGGACATGGCGGACAAAATGTCAATAAAGTTTCCACCGCGGTCAGAATCAAACATAAACCGTCAGGCATAATTGTCACTGCCCAGACTGAAAGGTTTCAGGCGCAAAACAGAGAAATCGCTATGGATTTACTCCGTTCCAAGCTTTGGGAAATGGAAGTTGAAAAACAAAATAAGGAAATCGCTTCTCTTAAATCAACACAGGTTGGTCGCGGAATGCGGGCCGAAAAAATAAGAACTTATAATTTCCCCCAAGACAGGCTTACCGATCACCGCATTGGAAAATCTTGGCACAATCTCCCCGTTCTTCTTGACGGAAATATCGATGAGGTTATTAATTCTATGAAAGAAGATCCAGGTCTTCAGTCTTAAAATCCTCAACGTCCTTTAAGCGGTTATTCTTAATAATTCGCGCCAGATGCACGCCCCCCACCAAGTAAGGAAGAATTACATAGTAAGCCCCTTCCTTGTAAAGAGTCTTCGCTTCTTCAACATCTTGGGCTACGACGATCACCTTTTTATTTTTATTTTTCATACTCTGCAAAAGAAGCAGGTTATCTTCAATATCGGGCACTGTCGAAATTATTAACTCTGCCCTATCCATTCCGGCTTTCTTCTGAACTTCGGGATCGGTTATATCTCCAAAAACATTTAATATATTTTGTTTATTCAAATCTTCAACAATGTCCGGATTAAAATCAATGACAACTATTTTGTGCTTTGATCCCAATGTCTTTAAGAAACTTCTCCCCACTCTATGACTTCCGGCTAGAACTATGTGGTTTTCAAGTGAACTTAAAATTGCATCCGACGGACTGGGTTTTTCCTCCTTGGTCACTTTGCGTTCAAAAATTTTAATATACGGATTTAAAAACTTATATATACTGCTCGCTCCGGAAATTGTGTAGGTTGAAAGAATAAACGTTGTAATACCTAAAAAGGTTACCAGTGATGATATTTGATCGGGCACATGACCTATTTTATTCCCCAAAAAGACAATAATAAAACTGAATTCGGAAATTTGTGCCATATTCAAACCGACCAAAAAAGACGTCCTTCTTCTGTATCCCATAATTCCCATAACGATCATCGTAATCAAGGGCTTTACGAAGATAATGAAAAACGTAAATAAAATTATGGGCATCAAAAGCTGATCCAAGCCTTGAAATTGCAATTTCATCCCCAACAAAACAAAGAAGATGGTGATAAAGAAGTCTCTTAAAGTTTTTACTTTTAAAACTATCTGGAAATTTTCTATCGAATCCGCCAGAGCGATACCTGCTAAAAATCCTCCAATTTCAATCGGAAATCCTATTGTCGATGAGCTCACCAAAGCACATAATCCAAAAACCCATCCTAAAATAAAAAGAAAAAGGACTTCTTCGGAGCCTGAAATAAAATGAATCAGCTTGGGCATGATCTTGCGGTTCAGAAATAAAATACCCAAAATCAATAAAAGTCCCTTAATCAAAACCACTGAAGCATCGTGAGCAAAAAGACTGCCTGATTCTTGAGGAATAGAAAGAAACATAAGGATAAATACCGCAACGAGATTTTGAAAAATCAAAATTCCGCTGGATATCTTTCCGAAGAGACTACCCAAGTCTTTTTTGTCGGACAAAAGCTTTATTACAATAATCGTACTTGAGAACGCCAAGGCAATACCCATGTAAAGGGCTGAAAACGGCGGAAATTTAAGAAATATCGCCAGAAGATAACCGCAAACCAAGGTCAGAGCAAATTGTACGGAACCTATTATAAAAGACGCGTATCCGACCGACCTTATTCCTTTGAGCTTGAATTCAAGGCCCAATAGAAACAGCAACAATGTAATGCCGAGTTCTGAAAAAATATTAAGACTGTTTATGCCGGTAAGCTGCAATTGTCCGAAAGGTCCGATTAGAATTCCTGTCAGAATGTAAGCTAAAATCGGAGGTTGTTTAAAAAGACGGAAAAACAAAGCTAAAATCGTAGCCAAACAAATAATAACTGTAATTTCTACAAAGATACTTCCCATCTAGAATTATTGTAGCAGGAATTATCCGAGGTATACAATCTCTTCTTCCAAAGCTATATTATATTTTTCTTTGATAGTTTCTTTCGCAATCTTAATAAGTTCTTTTACGTCGGCAGCTTTGGCATTATCAATATTCAGAATAAAGTTAGGGTGCTGGTCTGATATCATTGCTCCCCCCACCCTTCTCCCCTTTAAGCCGCACAATGCCAAAAGTTTTGTAACCGGAACAACAGGAAAAGGATCATTTTTTACAATTTCCGAAAACTCTTGCTGTAAATCTTGAGACAATGAACTCAAGGGGATATTTTTGAAAGTACTTCCGAGACTTGGATAATTCAATGGTTGATGAATATTCCTGTAAGCTATTTTCTGCTGAATCGCTGCTCTTATTTTATTTTTATCTCCAAGAATAAACTTCAAGGTTACGTTTATAATAAATTCTCCTGAAGCCTCGCCTGATTTAAAAATGCTGTTTCTGTAACCAAATTGGCACTGCGCATTATTTCTTGTTTTTTCGTCCAAAGTTTTTAAGTCCAAACCCTCAACTTCAACCACGCTATCTTTTGTTTCTCCCCCAAATGATCCGGCATTGCCTCTGACCGCCCCCCCAATTGTTCCGGGAAGTCCTCCTGCCCACTCCAGACCGGAAAGTGAATTTTCAAGACAATATTCCAGAAGGTCTTTTGTTAACGCTCCGCTCCCAACCCTCAAATTATCCCCTTCCCTCTCAATTCCGGCGATCTTGTTATAAATTATCAACCCGTCAAATCCTTCATCGCTGATTAAAACTTTCGTTCCGCCTCCTAAAATCGCAATTTTATCCTGAACGAGCGATTTAGCGAGTCGAAAGACCTCTTTTAACTCCTCTGCTGACTTTACTTCTGCAAATAATTTAGCCGGTCCTCCGATTTTATAATTGCTGTAGTCTTTAAGAGAAATGTTTTTCTGAAGATTCATTTTATTTCACTAATTCCAAAACCGCTTTTTCAAGTTGAGTATCATGACTTGGATCTTTGGTGTCCAAGGCAACTTCGATGTCCGGCTTCAAACCTTTACCGTGAACCCAGATACCGTCAGGCGTTAACCATTTTGCGATAGTAATGTGCAGACCCGCTCCGTTTCCCAAATCATCCGCCTGCTGAATTGTGCCCTTGCCAAATGATGTTTCCCCAAGCAAAAGCGCCCGACTTTTACCGTTAATTTTATTATCTCTTAGCGCGCCGGAAACAATTTCGCTGGCTGAAGCGCTTCCTTTGTTTATTAAAACTATTAAAGGAATGTCA
>Ga0182027_10010257_pt1 | contig 13346 bp, 17 predicted proteins | sample 712E1DmetaG_FD_121300 | JGI IMG/M metagenome (GOLD analysis project Ga0182027, IMG submission 121300) | Permafrost microbial communities from Stordalen Mire, Sweden - 712E1D metaG (Illumina Assembly) | ecosystem: Environmental > Terrestrial > Soil > Wetlands > Permafrost | place: Sweden...
ACGGGTTTGAGGCTGTCGAAGGGGGCCACTCCCGCAAAGGAGTTCCAGACTTCGACGAAGCGGGCGGCGGGCCACTCGGCTGAGAGCTTGGCCAGTTCCTTCTCGCCGGAGAAGGCGCCTTCAATGGTTCCGACGCGGTGGTTCAGCGCGTCTTCCAGTACGGCGAACGCCGTGATGTTGTTATCGGTGTCGATGGTGTAAGTTGCCATAGCGACCCCATTCATCGCTTCAAGCGGCGGGAAAAGCAAGTGGAATCTTCCAGAAAGAACGGGAGCGAAAGGCAGGCCATGGGAATCTCACTTCGAGCTTACGCGCGGATGCGCGGGTGCAGTTTGACCGCGGTGCAGAAGGCCATCGCCAGTAAGCGCATCACCACGCTGGCGGACGGGACCATCGATCCGGAGCGCGCCAACCAGGAATGGGCCAAGAACACCTTTGCCGGGCAGACGGTGAACAGAGCCTCTGGCGGATATCAGCCGGGTTTCCGCGTCGCGGAACATTCCAAGCCGCCGCGCGGCGGCAGTGGCCTGCCTCCGCTGCAGGAGGCGCCATCCCCGTCCGGAGATCCGGTCGTAGCATACCTGCGTGCCCGAGCGGTCAAGACGAGCTTCGAGGCGCGCACGGCGCAGTTGGAATACGAGGAGCGCGCCGGCAAACTGATTCAGGCGGTGCGTGCATCGGAGTATGCCGCGACGTTCTCCGCCATCGTCAAAGACGGTCTGATGGCCATGCCCGATCGCATGGCGCCGATGCTGGCGGCGGTGGAGGACGAGAAGGCGATTCATCGCATGCTGGTGGCCGAGGTTTCGGCTCTGCTGCGGAAGGTGAGCAAGGCCGTGGCGGACGCGGGTCTGTAGAGATGGAACCGTTCTCCATTCACGAGGTAGGCGCCGCGGCCATGCTGCCGCCGCGCGAGATCACCGTCTCGCAGTGGGCGGATGAGAACCGTGTCCTCACCGGTGGCGCGGCGGCCGAACGGGGCCAGTGGCGCACGCGCCCATACCAGCGCGAGCCGATGGATGTGCTCAGCCCCGGCCATCCGTGCCGTCAGGTGGTGCTGTGGTCCGCAGCCCAACTTCTCAAGACCGAAGTGCTGCTGAACTTCCTCGGCTTCATCGCCGATGTGGACCCGGGTCCCGTGTTGGTGGTGGAGCCGCGCACCGAAGACGCCAAGGCGCTCTCAAAGGACCGCGTGGCGCCCATGTTCCGAGCCACTCCGGCGCTGCGTGGGAAGATCGCGCCCGTCAAGTCGCGTGACTCCAACAACACCACCCTGCACAAGGTCCTCGCCAATGGCGCGGGACACATCACCTTCACCGGCGCGATCTCGCCCTCCGGGCTCGCCATGCGGCCGATCCGCTACGCGTTGCTCGACGAGGTGGACCGCTATCCCGCGAGCGCCGGCACGGAGGGCGACCCGGTGTCGCTGGCCATCCAGCGCACGGCGGAGTTCCAGCACAACAAGAAGATCGTCATGGCGTCGACGCCGACGATCCGGGGCATCAGCCGGATCGAGCTGGCGTGGCGCGAAAGCGACCAGCGTGATTACTTCGTGCCCTGCCCCCAATGCGGCCATTCCCAGGTGCTCGCTCTGGGCGATGGCACGGGGCCGGGACTGGTGTGGCCGGAAGGAAAGCCGGAAGAGGCGATGTACCGCTGCGCCGGCTGCCAGGAGTTGATTCCCCACCACCAGAAAGCTTGGATGGTGGAGAGCGGCGAGTATCGCGCGCAAAATCCGTCCTCCCCGATTCCCGGATTCCGCGTCTCGCAGTTGCTCTCTCCCAAGAAGTCCTGGGGCGAGGTCGCCGTGGAGTTCCTGGCTGCCAAGAAGTCGCCGGAGACGCTGAAGGCGTTTCTGAACACGGTGCTCGCGGAGTTGTGGGAGGAGACGCACGAGGTTCCAACCGACGCGCACGCGCTGTGGAACCGCTGCGAACCATTCGAAGCCGAGGCGCCGGATGGGGTGGCGCTGATCACGGCCGGCGTGGACGTGCAGGCGGACCGGCTCGAGCTGGAAATCGTAGGTTGGGGACGTGACGAGGAATCCTGGTCGATCGCGTACCATGTGATCCCCGGCGATGTGACCCGCAACGAGGTATGGGATCACCTCGAATGCTTGCTTCTCTCCGAATACCTGCACGCTTCCGGGCTGCCGATGCGGATTGTGGCGGCGTGCATCGACTGCGGGTTTAAGGATGCCACTGTGCTGCGGTTTACGCGCGACCGTTACAACCGCCGCGTGTATGCCACCAAGGGGCGGGCGGGCGAGTCGCCGATCTGGCCGCGCAAGCCGAGCCGGAAGAACCAGACGCCGTTCTTCATGCTCGGGGTGGATGCGGCGAAGACGGCCATCTACGACCGGCTGAAGATCCGGGAAGCGGGGCCGGGGTATTGCCATTTCCCAATCGGCCGGGACCTGGAGTACTTCGAGCAGTTGACCGCCGAGAAGAAGTACACGCGCTACCACAACGGGTTTCCGAAGCAGGAATGGCGCAAGCCGGCCAACGCGCGGAACGAGGGGCTGGACACCAGAGTTCTCAGCTACGCAGCGCTATATGCGCTCTACGCCAGCGGGCTGAAGCTGTCCGTCCATTGCGACCGCTTCGCACGGATGGTCGAGGTGCGGCGAGGGGAGACCCGGCCGGCACCTGCGCCTCCGGCGCCAAGACCGGGCAGCGCCGAGCCGCGCGCGCCAGCTTCGTCCGGCCGCCGGGAAGATCCATGGATACCACGCAGAGACTGGTTCGGACGATCTTGATATGGCTCTGACGATTCAGCAGTTGCAGGAGAACCTGGACACGATCAACCAGGCGATCGGCAGTCCGAAGCTCAAGGTGCGCTTCCCGGATGGGCGGGAGGTGACCTACCGATCCATGGACGAGTTGCGCAAGGCGAAGGCCGAGATCGAAGAGGACATCCGGCAAGCCAGCGGCCAGACCGGGAGCCGCGTCCGGTTCGCGCAGCACCAGCGCGGCGATGGGCCGACGGGCCCGACGCTAAGCGACCGGTGGTGAGATCGACACGACGTAGCGAAACTCGCCGGCCGCAGTTTCCCGGCAATCAGACTGATGCCTCCCGCCAATTCTCAATGCCCAGCTTCACTCCGGTCCTCTGAATGGCCCGAAAATCTCCCGTGTTGCCGGTCACAAGTGGCATCTGAAGTCGAACGGCGACGGCGGCGATCAGGCAGTCGGGAAGTTCGAGAACAGAACCCTGCCTTCTTGCGGCTGCCTTGATGGTAGCCGCTGCAATGTAGTCGGCGCTGCTCGGCGTGATCTGTTCGTTCTGGTTGAGCCAGGTCATAACCTTCTTCAATTGACTGAAAGCGGCCTTTAGCTCGAAGCCGTAGACGATCTCGTAGACCGTGACGCTCGTGAAGGTGAATACGCCGTGTTGCCGGGCGTAGCGCGCGGCGTGGCTGGCCACTGTCTGATCGTGTCCCTTGAGGTACTCAGACAGGATGTCTGTGTCGAGCAGGGATTTTCCCATCGGCTAAGGCGCGACAGACGAGCTGGTCGGGCGTCTTCTTTCTTCGTACGCGATGGTGACGACCTCGTCAAGCAACGCGGTGTCTTCCGGACTGCCAAACAAACCCAGTCCCTGATCGAACACCATTCCCGAAGTGGGGAGAGCCGGCTGCCTGGCGATAAGGATCTGGCGCACTAGATCGACAAGCGGCATCCCTCTGGCTTGCGCTTCGGCAAGATACGCCTCTTCGACATGCGGCGGCAGATCGAGACTGACGGTCATATGGCAACTCCCTTACATCTTCAGATTAACGCGATCTGCGTATCCCGTGCACGGGTCTCCGTCAGGGTCCGAAACGGTAGTTCCGAGACAGCGACACTCTTGTCGGAAGCGGACCCGGTGGCGGGTCAGCTTAGATCGCTTTCAAGGGTGCCATGAACCTTCTCGACCGAGCCATCGGCGTCGTAGCGCCGCGCGTGGCGTTACAGCGTGCGCGGAGTCGCGTGGCGCTGGAACTGACCACGGGCTACCTGGAGCGGCACGCCCAGCGGTTCCGCTACGACGGCGCCACCGCCGGCCGCCGCGCCCATGGCTGGTACGCCGCCTCGACCGATGCCAACGTCGAGCTGATGGGGTCGCTCATCTGGCTGCGCAATCGGAGCCGCGATCTCGTCCGCAACAATCCTTATGCGGCGCGCGCCGTCGAAGAGTTGGCCGGCAATGTGGTCGGAACCGGTATTGTGCCGAAGGCCAAGACCGGCAGCACGGCCATCGACAAGATCATCGACGCCGAGTGGCCGTTCTTTGCCGATGGCTGCGACACGCCGCAGCGCCTCGACTTCTATGGCATGCAGACGCTGACCGTCCGCACCATGGCCGAGAGCGGCGAAGCCATTCTGCGGTTCCGCCCGCGCAACGCGGTGGCGGGGCTGCGCGTTCCGCTGCAGCTCCAGATGCTCGAGGCGGATTTCCTCGACCAGGCGCGCACCATGGGGCTGGTCAACGGCCACGTGATGGAGGGCGTGCAGTTCGACGAAGACGGCCGCCGTGTCGCCTACTGGCTTTTCAGTTATCACCCGGGCGGCGTACTGATCCTCAATCCGCGTGGCGGGATTGTCAGTCAGCCCGTTCCGGCCGATCAGATCCTGCACGTCTATCGCGTGCTGCGTCCCGGCCAGGTCCGCGGCGTGCCGTGGCTCGCGCCCGTCATGATGGCGCTCCGGGACCTCGACGATTACTGCGATGCCGAGCGCGTGCGCAAGAAGGTGGAAGCCTGCGTTACCGCGTTCGTCGAGCAACCGGAAGGCGTCGCGGGCGACCCGTTGGGCCTTTCCGGCACGGACCCCTCGAGCGGCCTTCCGGTCGAGAGTTTCCAGCCAGGAATGGTCGAGTACCTGAAGCCCGGCCAGAACATCAAGTTCAACAATCCGCCGCCGGCGGGCGGCTATCGCGAGTACAAGATGACCGAGTTGCAGGGCATCATGGCCGGCATCGGCCTGCCCTACGAGCTCGGCACCGGCGACATGTCGCAGGTGAACTACTCCTCCTGGCGCGGCGGCATGTTGGGATTCCGCAACACCGTGGAAGCGTACCGCTGGCTGACGCTGATCCCGCTGTTCTCGATGCCGGTGTGGCGGCGGTTCATCGACACGCTGATTCTGCAGGGCCGGATTCCGGCCTCGGCCGCCGAAGACCCGAAGATCAATCTGCGCACGGTGCAGTGGACCGCGCCCCGTTTCGAGTCCGTCGACCCAGTGAAGGATGCCGAGGCGGTGCTCAAGGACGTGCGCATGGGCCGCAAGACGTGGTTCGAGGCCGTGCTGGAGAACGGCTACGATCCCACCACCCAGCTTGAGCAGATCGCGCTCTTCAACCGCCTGCTGGACAAGTTCGAGATTATCCTCGACTCGGACCCGCGCAACACCACGCTGCGCGGCCAGGAGCAGCCGGCGAATACGGAGGAGCGGACTCCGACGAGCAAGGCCGTGCGCGGCGCGCCGAAAGGTTCCACGGCGCTGTCGGAAGAGGATTTGGGAATGGTGAAGGAGTTGCTCGCCGCCGGGATCTCGCGGGCGGCCGGCGGTTGGGAATCCACCTCCCGCCTCTATCGGAACTGACCGCAAACCCTCACCCCACAAACAGGAGAACAGTCTATGAGTGAAAGCCCGCAGTACGACGCCGAGGTCTTCTCGGCCGACGCGCAGATCCTCCCCAGCACCGCCAACCCGAAAGACGGGACCATCGACGTAGTCTGGTACAGCGGAGCCCCCGTTCCCAGGATCGATCGCGGGACCGGCGAACCTTACATGCTCCAACTGGACATGCAGGGCTGCCGCTTCGACCGGCTGAACAACGGCGCGCCGGTGTTCGACAGCCACCTCACCGGCGACGATTTCAAGTCGCTCATGGCGGGCAAGGTCGGCACGCGGGCCCAGGTGGGCGTGGTGCGCCGTGCCTGGCCGAATGGCGACAAGGGCATGGCCACCCTGCAGTTCGATCTCGGCAACGAGGATGGCGCCGAGATGTTCCGCAAAGCCAGCGCCGGCATCCTGCAGAATCTCAGCTTCGGAACCTTCGTCTACAAACGCGAAAAGGTCGACGCTCGCGCCGAGGGAATGCCGGAGGGCAAGCCGCCGTACTTGAACGACAAGGAGATCGGCATGTTCAAGGCCACGGACTGGGAGCCGTTTGAAATCTCGCCTTGCACCGTGCCGGCCGATTTCAACACCTGCTTTCTGAGCGCGCAACCGGATGATTCACCACGGGCAACCAGCCCACAAAAGGAGAAACCTGTCATGGAACAGACGACCACGCAGGCGACGGGTGCGGATGCCCGTACTACGAACGAACAGGCCCTGGCCGCCGCACGCGAAGAAGCGGTCAAGGTCGAGCGGGAGCGCATCAGCGAGATCGAATCGCTGCGCGCCACCGCGACCAAATACAGCATCGACGGCGCCGTGATCAGCCAGTTCATCGCCAAGGGCGCTTCCGCCGATCAGGCCCGCAAGGAACTGTTTGTCCAACTCGCGGAGAAGGGCCAGTTGAACCTGCATGGCGACAGGTTCCCCATCCGCGGCGAGGGTGGCCCCTCGGGGACCCGCGATGGCATGGAGCAACGGCTCGCCTGTATGCAGATGGCGCTGTTGTTGCGCGCCGATGGCCGGTTCTTCATGGCGCGGCGCCGAGACCACAACGGCAATGACCTCGGGGAGTATCTCGACGGCTGCGGCCCCGAGCAGCACAAGCGCGCCGCCGAGATGGCGCGGGAGTACCGCAATTTCAAGCTCATCGATATGGCCAAGGAGTACTTGGCATTCAAAGGTGTGAATCCGCGCGGCATGGACGTGACGCGGATTGCGGAACTGGCGCTCCAGGGCCCGTCGCGGGGAGCGGAGTTCTTTATGGGCGGCGCCGAAGCGACCTCCGACTTCCCGGCGATCCTGGCCAACGTCGCCAACAAGACCCTGCGCCAGGGTTACGAGGCGTATCCGCGCACCTTCCAGCCCTTCTGCAGGCAAGTGACGGCGCAAGACTTCAAGCCCATCAACCGCGTGATGCTGGCCGACGCGCCTACCTTGCAGCCGTTGAATGAGAAGGGCGAGTACCACCGCGCGAACCTGACCGATAACAACATCAACTACTCGCTCGGTACCTACGGCGAGATCGTGGCGTTGACCCGCAAGGTCATCATCAACGACGATCTCCAGGCGTTCACCCGGGTTCCAGCTCTGCTCGGCGTGGCGGCGGCGCAACTGGAATCGAACACCGTCTGGGGCATCATCACGTCGAATCCGGCGGCAGTGTACGCGGGCGACAAGAACTCCACGGCGCTATTCCACGCCAACCATGGCAACTTGCTGACCGGCGCCGCCAGCAGCATCGATAACACCGTACAGAACGCCGCGCCGCTGACCGCCCTGGGCAAGGCGCGCGGCGCCATGCGGTTACAGAAGGGACCGCAGGGCACTCCGCTGAACCTCATTCCACGGTTCATCGCCGTCCCGACGGCGCTGGAAACCTACATGCTCCAGCTCGTGTACCCCATCAACATCGCTTCGGCGGATGCGACGAAGGTTGTTCCGGACTGGGTGCGCAGCCTCGTTCCGGTAGTCGAGCCGCGCCTCGATGCCGCGACGAACGGGACCACGGCCTGGTATCTCATCGCCGACCCGGCGCAGATCGACACGGCGGAGTACTGCTACCTGGAAGGGCAGCAGGGCGTGTACATCGAAACCAAGCAGGGCTTCGAGGTGGACGGCGTCGAGATCAAGGCGCGCATGGACTTCGGCGCGGCGGCCCTCGACTTCCGAGGCCTGCAGAAGAACGCCGGCCAGTAGGGCGTCGTCGCAGGGAAACCAGAGGCCGGGGCGACGCGGGCCGCCCCGGAAAAGAGAACAGGAGAGAAAAATCGATGCAGAATTATGTTCATCGCGGGGAGACCCTCACGGTAACGGCGCCCTATGCGGTCACGTCCGGTGGTGGCGTCAAGATCGGCAATATCTTCGGAATTGCCGTCAACACGCAGAGCCAGGGCGACAGCATGGAAGCCCAGGTTGCCGGCGTGTTCGACCTGGCGAAGGATACCAGCACTTTCGCCCAAGGCGATCTGGTCTACTGGGACGACACGGCCAAAGTGGCGACCAGCGCTGTGGGGGCCAACCTGCTCATCGGCAACGCCGAGAAGGCGCAGTTGACCGGCGATGCCACGGTGCGCGTCAAGCTGTTCGGCGTGCCGGGCTTCTCCGGGCAGGTCAACGGCGTGAAGGTGGCCCACGCGCTGTACGACTTCACGGTCGACGGCGGGGCGAGCTGCACGCCGGCGAACTCCGACACCATCCCCAAGGACGCGGTGGTGTTCGGTGGCGCGATCAACTCAACTGCGGCGGTGACCGCGGCCGGTGCCGCGACGGTGGCGCTAGGGACGGCGACAGGATCGAGCTCGGCGTCGATCCTGGGCGCCACCGGGAAGGCGTCGCTGTCGCTCGACGCGGTGCTCGCGGCGGCGTGCGCTGCGGCACCGTTCAAAATGACGGCCGCCGGCAAGATCTCGGTTGCCATCGCCACCGGGCCGCTCACGGCGGGCCAGATCGAGGTCTGGGTGCTCTACGCCATCGCCAGCAACGATTAGCGACTGACGCGAAACAGCATCGCGCGACTTGGGGCGGCCGTCGCGCCGCCCCGTATCCTTTATATACATGTCCGATTGGGCCACCCTTGACGCGGCTGTCAACGCCATCATGCAGGAAACCTTCGGCGAGCCGGTGGTGTATCAACCCGTGCAAGCCGGCGTACCCGTCGGCGATCCCATGACGGTCACGGCCATCCGCCACGTTCGCCTGCGCGAGGAATCCGGCGTGATGGCGAACGTCGAAGAGATCTCGGTCAATCCCGGCGATCTTCCGAATTTCCCGCAGCGTGGCGATTGGGTGACCGCCTGGGGATCGCAGTTCGTGGTGACCAGTGTGCGCCAGCCCGACCCGTACGGCATGGTCGAGCTTTCGCTGATGGCGCGGGCCGGGCAGACTCTATGATTAACCCGAAGACGATCCTGGCCGAGTGGGTGACCGCGCTTCAGGCGCTGCCGAATCTGGTGGAGGCGCTGGGCGGGGATGGCAACCGCATTCAGTTCTACACGGAGAACGCCACCGTCTTCGGCCAGCCAACGCAGAACAACATTCGGCTGGCAATCCTGTCGATGCCACCCGGCTCGATCCTGATCGCGTGGCAGGGCAGCGGGCCAGGCAGACTCGGCAATGCGCTCGTGTTTGTACACGATTTCTCGTTGTACCTGCGCGCGCCGGAGGAGGCCGATGTCGGCTACGAGGACCTTTTCAACTGGATCGTGAACGACGTGCCAGCGGGCGGCAGCCTCCGGATGCTGCACACTCCCGTCGATCCGAACTGCGAGCCGATGGACTTCTACCTGCCGTCGGCGCGCCGCAACACCGTGGTGATCAGCCCGGACGGGGCCACTTTCGAGTACTTCGAGGTTCCGGTGCGGCTGGTCGAATCCTATAACCCGTAGCCTTCGGGAAGGGAAGCGAAATGGCAGATCTGGTTACTATGGCCTCGCCCGAGGGCGAGGTGAAGGAAGTCGAGGCAACCGCGGAAACCCTCACGCCTTTGCTAGTCGCTGGCTGGACTCAGGCGCCCGCGCCGGCGGTTCCGGCCCAGGAGGAAAAGTAGCAATGTCCAACATCAGTGAATTGATGCAGGGCTGGGGGTTCGGCAAGCAGGCCGCCATCGGAACGGCCAACACGGTGGCCGCCATCTGGCGTCACACGAACCTCAATACCAAACCGTGGGCGAAGGTTCCGGTGAACGAGGACGACCGGGCGGAAATCGGCAAGGGTCATGAGTTCCCGACGCAGCTTTTCAAGTCGCACTACAACATGCCCACCTTTGAGATCTCCAAGTATGCCTCGTCGGAGTTCCTCGCCTGGGCGATGTCCTTCGCTCTCGGCAACGTCGTCGTAAGCGGCGCCGGGCCTTATGAATACGTGATCGTTCCGGCTTTGGGGGCCACCAATCCGACCGGCCTCGAGCTGCCGTACTTCTCCTTCGTGCAGCAGATCCGCCCCGGCGGCTCGGCGGTGCTGGACGAAATGCTGGTGGGATGCGCGGTCAAGGGCTGGAAGCTGTCCATCAAGAACTCGCCGGGCCGCGCCAGCGCGACGTGCGCGGTGGAATGCGTGACCACGGGCCAGTACACCTCTCCCAGCGGCATCACGCTTCCCGCCGCCTCGACGCCTCATGAGTTCAATGCCGGCATGATTACCGCGTTGACCTTCAACGGCATCAACTATCTTTCCGGCGGCAGCGCCAAACAGTTCCTGTCCATGGAGGCCTCCTGGGAGAACAATTTCCGGCCGGGCTTCTTCCCCGGCTCGGGAACGCAGGACGGCTACCAGATCCAAGGGCGCTTCGAGTGGGGCGACCGCGCCTTCGCGGTGCAGTTCGTGGTGCGCGTTCAGGCCGGCTCCGCCGAATATGCGAGCCTGATCAATCTGACCACTGGAACGGCCACGTTCACCATGACCCGCGACGCCAACAACTCCTTTACCATGCTCATCCAGAAGATGGGCTTCAACGTCGTGGAACTGGCCAACACGGACGGCATCGTGACGCTCCAGATCACCGGCGTGCAACTCTACGACCCCACCAACGGTCTGGTGACCATGTCGATCACCACGCCGTTACAGGGCATCTGCCAATAGGAGGTTTACATGTTTGACGCAAGCAAGCCGTTTGTAGCGCCGATCCTTTCGGGCGGGGAGAAGCAGTGCGAAGTGCGTTTTCCGTCCGACGAAGAATGGTGCGGTTGGGCGCGCGCCCAGCGCACGGTGCGGCGCTTCCTCGGGCGCGGGAAGTCGCAGAGCGAGGACGTGGATCTGCCGAAGATCAACGCGGAACTGTTCGCGAAGATCCGCACCGACAAAGACGGTCCCGAGTTCGACGATGCCGAGGCTGGCATGGTGATAGGCCGCATCGAGCGGTGCACGGTGGCCGATGTCGAGCGCGAAGGGATCAACTACCGGATCGAGATGAAGGTCCCTGGCGCGCGCGTCGTTCACGTGCTGCGGATGCCGACGGCAAAGGAGATGCAGGACCACGAGCGGGCTTCGACCAGCGTAGTCGCGGCGCGGCGGTCGGTCGAGACGCGGGCATTCCTGGAGCCGAGCGGCGCTCTCTATGACAAGCTGCACGTCTCGCACGACGGCTACGCCGGCGCCGTGCCGATTGTGCATAAGTCGGCGGCGGTGTCCGAGGTGATCGCGCAACTGGCCATTGAGGCTGACGAAGACCCGGAATAGCCACGCCCGGCGACTGGCCGGAGGGGCCGGGCGTTCGCTTCCTGATCCGGTCGGTGCTGCGCCAGGGGACGCTCTGCGGGCCCGAGCAAGAGTGCCCGGACCGCATCTTCCGCTGCCGTAAGTGCGGTTACTCGGCGCAGACGGAATTGGATAGCTGTCCCGCGTGCGGCGCCGGCTGGAAGGCCATCGATGTCAGCCACGGGCCCGGGTGTCCGAAGAATCTGCTTGACGAGGCCATGGATACGCCGAACGGCGTCCTGGTGCGGCGGTGCTTTCGCATACTTAACGCGAAGGGCATCGGGCTGACGATCACGCTGGCCGATATTACCGAAGAAGAGTTTCGCGTGCTGGAACTGGTCGAGGTTGAGCGGCAGGAGCAGAGTAGGGGTTGAAACGGCGGCGCGGCAGGCTGTCGGTAGGCGATTGGTTTCACACTTGCCGACTACTTATCCATGTGCCTCGTGCGTTCAGAGTCTTCTGCCAGGAGATCCGCTATGAGAGACTGCGAGACCCGGAAGTTCGTTGCCGTCAGTCGCGCCAACGCCGTGGGAAGGTCCAGGAGTCGACGCACCGCGGCGGCCCTGAGTACACCGAGCGTTCCCGTGTTTGGAATGTCACGCCGGTTCGCTTCCGCGCGGCCCGAAGCATCGTCGATGAGCAGCAGTACATCGGGCTCCTCTTGCGCCAGGAGAATTGCCGCGCGCTCACCGGAGTCGATGTGCTGCAAAACGCGGTCATCATGGTTCGCGTGAGCAGATCGAACCTCCAGCCATTCGGGCCGTGATTGAATCCACTCCACCACTGCCAGCGGGGCGCCGCTATCGGTTAGTTCGGCGAGGACTTCTGGCGGCACGACAATCCTGCCGTATAAGCGGCGCAGAACCCCGATTTCGCCGATGAGCGCCAGATAGTTCAGAGGTGACGTGTCTGCGACGACAACCGTCATTTCGAAAACGCAATAGCGGTTTCGCTATCCCTGACGACCTCTTCCATCGTGACCGGCAGGAACACAGCGTGCGCCTTAAGGAACCCGTCCATCTGGTAACGGGATGGGATGCCCAACATCTGACGGGCTTGGTGTGCGGTCAGTTTGCCGGAACGCACGCCCTCGATTGCGAGGGCCTCCAACGCGGCGCGGGTAATACCGCCTGGCTCTGCAGCGAACTGCCGCGCCACGTGCTCGGGAATATCCAACTGAACCTGCATACTGAGTCTCTAACGCTATTATCGCGCAAACGCCTCTCTCGGGGCACGCACCGGTCGTTTAGAAGTGCCCGCTATCGAGTTCTCTCGTGTTGCTGCTCCATCCGTCCGCCGAAGCTACCCATGCCCCGATTCCAAACCGTCATCCGCCGTGCCCGGTTTGTTTACTCGCCGTACACCGCGACCGAGATGCAGGGCTTCGCGCAGGGGTTGGCGGATTCCATTCGGGCGCGCATCCAGAGCGGGCAGAACATCTACGACCAAGCGGCCGCGCCACTGAAGCCCGGACTGCCGGGGCGCAGGGGCTACCCGGATTACAAGGCGGCCCGCGGCCTCCAGCCCATCCGCGACTGGACCTGGAGCGGGCACACGTTGCGGTGCCTGAAGGTGCTGACCGCCAACGAGAACCGTGCGGCGATTGGGTTCCTCGATGAGGCCATGCCTGGCAGGCGGCAAACGGCGTCGCAGATCGCCTTTTACAACAACCAGCGCGAGCGGCAGTGGGGCGTGTCGCCACGGGACCGCCAGGCGGTGCTCGCCGCGTTTTTGGCGCGGCCCATTGTGATGCTCAAGGCAGCGTGAGATGGCCGATCAGGCGGAACGCGTAATTCTCGAAGCCGAGGACCAGGTCACTCCGATAACGAATAAGGCCAACGCCGCCCTCGACGGCTTCGAGAAGAAAGCGGAATCCTCGCACGGCAAGGTCATCCGGATTTCGGATCAGACCAGGTCCAGCGTCCAGCGGCTCATCGCCTCCCTCGAAAAGCAGGCCGAGACCTATGGCAAGAGCGGCGTGGACCGGCTGATCACCCAGCGGGACCAGCTTCTCCAGCGATACAACCGCGAGCCGCAGGCCATCGA
>Ga0182027_10010260_pt1 | contig 13346 bp, 9 predicted proteins | sample 712E1DmetaG_FD_121300 | JGI IMG/M metagenome (GOLD analysis project Ga0182027, IMG submission 121300) | Permafrost microbial communities from Stordalen Mire, Sweden - 712E1D metaG (Illumina Assembly) | ecosystem: Environmental > Terrestrial > Soil > Wetlands > Permafrost | place: Sweden...
AGCGCGAGAAGGCCTCCATGAAGCTGCGCGGGGGTGAGCGGATCGCGATTACCGGCGAGCCGCATGCGGCGCCGCTGAAGGCTACGCCGGAAGATATTCCGCTGGACGTGGTGTTCGAGGACGGTGACCTGGCGGTGGTGAACAAGCCGGCGGGGATGATGGTTCATGCCGGGTCAGGGCAGAACGAGGACGCGCGCAGCCGGGGGACTTTGGTGAATGCGCTGCTGTTTCGATTCAACAAACTCTCCACGACCGGGGGCGATCTGCGTCCCGGCATTGTGCACCGGCTGGACAAGGACACCAGCGGCCTGATCGTGGTGGCCAAGAACGACCGTACCCATGCGGCGCTGGGGGAGATGTTTTCCAGCCGCCAGATGAAGAAGACCTACATCGCGCTGGTGCAGGGGGCCGTGGAGCGGCAGAAGGGCACCATCAACGCCGGGGTGGGGCGTGATCCCGTGCGGCGGACGCGCATGACCGCGAAGCCCCTCGGAGATGCGCGCTCGGCGGTCTCGCACTACGAGGTGGTGCGGCGGCTGGCCACACGGTTTGGCAAGTTCACGTTGGTACGGGTGCGCATCGAAACCGGCCGAACGCATCAGATCAGGGTGCATATGGCTTCAATCGGACACTCTGTGGTGGGGGATACGCTCTATGGCGGCTCGGGGCAATTGACTGACCAGGTGGCCTCGCAGGCGGCGCAATCCAAGGCCGCGCGGCGCAAGGCGGAGCCGGAGAGGCTGAGGCTGGGACGGAACTTTCTGCACGCGGCGCGGCTGGAATTCACGCATCCGGGGACGGGAAAGCTGTTGCAGTTGGAGGCGCCGCTGCCGGAGGAACTGGAGAAGTTTCTAGCCTGTCTGGAAAGCAGCCCTGCAGCCCCGGTCAGGAAAGACGCACGGAACTAGCCTATACCAGCGGTGCGATTGATAAAATGGAGAAGATATGAATAGAACGATCTTTGGTCTAGCCTGTGCGGCGGTGATTTCCGCGGCCACTTTGTACGCGCATCAACCGGCAACCCAGCCCGTACCGGCTCCGGCAGGCCAGCAGCCCGCCGAGCAGCAGCCGGACGTGAACGCTCCCACCATTCATCTGGGCGTGAACGAGGTCAACCTCATCTTCACGGTGACTGACAAGCATGGACGCTACAATCCCAACCTGAAGCAGAGCGACTTTGCATTGCTCGACGACCAGAAGGCGCCGGCCAGGGTGAATTCCTTCCACCAGCAGATCAATCTTCCGCTGCGGGTGGGCATTCTCATCGACACCAGCACCTCGATCCGCTCGCGGTTTCAATTCGAGCAGCAGTCGGCGAATGAGTTTCTGCTTCAAATACTGAAATCCAAAAGCGACCGCGCCTTTGTGATGGGATTCGATGTGACGCCAAATGTGACTCAGGACTGGACCAACAACATCGACGGCCTGGAGACGGGCATCAACCGGCTGCGTCCCGGCGGCGGCACTGCGATGTTTGACGCGGTTTACACCGCCTGCCGGGATAAACTGCTGGATATTTCGCGCGGCCAGGAGCCGACCCGCAAGGCCATGGTGCTGCTCTCAGACGGCGAGGACAACACGAGCAGAGTCTTTCTGGACGAGGCCATCAAGGAATGCCAGCGGGCAGAGACGATCATCTACGCGATCAGCACCAACTGGACACCCAGCCGCGGCCAGGGCGACCAGGTGCTGAGCCAGATGGCCAAGGAAACCGGCGGCCAGGTCTTCTTTCCGCCTTCGGTCGAGGAGGTCTCGGAAAGCTTCAAGCAGATCGAGGAAGAGCTGCGCAGCCAGTACGCTCTGACCTATACGCCGGCGGATTTCAAGATGGATGGCGCTTTTCGCACCATCTATCTCTTTTGCAACGACCGGCGCTATGTGGTTCGGGCGCGCAAGGGCTACTTTGCGCCGCGCCAGTAGAGGAAGAACGCCCCAGTTCAGCCCGGTTGTGGAGAGAGAATTTCCGCAGCCGGGCTTTTTCATTGGTGTGAAGAAATCCGGCAATCGCAAAACGGGCTGAACACAGTCTTCTCTCTCCCTTCTGTTTCTTAATTTGCGGGTACCGCGCGTTCCAAATCAGGACAGTTCGGCGCCAAATCGTTAAGAATCACCTTAATTTACAGATTCTTTTGTTCTCGATCTCATAGATTTCTTCTTCCGTACGATGAATAGAGGAAGGCGTATCCGAGGGTTTTCCGATAGGGTTCCCGACACGGCTTGGGAGAGACTGTTTGCCCGCCGTGCAGAGGTAGCGGGAAAGATCGGGACCGACAGAACTGCGGAAGGACTGTGCGGAGTGAGGGGAATAAGGTGATCCGGCAGGCGATATCGTGCGACATCTGCGGAACGGAGAAGAAGCAGACGAACCACTGGTTTGTGGCCTATGACCAGGGAGGGGAACTGCGGGTGAGCGGGTGGAACTCGCGCAACCGGCTGCGTCCGGGGTCGAGGCATCTGTGCGGGCAAACCTGCCTGCACAAGTTAGTGGACGACTTCATGGCCAGAGCTCTGGTCGCTCAAGTGAAGCCATCCGTCGAAAATGAGGCCGAGGTGGCGGAGCTGACGGCAGGCACCGATACCAGCCTGACCTCGAGCGCAGCGTTTGTGGAGGCGGAGTCATCCGCGCGCCTGATTTCAACCTCCGCGGCGATTACGCCGGCGCGCCCTGTGCTTCGGATGCCGGTAGAGCTGGTTCCCATGCCGTCTAGAGTCCACGCCGAGGAGAAAGCGGTTCCTGCCGACGAGCCACCGCGTTATGCGTCGAGCAACTGGCGTGCCGAAGCCTGGGACCGGGAACGGGTGCGCGCATTGCGCGCCGGCGAGCGGCATTCGAGTTTGCCCCTCCGGCGCTCCGGATCCTGATCGGGGATTGCAGGAAGGGTGGACTATTCTGTCGCCGGACGTGATTCAAGCAGCGCCAGCAGCCCGGCCTCGTCCAGCACCGGAACCTTGAGCTTGAGAGCTTTGTCGAGCTTGGAGCCGGCTTCCTCGCCGGCCACTACGTAGCTGGTTTTCTTGCTGACGGAACTGGCGGTTTTGCCGCCGGCGGCCTCGATCATGCGCTTGGCCTCGTCGCGGGTGAGCGTGGGCAGCGTGCCGGTGAGCACAAAGGTGAGGCCCGCCAACTGCGCAGAGCGCTGTTTTTTCTCGGCAGTCATCTCCACGCCGATTTTTTTCAACCTTTCGACCAGCTCCCGGTTTGTCGGCTGCGCGAAAAATTCCAGAATCGCCTGCGAGATGCGTGGTCCCACTTCTTCCACACGTTCCAACTCCTCGGCTGTTGCCGATTCCAACGCCTCAATGGAGCCGAACTCCTGGGCCAGCAGTTCGGCGGTGCGTTCGCCGACAAAGCGGATGCCCAGACCCATGAGGACGCGAGCCAGGCCCGACTTCCTTGAGCGATCAATCTCTTCGAGCAGCGCCTCGGTCGACTTTTCCGCAAAGCGGTCGAGAGCGATCAGGTCTTCCTTTTTCAAGCTGTAGAGGTCGGCTACGCTGTGCACCAGTCCGCGATCGAGCAACTGCTGCACTACCGCCTCGCCCAGCCCTTCAATGTTTATCACTCCACGAGAGGCGAAGTGCAGCAGGCTCTCGCGCAGCTTGGCCGGGCAGTCGGCGTTGACGCAGCGGTAGTCCACCTCGCTCTCGACGCGGACGACTTTGCTGTGGCACTCGGGGCACTCGGTGGGAAACTGGAACTCCTGCTCTCCCCTGGGATGGTCGGCGTCTTGAATCACCTCCACTACCTTGGGGATCACATCGCCGCCACGCTCCACCTTCGCCCAGTCGCCCAGCTTGAGGCCCAGCCGCTCAATGAAGTCGGCGTTGTGCAGCGTGGCGCGGCTGACGGTGGTGCCGCCGATGAAGACCGGCGTCAGTTCAGCGACGGGAGTAAGTTTGCCCGTGCGGCCCACTTGCACGGTGATGGCGTTGACTTGCGTAACGCCCGACTTGGCGGTGAATTTGTAGGCAATGGCCCAGCGTGGGGCGCGGCCGGTGTAGCCGAGGCGCTGCTGGGTTGCGTGGGAGCCGACCTTAAGCACCACGCCGTCGATCTCGTAGCCGAGCGTGGCGCGCTCAGCCTCGGCCGAATTGATGAATCGGATCATAGACTCGACCGAGTCGACCAGCTTGCGGTGGGGGTTGACGCGGAAACCGAGGGCGGCCAGAGCATCGAGCGTGGCGCGCTGGCCTTGCGGCCAGTATTCGCCTTCGACGAGCAGAAAGTAGGCGTAAAAGTCCAGGCGGCGATTGGCGACGATGCCGGGCTCCAGCGTGCGCAGCGTCCCGGCGGCGGCGTTGCGGGGATTCACGGCCGGCGCCAGGCCTTGCTGCTCACGCTCCTCGTTCAGGCGCTGGAAGGCGGCCTCGGGCATGACCGCCTCGCCGCGAACTTCAAAGGAGTGTGGAAGGCCAGCGGCTTTCAATTGGGACGCGGAGATGGTCAGCGGCACACTGCGAATGGTGCGGATGTTCGAGGTGACGTCTTCGCCGATCTGTCCGTCGCCGCGGGTGATGCCGGTGCCGAGGCGCGCGCCGCCTCCTGTTGGCTCGTAGCGCAGGGCAACACTCAGGCCGTCGAGCTTGAGTTCGGCCATATATTCAACAGGCAGCCCTCCGGCCAGTTCGCGCACGCGTGCGTCCCAGGCGGCCAATTCTTCTTCGGAGTAGGCGTTATCCAGACTGAGCATGGGGCGCGAGTGGCGCACTTTCTTGAACCCCTCGGCGGGCTTGCCGCCTACGCGCTGGGTGGGCGAGTCGGCGGTGAGCAGCTCAGGGTGCTCGGCTTCGATCTGCTTGAGCTCGTTCATCAGCGCGTCGTACTGGGCGTCGGTGATCTCCGGCGCGTCCATAACGTAATACAAGTGCTCGTGGCGGCGCAGTTCGGCGCGCAATTGCTCGGCGCGCTGGGCCGGGACCGAGTCTGCTTTGGCTGCATCTCCCATGGGGTGAATTATATGAGGCCGCGGCAGGATAGGATAATAGCCAGATCATTATGGAACCTATCACCCACTTTCTTGCCGGAGCCTGCATTGGCCGCGCCGGGTTGAACCGGAAGACGGCGTACGCCACGCTGGCCGCGGTGCTGACTGCCGAGGCCGCGGACGTTGACGTGCTGTGGGGGTTTGCGGGGCCGGTTGAGGAACTGAAGCACCATCGCGGCATTACGCACACATTCATTGCCGCGCCGGTGGTGGCCGGGGTGGTGGTGGGGTTGGTTTGGCTGTTCCACCGCTGGCGAGAGGCGCGGCGTTCTAATAAATCCCATGCCCTCGACCAAAAGATAAAAGCGCCCACGGCGCCGCCGCCGGTGAACTGGTACTGGCTTTATGCGACGGCGCTGATTTCCGCGCTGAGCCATTTGCTGCTGGACTGGACAAACAACTACGGGTTGCGGCCGTTTTTCCCCTTCAATCCACGCTGGTATGCGGGGAGTTTTGTGTTTATCGCCGAGCCGGTGCTGTGGGCGCTGTTTGTTCTCGCTTTGGCCGTGCCCTGGCTGCTCGGTTTAACCGACCAGGAGATCGGCGTGCGGCGGAAGGCCTTTCGCGGGCAGGGCTGGGCGATCTTTGCGCTGGCCGGCATGGTGCTGTTGTGGGGATGGAGGTGGGAGGAGCAGGCGCAAGCACGACTGATGCTCGAAAACACACAAATAGCCGCCGCCCCGGTGAAGCGTGCCGCACTGGAGCCTTACCCAGTGAATCCCTTCCGCTGGCACGCGATCCTGGAGACGGCTGACTACTATCAGACCGCCGAGATCAATACGCGGACCGGGGAGATTGCAAGCGACCCGCGCCGGGACGTGATCTACAAACCGGCCGACACCCTTGCCGTTGAGGCGGCCAAGCGGACGCTGCTGGGGCAGGTCTACCTGGACTGGGGAACCTGGGCCGTGGTGCGCGACGTGGGCCAGGAGCCGGTGGAGGGGATGAAGCCGCCCGAACCGGGCCAGAACCGGACGTGGACGACCGTGGAGTTTACAGATATGCGGTTTGCCTACCCATTTTTGGGCGCGGTGGGAGCCGTCGGCCGCAGCCCTCTGGGCGGGTGGGTTTATATCGTGGACGGGCGCGACGATGCGGGCGAGGCGATGGGCGGACGAGAGCAGCGGTAGGCTATTTTGCCCCGGATGGAAATAAATATTGGCCCGGTGGAAAGTTCCGGTTGACCTGCGGGCTTGCGCACCCCAGAATATGAAGACGTGCTCGTTGTTTTGACTGAATGCTTCCCCTGGCCTGGGAGATCGACCCAGGAATCGAAGAGAATGAGGTTTCAATGCCCGCTTATCTGTTTTTGCTGGTTGCAGTATTGAGCCGTTTGCTACCCCATGCCGGGTGGCTGAACTTCACCGCGGTGGGCGGCGCGCTGCTCTACTTTGGCGCGCGACGGCCGTGGCGGGAGATGCTGGCTCCGCTGGCCGCGCTCATGGCCACGGACTATTACCTCACTGTTTACGCCTATCACTACGACTTCCGCTGGCAGGCCTATGCGACGACCTGGGCGTGGTACCTGGCGGCGATGGCGCTGGGGCAGATTCTGCTCACAAGCCGGACGACCGTTGTGCGCGTTGTGGCGGCAGCGGTGCTGGGGCCGACCTCGTTTTTTGTGCTCTCGAACTATGCTGTGTGGGCTGCAGGGGTGATGTACCCGCGCACGCTTGCCGGGCTCGGAACCTGCTACGCTGCGGCGGTGCCGTTCTACCGTAACGATCTGGCATCGACGGCGATTGTTCTGGGCGTGGCCTTCGGGGTACCCGCGCTGGTGCGGCGGGTGGCCCCTGCCCGGAGACAGACGGCGCTTGCCGAATAGCGGCGAGTTAGCGGGATTCGCGGGAATACCAACCGCCTGTACTGTATTGAAAGCGCGCTAACCTTCCAGCAGCTTGCCTGCGCGCTTTTTCCGCATCCACCACCAGGCAAAGCCAATCACAGCCAGGCCGCCCACGATGGCAACCAGGGTGAGGGAGTGGTGCGCCACCATTCCTACCGCGCCCGGCCCCAGCTTGAGCACCAGCAGCGAGAGAATCAGCCAGCGGACCATGCGGCCCGTGAAGACCGACAGCATAAATGGGACCATCCGCATCTCAAAGACGCCGGCGGCAAAGACGCAGATCTTCCACGGGGCGGGCGGCGGCAGCATGGAAGGGATCATGACGGCCAGGAACTCCTGGCTCTCGAATCGGGTGCGCATCCGCTCATAGCGTTTGCGGTTCACGTGCTTGAGCAGGAAGAGTTCGCCCCCGGCGCGGCCGAGGCCATAGGGAAGCAGGCCGCCGATGGCCGAACCGCTGGCGGCCAGCAGGCAATAGAGCCAGAAGTGGTTCTTGTCGTTCCAGACATAAAGGGCCAGAATCGCGTCCATGGGAACGGGAATGGTGGAGGAGTCAAGCAGCGCGACCGCGCCCACACCCCAAAAGCCCAGCTTGGCCAGCACCGGCAGCAGCACCAGCTTCCATTTGGCCATGATTTGAGCAAGAAACAACTTCAAAAAGGGTCCCCTTTCGGCCGGTCATCCGTCTTATTGATCAGGAACCATTGTACGAGCCAGAGCTTTGCCCACTCATTTCGGCGGGAATGAGAGAATAGATAGAAAGGACTCTAAACGGAGCCGGCGGGCGGTGTGCGCGCCCAGTCAGGCTTCTCAGGAACGAATGCCCTCCAGCGAAGCTCCAAATGATGTGAACGAGCCCAACGGGCCGCCCGAGACGAGCCAGGACAAGAGCCAGCAGGCCATCAGTCCGGTTCCGGATCAGGAACCGCGCGCCTTGGAGCCGGAGCTGGCGTCCCCGGTTGTTCGCGGGTCGCGCTGGATAGACTACGACACGCACGAGTTGCTGACCATGATCAGCGAGCTTGAGGATGAGCGGCGCTGGGCGCGGCTGCGCGAGGGCATCTGGGTTGCCATCCTCATTCACCTGGCGCTGCTTTCCGCGTTCACGTGGATTCCGAAGTATGTTTTCAAGGTGCCGCGGGTGGTGGATCAGAATGCCCTCAAGCAGCACAAGGATTTCACCTATCTGGATTCACCGCGTGAGCCTCTGCTGAAGACGCCGCCCAAGGTGACAATCAAGCGGGTTCCGGAACATCAGCCCATGATCGACAAGAAGACGCTGGAAGCGATGAACCGAACCACGGCGCCGCCCGCGCCGGCCCCTGCGCCTCAGCCCTCTGCGCCGGCTCAGCCGACGCAGCCGACTCCGCCCAGCAGCCAGTCGCAGCTTGAAGCGCCGCGTCCGGCGGCAGTGCCTGCGCGGCCAAACTTCGCCATGGGCTCGGCCAACCCGGCCGACCAGTTGCGCGACGCCATGAGGGGCGCCTCGCACAATCCCGGCTCAGGCGGCGTGGGTAACCTGGGTTCGGGCGGATTGGCTCGTCATCCGGGCGCCGGCACAGGCGGAATCGACATTTTATCCGATACCCAGGGCGTGGACTTCAGCAACTGGATCCTGCGCTGGCACCGCGAGACGCAGAACACCTGGGACCCGTTGATTCCGGACGAGGTAAATCCGCCGATCAACAAATCTGGGATCGTAGTAATTCGCTTCAAGGTGCTGCCCAACGGACGGCTGATGGACGGAAGCATGGTGCTGGAGGGGCGTTCCGGCGACACGGCTCTGGACCGGGCGGCCTGGGGCGCGCTCACCGGCTCGAACTACCCGCCGCTGCCCAGAGAATTTCACGGGCCATACCTGGAGTTGCGGGCCAGTTTCTGGTACAACATGGAACCGCCGCGGTAAAGCGGGCCATCTGAATCGGATGGAAGTCAGAACTTGCAGGCGGGTTTGGTAGGTCAGGGCTTCAGCCCTGACATCAAACCGCCCCAAAGAACTGGGGCCTTTAGGTCTTGAGGAACGCCTTTCTGCGGTGATCTCCCCGCATTTTGAATTCGCCAGACACCGCCTGCTCCTGGGCCAGAGTTCAGTCTGAAGTCTCGGTCGAGACTGCGGTTTTTTGCCTCAAAATGGCTCAAAAGCGTTGTTTTTGGACCCCTAAAAGGGTGTTTTCGAGGGCTCCTGTTTACCATTAGGATAACAGGGCGGTCTTCTGTATTATCCAATAAACAATTGATAATAAACGATTAACCGTCTAGAGTGAGCCGAAGATGGACCTCAAAACGCGTTTTTTAAGGGAGGGGGTGGGTATGGTTTTTTTGGGCATTTTTTGAGCTGAGCAGCGATTCAGCCTGAGGTTTGACATACAGCCATTATGCGATCTTCGATGGTAATTATCTGCAAAAGCCGAATCTCTGTGCGCTTCGCTCATGCGGTCGCATCATCCGCGAGCATTTCGGAGAGGCAATTGCGCATCGGCGGGCCCGCAATCCGGGCGGCCAGGATTCATCGGCCCACCGACGAGAAGGCGGAGGTCAGGCTTGCCATTTGGCAATTATTAAAAACGAGAAATAGGGATAATTATTAGAAGCGTGCGCCCGACGGCAACGATCTATGTCTAAAGAGAATCCGTCGGCGCTGCGAGGCTTCCCCCAATCCATCTTCGACAGCGACGCCAGAGGAGGTTGTATGCAAATCCGTCGATCAACAGGAATGGTGCGCTTGAAACTTTTTTCAAGCATCGTGGCAGCCCTCGCGCTCTGGGTCACATTGGCCCTGGCAAGGGCAGTTGCACAAAGCTCGCCTACCGGGGCTGAGCTTGGCCCTGTGCTCATATCAGACCAATTCAACAATCGGGTAATCCTGGTGGACAAAAAGACGCACAAGGTGCTTTGGCACTTTGGAGATGGCTCTGACACGCCAGGACCGCACAGCGTGGTTGGCGTAAACGACGCGGAGAACTTCGGTCTCCTCACCCTGATCTCCGGTACGGGCATACCGCCCAGCAATCCGGCGCTTCCAGGCTGTTCTGACCCTGTGAATGGCTGTCCGGACAACCGGGTATTCATCGTAGGGCCGGAAGGAAATATATTGTGGCAATACGGTCAGGGAGGCGTTACCGGGTCAGGTCCCAATGAGCTCAATACCCCAGTGCAGTCTTTGATTGCATTCAAGTTTCCGAAACACCACGGGTTCCACGTCATGATTACGGACCAGGGAAACCAGCGCGTCATTCTGGTGAACCTGCGCGGGGAGATTGTGTGGCAATACGGGACGACTGGCGTGGCCGGGAACGATCCCAATGAGCTCAACAATCCCAACAGCGCCGAGCTACTGGCGAACGGCCACATTCTGATCGCGGACGAGAGCAACAATCGCGTCATCGAGATTACCCCAGCAGGCGAGATCGTGAAGACATTCACGGCCGGGGGCACGATAAGCGGCGCTGCGTTTGCGAGCCGCTTGAGCAATGGAGATACTCTGATCTCCGACGCCGGGAATAATCGAATTGTGGAAGTTGATAGCGACGACAACGTGGTTTGGCAGTACGTGACCAACACGGGTCCGGGAAGCAATCCCAATCCGCAACCCACGCGCGGGATTCGTCTGCGCAACGGCGACACGCTGATCAGCGACCAGTTCAACAACCGGGTCATCGAGGTAACCAAAGCCGGCGACATTGTTTTCCAGCAAGGCGTGACCAACGTGGGCGGGAATGGGTTCAACCGGCTCAACGGTCCCTACGATGCGAAACAGATCGGCGACTTTACCGGGCTGACGCCTCCGCTCTGATCTTGACGGAGACAGGGACGATTTCAAAGCCTCCAGACGCTTGAGATCGCACGTTCCCACTGGAACGAAAGAAGAGAACCGGGACCGGCACGGGCCAAAACTGTGCTGGCCCCGGTTTTTCATTCATTGACCACAATTCTTTTGAAAACCGCTAAGGCTTGGGTTCCGTGGCGCGCAGGAACTCCACCAGGTAGTCCTTCCATACAGCGGCAGCCGTATGGGTGCCGTGGCCGCGGGTGGCATCGGAAATGGGCAGAAGAATGAAGCGCGCGTTTGGCATGAGCTTGACCATCTTCTCGGCAATGCCCAGCTTCGGAGGGTTGATATAGTCGTCGGCGGAGTTGATCCACAGCACCGGTACGGTGATCCGGTCAAGGTGGGGGCTGGGATCGTAGTTGCGGCTGGCGTTCCAGTAGAAGATCAGGTTATTGGCATCCGTGGAGGCCATGGTGCGCGCCAGGTATTGGTCCACATACTTCTCCGCAGCGTCGCGCGTGGGCGCCTGCTTCTGCATCTGCAGCGGGCTGGAACTCATGATCATGCCGATTTCGCTTGCTGTGCGCAGACCCTGGACCGGCTGGGTCTTGTACTCGCCTTGCATCCACGCGGGATCCTGCTTGATGGCTTCGATGGCCATGTAGCGCATCATGCGGTTTCGGCCTGCAATCTGAACGGGCAGGCAGGCAAAGGGAGCCAGCGCGTCGGCAAAGCCGGGGTATGTTTCGCCCCAGGTGAACGTCTCCATGCAGCCCATGGAGGTTCCGAGGATGAGGCGGAGATGGTCGATCTTCATCTCGTCGAGCATCATGCGCTGGCTGCGCACCATGTCGTCGTAGTCGTATGCGGGAAAGTGCGCATGCAGGCCGTCGGAGGGTTTTGAGCTTTCGCCGTGGCCGATATCGTCGGGCAGGATGAGGAAGTATTTCGTTATGTCCAGCGGCTCTCCGGTGCCGAAGAGCACGTTGGAGAAGATCGGGTTCAAGAGGGAGTGCGCGCTGCCGCCGGTGCCATGCAGCAGAAGCACGGCGTTATCGACGTGGCCGGCAGCGTTGCGGTGGGGTGTGCCGAGGGTGAGGTAGTGCAGCTTGAGCTGGGGCAGCGTTTCGCCGGTGCCGAAGCGGAAGCTGGGGAGGATGGTTGTGCCGTCCGCCGTGGGCCAGTTGACGGCCGGCGCGGACACTGGGGTTGGTGCAACTGCCGGGGCAGGGGAGTTTGTCTGGCTCGATGCGGCCACGCTAAGCAGAATTAAGGTCGCAATCAAGATGCTGACTGTGCGCTGTACCATTCAAGGGCTCCTGGGGTTCACGAATTGCGTACAGCCCAACCTTCTCGTTTTGGACGGCTGGTGTCAAGAGTGGGAGTTGTTTCCCTGGGCAGCGAGATCCGCGCTAGAATTTACTTGGAACCTATGCGCAGCCACCCTGCCATTCCCGATATGCTCATGCTCCGGCGCTTTCGCCGTGGGCGGCCTGACCGTGGACGGCGCCCCTCCTGCTGAGTAATCTATTTCCGATGATTCATGCTTTCCCAGGTCTCATCCGCCGTGGCGGACGAGACCTGGGGCACCCAATGTTCGAGGTTGCAATTCTGTGTTCCATCCGCTCCTCAAGTGCGGATAGAAAGGTCATTCCCCAATGAATAGTTTTGCCAGCCGGGCCGGGCTTGCTTCCGGCAAATATTCCTATACGATCTATCGCCTGCCTGCGCTTACAGAGCGCGGCTTCAACCTCAGCCGGCTGCCTTTCAGCTTGAAGATACTGCTGGAAAATCTGTTGCGCCGCGAGGATGGCGTGAACGTGACGGCCGGGGACATTGAGTTTCTGGCCAAATGGGACGCGAAGGCCGAACCCAGCCGGGAGATTGCCTACATGCCGGCGCGGGTGCTGATGCAGGACTTTACCGGTGTGCCCGCGGTGGTGGATCTTGCCGCGATGCGCGACGCCATACGGATGCTGGGCGGAGACCCGGAGCGGGTGAATCCGCTGGCGCCGGCCGAACTGGTGATCGACCACTCCGTGCAGGTGGACGAGTTTGGCACCACCGGGGCTTTCGATGCGAACACGCTGCTGGAGTTTCAGCGCAACCGGGAGCGGTATGCGTTCTTGAAGTGGGGGCAGACGGCCTTTCGCAACTTCTCGGCCGTGCCGCCGGGGATGGGGATCTGCCATCAGGTAAATCTGGAGTACTTGGCGCGGGTGGTGTTTACGACGGAGATTGACGGTGAGCTGCTTGCCTATCCCGACACGGTGGTGGGCACCGACTCGCACACCACGATGATTAACGGCTTGGGCGTGCTGGGCTGGGGCGTGGGCGGCATCGAGGCCGAGGCGGCCATGCTGGGGCAGGCTGTTTCCATGCTGGTGCCGCAGGTGGTGGGCTTCAAGCTGACCGGCAAGCTGCGCGAGGGCGCGACCGCGACCGACCTGGTGCTGACCGTGACGCAGGCGCTGCGCAAGCTGGGCGTGGTGGGTAAATTCGTGGAATTTTTTGGATCGGGAATAGCGGAGCTATCGCTGGCGGATCGCGCGACGATCAGCAACATGGCTCCCGAGTACGGGGCGACGTGCGGGATTTTCCCGGTGGACGCCGAGACGCTGCGCTACCTGCGGCTGACAGGGCGGAGCGAGGAACAGATTGCGCTGGTGGAGGCCTACTACAAGGAGCAGGGGCTGTTCCACGCGCCGGGTGCGCCGGAGGCCGAGTATACGCAAACGCTGGAACT
>Ga0182027_10010261_pt1 | contig 13345 bp, 11 predicted proteins | sample 712E1DmetaG_FD_121300 | JGI IMG/M metagenome (GOLD analysis project Ga0182027, IMG submission 121300) | Permafrost microbial communities from Stordalen Mire, Sweden - 712E1D metaG (Illumina Assembly) | ecosystem: Environmental > Terrestrial > Soil > Wetlands > Permafrost | place: Sweden...
CTACAGGTTCTGTCGGACCAACAGGACCTGCTGGAGCAACAGGTGCTGCAGGTGTTACTGGGGCAGCAGGTGCCACTGGAGCAGCAGGTGCAACCGGTGCTATAGGTGCTACAGGAGCTCAAGGTATTCAGGGTATCCAGGGTCCAACCGGTGCTGCAGGAACTAATGGTTCAAACGGTGCTACTGGCCCAACCGGGCCCACTGGTCCGACAGGAGCAACCGGAATACTAAGTATTACATACTCGCAGACCACTTTGCCTTATGGATCAACCACAGTAAGAAAAACAATTACAGTTACAACTACTAACGCAACCGATAAAGTTTTATTACTTGGTGAATTTGATTTTGCAAAGGATGCTACTGCATCTTATGTTTCTTTTGGGATCTGGCGTAATGGTATAACGGAACTTGTTGAGACTTCCACATATTGCACTGCAAATGCGGATAATAACAATTTTGCCCAATGGGTAGATGTACCCGGTATTGGCACATGGACATATACTTGTATGGATAAAGCCGGTTTAGGTGCTTATACTACTATATATGGAAGCATGTTATCAGCTGTAGTTTATAAATAATAAAAAAATAAAATCATGATAAAACAATTCATATATCCATTGCTAATATTGCTTATCAGCATAAACGTTTTTTCTCAATCATCCGGCAAGCTAATTACTGAGGATGAATCAACACGTATAAAACTTGCTGTTCATCTCATCACGTATGATACAATAGGTAATTTTGAAAAAGCTTCAGGTGAGGCTTACTATGTTTTAGTACTTAATTCTTTTAAAGAAAACCTGAGCATCCCGCAATTTTCTTCATTATCCCTTACACCAAAAGACAAGGCAATCACTGACAGAATTATTAAGCAATTGAACCAGCTAAAACAGAGTCCGCCTTCCTGGGATGATTTGCTTGCAAAGGAGACACAATACAGGACCTGGCTGGATAAGGTTTCACATAGGCAACCAAGATATTAAACAAAGTAAAACAATCCAGAGTAATTTATCTGGAGTCAATTTGGCAATAGGCAAGTAACAATTATATAATAAAAAATCCGCTAGGAAAATTATATTTGTGCGTAAGAAATGATTTTTGAATTTAATAGTTTAATTATGATTGAGCCTTCAATAATAATATAAAAACTAAAACATGAAAAAAACAAAATTTCTTAAAACAATTATTGTACTAATTATTTTTAGTGCAATAATAAATATTAAAACCTTTGCACAACAAGGTGTATCTATAAACACTGCGGGCAATCCGCCAGATAATTCAGCGATGCTGGACGTAAGCAGTCTTACAAAAGGTTTATTAATTCCGCGGATGACGGAAGCACAGAAAAATGCAATTGCAGCTCCTGCGACAGGTTTGCTCATATATCAGACAGATAATATTATTGGCTTCTGGTATTTTAATGGCGCTATCTGGGTTCAGGCTATTGGTCCGATGGGACCTACGGGGCCAATTGGTGCTACAGGCGCTAATGGAGCTACCGGTGCACAGGGAGCTACAGGAATATCCGGAACAACGGGCGCTATTGGACCCACAGGCGCAACAGGACCTTCTGGTGCTGACGGAGCAACCGGGGCTGTCGGACCAACCGGTCCTTCAGGAGTTGATGGAGCAACAGGTGCTCAGGGACCTACAGGTATTGCCGGAGCTACAGGTTCAGTCGGACCTACCGGACCATCAGGGGCTAACGGGGCCACAGGAGCACAGGGAATTACCGGTGCTACCGGTGCAAACGGAGCAACAGGAACTGCGGGAACAACAGGAGCTACAGGTGCTACAGGAGCATCAGGTATGGCAAATGCATGGTTGCTCCCGGGGAACGCCGGAACAACTCCGGGAACTAATTTTCTTGGAACTACCGATGCCACTGATTTGTGGATTACAACCAATAATGCCTTAAGTCCTCCCGCATTATATATTCAGGGAACTACCTGGCCAAAAAACTTTGGCTTAAACACCACAACCCAATGGTCTTTGGCCGGAGGCGGATCCACATTACTTAATATTCAGGCAAGGAGTAATCCGGGTATTGCAGCTATAAGCCTTGTTGGACGGAATGCTCATGTGGATGGAACTTATAATATTTCACTGGATTTTATGGAAACAGCCAATGGAACCGGAAATCCGACAGCGCAGATCTTTAATTATCTTGAGGGATCCAATGCTACAAATATCGGCGGAAATCTTACTTTCAATACAAAACCGGATAACGGAGCTATCACAGAACGCCTGAGAATCACAGGTACAGGAAGAGTGGGGATTGGAACCACAACACCAGCCGAAGTTTTACATGTTGTAGGCAATATCAGAACATCATCATTAGCAGGTATAGGTACTCGCATGGTTCAAGCGGATGCAAATGGAACACTGGTTCCGCTTGCAGCAGGATTGGCTACACAGGTGCTGTTAGGAACAGGAGTTTGGGGTGCTATACCTGGAGGGGGCGACTGGACATTGTTAGGAAATGCCAGCACTATTGATGGCATTAATTTCTTAGGCACTACTGATAATATTCCATTCACTATCAGAGTTAACAATCAAAGATCAGGAAGAATCGATCAGGTTCTTGGCAATACTTTTTTTGGCTACAGATCCGGTCTTGCAACAACAGTTGCTTCTCTTAGTACGTTTTTCGGTTTTGAGGCAGGTCTTAATGCCAACGGGGTTGGTGCAGCTGGGGGAAATAATGTTTTTGTCGGTTATCAGGCAGGAAGAACCAATAACACTGGATTTAATAATGTATTTAACGGATATCTGGCAGGAACAGCTAATACATCAGGTTATAGTAATACCTTTGTAGGATTCGGATCCGGAAGTACCGTCACTTCAGGGTTTGGCAATTCATTTTTTGCTTCATCAAACAATGGCGGAGGTGGTGGTGACATTGTTGCTGGTAATAATAATTCAAGATTTGGTTATGGAACAAACTGGGCATCCGGAGATGTGACAGGAAGTTCTTACTTTGGTTACGGTGCCGGTGAATACATCCGAGCAGGAAATTATAACACCTGCCTTGGTCCTGAAACCGGGCCCACAAGCACTACTTCGATCAGTGATAATAATACTTTTATCGGACATTACGCAAATTGCGGAACCAGCAATGTAACTAATGCTGCAGCTATTGGAGCAAATGCTTCTGTTACTGCAAGCAATAATATTATTCTTGGTGGAAATAACGCCAATGCAGTAAATGTAGGAATTGGCCTGACGGCGACCAATGCAACAAGTCAACTGCATATTTATAAAATGGGAGCACTGGCGGAACTGCTCCTGCAATCAAACGGACATGATAATGCATTTGCCGGTGGCAGGATTTTATTTAATAATGATGTGTTTGGTAATTCGCAGGGAAACATCACTTTCGTGAATGACGGATTTGGCAGCTCATATATGAGTACAGGTATCACCTATTTCGCCAATGCAATGAAAATTTACGGACTTGGTCCATTTGGCAGTCGTTACTCGAATTTGGCAGTTGGCACAACGCTATTTGTAAGTGATGTTGACAATGGTGTTATTTGGAACAGAGTTGGTATTGCAACGATTGCTCCGACTGCTAACCTCAGTGTTAATGGTACTGCTGACAAAGTCGGCGGTGGTGCATGGGCCGTGTTTTCTGATTCACGTTTGAAACAAAACATTCAACCCTTTAATGACGGACTTGATAAATTATTACAGATTAATCCGGTTACCTTTCAATATAATGGAAAAGCAGGCATTACAAGTAAAGAAACTTATGTTGGTATAGTAGCACAGGATATTCAAAAGGTGCTGCCCTATACTGTGAAAGAAGTAGAAATGCAAATGGATCCGAAGGATAAAAAATCAAAGGAAAATATTCTTGAATTTGATCCGAATGCAATCACGTATATATTGATTAATTCTATAAAAGAACAGCAGAAAACAATACTCGATCTTCAAACAGAACTTAAAAATTTAAAAGTTACGGTTGATGACCTGACAAAACAAATAAATGATGATGCGAAAAAAAAATAAACTTTTTTTGCCTGTTTATAAAAAAAAGTATTACATTTAACACCTGAAATTGTCACAACTTTGATTTGATATAAAATATAAAATTAAAATATATGAAAAAACAATTATTATTGGCAGTATTTACAATCTTTGTAGGTATTGGTATCACAAAAGCACAGTTGTTTACCAATGACAAAGTGAATGTAAACATTACAAGTAATGTGTATGTTAATATACAAGGAGGTGGTTTATTAAATGTTACTGGTGGTAGTACTATCAGTAATTTGGGTAGCATAATTTTAACCGGAGATTTCGTGAACAATGATAGTTTTAATTCCGGCGCCAATAGTTATGTGAAACTGACAGGAGCCGCGCAGGATGTCGGAGGAACCAGTATAACAACCTTCAATAATCTTGTTATTGATGGAACTGCCAATAAAACAATCAGCAAACAAACGAACGTTGCAGATTCATTAAAGTTTATTGCCAATTATGTTTTAATTGGAACTAATAACCTTGTTCTTCTTTCCGGCGCTCCGGGTGGAATTGTTTCAGGAGCTGCGGCTACTAAATATGTTGTTACAAACTCCACTGGCTCGCTTATTAAAAAAAGCGTACCTGCAACTGCAGATTTTCTTTTCCCTGTAGGCAATGTGGTTGCAAATTATGAACCTGTTATTTTAAACAATACAGGTACGGTTGATACTTTTGCCGTAAGGGTAGAAGCAGGTGTGAATCCTACAACCGGTGCTGATCCTGAATGTGTGCAACTCACCTACTATGTACTGGAAAGCAACAGTGGTGGCAGCAATGCTTCATTAGATCTGGGATGGAATTCTGCCTCTCCAAATGATGAAGGAGGTTCATTTGTCAGGGCTAATGCATATATGTGGCAAAACGACGGTACATGGAACCTCATACCAGGCACGATGGGAGCTCTTGGCGGTGGATCTGTATGGCATTATAAAACTTCCGGTATAACTGATTTTTCCAGCACTGCCGATAGATTTATTGTACGCACTCACCAGATATTATCTACTACAAATCCTAACCCTGTATCATCATGTGCCGTCAGCAGCACTACATTCAGTGTTACAGCCACAGGAAGCAATGTAAATTATCAATGGCAGGTTAACTGTGGAGGTGGTTGGAGTGATATAACAGCAGCGGGTTCAAATCCCACCTATGCCAACTGGACAACTGACACTTTACATGTAAATTCTTTTGTTCCGGCAAATAATGGTTGCCAATATCGCTGTATGGTTTACGACCTCATTGATACTATTTATTCAAACCCTGCTACTTTGACAGTGTTTCCATATGCAAATGCTAATGCAGGAAGCGATACTACCATTGTTATCGGACAATCAGTTCAGTTAGACGGCTCAGGCGGAACCAGCTATTCCTGGACACCTGCTTCCGGTCTCACTGATCCAAACAGCCCCAATCCGATTGCCAGCCCTACCACTACGACTACTTATGTGTTGCAGGTTACTGATGGAAATGGTTGTATTGATTTTGATACTGTTACTGTTTTTGTGAATGACAATTGCGGTGATGTATTTGTTCCCAATGCTTTCTCACCAAATGGTGACCTCGTAAATGATATTGAATATGTACATGGAAATTGCCTTAAAGATTTGGATTTTGTGATTTATGATCGTTGGGGTGAAAAAGTTTTTGAATCCACAGATTTAAGCAAGGGATGGGATGGCAAGTTTAAAGGCGAATTAATGAATCCTGGTGTGTTTGTATATTATCTGACCGGTACAACATTCAAAGGTGATGCAGTGAAAATGCAAGGGAATATCACCTTGTTTAAGTAATTAATAAAAAATTATACATTTGTAAATCTTAAAATTTGAAATATGAAAAAATTCGTAATTTTATTTATTCTTAGCGGAATTGTTTCGTTTGCCTTCCCACAAGATATACATTTTTCACAATTCAACAATTCGCCACTTACGCTGAATCCAGCATCAGTAGGCGTTTTTAACGGTGATATTCGTGCTATTTTGAATTATAAAAGCCAGTGGAAACAAGTAAGTGAACCTTTTAAAACTTATGCCTTTTCGTTTGATGCCGGTTTGCTGAAAAAGAAATGGCAAAACGGATGGATTGGTTTAGGAGTATCAGTGTTTAATGATCAGGCCGGTGCTTCTAAGATGAGCTTAACACAGGGAAATCTTTCCGTTTCAAGTGTTCTTGGTATAGCCGAGGGCCACACCCTGTCGGTAGGAATCCAAGCGGGTATGGCTCAGCGTAAGGTTGATTATTCAGGACTGCAATGGGATAGTCAATATGACGGTATGCATTATGATGCTGGAATTTCACCCGGTGAAAATTTGGCTACAAACAGTTTTTCTTTTCAGGATTATTCAACAGGACTACTCTGGAGTTTCGGTAAGGGAGAAATGTATTCTACCGCTAATGATGCCGTAAAAGCTAATCTTGGTTTAGCTATGTTTCATGTGAACAAACCCGTCCAGGATTTTCTTGGAACTAAGGATAAATTATATTCCAAATATGTAATTCATGGAATGTTTTTCAAAGGTATCAAAAACACCAAGACATCTTTAATACCCAGTGCCGCAGTTTTTATGCAGGGAAAATCAAAAGAAATCCTTGCCGGACTCATGGTGAAATATAATCTGAAAGAAGCTTCAAAATATACAGGAACTATAAAATCCTCTGCTGTTTATTTAGGCGGTTATTATCGTTTTGGCGATGCTATCGCAATTTGTGCTCAGTTTGAAGTTGACCGGTATTTTGTTGGAATCAGCTATGATGTGAACATGTCCGGATTGACTACTGTAAGCAAGGGTCTTGGCGGACTTGAAATAGCACTTCGTTTCATCACTCCTAATCCGGCAGCTGGTAACGTAGCAAAATCAGGACACTCGAATACTAAGTTCTTGTAATTTATCAAGAGGTTTTTTAAAGCAACGCGTAGATAGAAGATACTACTACCGACCAGCATGCTACAGAAATAGAAAGATAAATCAGGATGCTTCTCTTGTCCTTATAATAGCGATTTGCTAAAAAAGTTCCTAAGGGTATCGATAATAAAATTGGTGTGAGTGAAGCAATTCCGATTAATCCCCATTTGCGTTTCAGGTTTACAATAAACCTGTTTTTCCAAGTGAATACCGGTTTGTTTTTTCTTTTTTTTATTTCAACAAATGGAGTAACAGAAATACTTCTTTTTTTAATAAAAAGGGATTTAATTGCCGGAAATGTTTTTCTCCAAAGTATTAATACTCCTTCGCTGAGATAAAAGAAGAACAGCACGCCCAACAGGCCACCGGCAGTAGTTGTCATTATTGTTTGCAGATAATTAAACCCCATTTCAAAGGAATAAGGTGGAGCAAAAATAAATTTAATGCCACTAATAAATAGCACCTGAACCATTTTAAAAACGCTTCCGGTTTTTAAAAAAATAATATCTGAAAATTGTAGAATATACCCCATATATTCGATTAAACAAATATATGTAATAAAAAGTGTTTATGCATTAGTAGATTCACTATGAATAACAAATTTAGCCTAATTAAAATATGTCATAGTATAAATGAACAAAATTCATTCATAAAACTGTGAAGATATAATAAAAGCAAAAATGAAACTACACCAAGGGATGAGTATTTTTTTCACCGAATGCTAGATCACCTGCATCACCCAATCCCGGAACGATATATGATTGTGCTGTGAGCTCGTCATCAACAGCTCCTATCCATAAAGTAACGCCAATGGATGGAAGATGTTTTTTTGCATACTCTAATCCCATAATACTAGCAAGCACTGCAACAATATGAGTGTGTTTCGGTTTACCTTTACTGAGTAATTCCTTAAAAGTCATCACCATTGACATGCCTGTAGCAAGCATAGGATCAGAAAGGATGAGTATTTTATCAGTAAGATCGGGACTGGAAGTATATTCAATTTGAATATCGAATTGTCCGTTTTTATGATGTCTGCGATAAGCAGTAACAAAAGCATTTTCCGCTTTGTCATAAAAATTCAGAAAACCATTATGAAGAGGTAAACCTGCACGCAATATTGTTGCAATAACCGGTTGAGATTTCAGCACCGGAACTTCTGCTACTCCTAAAGGAGTGATTACTTCTTTCACTTCATAGCTTAATTTTTTACTTATTTCATAAGCGAATATTTCACCGATGCGTTCAAGATTTTTTCGAAACCGCATACTGTCCTTTTGTATCTGTGCATCTCTTACCTCAGCAATAAACTGATTAAGCAATGAGTTTTCTTTATTTAAGATATGGATCATAATGCTTCTTGTTTTGTGTAAAGATAAATATTTTACCTCTCGATCAAAATAATTTATTTCCTGATTTTTTTGTAAACACTCATTCCTTTTTGCAACAGGGGAGGCAGTCGATGCAAAATGATCTGCAAATAATATTTTTCTTTCGAACCAAAACTCTTGTAAAACCGGGCCAGATCGGGATCATTCGATCCTTCAAAGTCAAGAATTATATCCTGTGACGAATGGCTCTTAATAAAATGATCAATTAATAATGACATAGCTGATGTGTTTTTTGCAAGTTCATTTGTAGAAGAAAAAAGGAAAATGGATCTACTGTTTGTTTTAACAAAAACAGCCCCTGCGCAAAGTTCGTTATCAGGAGTGTAAGCGCCAAACACCTCAGCACCTTCCCTGTTTTTGCATTCTTCAACAAGTTGGATTAAAATCTGGTATTCTTTATTTTGTAGGGTCCGAATATCTTTGCCCCTGTTCTTGCGAAAAATGTTGACAATTTCATTAAGATTAGCTTTATCTCTAATAAAAATATTTGCTGCGTATGCTTTTTTTATATTACGTTTTATGTTGGTTGAATAATTCCTGAAAAGTTCATCATAATTGCTTTTCAGAGGCAATTCAAGTGTCAGGTTATTTTCAACAGAAAAATCAATACTCGTAAATGAATTACCGGTATTTAGATTAATTTCAATGATTTTGTACTTCTTCGGAATTGCTTCTACAAAGTCGCTGACTATTTGCTCTGAAATATTTTGTATTGAGAAAAGTCCTAATTGCTGCGTAAATGCAGGTTGAAACAAATAATTAATTCCTGATTTTTTTCTACAAGTTAACGGGAAAACGCTTTTATAATCATCTTCAATCAGTGCCTCCCAGTTTTTACATACAACATCAAGATACCATGAATAGGCATAAATCATAGTGTTTGCAGAATGCCTGATGCAATCATCCCATTTTTTTTTATCGATCTGGTGATGCTGATAATGCCTTATCATAACTTGGCGATATAACTAATCATATTTTCATAAACCTTAAACCAGTCCTTCCAAAGTGCACTGGTTCCAAGTGATTCATTATGCCACAAACTAATGAAGGTACCATTCACTGCTTTCACTTCATCAATCAAAGGAACAATAGCACTCATTGCTTCAGACGGTTTAAGTTTTAAATATTTTCGAATGGTCCCATCCATGAACATAAAAGGATGAACACGCAGTTTAGTCTCTTCTTCCTGATCCAGATCATAAAATAAAAAACTACTGCAAATACCTGCCCTGAAGCCAGGTTGAACAGCATATCCCATGGTATAATCATTCAAAATATCAAGGTCAATGAGCTTGCGATAAGTGCCGGGCATACCCAATCTGAGAAAATGCTGACGACTGTTTTTTATTTCTTTATTGACCACTGAAGATAAATGTAATAATTCTTTTTTTAATTTTTCATGTTTCTCAAATGAAGCAAAAGAAGGATGTATGCCTATTTCAGCATTATCTGCAATAGACTTAATTAAAGATTTAAACGATTTATTCTGGATGGGTACATTTTTATCATACACGCTGTAGTCCGCGAAAAGAATAAAAAACAAGGCATCCAAATTATATTTCTCATGAATATTAAAAAGAAATTCATAAGAATCATACGGATCAGTTTCTACTTTTAGAAGTACCCGAATCCTTTCTCCTATTTCTCTGAAATTAAAATGAACCAATGATTTTGCAATACCACCTATGGTTCGAACAATTCCTTTATGCAAATATGCATAAGCATTGTCCACGTCAATAGTAGGAATAAATTTGAATTTTTTTTGAGGAAAATGGAAATCCGGAAAACGTGACTGGATAAGTTTTTTCACCATTTCAACCCATAAATTGACTACAGGTTTTTGAAGAAAACCATGCTTGTATGCAATGCTTTCCTTTGCATCAAAACGCCCGAACTCATCTTTGATATATGGCTGATACTCCTCATAACGCGAAACCATATAAAAAACAGCAGCAAATGGATCAAATGGAAGAGCGGCTTGAATCCTGGAAGGGAATAGAACTTTCACCCCATCATGCACTGCTACTTTTATATCCTGATTTATAATTCCTGTTTCAAAAAGCAAAGAAGAAGAAGAAAAAAATAATTCATCCTGCACCGGTTGGCGGGCATAACTTATTTTTGCATTGCGATAATTTAAAAATTCATTCGCATCAGTGGTAATCATATAATCCACACCCAGCATTTCATTGAAGACAAGATTAAAGCAATACTTAATTCTGCTGGTGCTTTTTTTTACGTAGATCAGTAACATCGAATAGCAATCAACTTAATTGTTATAACATTCAATTATCTTTTCACAAATAAATTCTGCAGCTTTGCCATCACCAAATATTTGTGGGTACGATAATGTGGAATTGCTTTTAAAATGCTTATATGCAGCAACTATTTTTTGTTGATCAGCATCTGATACAATTCCGCACTTTGCATCAACAATCTCCGTCCATTCTGTTTCACTACGCAAAATAATACATGGCTTCTGATAAAAGAACGCTTCTTTCTGCACACCACCTGAATCTGTAAAAATCATTTTACTATTTTTTTCAAGCATCATCATATCAAAAAATGATACAGGAGGAATGATTCGTAATAATTTATTTTCTGAAATTTTCTGATACAAATCAGGTGTAAGATTTTGTTTTAGCAACTTGGAAGTACGCGGATGTAAAGGCAATACTATATCACTACCTTCCTCTACTGAAATAGTTTGAACAGCTCCAAATAAATTGTTTAAACGTTCTGGAATGTCTGTATTATTATCACGATGAATGGTAACCAGAAAATATTTATCGTTCTCAAGCATTAATTCATCCAGAATTTTTGATTTTTTTTCAGCTATGGAAGAAAAATAAATGCTGTTATCGTACATGACATCACCGCAGTGATATACCTGAGGATTATCAATATTGAATGGAGGAACAATATTTTTCCCAATTCCTTCTTTCAGCAAATTATTTACACCGGAAGTTGTGGGTGAAAACAATAAAGTGGAAACATGATCACAAACAATCCGGTTTATTTCTTCGGGCATACTTTTATTAAATGATCGTAATCCGGCTTCAATATGAATAACCGGAATGTGAAGTTTGGCGGAAACAACCGATCCTGCTAACGTGGAATTCGTGTCACCATACATCATCGTGAAATCAGGCTTTTCCTTTAACAGAACTTCTTCAATTCCTTCCATCATCCTAGCAGTTTGCACTGCATGAGAAGAAGAACCAACAGATAAATTGTAGTCTGGTGCAGGAATTCCCATCTCAGTAAAAAAAACTTCTGACATATTATCATCATAATGCTGGCCGGTATGAATAATCACTTCCTTAATACGATCAGAGAATTTACTCTTAATGGTCCGGCTCATAGCTGCTGCTTTGATGATCTGCGGCCGGGCACCAATGATAGTCACAATTTTAATCATGCATTTTTGATTCTTATAAAAGCAAAGCTAATACTTTTTGCGGAAGTAAAATACAATGCCACTTGAAATATCAATTAGTCCGGCAAAAGTAATCTGTTCATTGTCAGATTATATTAAACTCTTTCAAAATTTGCCCGAAGAAACATCAAAAACGACTTAGATTCATCTTTTTAACCTGTATTTTTGCGTACTTATTAACACAATCTCCTGGTAATCATCTATCAGATAACTAGAGAGTTATTTAGCCATTTAAAAAGTTTTTTCAAGAAAAAGCTGATTGTATCCTTCTTTTATTTACCTTTGCATATTATTTTAATTTATTTTATTTTTTATTTATTATTTAATTATGAAAAAAGGAACAGTAAAATTCTTCAACGAGTCAAAGGGATTTGGCTTTATTAAAGACTCAGAATCAGAAAATGAATACTTCGTACACGCTTCCGGCATTATCGACCGCATAAAAGAAGGCGATGAAGTAACTTTTGAACTTAAAGAAGGGAAAAAGGGCTTAAATGCTGTAAGTGTAAAACTGGCATAAATTATCTAAGCACCAAAAAAAGCCCTGCAAATTCCAGGGCTTTTTTTTTATAAATTATATTTCAACTGTTATTCTTCCTCATCTGATAAATGCCAACCGTTAATCATTGCCTTGAAATTGCTTAAAGGTTTTTTGCCGATTGTAGCCATATATATATGCCCGATCATAAAAATGCTCAGAATAAATCCAAGAAGAATATGTATCCAATCGAACATAATCAGGCCTCTCACATTTGCAATATCATTCCAGATAAATTCAGGATATAATAGACCCCAACCGGTGATAATAAAAAAAGGCAATAACAAATACATCACGTTCAAATAAGTGATCTGTTGCAGTGGGTTGAATTTCTTTTCTTTAGTAATAGCGTAGGGATGTGCCTGTTTTTTAAAAATGCCTGATAAATAATACTTCGCCTGGATCATGCTGTTTTTAAGTATTTTCCTGCGAGGCATATATTGCTTTCCGTTTCTCGTGATCAGATTACCGATCACGAAGATCATATAACTCGCACTCAAGGCAATTCCGCAATAATTATGGATGGTCACGGCCAGATCAAAACGTATCAGTGCAAAATCAGCATACGAATAATGCATGGATAAACCTGTCACAATTAAAATACAAAAAAGGGTGGCATTAAACCAATGCCAGAAGCGAAGCCATATCGGATAAAAATATTCTTTTGTCTGCATGATGTTATTTTTTTCTGTTTGTCATTATACGTAAGAAAAAATGAACAAGAATAAAAAGTAAAATCAGCACGAAAGCAATAATGCTGATAGCATTAAAATAAAAATTCCGGCTAAAGCCAATGATCAAAGAACTATTCAACAGTGTTGCTCCGGAATAACCATTTTCCCTAACTTCTTTTATATTGAACTTATACAAATTCTGTAAAAGTGCAGGATCATTTGAGTGACAGGCAACACAATTCTTTTGAGCCAGTTTTTTCGGCATCACAAAATGAGGCACCACAGTACTGTCTGTTGGTTCATTATGACAATCAATACAACGAACTGATTCAAAATGCAGCGCCTGATTAGGCAGCCAGCTATGTGCTTTC
>Ga0182027_10010262_pt1 | contig 13345 bp, 10 predicted proteins | sample 712E1DmetaG_FD_121300 | JGI IMG/M metagenome (GOLD analysis project Ga0182027, IMG submission 121300) | Permafrost microbial communities from Stordalen Mire, Sweden - 712E1D metaG (Illumina Assembly) | ecosystem: Environmental > Terrestrial > Soil > Wetlands > Permafrost | place: Sweden...
CCTTTGACGGCTTTGGCGGGTTGGTAGCTCAGTTGGTAGAGCAGTGCCCTTTTAAGGCATTGGTCCAGGGTTCGAGTCCCTGCCAACCCACCAGTCTTCGCTCGCCGCGAAGCAAGAGCGAAGACTGCCGCGCCATAACGAAGTGAAGGCGGGCTGTTGGCTCACACTCTTGACGACGCGGCGAGCTACGACTCGGCAAGCCAGTGAAAATGAAATTCTTTTACGTTTACATCCTTCAGAGCAAAGCCGGTGAAGGACGCTTTTACTGCGGATGCACTGAGGATTTGCAGGCACGTTTAAAGAAACACAATGCTGGTGAAGTTCCGCATACTGCCAAGTTTCGTCCGTGGCGGGTCAAGACCGCAATTGCTTTTACAGAACGGGATCAAGCCATTAAGTTTGAACGTTACTTAAAATCATCGTCAGGCCGTGCTTTTGCAAAGAAACGACTTTAACTAAGCTTCGCTCGCCGCGAAGCAAGAGCGAAGACTGCCGCGCCATAACGAAGTGAAGGCGGGCTGTCAGTTTACTTATGGGTCGCACGTATCTCTTCGAGTGTTCTGAGTGCGGTTATCGTGCCCGCGTGGCTGGCGGCGCGGATCGCGGCGGGTACGTTGCCATCCAAACCATCTTGTGCGCCAATTGCAGGGAACTTTATGATGCAGTGGTTGAATTCAAAGCGTCACGACAAAATGGAAATCATCCAAAAGCTGCGCCGAGATTCGCCGTTTTACTGAACCAATTACCGCCACACGGCGTCCGAAAGTGGATTAAATTCGAATTGGCCTGCCCCGTTTCGCCGTTGCATCGCATTCATCCATGGCAGCAGCCGGACAAATGTCCAAAGTGTGGAATGTGCCTGGGATCCAACGGAATGCCGTTTCGCCTCTGGGATTAAGCCGTTTAAGGAACAACAAACCGTAATCGTTTCCGCTCGATGGAAAATGTTGCTGGCAAATGGCCGACCCACTCGCCGTCCGATTCAAAAGGCGCGGGAGTGTCGCCTGCCAGTTCAAAATTCTCAGCACGAGGGCGTTGCGCCAAGCCCGACGGCAATTCCCGCCGGGCGAACTGACAGTTGGTCGGGGAGAAATCGGGGCGTTTGCTTGCGCTTGGCGCGCAATTCCGCGAGACTTGCAAACATGAACGACGCGGCGAATTGGAGAATTGCCAAGTGGCCATTTTTACTCGGCGACGCGTTGTTGCTCGCATTTGCATATTTTATCGTCTGGAAGTCGCCGCATCCGATTGCCCAATGGGAAATCATCGTGTGTTTTGTTTCCGCTGGATTCGGCACTGTAATTGGCATTCTGCCATTCATTCTTGATTATCGCGTTATCGGGAAGGTTGTTGAGGCCGACGCCCTCGGGTCGGTCGCTGAAAAAATTCGAAATCTTGAGCAACTTGCCGCGCAGATTACTTCTGCCACGAATCAATGGGAAATGGCGCAGAGTCAGGCCGCAAAAACCTCCACCGGCGCAAAGGAAATCGCCGATAAAATGGCCGCCGAGGTTCGTGAGTTCGCCGAGTTCATGGAAAAAATGAACGACAGCGAAAAGGCCACGCTTCGACTCGAAGTGGAAAAACTTCATCGGGGCGAGGCTGAATGGCTGCAAGTGCTCGTGCGCATCCTTGACCATATTTTTGCACTGCACGCCGCCGCCATCCACTCCGGTCAGCCGAAATTAGCCGAACAAATCACGCAGTTCCAAAACGCCTGCCACAGCACTGTGCGCCGCATCGGCCTGACGCCGTTCATTGCCGCGCCGGATGAACCGTTCGATGCCGAACGCCATCAGGCCGTGAATGCCAGGGAAAAGCCGTCGGCGGGTGCCGTTGTCGCCGAAACCGTCGGCTCGGGTTACACCTTTCAAGGGAGACTGTTGCGCCCCGCACTCGTGCGCCTGCACGGAAAAGATTTATCAGCCGCGTCCACGACCGAAAAATCCACTTCCGCTGATTCGCCGAAAGGGGAGGATGCGGAAGAGCAACTTCCGCTGGGTTCACCGGATTAAATTCGTAATTTTGGGAGGGTCGGCATGTTGCCGACCCTTTTTTTATTTAGGGACGGCGGCACGCCGTCCCTCCCACGGTCAAATTTCCACCGTCCGTCGCGACGCAAGAAAGTGCAGCCAGCAATGCATGACCGGGCGTGTATAAATTTTCCCCAAGGCCCGGGCATAAAGTTGCAACTGCGGTTTGTAGGTTTCCACCTTTTTCGGCAATTCATCTTTGTCGATTTGATCCGTCTTGAAATCTACAATCCAGATTTCCTTCGGCAACAGCACGACCAAATCCACGATGCCTTGAACGACAATAAATTCGCCGGCGAGTTTCGGGTCCGGCTCCTTTCCCAAAATTTCATCCAGTTCCTTTGGACTGAATTTTGCTGTGAACGCCAGCTCGCGCTTCACGTTTGCAACCTGCTTCAGAATTTTTTTACCCGGCTCCGCATTCCAGAATGCAGCCATTGCCTTGAAATCCAGCGCCGCAGTCTCGTCTGCCGACAAGACTTTTCCCAGTTCCAGTCGTTTCGCCTCCGCTTCAAGCGCCGCAACATCGCCTGCTTTTTCAAGCGAGATATGCTGAAGAAATTTATGATGCGCCGTACCTGTGTCAGCCGCGCTCAATTTCGGATTTTGAGTTGACGGGGTGGGTATCTCCCTTTGTTTTACTGAAAACTGAAAACTTGGAACTTGAAACTGCTGTTCGGCCTCGTCATCCAATTTCTCCGCCTGGCGTCGCAGTGCGGTTACGGAAGATTTGGCTGCACGCTTCTTTGCAGCAGCGAATTCATATTCCCATGTCAACACATCGTGAAGCTTTTGCCTGGTCTTGTCGTCGAGCGGCGCCAATTCACTTTCAGATTCCGCTTTATTCACCGTCGGTCCATTCCCGATCTTCGCGTCATCCGCAATTCGCCAGCGCAGATGCGGCCATTCACCTTTTTCCGAACCTTGGACTTTGGACTTTGGACTTTGGACCTCGGACCTTGGACTTTGGACTCTGAACCAAAGCGCGAGCCAATCCGCGTAACTTTTTGCGGCGACGATGGCCTGCGTCGTGATGGCAGCCGGTTCTTTCCATAGCGTTTCCCATTTTTCCTCCGTGATCGTGCCGGTCAGAATCAACGTGTCGCGCGCGCGTGTCATGGCGACGTAAAGCAGCCGCAGTTCCTCGCCCCATTGCTCGCGGCACTGGCGTTGTTGCGCGAGCCAATGCGGCAGACTCGGATATCGCCGGCCTGTTTGCGGCGGTTTGACGCGCGCGCACAGGCCAAGTTCCTCGTCGAAAATGATTTCATCGCGCAAGTCTTGTGTGTTGAACGGTTTCGCGAGATTGGCAATGGCGACAACGGGAAATTCCAGCCCTTTGCTTTGATGAATACTCATCAGCCGGACTGTATTTTCGCCGGCGACCGGCGCCACTTCCGGCTCGGCTCCGGCTTCACGTTGTGCCTCGATGAATTTCAGGAAGCGAAACAATCCCTGCTGTTGGAATTGATCGAACTTTTGCGCGAGACCCAGAAACCGTTCAACGTTTGCGTGCCGCTGCGCGCCGCGGGGCTGCGAAAGCAGCCAGTCGGCATAATGCGTTTCGGTCAGCACCGCCTCCAAACATTCCGAAAGTGAAGTTTGCTTCGCCAGCTTCCGCCAACGGCGGTAGCGATCCAAAAAATTCCCAACTTTTCCGCATGTTTCACTTTGGACTTTGGACTTTGGACTTTGGACTTCATTCAGCGCCGTCCAAAAATGTTGGTGTATTGCAGCGAGCCGGATTTGGGCGAGTTCATCCAGCGAGCAGCCGACGAATGGCGAACGCAGCACCGCCATGGCCGGCACGTCCTGCAACGGATTGTCGAGCAGCTTGAGCAGATTCAACAAATCCAGAATTTCAGTGCTTTCATAAAAGCCACCGCGTTCGACCACCAGCGGAACGCCTGCTCGCTCGAATTCCTTCGCGTAAGCCTCGGCCTTGCTCGAGGGCGCGCGCAGCAACACGGCCATGTCGTGCCATTCGACCGCACGAAACTTGTTTTGTTCCTCATCCCAAATCGTGTACTGCGAATCTTTTAATTCCTTCAATTTTAGCGCGAGCAGTCGCGCTTCTTTCGCCGTTTCTTCCAAGTCCGCCAAATTGTCCGCGCCGGATTCATCGTCTGCCTCCGCGTCCTTCTCGCGACTTGTTTTGAAACGCAAAAGCAATTCCGTGCGCGGCGACGGGTCTTTTGCCGTGCTCAATGCCGCGCGTGTTTCCGGCTTGCCGAATCGCAGTTGCGATTCGGTGTCGTAATCCACGCCGCCGATTTCATCGCGCATAAGCTGCTCAAAGAGCGAATTCACGAAGTGAAGCAGGCTTTCGCGGCTGCGGAAATTTTCTGTCAGCGGAATCACCTGACCATTCCCGCCGCGCCATGTTTTGGCGTAATTGCGGAAGATTTTCGGATCGGCCAGGCGAAAGCGATAGATGCTCTGTTTGACGTCGCCCACGAGAAAACGGTTTGCTTCCGAACCGTCGCGTCCGAGCGCCTGGATGATTTTGTCCTGCGCGGCATTGATGTCCTGATATTCGTCCACGAACACGAACCGGATTTTTTCGCGCCACTGCCGGGCAATGGTAGTGAGTTTTTCCGCGCCAAAATTCCAGAGCAGTTTCAAGGCGAACTGCTCCAGATCGTGAAAATCCAAAACGCCGTTGTCGCGTTTGCGCTCGGCGAATCGCGCGGTAAAATGTTGTGTCAGTCGCAACAACGCGCTCATGGGACTGCGCACCCAATCCCAGTCTTCCGCAAGCGGGTCACGACCGTTTTCAATGGCCGCGAGCGAATTCAAAAACTCCGCATCGGCAAAAAGTTTCTTCAGCGGTTCGCGGAGGACGATTTTTTTGCGCGCCGGATAATCGGCATCCGCAGCGAGGGTTTGTTCCAAGACTTTCACAGCTTGTTCGCGTGAAAATGTTTCCGGCAGTCTTTTAAGGATTTCGATGCACTCGGCAGCCTTGATATTGCCCGTGCGCAAATTTTCAAGCGTCGGCAGCCATTCATCGCGCCAGTTGCGAATCCCCTCAAGCAGCCAGTCGTGCCATTGATCCGGCTTGGACGAGTTGAATTTTTCGATTTGGCGCGCAAGCCAGCCTTCGGCGTCGGGCCGTGTTTGGGCATAATGGTGCAGCCGCAAAACCATTTGGCGGATTTTCTCGTCGCGTCCGCCGCCGTAAACTCGAATCAATTTTTTAACTGATTCAGCGAATTCATCCTGCCCGCCGTAACAGCCCTGCAATTCTTCATCGAGGGTTTCATCGGCGAGCAGGCACGTTTCGCCTTCGTCGAGCACGGCCATTTGCGGGTCGAGACCGAGTTCGTAAAAATGTTCGCGCACCAGCTTGAGGCAAAAGCTGTGCAACGTGCCGATATGCGCGGTGTCGAAGAGCGCAAGCTGTTCAAGACAATGTGAATCCTCGGGATTTGCCTGCTGTTTTTCCTCCAAGGCGCGGCGCAACCGTTGCTTCATTTCGGTGGCGGCGGCTTCGGTAAAGGTGACGACGAGGATTTCGTCGAGCGAAGCGCCTTCATTGCAGAGGCAGTCCAGACAACGCTGGACGAGCGTGTATGTTTTGCCCGTGCCCGCGCCGGCCATGACCAGCACGTTGCCGCGCGCGCTGACCGCCTGCCGTTGGGACGGCGTGAGCGAATCGTTTTGGGTGCGCGCGGAATCCATCTGGCGGAAACATTAGCCACAGATGAACGCAGATGAAACACAGATTTGTCGCGCCGAAATTTTGTTCGCTCGCCCCGCCCAAGCGGAGAGAGGCTTAGGGCGAGGGGATTTGAATAAAACGTGCCACCTTACCCCGGCCCTCTCCCCCGTCGGTGACGGCGGAGAGGGAGACAAAAGGCGCGGCATATTTGTAGAAATCCGCATCAAAACAAATTCAAGCTCCAGCGGAGCGACATCGGAATATGCCGCTCCTGACGGAGCTTGGAATTATTTTACAGATACGTTGCTACAAAGATTTCGCCCCTAGCGGGGCTGAAAATGTCACACGAGGAAGGTCGAAGAGGGAATTAAGATTTGCAACCTATCATTGTGTTAGACCGCATCGTGTCACCGCTTTTCATCCGTCTTTTGTTTCTCAATATCTTGAATCTTCTTCTGTGTCTCTTTCAACCTCTTAGAAATTTCCTCGTCGCTTGGATTCGTCGGCAGCGTGAGGAAAAAATTCGTAGTTACCGCACCCTCCTGTTTGATAGCCTCCAATGTTTGCGTGCTCACCGGCTTGACGGAACCGTCAGCCTGACGAGTGAACATTTCTATATCATCTGTGCCCGGATGATAGACAATAATGGTGTCAAGCTTGCCGGATTTATGGTCATCACACTCCGACATCACCATATCCCCGCCGGCAAAGTAGCTGCGGGAGCTAATCACCGGCATGCCTTGCGCGTTCGGGCGAAACATCTCCATCATCACCTTAGCCTTACCTCGATAGGTCGTCTCTATGCGAAAGCTGACTTTACCATCATCGCCCTTCATCTCAAAGACCTTGTTGGTTATGTCCGATGTATCACCGGCGTAACAGCCGATGGCTGCAAATAGTAAAATGATGGCGAATGTTTTCATAGCGTGTTTTGCTGCTTGTCCCATTCCATAATTTTGACTTTGGGTTTGGCAAAATAGTTTGTCCAGAAAAAGTTGCCGTGATTTTTCGTGTATTTCGTTTGGTTCGCGGTTAAACCATTTTGCATGAGCGAATCCATGCGGCTTAAAGATCAGCCCGTCAGCGAACGTCCGCGTGAACGGCTCGTTGAGCATGGCGCGGACGCTTTAAGTCATGCGGAATTGATTGCGATTCTGCTGCGCACCGGTTTGAAAGGCGCTAATGCGGTCGAAATCGGCAAACAATTGATTCAAAAATACGGCACGCTTCAGGTGCTGGCGCAGGCGTCCATCGCCGATTTGCAAAAGGTCAAGGGCATCGGGCGCGACAAGGCGGTGACGCTGGTGGCGGCGTTTGCGCTGGCACGGAAGATGGCGGGTGAACTCCAGCATGAATCGCCTGTGCTCGATAATCCTGAAAACGTCGTGCGATTGCTGCGCGAAAAGAATCTAGTCAAAAACGTGGAAACATTGCAGGTGCTGCTGCTGAATACGCGGCACCGGCTCATTCGCGTGGTGGAGGAAATCACCGATGGCACGCTCGACACGCTTTTGGTGCATCCACGCGAGGTGTTCAGGTCTGCCATTGCCGCCAATGCCGCCGCTGTGGTGTTGGCGCACAATCATCCGAGTGGCGACCCGACGCCGAGCGAGGCCGACATCAAGGTGACGCGCGATTTGATCCGCGCCGGTCAGCTTTTGAAGATTGAAGTGCTCGATCACGTCATCATTGGCCGCGCAACGACGGAACGGCAGAAGGATTACGTTTCGTTGCGCGAGTTGGGGCATTTTTATTCGTAAATGAAACCGTGATGAACGCCGATGTCTTGACCAAAATCAGTTTCAATCTGTGTGAATTTATGTGAGTCTGTGGTCATAAAAATGATTCATAAAACGGCCATCATTGATCCAAAGGCGGAACTGGATTCGACTGTTCACGTTGGGCCGTATGCCGTGATTGACGGGGGCGTGAAGCTGGGCGCGCATTGCATCGTCGGGCCGCTTGTTTATCTCACCGGGCTGACGACGATTGGCTCGCACAATCGGTTTCACGCCGGCTGTGTCATTGGAGACGAGCCAGTGGATGTGAAATACAAAGGCGAGCCGACACGGCTGCGCCTCGGCGACCACAACCGCTTCCGCGAACATGTCACCGTGAATTGCGCAGGCACGCCGGAAGGAGAAACGGTTATCGGCTCGCACAATTTCCTGACGCCACACTGTCACGTCGGGCACAACGTGGTGGTGGGCGACCACGTGATCCTTGGCGGCGGCGCGATGGTGGCGGGGCACGCGGTCATCCAGGATGGCGCGTTCATTTCCGGCAACTGTCTGGTGCATCAGTTTTGCCGGGTGGGCACGCTGGCGCTGATGCAGGGCGGTTCAGGCATCAGCCAGGATTTGCCGCCGTTCACCATGGCGCGCCGGATGAATGAGATCTGCGGGTTGAACATCGTTGGACTGCGCCGGGCTGGTTTCACGGCGGAACAGCGGCTGGAATTGAAGCGGCTTTATCATGTTTTGTTTCGCAGCGGAAAAAATTTGCGGGACGCGCTCGCCGAGGCGCAAAAAAACTTCACCAGCGACACTGCGCGAATAATGCTCGATTTCGTTGCGTCCACCAAACGCGGCGTATGCGCGGATGTCAGCCGTGCCTCTGACAAAAATGAAGACGAATAGAAAAGCATGCCATGTATAAAGTTCTTGGTTCCGATGGGAAAGAATACGGTCCAGTTACTGCCGATCAATTGCGGCAATGGGTTGTTGAGGGCCGCGCCAATGCCCAAACGCAGACGTTTGTAGAAGGCGCAACGGAATGGAAGCCGCTCGGCGCATTATCGGAATTCGCAGGTCACTTCACGCCCGCAAGTCCGCCGGTAATTGGGCCGTTGAAGCCGGATCTTTCCCGTGGTCAACCTGCAAAGACCAATTCATTTGCAACGGCGGGGCTGATTTTGGGGATTTTATCACTGACATGCTGCTGCGGATTTCCATTTAATATTCTTGGTCTGGTCTTTTCGCTCATCGGACTGTCACAAATCAACCGGCATCCCGAACTTTATGACGGACGCGGCATCGCCCTTGCCGGATTGATCCTTTCGATTCTCAGCCTTGTTTTGGGATTTGGGCTGCTCATGCTCAACATGGCACTTCACCCGCCGAATATCATGTGGCATTTCAAAACTTTCTGAATCCAACCATGCAAGCCGGGCCGCAAACCATTCCGCCAAAAATCACAACGCCACCTTCATTGGCATTGTTCACGATGGTGTTGTTGGGCCTGGCGGCGCTTGGCGTGGGTGCGGTTGTGTTTTTCTTCAATCCCAGCGCGTATGTTTTTTATCCGGCATGCCAGTTTCACGCCCTGACGGGATTATATTGCCCCGGTTGTGGCGGGACACGGGCGGGATATCAATTATTGCACGGCCACATTTTGCTCGCGCTGAAGGACAATGCGCTGTTTGTCCTGGCGCTCCCGCCACTGGCAGTCTGGGGCGCGCGATTCGTTGTGCAAAAGTTACGGAATCAGCCGACGGCTTTTCAGTTGCACCCCAAAATGGTGTGGCTGTTTCTTGTTGTCGCTCTTGTTTTCACTGTATTGCGAAATCTGCCCGCATTTTCCTGGCTTTCGCCGTAAGCGCGGGGAACTTTTCGCTTTTGTCGCCGCGCGCGCTCGTGTTCAATGCCTGCATGAGTCTGACGCATCCATTGACAACAACAACGTTTGACCTGCCCGGTTACCGTATAGCCAAATCATTCGGTGTTGTGCGCGGCATCATTGTGCGGTCGCGCTCCATCGTCGGGAATTTTGGCGCGAGCATTCAGGCGATTTTCGGCGGGAACATTTCGCTTTACACCAATCTTTGCGAACGCACGCGCGAAGACGCCTTCAACCAGATGCTCACCCATGCCGGAGAACTCGGCGCCAACGCCGTCATCGGTGTGCGCTACGACGCGACAGAGATTGCGGTGGGCATCACGGAAGTGCTGTGCTACGGCACGGCGGTTTACGTGGAAGCGTCACATTAGCTGAATATGTCCGGACACAGCAAATGGTCGAAGGTCAAGCATTTCAAGGGTGCGATTGACTCGAAGCGTGGGAAGATTTTCGCGAAGTTGGGGCGCGAAATTACCATCGCTTCAAAAATCGGCGGCGGCGACCCGGATATGAACCCGCGATTGCGCATGGTGCTGCTCAAGTGCCGCATGGCGAACATGCCGCGCGACAACATCGAGCGCGCCATCAAGAAGGGCGCCGGCGGCGGTGAAAGCGCGAACTTTGAGGATTTGACCTACGAAATTTACGGGCCTCACGGCGTGGCGTTGCTCGTTGAAGTGAGCACGGACAATCGCAACCGAACGGCGTCGGACATTCGCAGCATCGTGACGAAAAACGGCGGCAGCATTGCGACTCCGGGTTCGGTCAGCCGGCTATTTCAGCGGAAAGGGCAAATCATCGTATCGCGCGAATCTGCAGGTGAAGATTTGTTGATGGAACTGGCGATCGAAGCGGGCGCGGAGGATTTCAAGGCCGAGCCACAGGGTTATGAAATTTTGACCGCGCCGGGAAATTTTGAGGCCGTTCACAAACAGATCGAAACCAAAGGCATCAAATGCGAAGCGGCGGAAATCACGTCGCTGCCCACCCTCACCCTTCCATTGACCAGTGAGGCAGCGATCACGGCGGTCACCAAATTAATTGAGGCGCTGGAAGAACATGACGACGTGAAGGAAGTTTATTCCAACGCCGAATTCCCAGAAACGTGATCGGCGCGACCTGAAACATGAAGGCATTAAGCGCTCACAGTTTTCTCGCGCGGTTGCTGGCCAGATTGGCGGCGGCAGTGATTCGTCATCCCCGATGGATTTTCTGGCCGCAAATCGGTTTGTTTCTGGTCTGCGTGGTTTACGCCCTTCCCAAGCCCTACGGCCACCTCGACTTCGACAAGAACCAGGACAACCTGGTCGGGCCCAATCAGAAATATCACCATAATTTTCTCCAGTTCCAGAAGGAATTTCCCGAGCCGGATGCCTTGGTGGTGGTGGTGGAGAGCGACAACCTCGAGAAAAACCGGCAATTCGTCGAACGCATCGCCGCGAAAATGCAGGTGGAGACGAACTTGTTCCAGGATGTTTTTTACGCGCAGAACCCGATGCTCATGGGTTCCAAGGGGATGCTGTACGCATCGGAGAAGGATCTGGTGGAGACGAAGACGATGCTCGTCGCTGCTCAGCCATTCATCCGGCAGTTCACCCAGACGACCAACCTGGTCTCGTTTTTTGAGCAGATAAACACGGCGTTCCGCACCGCGCCACGCGAAGCCAATGCCGATACGGAATCATTGGTCGGTTCTCTGCCCGCATTGACACGCATCGTGACCCAGGCCGCCGATTCCCTGCAACGCTCCGGCACACCGCCATCGCCGAATATCTTCACCCTGTTTGGCGGCGGAGAAGACGCGGTTCTGGCAAGTTACATCACCTTCGCCAACGGCCACATATTCCTGGTCAAAACCCATGCACCCAGCGCGAAAATCAACCGTGAAACAGCGGGCCAGGCGGCTGCGCGATCCCAAGATGAACTGGACGCCCGCTCGATTGACCGTTTGCGCCAGCTCGTCAAAGAAACACAAATGGAAGTGCCCGGCCTCAACGTGGGCCTCACGGGCGAGCCGGTCCTGGATTACGATCAAATGATGCAATCAGAGAGGGACGCCACGCTGGCCAGCATTGTGTCGCTCGTTTTGTGCGCGCTGATTTTTATTTATGGGTACAATGAAACCGGCCGGCCGGTGAAGGCGACGATCTGTCTGGTCGTCAGCCTGGCCTACACGCTCGCATTTGCCGCGCTGACGATCGGGCATCTGAACATTTTAACGGTCATGTTCGTGCCGATGCTCATCGGCTTGGGGATTGATTATGGCGTGCATTTGATCACGCGTTATGAGGAGGAGTTGCGGCATGGCAAAACAGCGGAAGCCGCGCTGACGAAAGCGATGGTTTTTACCGGGCAGGGGATTTTCACCGGCGCGTTGACGACCGCGGGCGCGTTTCTGGCGATGGCGTTCACGCATTTCAAAGGCATCCAGGAAATGGGCATCATCTGCGGCGGCGGTTTGCTGCTTTGCCTCATCCCCATGATGACGATGCTGCCGGTGATGTTGCTGCGAGGACGACAAAACGTCATTGACCACCAGGCCACCGAGGACGCAACCCGGGCGCGGATTGAAAACATCTGGCTGCAACGGCCGGTGCTGGTAATGGGCATCACCGCCGGGTTGTGCGTGGCGGCGTTGTTTGAAGCCCGCAAAGTCCATTTCGATTACAACCTGATCAAATTGCAAAGTCCCAGCCTGCCTTCGGTGGTCTTCGCACACAAACTGGTGGATTCGGCGGATAAATCTCTGCTTTACGGAGTGGTTATTGCCGACTCACTGACCAATGCGGTTGATCTGGCTGGAAAATTAAGGAAGCTTCCGGAGGTCGCGGATATTGAACCGCCATTTTACGCCGATTTTCTTGCGGACCAGACCTCAAAATTAAGATTAGTGGGCGAAATCAAACAGCAGGTTGCGACCCTTGCGTTCAACCCGCCGGACCTGCGCCCGGTGGATGTTCACGATTTGAGCCGCACGCTTTACGGACTTTACGGATACCTCGGCAATGCGCTCGAAGATGTGGGAACCAACGAGCCGGCCCTGACCCGGCAACTGATTACCCTGCGGCAGGCGATTGAAGATTTGCGCAAAGCGATGCTGGCGGGCGACACTTCGGCAATCGAGGAACACGCGCAAAAATTGGCGCAGTTCCAGCAGGCCTTGTTTTCCGATCTGATCGGGACCTTCCAGTTTCTGCAACATCAGGATGACAGTGCGTCGTTGCGCGTCGAAGACCTGCCGCCGGCGGTGCATAACGAGTTTGTGGGTGTGACGGGGAAATTATTGCTTCAGGTTTATCCCAAAAACGACGTCTGGGAGCGTGACAACCAGGAAAAGTTTGTCACCGCCTTGCGGACCGTGGATCCCAATGTCACCGGCACACCGGTCCAGTTCTACGAATACGAGACGATGATGAAAGACAGTTATTTGCAGGCGGCATGGTATTCCTTGATGGCCATTGCGCTCATGGTGTTCTTCCATTTCCGGAGCGTGGGCGCCGTGATTCTGGCATTGCTGCCGGTGGCCATCGGCACGATTTGGCTGGCCGGATTGATGGGCCGGTTCGGCATTCCCATCAATCTGGCAAACATCATGACGCTGCCGCTGGTCATCGGCATCGGGGTAACGAACGGCATTCAAATCCTGAATCGTTTTGCCGAGGAACACACGCCCGGCATTTTGTCGCGCAGCACCGGCAAAGCTGTGCTTGTGTCAGGATTGACGGCCATTGCCGGTTTCGGCAGCCTGATGCTTTCCAAACATCACGGCTTGTACACTTTGGGTTGCCTGATGGCGACGGGGATAGCGACGTGCATGATCGCGGGACTGACCTTTTTGCCGGCGTTGTTGAATTTGCTGGGCCGGTGGCGTCCGTTGATAAAGCAACCCAGTGCCAACAAGTCATTGTCGACACTGGGTCAGGAGGAACCGAGGTAAAAACCTCAATTGAACAGGTAGAATAGGACAAATTGTGCGGAAGTCAATTTCAATGTCAAATCCAGCCCTAAAAAGGCTTAAAAATCGTTTTAC
>Ga0182027_10010263_pt1 | contig 13343 bp, 6 predicted proteins | sample 712E1DmetaG_FD_121300 | JGI IMG/M metagenome (GOLD analysis project Ga0182027, IMG submission 121300) | Permafrost microbial communities from Stordalen Mire, Sweden - 712E1D metaG (Illumina Assembly) | ecosystem: Environmental > Terrestrial > Soil > Wetlands > Permafrost | place: Sweden...
AAATCTGGGTCATTGCTTTTTCTCCCAAGCAATTGAACACCCAATTCCCAAAGGTTGGTAGCCATTTTCTTTGCAAGACTCTTTTTTTGGGGAAAGCCGGAAAGGGGAAGCGCTGTGTCTTTGTCCGTGAATATCCAATACCCTTTCCACGGGTTTATGACCGTTGCCATAGTATATTGATTTGAGTCGGGGTTCCATTCATAGGCTATTGTCGACCGCAACCAGGCCGGTGAAACCGGATACGGCAATGATGACGCTACCTGGTTCCACCCCGTATTTGCTTTTGTCAACCACATATACTGGGGAGCTTGCGGCAACAAGGCATTGATAATTGTACTATCCACCGAAACGACGGTGTCCCTGTCGTTTTGATACCAATACCCTATTCCGCTTTTCATTTCGGAAACAGTTGAGTACTGGGAATAAAGCTTGTCGGCCTTTTGTGCGTCGTCCCAGTGGTAAATGGCCGCGCTGGTTGCGGCTGAAAATTGCAGGCTGCCGTTTCCCCAAGGACCAATCATGTTCCAAGACTTGCCGGCCAAAAGGACCGAGTTCTGCGAGGAAAAGGTCTCTTTCCGTATCAAGGCAAATGAAGAGGAAAACCGGCTCTGATCGAGAGATAGTCGCTGGGCGCCGGAAACATTTGCGACCACCATAAAGCAATAGGGTTTATTAAAAACAAGCCCTGAGTCTACAAAGAAAGTGTCCTGGGTTGTCAAGGAATCAAGCGACACGTACGACTTTGCCCTTACAAGTTGCCGGATTTTTGCAGAATCGGGTTCTGCAGTGAAAAGCCCGGGATCTAATGCAATTTTATACACAGAATATGACGCCGACCGGATGGCCGGCCATTCGAACAAGGCCGCGGTGAATGAAAGTATCGTTTTACGGATGGCCTGGACGACCGGCGCCGACAGAAGCTTTACAACATACGATGATAGCGGAGGAGGAAACGGAATATCGACTTCCCCGATATCGTTGTTTTGCGAACGCGCTCCAACAACATAAATATACGGGAAACCGACCACGGGGGTAGTGTCGACAAAAAAACTGTCTTTTGTTGCAAACGTGTCTAAAATCGTGAACATCGAATCATTAGAAATTTTTGGTTCCCATTGTTGTTGGTTGTTGACGTAAAATAAACTGTCGAAACCATGGACCCTTAAAACAACATAGTCCTTCATTTGTGGATCAAAAGACGAACGGTCCCAGGTCACTGTTATTGATTTAGGGCCCGAAATCACGACACGGATGTTCTTGACTGCCGGGAGTTTCGGCGCATTTTGTCCGCTACCGCTCGCGTTGAATCGCCGCTGGTCATATCCTATGGTGGAATAATTGCCAGCCACCGTGCGAAGGGCCGAACTATCGGGAAGGAAATAGTTCAAATTATCAACAAACATCGGATCAACGGCGAACAGCTTTCCGTCTACCGAGACCTGCGATGCTATGGCAGGGGGAATCGTGGTCGACGAATTGTTAAAATCGCAATTTGCAAATGTGGCCAAGCAGTATTTGCCGGCCATATCAAGCGGTATTTGCGGCATTGCAAAATCAGACACTATCGAATTTTCACATCGCACGCTCGACGAAAACAATGAGGCGGGATACAGATAATACGGTTCATACCCGGTAAGCGAAGCAGTGGCCGGCGGGTTTTCATAGCTTCCCTGTGATCCTACATGGGCCAGGGCCACCGAGCCTTTTGATCCGATGAACGTGCATTGCCAGGCATATAGTTGCAGGTTATATCCGTTGAACGGGTCTTTCTGTGCGGCATTCACCATTCCTACTGTGTCTATTGTGGCGCACAACACTTGCTTTACAATATTTACAAACAAGCATTGATTCAAATTGATGTTCGAAGACGTATTTACCGCGATGAGCGCGTTCTGGATTTTGAGCCCCGAAATCGACACATTGTCGTTTATTCCGGCGTTTTGGCAGAACGGCACGGTAAATGCGGTACCTCCGTTTGCATCGACGATCGGCGCAATGCCGTTGTTCCATTGCCCGTTAAAAGACAGCACCTTGCCTTTACAATCAATATTTTCAAGGTATGTCCCGGGCATGATTTCTATGTCGTCAAAATCACTTGCCGCATTCACCGCATCCTGGATCTTTTTATAGGTTTCCGAAGGCCCCACCGAATACTGGTTTGACAAAGCGGCAATAAACATATTGTCAAGAGTGAAGGTTTTCCCTGCCGAAGACCTTTTAACGATGCCGAAGGCCCTCAGCTCCAACCGGTATGAAAATGTTTTTCCCGCATCCTTGACCTTGTCCCACTTATTGTCCGAAATCCATGAATTTTGCGTCGACTGACTCATAAGAACAACCCACGTCCCAACATCGCTGAGCTTATACAAAACGAGAGAGTCCTTGTCGTTGGGAACATACGATTTTCCCGCAGACCAGTTCATGGCGATTCCATGCCGGTCGCCGTAGACATTGAAAAACAGCGAATCGGCTGCCGGCTGATTAAAGCTTGAAAAATCATATCCTGCCACCGGAGACCGTAACGTATAGGTCTTGCCTTTTCCCAAAACAACGTAGGAATACTGGTTGGAAGACAAATTCCGCGTTTCCTTCCAGGAATATGTCGGCTTCGCTTGGTCGAACGGCTGCGACAGCACCATTTGCAAGGCGCCATTTCGGTCTTTACTATATAAGAAAAACGTGTCGACTTTCATCGAAATATCGGCGTTCCAGGAAACCACCAGGTTTTTGAGAGAATCCATTGTCGTATTAATTGCCAATGGCACAAAATTGTTCTTATACCCAACCGGAACCCGAAGCATTTTTATTTTTGGCACAACAAACTGGGAAACCGAAAAATGATACGGGGTGGAGGGCGCGGAACTCATCACGTCGCCGCTTCCCCACCATTGCATTGGGTATCCCTCGGCATTCGCACTTAAATAGTAATCCTGGCCGTCGATAAGCCCTGCCAATTGAAACATGCTGTCGCCTGTTGCCACATAACCATGCGCCACGGGAATGTAGCTCGAACCGTCTTTAATGCAGGCATCCACATGCGCCCAGCTCGGGGCAGCCACTGTTTTGTCTTCTACCGAAAACCACGACAAAAACGAATACCCCTTTGCAAAAAGAAACATGGTGTTTGGGACCGTATCGCCTTCAACGACCATAACGGGGGCGACTTGGTGCATCGACTGAATCGGGCCCACGGCGCCCATTGAATACGACCAGCATGGGACTGGAATAACAGGACCGAAGCGTTGGACATACGGCATTGGCGGTTTGGCTATGAGATGATATGTCCCGGGTTGACAAACCGAAGACGTAAATTGCGACATTGCGTTTTGAAAGCACCATACCGATTGGGTTTCATACGGATAAGGATTGCCGGCATTCAGGACCAAATCCGGAAACAAGGCAATTTCGAATGATCCTGTTGAAAAGGTGTCTGCCGCAGGCGCCTTAACTTGCCCGGCAATAAAACCACCTTGCAAAAGCGGAACATTCACGCCGGTCACGGCGGCCCCTTCCGTCACATAATAATCCTGCTGACCCTTGGAATAATCAATAAAAAAACCTCGATCACCATTGACGGAAAGACTCCAGCGTCCTACGCCACAGCCCGATATTTTAAATTTTCCATCGGTTGCAGTGGTGGCGGAAAGTTGGCTGTTTGTTTCAATCTGGTTGGCATATACGACAATTCCGCTTAAGTTCGAAGCTGCCTGCGTAGAAGTCACCTGACCTTCGATTGAGCCGCCTGACCTGACATAAAAATCAATGCCGATTTTACCTATAGAATCAACAACGGATATTGGCGCTGCATTTGACGAATTGTCGGCCTGCGGAAAATATTGCGCCAGGTAATTTCCGCCATGACAAAAAACCAAATATGAGCCGAAGTGGAGGTTTTTAATCGTATACGAGCCGTCGGCGTGAACAGTATCGTTATAGGGTGTTGTCATTTGATCAGGATACATCGTTGTTTTTACAGAAGAGCTGTCTTGGGACAATGCATAAACGATCATGCCTGTTGCCGGAAGGTTTGTTGCCTTTACAAGTACCTTTCCCGCGATGGATCCATTATTGTAAACAGGCGTATACACGATAGTCCCATTGCCGGGATATTGGGCCAGGCGCATTATCAGCCGGAATGTATCATTTGAAACAACAGAGAATGTGGTGTTTGGCGTAGAACTTATTGAGGTCCCGCTCGGCGTCCAATACTGTTTCGGGTACATGCCCCACAGAACCGACAAATTATGCAGCACTGCCGGCACGATGCCTGAAAAATAACCGGTATTATCTGTTTGCAAAACAGCAGAAACATCATTGTAACTAAGCATAAATAAAACAACCTGGGCTCCCACAACAGGCATTCCAGCAGAATCAAGGACCACGCCGCACACAGTTCCATAGCTGGGAAAGGCCTTTTGCGGTGATTTTGTCAGGTTTATAGTTAAGACCTTATCGCCTATAACATTCAACCTGAAAATTGGCAAATCTGAATTTACCGTTCCGTTAAAATATTGGACCGGATATCCTGCGGCCTCGATGCGGATTTTATACGTTCCAATTGGTAAAGAAATTGAAAACAAACCTGCAGGCGCGGCGACAACATCCCGGGTATAATTCGTCGAATCGATGAACATGATGTGAACATTCGTTGCCGGCAGTCCGCTGTCCGGCTTAACGATCCCCGATATGGTATATAGTAAGGGCGCAGAGGTTTGCGCATAGGGGGCCTCTAAAAAACAGCATACTATACCAAGGCAAATGATAATTTTATTTGCGGCTCGCTTGGGATTCATTGCATACTCCGGAAAAGGGAATAAAACAAAACGTGCATTGCCGATTTAATTGTATCATTAAATTGAAAAAGAGTAAAGACACGGAGGTTTCATGATCGAAAAATTAGTCATCATCGGATCAGGCCCGTCGGGACTCACCGCAGCCATATATGCGGCACGGGCAAACCTGGCGCCATTGGTTTTCGAGGGTTTTCAAGCAGGCGGCATACCTGGCGGCCAATTAATGATAACAACAATCATTGAAAATTTTCCAGGGTTTCAAAATGGCATAGGCGGGCAAAAACTCATGGCAGAAATGCGGGCCCAGGCAAGCAGGTTCGGAACAAGACTTGTCACCGAAGACATTGAAGCCGTCGATGTTCGGTCAAACCCCTTTACTATTACAACTTCCGGGGGCGACGCGGTCCAATCGCATTCATTGATCCTTGCAACAGGCGCAACCGCGCGCAGGCTCAATTTGGCATCTGAAAAAAAATTCTTTAATCGCGGGATTTCGGCATGCGCCGTTTGTGACGGCGCTTTGCCTGTTTTCAGGAACAAGCCATTAGCGGTTATAGGCGGCGGCGATACGGCTGTTGAGGAAGCCTTGCATCTGACAAAATTCGGCTCAAAAGTATACCTTATCCACAGGCGCGACAGCCTGCGTGCAAGCAAAATCATGCATGAACGTGCCACCAACCATGAGAAAATTGAAATTCTCTGGAACAAAACCATTGAAGATTTTCTTGGCGATTCAATGCTTAAAGGCATTCGGATCAAGGATGTAGTCACACAGGAAATTTCCGAAATCGAGGTGGCCGGTGCTTTTGAGGCAATCGGGCATCAACCCAACACAACATTCCTCGGCAACCAGTTGAGGTTGACGGAAGCAGGCTATCTCTTTACGCAACAATGCAGCACAATGACGTCGGTTGAAGGGGTCTTTGCCGGGGGCGATGTCCAGGATTTCCGGTATCGTCAGGCAATTACAGCGGCAGCGAGCGGTTGCATGGCAGCGTTGGATGCGCAGAAATGGCTTACTGAGAAATTTGGATTTTAAATGAACGAGGAATTTTTCCTGTAGAGACGCAGCATGCTGCGTCTCTACTAATTCATAACAATTTCCGGTATTACTTCTTTTGTTCGCCGCTCCATACAAGCGTACGCGAGGTATACAAATTACCGCATTTGAATTTGCAGGTATATTTTCCCTCTGGCAGCAAAACGCCTTTATTGTCTGCGCCGTTCCACATAAACGTACGCATCCCGCCATTGCGGGACCTGTCGAAAACCGTCCGCACGACCTTGTCGTTTGCGTCGCACACATCAATTGACACTTCATTGTGCCCCGGGAAATAATACTTTATTTCCATAGACCCCTTCGACTGGTCGGCATCTGAGGAAATTGAAAACAGGATGACGTTCAATGAAATTGAAGTTGTACCGACATTTCCCTGTGCCGCAACCATTTTCACGGATTTTGTCTGTTTGATATACGACTCGGCCTCAAAGCGCACCGAATAATCGCCCTTGTCTAAGGAATCAATTTTATACGACCCCGTGGCATCGGTCTTGAATTCTTTTTTGTTCTCAAGCACCGTTATTTTCACATTTGCAACAGGTGCTTTTGATATCGCATCAATAACAGTACCGGAAATCGTTTGAGCGTATAAACCGGGCGCTGTCAAACTGAAAACCGAAAGAACCAACGCTAAGCGTTTGCGAATCGTCATGTCGTATGTCCTTTGTTTATGGTATTTCCCATCCCAAAAATGTCGAAAGCAAACTACAATAAAACTAAAATAATTCCGGCATGCCGGGCGTGGCACAGTAGCGCCAATTAAATGGCTTCCCATTTCGCAGAAACCTTGACTGGCCTGATCTTATATGCTACCATAATACTATATTATGGAAAAACAATCGACTTCGGCAGATCAAAAAGATACCAAACCGGTTATCCTGCTTTTTTCCACCAGAGAGCGTATCGGTGATATTTTAAATGTAGCATTAATGCAATGTAATTACAGGATAATAAATTCAAACACCCCGTATTTGGCAATGATCAAGGCAAATCAGTTTCTGCCCGACTTGATCATTGCGGACATAACCCCGAATAATACCAAAGACATATTACTTGTTGCGCGTTTGCAAAAATCGCAACGAACGAAACGGATTCCAGTGCTCGTTGTCATACCCGGGACAATCAAGCATTTAATCGAGAACCTAAAAAAGGAATTATCCTCAGATGAAACATCCAATGCAGTAAACATAATCCATGTTTTGGAATATCCGTTCAACTTTGCCGATTTGCTCAAGCGCGTTGAAACTTTGATGATTAATTTACATCAAACAGTCGTGTATACGGGTTCGGCCGAAATAGATACCGCCAATGCAGACAGAATAATTGTCCCAAAATTGTTCGACAACACCATTGGGCTGGAAGCAAAACTTCGCGCAGTGGAAAGCGTCATTCACAGACAATGGGCGTTCCCCTTTACCGTGATTAAGGCGCTTGACATAATAGGTTCCGACGCAAGCAGTTGCAACGAGCTTGCGAAATGCATTGAAACCGACATGGCTGCGTCTACCGCCATATTGAAAGTTGCCAATGCGGTATATTATGCAAAACGCGGGAGCAGGGTAACCGAAGTCAAGGAAGCTGTCGTGCGGTTGGGGTTTAGGGAAACCAATAATTTGTTAGCTTGTCTGGCGCTTATCGACATGTCGCCCGAACACAGGAAAAATTACGGGTTTTCCCGCGATGAATTCTGGTTGCATTCCCTGGGCGTTGCGCTTATAGCTGAAAAACTATGCAGGGATTCCGGACATGTCAAGCCTGAACTTGCGTTTATTTCCGGGCTCATCCACGACTTGGGAAAAATCCCGCTCGACAACAATTTCGAAATGCTTTTCCCAAAGCTCCTGGAAGAAACCACGAATTCGGTCACCTCGTTTTACAAAACAGAAATGCGGCTCATGAATTTCACGCATTCCGAACTCGGCCATTACCTTACGACAAAATGGAATTTTCCGTCTTCGGTGTGCCTTGCGATCTTAAACCATCATAAGCCCGCTCAAATCCTCGACTGCCCCACGCCCATGGATAAAATAATTCAGGAAGCGGTTTATATTGCCGACGTCCTTGCCAAAACCATGAACATAGGACATTCATGCGACGAAATACTCGAAGAAATCCCCCAGGAAATGCTTCGCGACCTCAAGCTGCAAAACGGCCCTATGGAGATATTTTTCAGCCAGATTTTCAGGGACCTATATATCTTATGCAAATATCTCAACATTTCCCCTAAAAACTTTTTTATAACCAAAACCCGCCAGGAAGGCCAACTGTTCGACATCATCGTTGTTTTCAATAAGCGGTTTTCATATCATCCGCTTGTCACCGCGCTTAGAAACAATGGGTTTACAGTTAAGATCACGACACAGTTCACACCAGACCTGTATACTCAGGCAAAAGTCATTATATTCATACCCGACAAGGGCTTTCCGCTCGATATCATGTTCTATGATAATGAAAACGAACAAAACAAGCAGCCATCGCCCCTGAAGGTTTTCCTCCTCGATTCCATGCCGCAGAAAAAGGCCATAGCCGAAGGCATTGGATCGGAAGTTTTATTTTTAGACCGTAAAAACCTTGATTTGCGGTTCGTCCTGCTCACGCTCGACCGGTACCTTGGCACTGTCGTTGTTCCGGAAAAAGCCGATCAGAGCTCTATCGAAACGCAATAATTTCAAAACTCATGTATCCACAGCGGCCTATAACCGTCGTACAATCCTTCATGGTAATTGAGCATTACAATTTCGGTTTTTTCCCCTTTTTTCACATTCATGATAAAGCGGTCTATTGTTTCGCGCGAAATAAACAAACCCTTACCGTGTTCATCGAGCAAACCAACCGAAATCCCGTCCTCGCCTTTTGTGGTATTGCGTTCTAGCCAATACAGAACTTCCTCTTTTGTCAAAATACCCTTTTGGTCCCTAACGGCAACACCGGCCTTTTCCTCGTCGGCACCCCATTGGAGAAGGATTTCCTCCGACGGGGAAAGCTCCACAACAAGCGGCCACAATTCCTTTCTGTCACCACGTTCCTGCTTGGCTCCGTAATAGACGGCATTTATGATTATCTCATTGAGTACCTGCCTGAATTTGCGCTTATGGCGCATGTTCGGCATTCCGGCAACGATTTTTTGTATCACGGGCTCGATTTCGGTGGTGTTGCGGATTTTTATGGCATGGATTTCACCGCGCAGGTAATGGTCCAATCCAAAAACGTCTTCGGTAAGGATGTTTTTTACAAGTAAGCGAACCTCCTCATAATTAAACGGCGTTGTCTTGGTAATGATATTGCCGATGCCGAAATTTTTCGCCATGTATAAATAATCGCGGACATCATAGGCCGTGATCAGTGCGCATTTGAGCGCTGGATACAAACGCCGGGCCTCCTTGATAAGCTCAAACCCCTTCATGACCGGCATGTTGATATCAGATAGCAACAAGTCGTATTTTCCAACAGCCAATTTAGCAAGCGCCTCTTGACCGTCTTTTGCCGTAACAACGCTGTACCCTTCATCGATGAGGAATTCCGACAAGATATCTAAAAAATCAACCTCGTCGTCGACAAGTAAAAGTTTTCCGTTCATACATTCCGTTTCTTTCCCGACTGGAGCCGGATGAAAAATGTCGTGTTTCCTGGCTGGGAGGTGAACCAGAGTTCACCTCCCGATTCCAATACGATTTTATAGGCAATCGCCAAACCAAGTCCCGTGCCTTTTCCAGGTTCCTTGGTTGTAAAAAACGGGTCGAAAATCCTGTCTTTCACCGAGGCGTCGATGCCGCTGCCGGTGTCGTGAATTTCCACGCAAATGCGGGATGAGTCGTCGGATTTTGTCGTCAAGGTCAATTGGCCCTTGCCGTTCATGGCATCCGCGGCATTGAGAATTATGTTGAGGAATATCTGGACAAAACGGGAACGGTCGCCATATACAAGCAAACCTTCCTCGAACCTTTTTTCCACCTTTATCGCATCGAAAATGTTTTGATACTCAACATAAGTCAATGTTTCGTCGAGGATTTCGCCAACCTTATGATGGGCGGGTTTGGTCGCCTTGTAACGGGTAAAATCCAGCAGGCTGTTTATGATCGACGCGCATCTGTTGACTTGCGCATCTATCGACTCGAAGTTTTTTTGCGACCAGGCCTTGTCCCAATCATCCTTTTTCAATGCCATTTGCGAGCGGGCGCTTATGATGGCCAAAGGGTTGCGCAATTCATGGGCAATACCGGAAAGCATGGTTCCGACGGTCGCAAGCTTTTCCGAGCGGTATAATTGGGCAGTCGTATTCTCCTGGTCGGTGATGTCGTTGATGATCATGAGCATGCCGCTCGGTTTTTTGCTGAAATCGTTCATGCGATATGTTGCGATTTCAAGCACCGTCTCATCGATGGTGATTTTCTTCATCTCATGCTTTTGCCATTGCGTGCTCATTTTTTTAAGGGAATTATCGACAAAACGGCAAACTTTTTCAGGAAAAACCTGCATGTAAGGAACGCCAAAAACGTCGTTTTTTTCTATTCGCAAGTGCTTGCGGGCAAAATCATTGATGAGAAAGATATTGCCGATCATATCGATTATCACTAATCCCGATGTAATGGACCCCGTGATATTCGCGTTCAATTCACGTTCATGGTCAAGGATGCGGTTGCGAAGGGTTATTTCCTTGTGCAAACGTTCATTTTCCCCGACGCTTTCCTGATAGGCCCGCACCGACGAATCGAGGCATGCAGACAAATACATTCTCTCTATGCGTGATAAAGCCAACCCGGTTGTGACCTCGAATCCGTAAATCCGCTCTATAGCCCCTTCATCCAGGAGATTGCAAAGGCGTCCGCTTATTGAATCGTGCGTTTCGATAAATACCGCAATCGGTGCGCCGCTGGCAAGAAAATAGAGGCGCTCCATTTCATCGGCATCGGCTTTCTCAATAATTAATTGACTGATAACAACAATTGCAAACTGGACATCGATATCGATCATACCGGCAATATCAGGCACCTGAATCGGCATATAGCCGTGGGTAGAACATTGGCCATAAAAGTCCTTATTTTCAAACCCGATACAAACTATGTTGGCAATGGCCATACTTTCGCCTATTGAAGATTCTCGACGGTTAACAAAAAACGACTATTCGATTAATTATACAGTCTTCATATTGAGGCATGCAATGAATTTAATCACTTGGGTTAATTCCTCGAAGCTATTGTTTCGAGGTCGTTCTTTCAAAAGGGGTATTTTTTAAGCTTGGTTCGGCATTTTCGATGTAGGATTTGGGTTAAACTTAAATGCTGAATTTAGTACCTATATCTGGATTATACACTCGGAGTACCTCGGTACTTTGTATACGCATTTTGCGCATGCACTATGTACTCGAAGTGTATATAATATATAAAGAAAACTTATCCCATAGCGACATGTCCCCGAAGCGATAGCGTAGTGGGAAGCATGGGGTTAGGTTTAACGTGAAGCGCCCAAAGACTTGGCCGAAGTTTCATATTTGATTTCAGCAGCATCAATAATCCATCGCGGGTCTTTATAGCTTCTGTACCGTACGGCATTGATAAAAATGCAAGGCGTGACGGTGACTGTATTTTTCTGCGCTTCATCAGTGCTTTTTTGGGCCATGTCTATGGTTTTCCGGCTGTCCATGACTTCCTTCAAATGCGTTTTTTTCATTCCCAGACTATCGGCTATGTGAAAGAACAAATCAGGATCCACTCGTTCCTTAACATACGACAATGCAAGAAAGTAGTCCCAAAACTTTCCCATGGTGTTTGCCGCACACAAGCTGAGGTTTCCAGGCGTTACGCCAAACGGCTTTGCCATGAAGCGGGCCTTTCCAAACAACGCGCCTCCTTGGGAAACGGCAATGAACAATTCGCGGGATATATAATGGCACAGCGGACACGTTGCGGAAACATAGGCCACGATAAGCAAAGGGGCCGTTTTTGCCCCGGCAATGGGAAATACCGTTGTATCAATTGCCATTTTATCATTGGTAAAAAGACAATCATATCGTTTTTGCACTTCATCGGCAATTGATTTGGCATCGGTATGTTTTGCAACCAGCCATTCAACCAATTTTATGGTATGATCCCTGAATATGCATTGTCTTATTTCATGGGAGGGGTTTGAAACGGCCGATTTTTTACAGAAGGGTAAAAGCAACAACCTGTCAAGTGAATCCGCGTCATGCTTTTGCAATGCGGTCAGGGTATCAGCGGAACCGGTTTTATTGTCAATCGCATAAGTAAACGACATGCTTCCAAAACATAAAACCGATATGAGTAGCAACGAACATGGGTCTTTTGCATAAGCCAAACGAAACATGCATTGCCTACTTCCCAAACATGCGGATTAAATCCGGAACCCTGCCGATGTCATTAAAGGTGACATACAGAAACAATCCGACAAAAAACATGATCGCTACTTTATTGATAATTGATTGATATTTGACGGAAAGAGGCTTTTTTCGGATCGCTTCGATAAGCAGAAACAACAGCAGCCCGCCATCGGTAATAATGAGAGGCATCAAATTGAGAACGCCGAGGTTTATGCCTATTAATGCCATAAAATCGAGAATCGGCGCCACCCCCGACAATGCCACGACTCCGGACATTTGGACTATGCCTATAGGCCCGGCCAATTGCTTTGGCGAGACCTCATGGGAAACAAGTTTTGCCAATACATCAAAAATCATGATCGTATATTCCCTTGTTTTCCCCATCATCTTCCCAACCGACTCAAGAGGGCCGTATTGTACTTTACGCATTTGTGGCAATGCCATCGCAATGCCCACAAGGAAGCGTTTGGCCTCTGCATTGTATTTTGGCGCAACCGCGGCCGCGACCTGGCTTTGTCCTCTTTTGACAAGAAACGTCAAAGGGCCTTTGGTGCTGTCGTAATGGGAAATGGTGGTGGAAAGCTCGTACCATGAATGCACGGACAAAGAATTGATGGAAATAACAGTGTCATTGTTTTTTAATCCGCCGCTTTCGCCTGCAGAACCGGGATTTACCGAACCAATGACCGCTGGTACGCAAGGCTGCAAACCACCGGCAGACTCTTTGGGGAAACGGCCCGATTTGATTTTCCCGAAAACCAGCGAAAGCGTTTTCACGGCGCCATCTCTTGTCAAGGCCACTTCGTAGGTGGGTTGTTGAAACGCCAAAAGTCTTTCGATGTCTTCCCACGACGAAACCTTTGTCCCGTTAACCGACATGATACTGTCGCCCGGCAAAAATCCGGCCTTCATGGACAATGAACTATCGGCAACGCCGCCAACGACAGGCCGGGACAGATACACCGGCGTATTGACGCCTATTATGAAAACGCAATACAAACAAAGCATTGCAAAAACGAAATTGGCCAAAGGGCCTGCAACAGCGACTATCGCCCGCTGCCAAATTGGTTTCGATGTAAAGTCGCCGGGTTCGACGTCGGGTTTTTCCTCAGGATGTTCGCCCGACATCTGGACATATCCGCCAAAGGGTACCGCA
>Ga0182027_10010264_pt1 | contig 13343 bp, 8 predicted proteins | sample 712E1DmetaG_FD_121300 | JGI IMG/M metagenome (GOLD analysis project Ga0182027, IMG submission 121300) | Permafrost microbial communities from Stordalen Mire, Sweden - 712E1D metaG (Illumina Assembly) | ecosystem: Environmental > Terrestrial > Soil > Wetlands > Permafrost | place: Sweden...
CGAACCGTGAGACGCCGGAACTCGGCGACGTCCATGAAACCTCCAGCAGCGACCGGACCCCCGTTGACAGACTGTACTCTGGACGCGGCCACTGGATCGAGGGCCGTTTGGTGACATTCGCAGGCCGCGCGCTCATTCGGACCCTCACACGATGACCACGTAGTGCAGACTCGTATGGCCGGTAGACTACGCGGCGAACTCAGGAACTAAGGCGCATTCTCGCCTCGCGAATGGAGCCGATCGTATTGGATGCCGACTCGCCGACCACCTTGGATACCGACTCGCCGACCACGAAGGGTCGCGGCCGGTCGCCATCTATCGCCGCCTTGCTTTCCTTCTTGTGGCCAGGCCTTGGACAGCTTTACCTCCGCCATCGCCGCCTGGCGGCGATCTTTGCCATGCCGTCCGTGGTCGCGGTGCTTCTGCTGGCCTACGCATTGCGGCGGGGGCCGGTGGTGCTCGCGGCGCAGCTCTTCGCCGAGCGAGCCGTCGGCCTGGCTACGGTGGCAATCATCATCCTGTTTGGGGCCTGGCGGATCGTCTCTGTCGTTCACGCGTTCCTGGCCGGAAACAGAGGCTCGAACCACAAGGTCCTCGACAGGACCGTTCTCGGGGCGCTGGCCGCAATCATCGCCGTGACCCATCTCGGCAGTGGCTACTACCTGCTGGCCTATTCGGACGCCGGGTCCCAGGTCTTCAACCCTGAGAATACCAATCTGATCGTGCAGGCCACGCTGCCACCGAGCCTGGCTCCAGACCAGACGGCCGGCCCCACAGGCACGCCCGAACCTATCCCGACCGTGGCCAGCGACGGCCGCGTCACCATCCTGTTCACCGGAACGAGCAGCGGGGGGAGCTCCAACCTCTACGACTCGATCATGGTCGTGAGCTATGACCCGCAGGCCAATTCGATCGAGATGGTCAGCGTGCCTCGCGACAGCGCCAGCTTCCCGTTCTACTTCGGCGGCGTGGACGATCCTTCCTACAGGATCAACGCGTTGCCGACGTACGTCGCCAGCGGCCACATCAAGTCGCCGGACGACCCTTACACGACACTCATCAAAGAGGTGCAGTACCTAGTTGGAATCACCATCAACTACTACGCCGTCATGGACATCGGCGGGTTCGAAACGATGATCAACAAGGTCGGCGGGATCGACGTCGTCAACCCCTATCCGATCGTCGACCCATCGTACGACTGGCTCGACGGCACCCCGTGCGGCTTCAGTCTGTCCGCCGGAGCGCATCACCTCGATGGCAGGACCGCGATGGCCTTCGTGAGAAGTCGCCACGGCGCGGGCGACAGCGACTGGAAGAGGGCGTCGCGCCAGCAGCTGGTGCTGGTCGCCTTGCTCCACACGATGGCGCAACCAAGCCAGATCCTGAAGCTGCCGAGCCTGATCTCGACCCTTGGCGCGAGCGTGACCACGGACTTCCCGGCGGACAAGGTGGCGGACTATGTGGCCCTGGGCCAGGATGTCCCGAGCGCGAACATCAGCCAGGTCGTTCTGGGGCCGCCGTACACGATCACGGGCATCAGCAACGTGAACGCGGCCAACTGCCTGCTCAACGATAAGGTCGCCGCACTATCTGTCCAGCTCTTCGGCAAGGACAGTCTCTGGTACGAGAAACCCGCGCCCGCCAATACCTGCCCGTAGCACGGGTGGGCGACTCGCACTAGCCGACTTGCCTGCTCAGGCTACCGACTCTGATCTCGTCCCTTACTCCACCGATACCAAGCGGCGCTATGCGCGGATCGTGCATCCCGCTGGATAGGCCCTGGGCATCTGTCTGTCACTGTGAGCCTCGACGAGCATGGAGCTGTAGCCCGTGCGGATGGGGCCTCACCCTGGGGAGGAGGCGCACCTGCTTTCCACTGGATATTCTGCTGGAAGGTATACCGTAGAGGGACGTTGCTCTCGGTTCGTTGCGGACGGGCCGACCGGCGAGACGCCATCGGCTGCGGGCCGATGCGTCTCTTCGCCCGATCCGCCGAAGGACCACGATGAACCAGGGTTCCCGCGACCAGCAGCTTCTCGACGTCGCCCTCGCCACCGACAGCGCCGGTCGACACAAGGCCGACCTCGAGCAGGCCAGGCTCGACGCCAAGGAGCTCGAGAAACCGGCCGCCGAGGAACTCGAAGCCCTCTCGGCCGACATGATCGGGATCGACGACTCGGTCCGTATGTACCTCAATGAGATCGGCCGGGTCGTCCTCCTGACCGCCGAGGAGGAGGTCGTCCTGGCCAAGGCGATCGAGCTCGGCAAGCAGCTCGTGGAGGCGCCCTGGAAGGGGATGGTCTCGCTCCACGAGTGGACGACCCACGACACCGAGCGCAAGACTCGGACGGCCAAGCCTCGGTACCGCCTGCCGTTCGGGCCCGAGGCGCACACGATGGTCCGCGCTGCCATCGCCGACGGGGCGGACGCCCACCTGCTGGTATCCACGCCAGACTTCCATTTCGTCAAGGCCGCCAAGGATGCCCAGTCCGATGGGACGAAGCAGCTCCTCAAGGACGCCCGCCACCTGGCCACGGCCTACAACGAGGCGCCCACGCCGGACGCTTTCGTCACGCTGCTGGACTTCGCCTACCTCGCGGTCCACAACGGCGATCTCGACTCGCGCGACAACGTGGGCCTGCGCGCCCTGTACGACTGGACCCGCGATGAGGTCGCATTCCCGGCCCTCGAGCGCTGGATCACCGCCGGACACGATGCCGGGCTGCTCAAGCTGATGGGCTTCGATCCGGAGGTGCCGCTCGACACGAAGCTCGCCCACCGCAAGGGGGAGCTGGTCCAGATCGGGCGCGATGCCCGCGAGCAGCTGACATTGGCCAATCTCCGGCTCGTCGTGTCGATCGCCAAGAAATACATCGGCCGCGGGATGAGTTTCCTGGCCCTGACCCAGGAGGGCAACATCGGCCTCATCCGGGCGGTCGAGAAGTTCGAGTACGAGCGGGGCTACAAATTCTCCACCTATGCCACCTGGTGGATCCGCCAGGCCGTCACGCGAGCGATCGCCGACCAAGCCCGCACCATCCGGATCCCGGTCCACATGGTGGAGACGATCAGCCTCTTCCACCGCGTCTCACGCTCTCTCATCGGGGAGCTGGGCCGCGAGCCGACGATCGAGGAGGTCGCCGAGGCGATGTCACGCGGTCAGGAGGTGGTGGTCACCCCGAACAAGGTCCGCGAGATCATCAAGGTCTCTCAGGAGACTGTGAGCCTCGAAATGCCGATCGGCGAAGAAGGGGACGCGCACCTGGGCGACTTCATCGAGGACCGTGGCGCGGTGGCCCCGGCCGAGGCGGCGTCCCACCAGCTCCTCAAGGAGCAGGTCGAGGCGGTCCTGGACTCACTCACCGGCCGCGAGCGCCGGGTGCTCCAGCTACGCTTCGGGCTGGAGGACGACCGCGCCCGGACGCTTGAGGAGGTTGGCAAGGAGTTCAACGTGACCCGCGAGCGGATCCGCCAGATCGAGGCGAAGGCGCTGCGTAAGCTGCGCCACCCGAGCCGTGCGCGCAAGCTTCGGGACTACCTGGTCTAGCTCGGCAGCCGGGCTACAGGACACTCAGGTCATGGTGCCTGCGGGACCAGATACGGGATATCGGGAACCATGGGCGTGATCCTTCCCGGTTGTAGCGAGACCGTCTCCACGAGGCTGCCGACAGCCGCGCCTATCGGTTAGTGTCGTCGTCCAGAGACGAGGCGGGCGCAACGGGTCATTGGGGCTCCGTTGTGCGACTAACATGGGTTCACGCCCCGGTAGCACGACTATCGTCGCGGCCAAGGCTCAAGGGGAGGTCGGACATGTCGACACCAGTCCAAGCAGCGTCGGCGCAGGGGGACGACCTGGCCACCCAGCTCGCGAAACTCGCAGAACTCCATGCCGCTGGCGGCCTCACTGATGCGGAGTTCGCGGCAGCCAAGGCACGCAGCCTTGGGGTTAAGCCAACCGTAAGCCTTCGCACCATGTCCCGATGGGCCTACATGCTTACCTATGGCGCCCTATGGGGCTATGCAACCTTCGGCTACACCACCAAAACCAGCAGCGGATCCTCGGACACCGGCATGCTCTTTGTCTGGGTGATCATGGCCCTTGTCGGTTCCACATTGATTGGGCTCAAGAACCGTCGCATCCGAGATGGACGGATGCGGGCGCGGATCACCGTCACTGATGGGGCGGTGATCATCGGCGCGCTCGTCCTCATCGCGGTGCTGCCAGACTTCATCGGCATGGTGAAGGGGCTTGTTCTCCTGGTGTTGTTCAGCGCCTACCTGCTTTGGTACTTCAAGACCCTGGAAACTCTCCAGGACGCCTGAGCCGATCTGGCGCGAGCCGGCAACAGCGTCATCCAAAAGGCCCGTCGGGCTTCCCGTACTAGCTCGACGGCAGGGTTCGGGGCGGGTGACGAGTCGAGGGGCCTCAAACACTGGTTCTCGGTTTCCCTACACCTGTCTGCCTTGCTTGCGGGCACGACACGCCTGCGGCGGCCGTCCCTACGTTGTCGGGGCTGCTCCCGCCCTTCTCCCCATCCCACCCGGTGAAAATGGCGCCTCGTGGCGCACGACCCACCTCGTCGATGACGATGAGCGGGTAACGGCCCAGGCGGATGGCCGTTTCAGTCGCGGAGCGACCGACGGATCCCGGTTGCGGTCTCTTGACTGCTGAGGAACATCAAGGGGCAACGAGCGCGACGGAGCCCTTATCGGCGAGGGTAACCCACAACTTGTCGTCTACGGCGAGGACCTGGTATGGGGTCCCTGGTAGGTCGATGCGAGCGATGACGGAATTCGTGGCGGGGTCGATCGCGAAGAGGGCATGTTGGTACGTGCTCGCGACCCACAGCATGCCGCCAAGGGACGCCATTCCGTACAACATCGACCCGGGGACATCGATGGCGGCGACCGCACGACCCGTATTGGAATCGATCCTGGTGACGCGCCCCTGCGAGTGGTCCGCGACCCAGACCGACCCGGCGAAGGCGACGGCGTAGACGGGGCTGGCACCGCCGCTGACGATCGCCGTGATCTTGTGCGAGGCGATGTCGACCCGGGCGATCGTGGTGCTGCCATAGCACGGATACCAGATCGTCGATCCGTCGACGACGGCGAAGCCCGGCGCAGCGCCTATCTCGACGCTGTCGCTGGACTTCATGCTCTCGAGGCCGAAGATCCGGGCTCCGTTGAAGCCATGACTTGCCACCCACAGCTCTTCGCCGACGACGTTGATCGACGATGGACTGCCACCGAATACGTCAGCCGTCGCGACGACCTTGTTCGTCGCGGGGTCGATCCGGGTTAGCTTGCCGCTCGAGTAGCTGCCCACCCAAACCGCATCCGTCGAGGCGGCGATCGGGATCGGCATGCCCGCTACGGGGATCGTCGCGACGACCTTTCGAGTCGCGGGATCGACCCTCGAGACCCGTCCGGCGTCGGGGTGGGTGACCCAGAGCGAGCCGAAGGCGTAGGCCAGGCCCTCCGCCTTCGAGCCGAGGGCCACCTCGGCGACGATGCTGCCACGGGCCGGATACGCGGTCATCGTCGGTGCGGCCGCGGTCATCGTCGGTGCGGCCGCGGTCACTGTCGGCAGGCTCGACTGGTCCACGGACGCGCTGACGGATGGCTGGACCGAGCCCGACCCTCCGCAAGCCACCACGGCGAGCCCAGTCAGGAGCAACAGACATCGGCGCGGCGGTAGCGGCCGCCACGAATGCCGGCGACCTGGCTCAAACATCGTCCATCCTCTCCTTGCCGAGCTGCTCTCGACCTCTCCTGCCGGCCGTGCTGGTCACGTCGCGGTGGCTCGTGTCTATCGCACGCCGCAACGGTCCGGCATTGGCCCAACGTGCCGGCAGATAGCGTGAGGCCCCATCGCATCGGCGGCATTATCGCGTGTCAGGCGACGCTACACCCGGACTTCGCGGTGCGTGGCTTCTCGTACTTATGGCGCGGACGCAGGCTCCGCTTCAGCCGCCCACGCCGCGAGGTGCGCGTGGATGGGCGGCGAGGCGAACCGCCACAGGCAGTAGACCAGGATCGCCATCGGCGCTAGCCGCTGGATCGGGACCGAGAGCGGGATCGCGAGCAACGGCGTGATCACCGGCTGGGCGAACGTCGAGTAGTGGAACTCCGATGAGGGCCAGAGCGCGGGCACGGCGAGCCACATTGCCGCCTTCGGGTCGCGGCGCCAGAGGAGCAGGAGCGCAATCGCTGTCGGCACCAACAGCATTGGGAAGTAGAAGGCGCTCCAGCCGTCGCCGGACTGATACTTCAGCCGCGCCGAAATCTCCCCGAACTCCTGCGCATATTGGATCCACAGCGTCGGCGCGACCGCGAAGCTGGCTACCGTCAGTACCAGGGCAAGGCAAACCCGCGCGAACCGACGCTCGGCGAGAAGAGGGATGACCGCGTAGGGCTTGAGGGCGACGCTGATCGAGTCTGCCAGCCAGCCGGCGCCGCCGGCCCCGGCGAGCAGCAGCATCAGGACCACGATCTGCGGGTTCCCCGAATACAACGCCTCAGCGGTCGGCGGGAACAGGAGCCACCAGATCGGCAGCTTGAGCCAGCGCAGGATCGCCAGGGCGCTCATCAGGCTGATCACGAGCCACAGCGCGGTGAACTGGCTCTCCGAGAACAGCGCGCTCGGCGCGAGCAGGACGGTCGTCGCGGGTGACCCGGCGTAGTTGAAGACGGCGTTCGAGCCGACGGTCACCGCTGCCGCCCACGGATCGTGCCCCTGGAGCCACTCCTGGACGCCGCGGTAGTAGATCTGGATGTCCTGGCCGAGCGGGGTGTTGCCGCGGATGAAGCTCTCGAACCGCCAGTACGTCTGGGCAGCGAACCACGCCGCGAGTGCGATCTCGCCCATGATTCGAAGGCGGTCCGCACCCGCCCGCTCTCGAATGGCCCGTAGGCGCAGAACCGCCGCGCCGATCGACCGGGTCAGGCCCACCCTCGCCTCCCCACTCATTCAGGCGACCTCCGCCACAGGCCCCACGCGCCCAATCGCCCATTCCGTGCGGCCGGATCCTGGGGCCTGCTTCGATGATAGCCCCAACCAACACGCCCCACGGCCGGGTGTTGGTTGGTGTAGGTTTCTCGCCGCAAGCCGGTCCCGCCGAGCGTGCATGCTCAGCCCCTCGCGACCAAGTCTCCCGCGGCCCACGACCCCGCCGCCGGAGCCACCAAGGGCCATTTCGGAGCAGATCGATGGCGATCGTCGAAGACACCGAGACGATTCACTCGCCGCGGAGCGCAGGCCGTCGGAAGATGAGCCTGGCCCGTCGCGAAGCGCTGTGGGGCATGGGCTTCCTGACGCCGTGGCTCATAGGCATGGTGATCTTCACCACGATCCCGATCATCGCCTCGCTTGCGCTGTCCTTCACGAACTTCAACATCCTCCATCCGGAGGAATTCCGCTTCATCGGCCTGGACAACTACACCCGCATGTGGAACGAGCTGGTCAACAACGGCCTGGTTGGCCAGTCGCTCAGCGTCACGTTCCGGTTCGCCTTGATGGCGGTACCGCTCGGGATCGTGCTCTCGCTCAGCCTGGCCATCCTGCTCAATCAGAAGATCCTCGCCGGCAAGCCCCTCTTCCGGACGCTGTTCTTCATGCCGGTACAGATTCCGCTCGTGGCCAGCACGATCGTGTGGGGTGGGTTCCTCAACGGCAGCACCGGCTGGCTGGCGCAGATCCTGCGTTACTTCGGATTGCCCTCGCCGAACTGGTTCGCCGATCCGGCCTGGGCGCTGCAGGCCCTCGTCCTCATGGGCATCTGGGGCGTCGGCAACATGATGTTGATCTTCCTGGCCGGCCTGCAGGGCATCCCGACCGAGCTATACGAGGCGGTCAAGGTCGACGGCGGCGGCGCCTGGGCGCGCTTCCGCCATGTGACACTCCCGATGATCTCGCCGGTCCTCTTCTACAACATCCTGATCAGCGTCATCGGCGTGTCTCAGTACTTCACCCAGGCCTATGTCATCGACCGCACGGGGAACGGCGCCCCGGGCGGCTCCACGCTCTTCTACAACATGAACCTCTACAAAGAGGGCTGGTCCTACAACAACATGGGCTACGCCTCGGCCCTGGCCTGGCTGATGATGGTCATAGTCGTGATCGCGGCGCTGATGATGTTCCGCTCGTCGGCTCGCTGGGTCTTCTACGCCGGCGGCGACAAGTGAAAGGCGCCCGCAGCTAACCCGGGCTGACGCCTGGCGCCTCTTGCGCCGGGTCTGAATCCCGGCCTGCCGCCCCGCTATACTCGGCGCGGAGCGAGGCGCCCGTCCGCCCGAGCCCCTCCACGCGAGCCCAATCCACGCGACCTCGGAGCAGATCAATGGCGATCGTCGAAGACACGGAAACGACCCACCCGCCTCGCAGCGCGGGTCGTCGGAAGATGAGCCTGGCCCAGCGCGAAGCGATGTGGGGCATGGGCTTCCTGACCCCCTGGCTCATCGGCATGGTGATCTTCACCACGATCCCGATCATCGCCTCGCTCGCGCTGTCGTTCTCGAACTTCAACATCCTCCACCCTGAGGACTTCCGGTTCATCGGGATCGACAACTACACCCGCATGTGGAACGAGCTGCTGAACAACGCCGACGTCGGCAAGTCGCTCGGAGTCACGGCCCGGTTCGCCCTCATGTCGGTCCCGCTGTCGATCGTTTTGGCCCTGAGCCTGGCACTGCTGCTCAACCAGAAGATCCTGGCCGGCAAGCCCCTCTTCCGAACCCTGTTCTTCATGCCGGTGCAGATCCCCGTCGTGGCCAGCACGATCGTTTGGAGCGGCTTCCTCAACGGCAGCACGGGCTGGCTGGCCCAGATCCTCCACGCCCTGGGACTGCCCTCGCCGAACTGGTTCTCGGATCCGGCGTGGGCCTTGCAGGCGCTCGTGCTCATGGGCATTTGGGGCGTCGGCAACATGATGCTCATCTTCCTGGCCGGTCTGCAGGGCATCCCGACCGAGTTATATGAGGCGGTCAAGGTCGACGGCGGCGGCGCCTGGGCACGTTTCCGCCACGTGACGATACCGATGATCTCGCCGGTGCTCTTCTACAACATCCTGGTCAGCATCATCGGTGTGTCGCAGTACTTCGCCCAGGCCTATGTCATCGACCCAGGCGGCAATGGCGCCCCCGGCGGCTCCACGCTCTTCTACAACATGAATCTCTACAAAGAGGGCTGGGTTTACAACAACATGGGCTACGCCTCGGCCCTGGCCTGGCTGATGATGGTCATCGTTGTGATGGCTTCGCTGATGCTATTCCGCTCGTCCGCGCGCTGGGTCTTCTACGCCGGCGGCGACAAGTAGCAGGCCTCTCGGCCGACTCCACAGCTAGCCTCGACTGACCCCCGGTGCCTCGGGGCACAAGCTCGGAATCTGGAACGCCGCGCCGCTATACTCGGCGCGAATGAGCGAGGGGCCCGTCCGCCCGAGTCATTCCACCCGAGCTCGGAGCGGATCGATGGCGATCGTAGAGGACCAGGCAGCGCCCAAAACGCCCCACCTCAACGCGCCTGCCGGCAAGCGAATGAGCCTGGCCCGTCGCGAAGCGCTGTGGGGCATGGGCTTCCTGACGCCGTGGCTCATCGGCATGGTGATCTTCACCACGATCCCGATCATCGCCTCCCTTGTGCTGTCCTTCACCAACTTCAACATCATTCATCCGAACGAGATCCGCTTCATCGGGCTCGACAACTACAGCCGAATGTGGTCCGAGTTGGTGAACAACGGCAACGTCGGCAAGTCGCTGTCGGTCACCGGCAGGTTCGCCCTGATGGCGCTCCCGCTGGGGATCGCTCTGTCGCTGGGCCTGGCGCTGCTGCTCAACCAGAAGCTGCTCGCGGCCAAGGCCGTCTTTCGGACCATGTTCTTCATGCCGGTGCAGATCCCGATCGTTGCCAGCACGCTCGTCTGGGGCGGCTTCCTCAACGGCAGCACCGGCTGGCTGGCCATGATCTTCCGGTTCTTTGGACTCCCGACGGACCACTGGTTCTCAGAGCCCGCCCTGGCCCTGTTCGGGCTCGTGCTCATGGGCATCTGGGGCGTCGGCAACGGGATGCTGATCTTCCTCGCCGGCCTGCAGGGGATCCCGACGGAGCTATACGAGGCTGTCAAGGTCGACGGCGGTGGTCTGTGGGCTCGCTTCCGCCACGTCACCCTGCCGATGATCTCGCCGGTCCTCTTCTACAACATCCTGGTCGGCTTCATCGGCATCTCGCAGTACTTCACCCAGGCTTATGTCATCGATCCGGGCGGCAACGGCGCCCCCGGCGGCTCCACGCTCTTCTACAACATGAACCTGTACAAAGAGGCGTGGACCTACAACAACATGGGCTACGGCTCGGCCCTGGCCTGGCTGATGATGTTCTTCGTCGTGATCGCGTCGATCATGTTGTTCCGCTCATCTGCGAAGTGGGTCTTCTACGCCGGCGGGGACAAGTAGCTCGAGGGCCGTCCTAGATATTTGAGCCCGAGGCCGAGGCGGACGGCACCGGCGAAGGCGACTGGGCCCCACCGCCCTGACCACGGCCGCCGCCAAAGCCGCCACCGAAGCCACGCCCACCGGAACCGCCGAATCCGGGCCTGCCGTTGGTGGCCACCTGAACCAGCGTCGCGTTGAGCGAGCCATCGGTGTTGAGGGTGCCCTGTGCCGCGACGGCGTTACCGACGGCGACGTTGGCGAGCGTGGCTGAGGAGACGCTTCGCACCGAGTACCTGGTCGTGGCTGAGACATCGACCGTCACCGTCTTTCCGGCCGCGGTCGTCACAACAATCGTCGTGTCCGTCTTGCTCGCGACTGTTCCCTGGACGACCGAAAGGCGCATGTTGCCGGGGCCGACCCCGCCCTGACCAAGCGTGGCATGGTCGGGACTAGTCGTTGGCTGAGCCACCTGAGCCACGGGAGCCACGGGAGAACCCCCGGTGGCAACGCCCATCGCGAACGCGACGGACGCAACTCCCACGGCCAAGAGCGCCCCGGCGAGCGGGAGGATTGCCCACCGAGAACTGGATGCCATCATGTCGAAATACCTCTCGTTTGGCCGCCCGCCCGGTGGCGGCGATCGGGTACGGCGGGCTCGCGGGCAATTTGCCCGCGTCCCGCGCAGCAAGTTCTCGCATTGCTGACCTGTGAGAGTCCTGAAAACGGCCGAACGGCCCGCCTGTCGATGCGCGGGCGAGCACTATTGGCCAATCGGCGGGACTAGTATTCGAAGCACGCGTGCCCTCTTCGCCACCTGACCGTCACCGCGACGTTGGGCCCTGGTCAATTGCGCATTGCGAACTTTCCGTCTGGTTCGATTTCCGGCCGCAGTCGAGGATATGGCTGGCGTGCCCGGACAAGGCAAGGAGAGACATGCCATCGTCGCGAGCGACGCGTTTGGGCGCGTCTATTCTCCTGAACCTGGCGTTGAGCGCGGGACTCGCGTCAGGGGCGTTCGCTGCCTCGCCAACCGACTCGGGGCCGGGTCCGAGTGCTAAGACCGTCGTCGCAGCGGCCCCAACCCCTGTTGCCGCCTCGGCGGTTACGTCGACCCAGGTCATCACGACAGTGCCGGCGTCCCAAGCATCCGCCACCGAGTTGCAGACTAGGCCCTCTGTTCCTGCATGCCAGCCGCCGCTGTCGGATCCGCGGCTGCCATTGTCCGCTTGCCCGGGACAGGGCACCACATCGGGCAACACGAGCGGGTCGTCCGTGATGCCGGCGACGGGGACCACATACTCGATCCAGGGCACGATCACCGGGCTCCTCGGTGCTCCGCTCGTAGGCATCAACGTCGATGCGTTCGGACCCAACGGTAACTTCGTGGGGACTAGCGGCGCAGGCGGGCATTACTCGATAGACGTTCCGGACGGAAGCTACCGCGTGTGGTTCAACTCCAGCAGCGATACGTACACCAACGGGTACTACACGACGCTTCACTCAGGAACCGTCACTTTCAGTTGGAGTGAGGCTTCGGTCGTCACGGTCAATGGGGCACCACGGACCGGCATCGACGGGCGACTCGTGGCCGGCAAGGACATCAAGGGCCGAGTCACTGACGGCGTATCGCCGATCATGACCATCCTCGTGTCTGCGTCATCCGATGTTTATAGCGGCTCGATATATACCGACTCGAACGGGGACTATTCCATAACCGTGCCCGACGCGGCTTCCTACTACATGGATTACAGCGACCCCAACGCAAGTTACGTCCACGGTTACTACGGAAGCGGCGCTGCCGGGCACATCACCTACATCTATGCCAACGCAACCCACGTGCCGGTATCTGGCGGCCCCGTAGTCGGCATCGATGTTCAGATGGTGGAGGGCGTCAAGATCAATGGCACCGTCACCGGTGTCGGGGGAGCGCCGCTCGCGAGCATCATCGTGGAGGCGTCCTCAACGACCTTCGACGACAGGGCCTGGACTGGCTCGGACGGGACCTATTCGATCAGCGTCCTCGATTCCAGTTCCTACACGTTGCGGTTGGAAGACGATAGCGACTCGTACTTCAGCGGCTACTACGACAGTGGGGCCACTGGGCACTTCACCCTCGCCGCCGGCTCCGCGACGCCGATGCCCGTTGATGGAGACGATGTGGCTGCGGACGTGCAGATGCGGCAGCCGGGGCCATGGTCGGTGACCATCGGTGCCAGCTCCCCGAGCGTCCGCATGGGCGACTCGGTCACGCTCACGGCCGTCGCCAATCAGGACGTTGGGGCCTTGACCGCCAAGTACATCGTGATCCTGAGAAGCGATCTGTCGGCCGTGATGGACTGCCGACCCGGGACGACGTGTGCCGGGACTGATTGGAGCCCCAGCCTATCGTCGGAGACATACCACGCGGTCGTGGGCTACTGGGACGGCACCACGTCCGTGGTGGCCACGTCGAACGCGGTCACGGTGGCGTGGGTGCCCAACAGCATCGAGTTGACCCCGGCGACCGCCAGCATCGTCGCCGCTGGCAGCCAGGCATACACCGTCGAGGGCTTCGATGGCGCCGACGCGAGCCTGGGCGACGTCACTTCTGATACCACATTCACGATCAGCGGCGGCGGCTCCTGCGCGGGCTCCTCCTGCACCTCGACGGTCGCGGGCAACCACACCGTCACCGGAAGCGACGGCGTCACGACCGCCACGGCCACGCTCAACGTGACCCCGGGCCCGGCGGATCATCTGGTCCTGAGCCCGGCCGACGCCACGATAAGTGCGGGCGCTCCGCCCGAAACCTATACGGCCAATTCCGTCGACTCGTACGGCAACGTGATCGCTGACGTCACGTCCGCCACGACCTTCAGCCTGTCCAATGCCTCAGGCTCGGCCGGGTCCTGCACGGGGGCTGCGTGCAGCCC
>Ga0182027_10010265_pt1 | contig 13343 bp, 16 predicted proteins | sample 712E1DmetaG_FD_121300 | JGI IMG/M metagenome (GOLD analysis project Ga0182027, IMG submission 121300) | Permafrost microbial communities from Stordalen Mire, Sweden - 712E1D metaG (Illumina Assembly) | ecosystem: Environmental > Terrestrial > Soil > Wetlands > Permafrost | place: Sweden...
CCCCATCTTTTGATGGTAAGAGGGGAGACTCTTAGAATTTGGGCAACTTCCCTAACTGTTAGGAGATCGGGTAGGTTATTGATTGATAGTGTTTGATTAATCATAGGCTTGTGACTATATTGATAGTCATCAATACGATAGTTAACTATCGATAAAGTAACAAAGTGTAACAATATTGTCAAGAGGGAAAATCTAGATTAAGTAGTTTTAAAGCTGTACGGCGGCAAGAGAAATAATCATTCCTGCGCCAAGCTGTGCGCAAAGGGCAATATCTCCTTTTTTCAAAAGACCTTCTCTAATTGTTTTTTCCATTGCCTTTGGAACAGAAGCCGAAGAAAAATTTCCATCTTCGATGTCAATAACAAATTGTTCGCGGCTAAATCCTATTGCTTCAAACTTAGCTCTAAGTTTTTTAAGCAGGATGATGCTTGGCTGATGGGGAATTACAAGTTTGATATCTTTTGGATGTAAATTGGCAGCTGTAAGCAATTCTTCAACATGAGTTTGGATATATTGTTCAAATAGAGCTGAAACTTCATCGCCCTTTTGCAGCATTTTTGGCCAAAATGGAATTCCTCCTTCGGGTATCTCAATATAATTTCCGGCTAACAAATTTCTGTCGTAAGGCGCTCTAATTAAATTTGGATTTCCTAAATCTATGACTTTTCCGGCAATAACAGTTAAGTCCTGTCCATAGATAAAGTACATTGCTACGGCTCCGTCGGACATTAGCAGTTGGGAAAGTGAGGGATCCCTTTGTGCTGCGCCTTCTTCTCTAAGATCATAAACTTTGTCGGTATGTTTCTCACTGGCAATTAATAGAATCCTTTTTCCTTGATATTGTTCTTGATGCTCCCATAAGTGAACCAATGCTTCAACAGTTCCTGCACAAGCTCCATGAAAATCAATGGCTTCTCCTGTTATTCCCAGTTCTTGATTAACAGCTTCTGCTTGACTGATATTTGGTTCGGCGATGCGAATTGGATAAGTGCTTGAAACGATGGTGGTGTCAACGGGAATATTGCCGCGTTGCGGAAAAATATGGAGAGCAGCCGCTTCGGCCATAAAAAGAGTAGTTTCGTATGTGTCTGAGACATGTCTTCTTTTAACTCCTGTTACTTTACTGATAGCTCTGGCAGTTAATGGAGCACCTTTTTCTTTTGTTCTGATTTTCCAAGATTCAATTCCGTTTTCCCCATCGTTAGCCAGGATTTGATTCCTGGCACTCGGAATAAAAATTCCAAAGTCAATATTCGGTATTGGTTTTTGGATAAGTTCAGGTCTTTGTATCCCTTCAGCTACTGTCATAATTAATCCTCGTATTCTAACACGTTTGCCTCAAAAAACAAAAATCCCGCCGGTTGGCGGGAAAATTGCGAAATTTGCAAATTCAGCTTATTTCAATTCAACAGTAGCTCCTGCTGCTGTTAATTTTTCTTTAGCTTCTTCTGCTGTTTTCTTGTTAACCGCTGTCATTACTTCCTTTGGAGCTGAGTCGACTAGTCCTTTAGCTTCAGATAATCCCAAAGTTGGGACTAATTCTCTTAAAGCTTTAATAACTGCGATTTTGGTTGCTCCTCCGTTTGCAATAACGACGTTAAAGACTGTTTGTTCTTCGGCTGCTTCTCCAGCTTCTGCTGGGGCTGCGGCTACCGGTGCGGCTACTGCCATTGCGGCTGCGCTAACTCCAAATTTTTCTTCCAAGGCTTTAACAAATTCAGATAGTTCGAGAACTGACATTTCTTCAACTGCTTTTAACAATTCTTCATTATTTAATTTTGCCATCAATTCTCACCCCCTTCACTTTTTACTGTTTCGTTTTTGTTTTCTGCTGGTGTTTCCGGTTGTTCGGCGGCTTTTTCTTCTGCTGTTTCGGCCAGGATTGTTTCCGGTTCCGGTGTTGCTGCTTGCGGTGCTGGCTGTTCCTGGGCAATTTCTGCTTTTGTTTCGGCTAAAATCGATTCCGGTTCGCTTGGATTAGCAACCGGTGTTGTTACTGATTCAACCTCAGTTTTTGGCGCTTCTGCTTTTGGTTCAGCTGCAGCCGGTTTGGCTTTGGTAACTGCGGCTAATGTCATAACAAATTTTTGTAAGTTCCAATTTAATGCTCTGTGTAATCCTGAAATAGGGGATTTAAGTCCAATTGCAATCTGTGTAAGTAAAGTTTCTCTGCTTGGGAGGGTAGAAATCTTTAGAATCTGCTCGCCGGTTAAAAGTTTGTTTTCCATTACTCCGAGTTTTACATTCAAAAGTCCTAATTCTTTAATGGTTTTGGCTAATTGTTTTAATGGGCCGACAATATCAGCATAAATTAAAAGTGTTCCGGTTGGGCCCTGAAGAATATCTTCGCCTTCAAGTTTAATTTTGTTTTCTTCCAATGCTCTTAAAATAAGTGAATTTTTGGCAACAACGTATTCGGCATCCATCGGCTTGATGGCCTTTTTAAGCGCTTCCAATTGTTTGTGGGTAACGCCGGTGTAGTTGGTGAATATAATTGCCTTTGATCTGCCTAATTTTTCGTTAAGCTTGGCAACTACTTCGATTTTTTTCTGTCTGTTGGCTGTAACTTTTGTGTCCATAAAATAAAAAAAACTCTCCTAAGAGAGTCAATTTCAGTTCAAAAAGAACTTGGTTGCTCCTCGGTAGGACTTATTGTTTGCCCACTATCTTAGGTAAAGGTAAGTTTAGCAGAAGAATTGCCGATCGTCAAGGGTTTTTATGCGGATTTGAAACCGGTATCGTTATTACTCCTCTTTCTTTTTCCGGAAGAAAAGAGGCTAAATTATCTATTGCGAGTCTAGTGACCGGCACACCGATTTTTTTGCTTTCTGCAACCATTGTCGCGCAATTGTAAGGCTGCCCAACGGTAATTGTGACTTTTCTAAAAAAGGGAATAATTCTTCTGCCGATTACGGGATACTTTCTTAAGTGGTGTGCAGCCATAGAAATGGCCCAAACCTTGTCTCCACTAAGCCTAAAAAGCGCTTCGACTCCTTCATGGGCTTCGCCTTCGAGTTTTCCGGACAAACTTCTGGTGCCGGTTGGTACAATCGCCAAAACGTTACCTCCGGATCTTAATTTGCGTATCGCTTGCCGCATCGAATGAGCGTTTCTGGTGGCGGTTTCCTGTTCGGAAAAATAATGGTCGGTTTTCTGCACTAGGGGGACAAGGTTGGCGCCGGTAGTCTCGCTCCACCCTTCTAAAACCGCGCCTTGGATTGGATTCCTAGTTTTGTTCTCATGTTTATCGGCCACTAAAGCAGAATATCGGCCGTCTAGATTTTTCAATTCTATTTTGAAGTGTTTTTTAACGGCTTTGCCGTAGGGCGCCATAACTATCGAATCGGTGTCGGTGGCAACAATTATTAAGCTGTTTTTAGGATCTTTATCCAAAATTGCCTTAGCTGAATCTAAATTTTCCGGATTTTCAATTTTTATTCTGACACTCCTTAATAAAAACTCTGCCGAAACTCTGGCAAACCAGTCACTTCCTAAAATTTTAACAGCTGCTCTTTCTATTAAACCCGGTTTTTGCCCGGCCGCAGTAAGCAGTAATCTTTTTCGGTCTTTCGGGCGCATTCCGTTTAAGTTAATCCCGCTTGATTCTTTTCCCGCTTTTTTGAGCTGTTCCAATGTTTTATCGTCTGCTTCGTGTCTTCTTAGAACTTCCAGTATTGCTCTATCCAGAGTTGATGCTTGTTCAAACGGTCCGTGATATATTTCCGCCTCGGTTTGTTTAATTGTCCGGCCTGCCATAACCCTTTCTGCGGTGGTGGTTGGTTTATCGTTTCTGGTTTTTGCAAACATCACTGCAATAGCTATTGCAAGAGGTTCGTGGTTAGCGGCAATTCTTGCCCAGCGGTGTTCTAAAAGCGGCATCAGCGCGCCGCTGCCCCAAATTTTGGGCGGGTTAATACCCTTAGCTCGTAAATCTTTTCTTCTTAGGGCTTCTGCTTCGTTTTCCCGTCTTCTTAATTGCGGATCTCTAAAAATTTCTCTTGGTCCTAATAACATTACGTCACCGGAGCTGCCGTAATTATTTGCGTTGGCTTTTGCAGCTTCTGCGTCTTTGTAGTTTGGTACGATTTTAAGTTTAAATCCGACATTCCTTAAAAATGCTTCTGTTTTTTGCAAACTGTCTGTCTCCTCGGGTGTAATTTCCTGTCCAAGCGGCACGGGCGAAACCATTGCCTTTAATTTATTCGGTTTGTATCTGATAGTTTTATCCGTTGGGTCTTCTGCGACCGGCGTAAAAACTAAAACCCTGACGATTCTAATTAACTTGGGGTCAACATCGGCAAACATTTCCTTGGCTTTATCTCCCATTTCCATACCATTTTGAATAAATATTAATGTTAATGGGGAAGTTTGTTTGTCAACGTTTGCCCGAATGGTTCGTAACACTTCGTCGCTATCTTGATTTGGGGTAGCGACAACCATGGCTTCGGGTTTTTGTTCGGTTAAAACTTGGGTTAGATTATCGGTAAATTTTACAGTGGGGAACGGTTCTGCTCGTTCCTGATCAAAATGTCTTACAATTCCGGTTAAAGGCAAACCCGGCATAGTTTTTGCTGCACGGTCTAAAAACAGACGGCCAATTCTTCCTGACGCGGCAACTACGGCCATATCCTGAAAAGTCGGGGCCGGAGCAAGCACTTCTTTTGGTTTTTTTCTAAATCCTCTTTCTATTGCTGACATGATGGGGATTTTACCGTGATTGCGGGCTAAAGTCAAATAGAAATAACTTAAACTTTAATTTTAAGTCCCGGTGACATTGTGGATTTTAGGGTAACGTTTACGATGTTAGATTTTTTAATAGCGGCAACTAAGGCTTCAATATTTTCTGTGAGCTTGGCCGGACCAAAAGAGATTTTTCCGACTGTTAAGTGCATGATTGGCGCCTTGGCTTCTGTTTTAAAGTTAATTTGTCCGCCGGCGTATTTTTTGGCGACTTCTTCCGGTTTTGTGGTAATTGTGCCGTTTTTTGGATTTGGCATTAAGCCTCTTGGTCCTAAAACTTTAGCAACTTTGGCTAATTTTGCCATCATTGCCGGCTCTGCAACCAAAACATCAAAATTTATAATGCCTTTTTCAACTTCGGCAATTAATTTATCATCGGCAATGGCGACTCTGGTTTGTTTTCCTGTGCCGTGGGGGAGAGTGATTTGTCCCGAAATGCCTGTTGTAATAGTATTAATGTGAAGTTCTACTGTTTCGTCAAAAGATTTTCTCTGTAATTTTTCCAAAAGCTCTAAAGCGTCTTTTAAAGCGTAAGTTTTTGTTTTATCAACTTCTTCCGAGAGTTTTGCGTATTTTTCAGAGTGAAATGCTTTTTGTTCTTTCTGTTTTTTTACTTTTTTCTCTTCCTTTGGAGTTTCTTCGGCCTTAACTTCGGCAACTTCCATGGCTTCCAATTCTTCTTCACTCGGTCCGACGGAAACCACTCTTTCTCCGCCCTTCATTCCTGGAGCTTTAGTTGTTTTTTTAGACTCTTTTCTTGCCTGTTCTTCTTGTTTTTGCTGTTGTTCTTGCTCTTCGTCTCCGAAGGCTTTAACTCTTATTTTTCCCATATTATGCTACTTTAATGCCCATTGAACGGGCGACTCCTTCTACAATTTTTACCGCCTGAGAAACCTCATCGGTATTTAAATCTTCCAATTTATCTTTGGCAATTTGTTCAGCCTGTGCTTTGGTTAAGGTTCCGGCTGATTCTGTTCCCGGTTTGCCTGAACCTTTTTCCAAATGCATGATTTTTTTAATCATTTCCGCAATCGGAGACTTTTTAACAATAAACGAAAAAGTTCTGTCTTCGTAAACGGTAATAACAGCCGGAACGATTGTGCCTTTTTGATCGGCGGTTCTGTCATTAAAAGCCTTAACGAATTCCATAATCGGTAATCCGTGCGGTCCCAATGCGGTTCCAACCGGCGGCGCTGGTGTTGCTGCACCTGCTGGAATGTTAATTTTAATTAATGTCTTTATTTTTTTGGCCATATTATTAAAGTTTAAGCGTTTGAGTAGAGGATAACCTTATGAGGTAATCTTATCTACTGGTTCAAACGATCTATGATCTCCCAGGTTTCCAATAAGTTTTTTTATTATAGCTTACTGACTTGTAAAAAGTCCAGTTCTACCGGTGTTTCTCGTCCGAAAATGGAAACCAAAACCTTAAGTTTGCCTTTGGCTTCGTCAATATTATCAATTGTTCCCAAGAAATCGGTAAATGGTCCGTCGGTAATTTTAACAGCTTCGCCAACAACAAATGATGCTTTGTATAATGGTTCTTCGGTTGCCATAAACTTTTGGATGGCGGCGACTTCTTTGTCGGAAATTGGTGTCGGTTTGTTTCCGGCCCCGATAAAAGCGGTTACGCCTTGTGTGGTTCTGACTAAAAGCCATGATTCATCATCTAAAATCATTTTAACCAAAACATAACCCGGGAAAATCTTTTCTTTAACTGTTTCTTTTTTGCCGCCTGAGACTTTAAAGGTTTCGCGGGTTGGGACAATGATGTCAAAGATTCTATTTTCAAATCCCATTGATTCCAGTCTTTGTTTTAAGGATTTGGCAACTTTATTTTCATGTCCCGAATAGGTGTGAACAATATACCATTTGGCATCATCGGAAGGGGAATGTGGTTTAACTTCTTCGGCTGCGACTTCTGCTTCAGATTCTTGCAAAACCACTTCTTCGGCGGGAGCTACTTGCCCTTCTTCTTCTTTAGCTTCGATTTCTTCGACTTTATCCGGTGTCTTAATTTCTTTTACTTCTTCGGCAGGTTCGGCTGGAGCTTCAACTACTGTTTCTTCAGGAGCTGCAACCTCTTCGGTTTTTGGTTCTTCTACAGCTTTTTCCTCAACCACCGGAGTTTGGGCAACCGGTGTTTCTGTTGTTTCTTGTTTTACTTCTTCTGCTGGTTTATTTGTGTCGTCCATAATTATTATCTTGCTATTAATAGTCCAACTAATTTAGTAAGTATAAAGTCTACGCTTCCTAAAAAGATACCGACAATTAAACTGACTAATATGACAACTCCGGTTAGTCTGATTACCTCATCTCGAGTTGGCCAGACAACTTTTTTAAGTTCATCCCGAACTTCGCGTAAAAAATTTGCCGGGGTAGTCACCATAAATTAAAATCCCTAAACACTAAAAGTTTTTGGGGATTTGTCAATATTTTAGCAGATAATAATCTTTCTGTAAAGGAGATGTTGACAGGGAAATAACATAAGCATTACAATCAAGTTTATGAAGAAGATCAGGAAGGTCGTAATTCCCGCTGCAGGATTTGGAACCCGCTTTTTGCCCCAGACAAAAGCAATGCCTAAAGAAATGCTTCCGATTGTTGATAAGCCGGTTATTCAATACGTAGTTGAGGAAGCGGTTGAGTCGGGGATTAAGGACGTAATTATTGTTACAGGATCTGCAAAGCGGGCAATTGAAGATCATTTTGATGTTCCGAATTCGGAGCTAATTAAAAATCTTCAGGATGGCGGAAAGACACAATTCGTTGAACAAATAACAAAGTTGGCCGAAATGGCAAATTTTATTTATATCAGGCAAAAAGGTCCGTATGGAAATGGCACACCGATTTTGTCGGCAGAGCCGGCAATTGAAGATGAATCGTTCGCGGTACTTTGGGGCGATGAATTTATTTATGCCACTCCGCCAAGGCTTAAACAAATGATGGATGTGCATGAAAAATATGGTGGAATTGTTATTTCCGGAGTCAGGATTGAAAAAAAAGAAGATTTAAAAAGATACGGAATTGCCGATGTAACACAAGTTGAGGGAAATGTTTATAAAATAAATGAAATCGTTGAAAAACCGGATCCCGATAAAGCGCCCTCTAATTTAGCAACCCATGGAGGATACATTCTGCCGCCGGAAATTTTTGATGCATTAAGAGGTCAGGCGCCGGGAAAGGGTGGGGAAATCTGGTTGGTTGATGCGATTAATAAACTTAAAAGCCAAGGTGTCCCGGTTTATGCAGTCGAAATAAAAAATGCCAAGTATTATGACACGGGTAATAAATTGGAATATATGAAAACAGTGGTTGAATTAGGTTTAAGACACCCCGATCTAAACGGAGAATTTAAAAAATTTCTAAAGGAACTTAATTTAGAATAATGAAGAAAAACCCCAGACTGCTCTTGGCACTAGCCGGCATTTTATTGTTTTTAGGCTTTGTATTTTTCTCCTTTTTAGTTCATAAAAACTTATTTATTCATTTGGATTTTAATACAACCGTTAGACTTCAAGATAAAATATCTAGACGTTTTGATGCGCCGTTTTCTTTCCTAAGCTTGATTGGAAGCGTAGAAATTGTAAGTATATTATTACTTGTTTTGTGGGGTTTTATTAGAAAATTGAGATATATTTTTGTTCTATTTATTTTCGGGTTAATTCATGCGATTGAGTTTTTTGGAAAAGCCTTTGTAACTCATCCCGGTCCGCCGCATTTATTTATCCGCTATGATATTGATTTTAGTTTTCCTTCTTCTTATGTCCAACCCGGCTCATCTTATCCGTCCGGTCATTTAGCAAGGACATTGTTTATTTCCACGATTTTAATATTCTTAATTTATCATTTAAAGAAACTTTCAAAACTGCAAAAGCAAATCTTGTATTGTTTGATTGCTGTTTTTGTGGGATTAATGTTTGTGTCAAGGATTTACTTGGGAGAGCATTGGCTGTCTGACGTTATCGGCGGTTCAATTCTTGGTACTTCAATGGGGTTGATTTCAATGTTATTCTTGTTTTAATAAATTCCCTTCAAGGATTAGCTTTGTCTTGTCTAACAGTTTTAAAAATTCTTTTGTTTCATCATTTCGCGGTCGTTTTAAATCGACACTTAGAATTTCTTTAATTGATCCTTGTTTCATAACCGCAATTCTGTCTGATAATAAAACCGCTTCTTCAATTGAATGCGAAACCATGACAATCGTTTTGCCTGTTTCCTGCCAAACTTTTAGTAAACACTCATGTAACTCATCAGTAGTTACAGGGTCTAAGGCTGAAAACGGTTCGTCCAAAAGCAAAACTTTGGGTTCAACCGTTAAAGCTCTGGCAATGCCGACTCTTTGTCTTTGTCCGCCGGAAAGTTCTCTTGGATAGCGAAAGCGGAATGCTTCTAAGTCCACCATGCGCAAATATTTACTTGTCTGTTCTTCAATTTTTAAAGTGCTTAAGCCTTTAACTTTATTAACTAAAGAAACATTTTCTTCAACTGTCATCCAGGGGAGGAGAGCTCCTGATTGGAAAACCATTGAAACTTCGCTTGGTTTCTCAATAGTTCCTGAAGATTGTGCTTCAATTCCGCCGATTAGCCTTAAAATGGTTGATTTCCCACAGCCGGAGGGCCCAATTAGGCAGAAAAATTCGCCATCAAAAACCTCGAAATTAACATCGGCGATAGCAGTGACTTTAGCCGCTTTATAGATTCGAAAAACATTATTAAATTCAATAATTTTAGTCAAACTTAAACCTTTCTGCCAAATGCAAAAGCTTTTGCCAAACGAAAAAATTAATTAAAGTGATTAAAATAATCATGGTTATTAAAGCACCCAAAAATACAGAATTTTGTCCTTGGTAAAATGAATTAACCAGTAAACTTCCCAAGCCTAAAGGATCGTTTCCGACCATTCCATTGGGAATATAGCTATGCAGCGCTTCGGCAACGATAAGTAAGCTCCAGCCCTGTGCCCAGGCTAAGAGTGAACCGGTAATAATATAGGGAAAGATGGCGGGAATTGTAACGTATCTTAGTTTCGCAAAGCCTTTAATATCAAAAATTTTAGCGGCATCCAAAATATCTTTAGGAATCGTTTTTAAGCCCCCGATCATTGAAAAAACCAAATTCCAAAGCATTGCCATAAACAAAATGAAGATTACCGCGCCTTCGGTAACATTCAATTTTATAAAAACCAAAACTACAACCGGGAAGAAAGCTAAAACCGGAACTGATTGAATAATGTCGGAAATTGGCAAAAGAATCCGTTCCGTCCGTTCACTTTTAGTAATTAGAAGCGCAATCGGAACAGAAAGAACAAGCGCAAAAACATAGGAAATCAAAAGTCTAAAAAGAGTATTAAATGAGGCTAAAAGGATAACGGTTGGAGAGAGATCTTTTAGATTTAGAGTGCTTTGGGGAGTAATGAATTTGAAAAGGGCGATAAATATAAGGGTTAAAATTGCGATAACAATTAAAACTGAGGAAAAATGGCGTTTTTTCGAGGTTAAATAACTAAAATGATAGTGGTGGTGATAATGCCGGATAGCCATATTATTAGTGTAGATCTTTTAGAAAAGAAATGAAAGTTTTGGATTATACACCTCTCTGTCAAGGAGTTGACACCTGTGAAAACACTGGTTTATACTTTAATTGCTCTTTGGTATTAGAGGAAGTTGGTAAGATTTTCCTCTACAAGTTCACTGAGCTTGGGGTATCCTGATTTTCAGGAGACAAAGCGAATTATCATGTTTCCGAGTGAAACAGATTGAGCTTACCCATTTATAAGTTCGGGGAAACATCAACTTTACTCGATACCAGGGACGAATTTATCTAGGTTTATATTCTGCTTTGGCCTCAGGGGCTTTTTTATTGCTATTCTTTTTGATAAAATCAAAGCATCAGCCGATGTAGCTCAGAAGTAGAGCAATGCTTTTGTAAAGCATGGGTCGGGATTGCAAGATTCCCCATCGGCTCATTTAGAGCTAAAAACTGTTTTTAGCATATGCACTCTTTCTATTCAAATTTAGGGTATAGGCAAAAACAGTCAGAAATAAGTAAAAGCAATTGGGGAGAAGGAATATATGCCAAAAAAATAAAACTCCTTGAGATTAGGAATTGTAAAAATAATAATTGTCCGAATTCGTTCTCAGCTAAACCATACGATCCGAAAATATTTTGTAACAAAAGTTGTGCTGCCTTTTTCAATAATGCAAAACGTCTTCAAACAGAAGAAACAAAAAGAAAGATTTCCCTAGCTTTGCAAGGATGTCATAGTCCATTCAAAGGGTTGGAAAAAGTTAAACGAATTGCAAAAGTTTGTTTATATTGCCAGAAGGAATTTAAGACCTTGCCATACGTTGCCGCTAAAAGAAAATATTGTAGCAATAAATGCGCAATATATGTAATTGGGAGATTAACTACTTCTCCTAAAGCCTCTAAAGGAAAGCCTGGTATAAGGTCGGATATAAATCTAAGTATCTGTTTCTATAGTACTTGGGAAGCCAATATAGCACGTGTTTTTAACTTGGTAGGAATTAAGTGGCGATATGGTCCTAAGATCTTTGATCTTGGACAGCATACTTACAGGCCCGATTTTTACTTACCGACTGATAATCTGTACATAGAGATAAAAAATTTCATGAACAGCTATTCTTTGGAGAGGGATAAATTATTCCGGAAGAGATTTCCCAATATAAAACTTGAAATATTATCTAAGGTTGAGTATAAAGAAATTGAAGCTAATTATAAACTTCTTATTGATTCTTGGGAAAATTAACTTCACTTTTAATCATAAATTGTGTAGAATTAGTAGGCTTGCTGAGTTGGCGGAGTAGTCAATCGCTCGTGACTGTAGATCACGCGGCCGTAAGGCCTACGGGAGTGCAAATCTCTCACTCAGCACAAAAAATTTATTATTTCATTGACATGCCCCTCAATACATTTGGGAGAATTGAAGGAGCTACGTACAATTGCCTGGATAGCTTAGTGGTAAAGCACTTCATTGGTAATGAAGAGACCGTGGGTCCAATCCCCACTCCAGGCTCAAAAAACGCGTCGGCGGAGTAATGACTAGATCGTGAGTCCGATTCTCACAGCCGGTTCAATATTCACACTTCAAATTTAGAGTAAAACCTGCTAAAATACCGATTATGGCTAAAAAAGGAGAACACAGAATAACTTTGGGACTTCTTTGTACTGTTTGCAAAAACAGGAATTATGTTACGACCAGAAATAAGCTAAACACGGAAGCAAAATTATTGCTTAAGAAATATTGCAAACACTGTAAAAAAGTCACTGACCACAAAGAAAACGAAAAGCTTAAATAACCTCTGTTTCTCCGTAATTGATAGATTTGTTTATTCCCAGTATAATAACGTTATAGGGACGTAGTGAAATGGTATCACAGCAGTCTCCAAAACTGTTTTTCTCAGTTCGAATCTGAGCGTCCCTGCAAAAATGTATTGACAATTAATGTACAGTATGCTACTATATTTGTATGGTTTTTTCAATTAAATTTAACGAAGAAAAGAATCAATTGTTAAAAGCCACGAGAAATATTAGCTTTGAGGATGTTTTAAAAGCATTACAAGAAAAAAGATTATTAGCTAATATTAAACATCCTAGCCAAAAACATCCTCATCAGCAAGTTTATATTATACAGATAAAAGAATATGCATATGCTGTTCCCTACATTTTAAATGTAGAAAAAAAAGAGATATTTTTGAAAACTATTTATCCAAGTAGATTTTTCACTAAGAAATATCTGAAAGGAGGCGAATATGAAGAAAATAAAAAATAATAATCCATTTGACAGCTTAATATTAGATGAAAAAGAAAAAAGCCTAGAAGAAGCTTTTGAACGGGGTGAATTTGAAGAAAGTTCTAACATTGAAGATACAAGAAAAATGTTACAAGAGGCAGCATCTCGATATCTAGAATTACGTAATTCTAAACCTGTTACCTTAAGAATTAACCAGCTTGATTTGATCAAGATTAAAGCAAAAGCTAACATGAATAATATTCCGTATCAGACACTTTTAGGAGCATTATTGCACGACTTTGCTGAAGGAGAAACAAAGTTAAGTATTTAAGTAAAGTTGTAGAAATAGGTTCTAACATAGTCACTTAAGCCCTGCAGTTTATGAAAATTGTATTTTTGGGAACTAATGGATGGTATACAACTCCAACCGGTAACACACCGTGTATTCTAATCGACAGCAAAGACCAATATGTTGTTTTTGACGCGGGAAACGGTATTTACAAGCTTGATAAATACATTACCGAAGACAAACCGATTTCGCTTTTTATAACTCATTTTCACTTAGACCACGTTTCAGGACTGCATACTTTATCAAAATTTGCTTTTAAGCAAGGACTGGATGTTTACGTTGGAGAGGGAAGAGCAAAAGATTTTGAAACTTTAGTTAATCCGCCTTTTACATCCGGATATAAACCAAAACCGGAAAATATTAATAATTTGCTAATGGAGGTCAGGTTACACGAGCTTTCTGAGGGTAACCACACTACTCCTTTTCCTGTTTCAGTAGCAAAATTATTTCACGCTTACGGTAATCACGGATATAGAGTTACCTTGGAAGGCAAAACAATCG
>Ga0182027_10010266_pt1 | contig 13342 bp, 12 predicted proteins | sample 712E1DmetaG_FD_121300 | JGI IMG/M metagenome (GOLD analysis project Ga0182027, IMG submission 121300) | Permafrost microbial communities from Stordalen Mire, Sweden - 712E1D metaG (Illumina Assembly) | ecosystem: Environmental > Terrestrial > Soil > Wetlands > Permafrost | place: Sweden...
TTCAGTAAGGTCAGAAGTGCCATAAAAATTTTCTATCCTTGGACAGGCAATCCTATTATTAATGTCTAAACTTTTTGCTTCAACCCATCCCTTGACTGTTAATAATGGATGTTCAGGAGTGCATTTCAAAACTTTGCCTGACCTTAATGTTATTCGCAATAATTTATCTACACGTCTCTTAAAGAATTCTTCTTTAGGAACAGCTTCAATTTTAAGAGCATTATCTAGACATAGAACTTTTCTATCAATATATTCCGATTTATTCAAATCTTTTATAGGAATTCTAGAACCGTCATCCAAACTTATAAGCGTATCACCACTAACGCATTTTCCCGAGCCACGTTTACCTACTATAAAGAATACGTGTGCTCGTGCAACATCAATGAAAACATTATTGCTAAGACTAGTACTACGGCCCATCTTCACATAATGTTTTCCAAGAAATATTGTTCCCTTGTCGCCAAACTTCTTCTTGTCTTCCTCATTCCTGCCAACAATAACGTCATACATAAATTAAATACTTAAGATACAAGTTTATAAATTTATCCGTCCTGAAATGGTGACGAAAAACATACCAGATATTCTCTAACATACAATGCATTATTCCAAAACATTTATATATAAACTTCTAATTCTTAGACAACAAATACGTTATTGGAGGGTGTGATATATGACAGATAAAGATAAGGTTGGGGCTCCAGATGATGAGTCCAATGTCGACCAAATAAATAGTCTCATTACTAATTCTAAAAAAACAGAACCTAAATCAGAAGAAGAACAAAAAAATGTTGAAGTAGTACAAACAGAAGAGAAAGAAGAAGCTGTTGATATACCAAAGGCAAAAGAACAACCGATTGTAAAAGATGTAAAAATAGAAGTGGAACATAAAGTTGAAAATAAAACAGAGCATAAAAAAATAAATCCTGTAAAACATATCCAGGCTGTTCATGCTATAACTCCTAAGAAAGAGGAGAAAGTCGAATCAGACGAAAAGAAGCCTGAGAATCATATAAAGAATAATATAAAACATGAAATTAAGAAAGAAGCAAAACCAATTATAACTGAAAAAAAAGAAATAAAGCCTGTTAAGCATGAAATCAAAAAAGAAATAAAAAATGAGACGTTTGAAAAGAAACCGGAAAAACATATAGTTCACGAAGTAAAGAAAGAAGAAAAAGCAGAACCTAAGAAAGAAGCAAAACAAAATGTGGTCGAACATATTGAACATAAAAAAGAGATTCATGTAAAGCATGATGCCAAGAAAGCAGAAATACATAAGCCTGCTGCAAAATCTGAGCCTAAAAAAATTGTGCAGGAAATACCTATTACGAAGAAACCTGCCAAGGTTATAGTTTCAAAAAAGTCCATCAAGGAGGAAAACATGAAAAATCATAAAGAACACCAAAAAAAATCTCAATCAAATAAAAATATGTTTATGTGGATAGGAATCGGAGTGTTAGCAATAATCTTAGTTGTAGCGCTAATATTCATATTAACACCAAAAAAGATTGCACCTATTCCAACAAATTTGACAAGCAATAGCGTAGCTGCAACAGTAAATGGTGATCCGATATATCTTTCGGATGTAAAGAAAGAATATGACGCTCTAGATCCTACATTAAAACCAATGTATACCCTTGACTCAATACTAAACAAGAGTATCGACGACTTATTATTATATCAAGAAGCAAAGAATGAAGATATTCAAGTTACTGATGCAGAAGTTCAAGCAGAATTAGATAATTTAAAGATACAAAACCAGCTTACTGATGCAACATTACAGGCTGCATTGGCACAGCAAGGATTAACATTAGACAGTGCGAAGGTATTGATACAAAAGAACTTATTGATAAGAAAACTATTGAATGCTACAGTGTTAAAAAATATCACTGTTGCAGATAGCGATATTGAAGCATACTATAATCAAAATATAGCCCAGTTTAAAGTTCCAGAAATGGTAACAGTTCAGCATATACTTATATTGGTAACTCCAAATGTTACAAATGAGACGGCGCATGCAAAGATTTTACAGATAAATAGCGAATTAAACAGCACAAATTTCTGTGAATTGGTAACAAAATATAGCCAGGATCCTGGAAGCATTAGTACATGCGGAACATATACATTCGGTAGAGGACAAATGGTGCCAGAATTCGAAAATCCATCATTCAATCTAAAAATTGGAGAGACAACAATTGTACAGTCATCATATGGATATCATCTTATAAAGAAGCTTGATGCAATACCAGCAAGAACATTGAATCTTTCTGAAGTAAAAGACAACATCAGTGCGATAGTACATGACCAAATAGCACAGAAAGATTTTGATGCATTATTGGCAGGATTGAGAGCAAACGCGACTATCATAAACTATTTGACTAAAACTAACAGTAATCAAACTGTTGCTGCAACCGTCCAGAATCTAGATGATTTTGCAAAATGCATAACCGAGAAAGGCGCAGTATTCTATGGTGCATCATGGTGTACACATTGCCAGAACCAGAAAACGATGTTTGGAGACTCCCTGCAATATGTCAAGTATGTTGAATGTGCTGGACCTGGAAATACACAAACTCAAGAATGTACAGATGCAGGCATTTCAGGATATCCAACATGGATTGTCAATAATCAGACATATCCTGGAGAGCAGACTCCAGCGAACCTTGCAAAATTGACTGGATGCACATTACCACAATAAGGCAATACGCAGTTGCCCAAATGTTTTTATTTTTTTATTTAATAAAACAATAATTGACTGATAATATATGGGGAATAGCATGGAAAATATCATAGAAAGAAATTCAGACGAATTTAATGATGCATACATTAAATTGGGTGTAATTACTAATGTTCAGGTGTGTAAAGATGCAATAAATATATTATTTGCTCCTGATAACAGGGGAGTTCATGGAATTGAAGTAAGGTTTGATAAAATCTCTAACAACCACAATCTATACAGTGCATCATATATACCTGAATCAAGTCAAATACCTTTGACAGCTGGATTGCCCTCGAGTGAAGGAAATATAGGATTTTTGGCTACAGCTTTAACTTTAAATATAAGAAACAATCCATCATATAGTACACCAGAAGTTATCAGGGTAATTAAATCTGAAACCAACGATAGATACAAAATATTCACGAAATAGAGTTAATTATTTTTTAAGTTTCTCATATCTAGAACTCGTTTTATAATAGATATATTAATATCTGCCCATTGTATTATGAGCTTTGAATGCCTTTAATTGATTCTTATCATATGCACTATAAGTATTTGCAATATCTTCAATTGTAAATCCTGACTTAATCAAGAATATTGCTTCTTCCTTAGATAAATCTTGATTGCTCTCTATAGATTTATTTGATTCGCTTACTGTATTTATATCCTGATTGCTATCAATCCCGAGAGCTCTTGCATTCTCTTTTCTCTTATATGCAGCTTTCATTCCTGCTAATTTCATGACAGGATATTCAGGATATAATATATTGATTTCTCTGGCACTTTTGCCCTGTGCTATCAATAAAGATATTTCAGGCGACCAATCTAGATTAAAAGAAGTATGGTTCGAATCAGAAGATGATATACTGACTAATGAATCCATGTCTTGATTCACTAAAATATTTGTATGATATTTCTTAGGCTCATTCGATGGCAATTTCCTTTCTGCATTGTCAGAAACAGTATAGTTTAACTCGGGAATCATTATCTTCGGTCGTGCAGCAATTTCTATCCTTTCACCACAAAACTCTTCTGGATCATTGCACTTATTCTTGAATGATATGAATTCGTTCATCCTGTCTATTCTATTGAATAATTTATCCCAACCGTCTACATATATCTTTTTCTTGAATGTTTTATTTAAGACTTTAATACTTGCGATATTGCTTAGATCCGTTTGATTAAAGAGATTGAAATCGACATACATGGGTGTGTTATTATCGCTTATATATTTGAATCTTTTTGTATCTAAAGATAAATAACCGTCTATATTCTGATAGTATAGTGCTCCTCTTAGAATGGTTGCAAAATCTTTTATTGTCTGTTTCATCTCTTCTGAGCTATTCGCGATATTTTCTCCAATGCTTTTTATATTTGAATACTGTGCTGCTGACACACCTCTTCTCGAGGATTCGGCAAGAAGAATTTGTATTTGTTTATTGACAAAATCCATGCCTTCTAACCTATGCATATGTTCAGAAAAATTAAGTATATCTTCTTTTGAAATAGGTTGTTTTCTTAGTGCACTGTAGCGCATATTCTTGAAAGCTTCCAATTGGTTTGGCCTAAATTTTTGGGCGAAAGTCAAAAGCTTATCATTATCTTCACTCTTATTGAGCATGGCATCTAAAAATAATTTGCTCAGATACTTGAATCTGTCAGAATTTTTCAGATAGTCCAAATACTCATCCATCAATCCTAATGTGTTTATTAAAGGATGGGCCTCGTAATTAGTTCTGCCGTCGATAAATGCTGTTGTGATTTCAGATGATACTACATTAGATCTGTCTGCAAGCGCTTCCTCCTTGGACACATCGAAAATACCTCTGTCAAGTCTTGAAGATAAATTTGCTCTATAAAGGGAAGACGCTGTAAAATTTTCTCTCTTTCCAGATACCCATGTAGCTAATACTCCTTTCTTATTGAGCATCCCGTTGTATGCTATAGTCTTTAATGTCTCCTTAGTCACAACATTAAAATAACTCTGGTAATCCAGATTGATTATATCAAAAGTTTCATCTGTATCAAGGACGAAATCTTCAATTGTGCCTTTAACAAGATTGACTCCTAAATCTTTTTCTTTCAGGAAATCATAGACTTGATTGTCTCTTTCCAATACGGTCAAATTATTTCTAGGTATTCCTAGAGGATCCCATATCTGTCTCAATTCATGATCTTCATGCCCGAGAAATGTCAAAACTTTAAGATTTTTTCTAGCGCTAGGATTAATATAGTACTTCCTAATGAAATCTCTCAATTCATCTCTGACTTGAGCTTTTTGATTATAATCATATGTATCTTTTACTACCATGCACGAAGATAATATGCAGGGATTTATAAAGTTTGTTGTTACTTAGCAGTAATAAAGGTCAAATGTAGTTAGTCTTCGTCTTAATGTACCCTGAATGAAAAAATCCTCCCACATCTAACATCAACAAATAAGCCTGAAAAAAATCTTAAAAAAAATTACACGATTCATACTGAAGTCATCATTGCTTTCATTTCGTTTACGGGCACATCTTTATGATGCACTTCTTTCACATGTTCATGCGCTATCTTCAATACTTCCTTCTCTTCATGACTTCTTATCTGGAACCCGCATTCTGGGTCGCATGATATTTGTTTCAAATCTTCTTTCATAGAACCTTTCATAGAAATCACCTCGTATGAATTAGAGAAAGTAATTTATTTAATAAATAATATGGAGGATGACTACTTAAAAATCTGCATAATATCCATATAAGTACTCGCAACCTTTATAAACCGCCTTTTATTCCCTATATTATTACCAAACCTACGACGCTATAGTCGCATGGAACGCCACATGAGGTCAAAAAGATTGTGGATACAAACGTTCTTAATGGTTTTGTAAGATGATAATTGTAGACAATTTGCGCGCTCGCATCAATTATGAAAATGATTGGTTTTCGAGCTATTTGTGATCGAAAATGAAATCGATTGCTCGCTGGGCGCTGCATACGTCAAATATGTTAAACATATAATAATAAAAGAAAATAAAAATAAACGAGGACAAGAAAATGGCAGAAAACGCATTATTGGTACCGACTGAAGATTACTTGAAGTCAGGAATACATATTGGAACAAAATTCAAGACGAAGTACATGGAGAAGTTTATATACAAGACAAGACCTGATGGGCTTACAGTATTGAACATCCAACAGATAGACGAGAGAATAAGACTCGCATCAGACATGTTATCAAGATATGCTCCAGAAGAAATAGTAATAATATCCAGAAGAGAGAATGGATGGAAAGCAGTAAAACAATTTGGAAAGATGACAGGAGCAAAGACATTCGCAGGAAGATACACTCCTGGACTCATGACAAATTCGTCATTAAAGAACTTTTTGGAAGCAAAAATAGTCATGGTTATCGACGCATGGCCAGACAAGAATGCAGTCATTGATGCATACAAGGTTGGAATTCCAGTAATAGCATTATGTGATACAAACAACAATGCAAACTATATGGATTTAATTATACCGTGCAACAACAAGGGTAAGAAATCATTAGGATTATTATTCTTGATATTGACGCAAAGATACATGCTTGCAAGGCACATGATCAAAAAGCCTGAAGATTTCAAGGCAACAATGCAGGATTTCTCAGACGAATTCTAAATTCGCGAGAATCTTTTATATATTTTTATTTCATAACTTTTATAACAATCAAGCTTTATGCGGGGGCGTAAAATGATAGCAGTATACGATGGTCAAAATTATACAATTGAATTAAACAAAGCAAAACCAGCGGAATTAGACGAATTATTGCATAAACCAATAGAAACTTCTCTATATGTCAATGGTAGTCAAGATTTAGAAAAAACAGTCGTAATGCAGTTCGACAAGAGCTACAGGATCAATAGTCCAAACGGAATAGATATGACATTCTATCCACAATATCCGAAAGAGAAATTAGCTTGGAATGATATATCCAAAATACAGATACGATTGAATGAAACTGGATTTGACACCATTAAAAATTCTGGTAGCTGCAGAACAAAATATGATGGATCCAACTTTGTAGAGATTTATACAAGCAAAACACACTAAGAGTTTTAGAATAAGGATTATTAATTCTGAAATTTCGAAAAAAAAATTCATCTATAATCAATTTAGTTTCTTATTGATTTTAAGAGGACCATGTATGAATTGCTTATGAGGCTCTACATTCATATCGTCGTATCCTCTTAATTCTTCATAGAATATATTTTCGAAGTATCTGTCTGTCGCGCAGATTGTAGGAATCTTCGTCTTGTTGAAAAAATTATGAATATCTTCAAGAGTGAAATTACTCATGTACCCACAACGCTTATCTGAATCAGATATGGGACGATGATATCCTCTCATAGGTCCGACTTCAACATGAGTATATTGAACATGAATAAGTTTGTAATCAATGTTTGCTTTATTTGAATATATCTTTTCTGAGATTGCATCAATTGTGTTTAACAAATTATCCATAACCTCAATTTCATTTTCGTTCTCCTTAATTACTGATACGGCAGTCATAAATATAGACTTTACCCATCTATAATTTGAAGGAAAATCATATATCTTATCATCAGTATCTCTTAGTAGCATGCCTTCCTGTATAGATCCCTTCTTATATCTATATGTTTCAAGTTCTTCCTTATCCAAAATTTCAGCCTTCTTCCGAAAACTTAATATGGCCTCAGAAAGTGTTGGTTCTCTTGCACATATGTCTTGCTTTGCAAGAGCAGCTATACGTAAATTATTATCTTCAGAATATTTATCTATATTTCTAACAATTGTATCAATAAAAAAATTGCGCGTCTTATACATCTCATTGTCATCATATATTACAGGCTGGCATCCATTTTCATCAGGTAGTATGATACATTTTAATGGTGCTGCAAAGCGAGCATTGTATGTATAAATTGCCTTAACAAAATCTTCCTTAGAAATTTCATCTTCGATAAAACCTGAGGCAAACAGCGGACCCATAATCTCACATTTCCATAGATGACAACTCATTTATAAATCTTATTACTTGCAAGGGGTCACAATAGCAATCAATTGTGCCTTACTAACGAATTGTTTCATACGACAGTATTATTCAAATAAGCCTTAAAGAATTTTCTCTTCTCAGGATATTTAATGTTCTTTATTACATCGGATTTGCTGAAGAACTTCAATTCTGCTATCTCTTTACCATCTGATTTCAGATCCTTACCATCACCGACATACTCGACTAAAAAAACCGTGACTTCCTGCTTGTCGAATCCGGTCGACTTTGGCAAAGCGTATGAAAGTTTTTCTTTAAATTGCTTAAAGATAACATATTTCTTAGAACCTGTCTCCTCGTAAAGTTCACGCATTAAAGCTTCTTTTGGAGATTCATTTTTTTCAATTCCATCTTTCAATATATCCCATTCAGGATTTATTTTCTTATAACCTTTTTTATTTTTTGAATTATCTAGAATCATTCCACGTCGAATCAATAAGAATTTATCTCCACGATAAATTATTGCTCCGATTGCTTTACGTATTTTAAGAATTTGCGTCATCTTAACTATCCTTTGATTTTTTCTATGATGGAAAAAATTTAATTATCAAAAAACTTAGTATAATTAATGCTGATATTATTAATCCGATTATGGAAAAAGTTATTCCCTTTAAATTTTCTTTCTTGATGGAATACAGACTATAAATTCCATATATTATACTTATAGGAAAAGTTAGCATGAAAAGAAAGCTTATAGTCCAAGTTTGGTTCCACATCAATACAACAGTAAATACTGAAAGAATAAAAGAAATTATAGCATATTTAGAATATTTCTTTTGTTCATCCATAAACTGTATCTTACAGCAGGAAATATTTAAATCTATCCCTTCACTTCTTCTATTCCTGTCTGAACAATCCTGTATGTGACGAAGTTTCCTTCCTTGATTGATCTATGTTTTGCTATTGTAACTTTTCTCATGTCTCCTCGAATCTTATGTATCTCGAGCATCGCACGGCTCCAATACTTTGCAACATCACCGCCGATAGCTCGCGTTTTTTCCTTATCATCAAAATCTGTATACACTTGATTCGTCAATAGGACTGGAATCTTTTTCTTTCGCGCAATCTCAGTCAACATTGCCATATGTAAACCTAACTCACGATTGACATTCTGGACATCATTGCTTGCACCTAGTTCTAGGCGATAAAGGCTCGCTATAGAATCAATAATAATTAAACCAAACTTTTCATCGACTGCTTTTCGCATGAATTCAAAAGCATCCTTCTGCTCACTATATGTCGTCGGAGTCAAGAATAATGTTCGCTCCATGACTTCTTCATAATGCGGGCATACTTGCTTGAATCTTGCCAAAGAGAAACTTCCTTCAGTATCGACGTAAAGAATCTTCCTGTCTTTTAGGGCAGCCATCGCTAATAAGCAAAAATTAGTCTTTCCTGCACCAGGTGGTCCATAGATTGTCGTAATGACATCTTCTTCATACCCGCCATCGAGCAGAACATCGATGAAATCGACACCGGACGAAACCCTCATATCTGTAGTAAGTCTAGCGGGATTTTTAAAGGTGATTGATGACTTAAGATATTTGCAAAACTATTTGCGTGCTCGTATCAATATAATCTAAAAATCTCTACCGTGCTCACATGAATTGTGGCTTGTATTGGTTCCAGATTTATTTGGAGTCGAATGCATTATCGAAAGTTCGCTAGGCGCTGACTTCTAACACATCATCAGAGCAACCTTTTTAAAGCTGTATCGACTAATCTAATCGAGCATGAAATTCGGGGAGTTTAAGAATCTGAAAGATAAGCATATAATATGGCTGATAGTAATATTCTTGATAGTGTTAGGAATAAGATTATACATCGCATTCCAAACCCCGTTGTTCAATTATGATGCATATTTCAATTTAAGGCAGGTTGAAAATATAAAAAATACTGGGCTGCCATTATACAAAGATCCATTAAGCTATGGCGGCAAGAGCCAGCTATTCGCTCCACTAAGCCAATATATTCTGGCTGGATTCAGTTTAATAATGCCTGTAGAGATGGCAGGGAAGATAATTCCAAACATAATTGCAGCATTGATAATATTCGTAGTCTATTACCTCTCATTCAAAATAACAAAAAACAATAAGATATCGCTCATGGCTTCAGTCATGTCCGGTCTCCTCCCAATATATTTTGTAGACATAAATCGCGTAAGCATAGATTATCTTGCAGTCCTTTTGATGTTTGCAATAATATATTGCATGCTAAAATTGAATGAGCGCAGATTCGTCGACTATGCATTGATACTCATGTTTCTTTTAGTCTTGACTACTCCAATGGCATTCGTATTAGTGCTAGGACTATTATTATACCTGCTTTTGTTAAAGCTGGAAAATTTTGAAGTTGAGATGAAAGAACTGGAAATAATATTATTCTGCACATTCCTTGTATTCTGGGTCAATCTATTGATATACAAGAATGCATTTCTGACGCACGGATTGCTTGTTGTTTGGCAAAATATTCCACTGCAATTATTATCCACATATTTTAGCAGCATAGGATTCGTGCAAGTGATAGCAGTCATTGGAATAATCCCTATAATACTTGGAGTATATGCATTTTATGCAGCATTCCACTCTGAACATTCTAAAGAAATTTTGATAGTGATATCGCTGGGGTTAAGCGCATTCATATTGATATGGTTCAAATTATTGACGCTGATAAGCGGGTTGATATTCCTAAGCATAACGCTCGTCATATTGACAGCGTATACGCTGAAGAGACTCAACGATTTTCTTGTTAAAAGCAAGATACATAAGTATAATAAGATAATATATTTTGCAGTGATAGCAATATTCCTAATTACTGTCGTACCTGCAATTCTATCAATAATTGATAGCTCAAAAAATGGTCCACTAAACACTCCAAGCCAGGGCGAAGTAGACGTCTTAAAATGGGCTGCAGCAAACACTCCACAAAATACTGTAATAACAGCGGGATTGGAAGAAGGAAATATGGTAACGTATTATGCACAACGAAAGGATGTCATGGATACAAATTTTCTTCTCACGCCAAGAATCGATCAGCGATTAAAAGAATTGGATGATGTATACACGACAACATTTGAGACGCAGGCCATAGCGACGCTCAATAAATACAATTCAAAATATCTGCTCATATCTCCAAACACACTCAAGCAACAAGGCATCACTGAAGTCTCGTATGTAAAAAACAATAATTGCTTCATACCACAATTTTATAGTCAAGGCACATATATATACAGGACAGATTGCAAGATAGAATAAAAATATCCCAATACAGATTGAATGATTACATATTGAATTATTAAGCAAAAGAAAAAAATAAAATGACTCACGAAAAAAAATATATCATAATGCTGATGCTCTTTGCAGGAGTATTGCTAGTCATCCCTTCAACAGTCAGGATGCTTGAACATAATACATTCATGGCAGACAGCGTAGCGTATAATAATATTAGGTTGTACAATCAGGGCGACATAAGTTATGATTCGCTTCAAGGGCATAGCATTCCATTGAATATAATAAATCTCATAAGATTAAGCGATTTCGCGAGGCAAATATTATTCAACATAATACCAATACTCCTTGGCCTCGCCACTGTAGCGTTATTATATCTGGTGCTCCAGAAGCAAAACATCTCTGAAAAAACGATAGTAACAATAATTGCTCTAGTCATTGTCAGCCCGATATTTATGTATGCATTCACAGACTATAAGATATATTCATTCGTAATATTCGTGAATGTTCTAGGACTTTACTTCCTGATGCATGATAATATCATGTTCAGCAGTGCAGCGCTTGCAATAATCCCGTTCATAGATCCATTCAGCGGCTTTGCGACATTAGCATTGCTTCTGATTTATGTATTCATCAGCCCAAAACATCGTGCAAGCGTAAAAATTGCGTCTATCGTCTTATTGGCTGCAGTCGTAATGAGCGTGATACTCAATTCGTATTATGGATTTGATGTATTGCGCATGTTCCAATTCAGTATGCATAATATTTTGACTGATATTGGCGCAAACATAGGAATATCATTCTCAATAATTATTCTTGCAACAATAGGATTGATATTATTGTGGGAAAACGGGTGGAGAACATTAGTAACGTATGCATTGCTGTTATTGTTCATAATCGGATCATTATTCAACGATATGATGCGAATCTATATGAATTTCGTGATAATGATTTATGCAGGATTCGCATTCATATACCTGAACAAGCGTAAGTGGTCAATATCGATAATAAAAAAGACGACAGTATTATTAATTATCTGCAGCATATTCTTTTCAAGTCTAGTCTATATAACTAAAATGACCAGGTCAGAACCATCACCTGAATATGTCGATGGACTAAAGTTCATCAATGAGCAATCATTGCCTACGGAAGTAATACTTAGTAGTCCATCGAATGGATATATCATCGAATACTATACTGAGCGAATGGTTCTCGTGGATGACTCAACGATAACTCATGACAGCCAAAAATATGCCGACATGGAAAATATTTCAAGTTCGAGAAATCTCGACCGTACAGAAAAACTCTTAAAAGATTATAATATAAAATACATCATAGTAGATGCGGAATTTGAACCGTACTTGACTGACAAGGAAGGATTGCTTTTCCTTATAGATACAAGCCAAAAATTCACGAGCGTATACAGGAATAACAACATTGAAGTATGGATGTATAACGGATAAAGTAAATAACTTGATAATCAAGTAGATAAGACGATATTAAATGCTGTGCGCGCTCGCATAGACGCTAAATGCGATTGGATTCCGAGCTATTTATAATCAAAGGAAAAACTGATTGCTCGCCAGGCGCAGACTATTGAAATATAGTCATACATAAATATAATAGATAAACATAATCAAAAGATAACATGAGTGTGTAGGACATGAACATAACATTTTTGCAAATACTGGTCGGAATTACGTATTTTATATCCTTGTTTCTTATAATCTATTGGATGATATATTTCATTGAAAAGAAAAGCACAATAATGAAAGAGAAGGACAGGGAAAAACCAATTCTAAAAAAATATCCATTCACAACTATCGTAATACCAGCATATAATGGAGAGCACCATGTAATAAAGACGCTGAACTCTGTCGTAAAGCTCGAATATCCTCATGATAGGTTTGAAATATTAGTCGTAAATGATGGCAGCAAGGATCATACTGAAAAGATGGTGAGATATTTCATAACAAATTATGACAAAAAAAATCTCGGGAAAGAACGTATATCAATTAAACTCATCAATCAGCCGCGCAATATGGGCAAGGCTGAAGCATTGAATACAGCGATGACGCAAGCAAGAGGAGAATACTTTGCATGCATCGATGCAGACAGCACAGTTGACAGTGATGCATTGCTGTATATGATGGATATGTTCCAGAAGGATCCGCAGCTTGCTATCGCAACGCCAGTCATGAAAGTCGATAATCCTGAGACGTGGCTGCAAAAATTCCAACGATTAGAATATATGTCTTCAATGCTCATCATTAAATTAATGGGATTCATGAATTCCAACTATGTCGCTCCAGGACCATTCAGCGTCTATAAAATTTCTGTCTTAAAA
>Ga0182027_10010267_pt1 | contig 13342 bp, 8 predicted proteins | sample 712E1DmetaG_FD_121300 | JGI IMG/M metagenome (GOLD analysis project Ga0182027, IMG submission 121300) | Permafrost microbial communities from Stordalen Mire, Sweden - 712E1D metaG (Illumina Assembly) | ecosystem: Environmental > Terrestrial > Soil > Wetlands > Permafrost | place: Sweden...
GCCGAGCGACGGGGTGGTCTGAATCGGTGATGCTGATAAGCACGGCAGCGACGCGGATTTCCATCATGCCTTCCCGCGCAAGAAGTTTCTGCCCAGATATTCTCTGTTTGGATGTCTAGAAACAGAAGTTTATACCGCCACCGGCCCGTTCGCAACCGCACCCAGGCGCCGCAATTTTGAAATGCGAACAGGAAATTCGGGTTAAAATGCTCTGCGTGTCGAGAATCCACAACCTTTTCCTGGTAGTCTTCATCCTGACCTGCTCCGGGGGACTGTTGGCGCAGGTGAGTCCGGGGACGGACTCGTCTGCATCCCCCACGGCGAAGCCAAGCGCCAAGTCCAAAACCCCCACGCAGCCGCACAAATTCTGGGACACGGAGAACATCCTGTTGTTTACCGGCGTTGGCGGCGCCCGCATGCTGGACTATGCTTCCACCCGCCACCTGCGCGATCAGGGGAATAACGAATGGCTGCTGAGCAATTCCATCGTCGATAACCGGCCTCTTTTTGTTGGAATTGAACTGGCGGGGACGGCGGCGTCAATCGGTGTTTCCTACCTCTTCCATCACTACGGCCACCATAGCCTGGAACGTTGGGTGTCCGTTGTCCACATCGGCGTGGGCGTGGGCGGGTCCATTCATAACTACGCTTTGAAACCACCACAAACAGTCTTCATCGCGGTGCCAGTAACGACGATTCAACCTGGGCGGTAGTGCGGCGTGCCCTATAATTTCTAAAACGAATCGGCGGGCATCTTCCATTCTGGGAGTGGGGGCGCATGGCCGTGCGCCCCTACCCCGCTCTCCCATCACCACCGCTAGAGTTTTGCGGATTGCTCCATCTTTCCTACACCTTCTCCGGAATGGTAAATCCCTTGCGGTAGCCGCGATCCTCGCCACGCAGCATCCGGTTGGCCTCTTCGTCGCCAATCACTCTTTGATTGACGGGATCGAACTTCAGCGTGCGTCCCAATCGATAGGACGTATTGGCAAGATGAATCAAAGTGGCAGTGATGTGGCCTTCCTCGATGGGCGCCGGGATATCCTCCTTCTTGCGTGAGCGCACACAGCGGACGAAATTCGCCCAGCGGTCTCCGGGACGTGTCGCGCTGGGACCGGGCGCATTATCTTCTCCCAGGAACGTCCGGTAAGAGTCGTAACCCGTAAACGTCATGTATCCCTTGGAGCCGTACACGAGATTCCCGCACATGGCCTTGGGTTGTTGAATGTGGGCGTGGCCCGCCGTTTCCGGCAGTGCCGCCGCGCCGGCGCCAAAACCGGGCAAACCAATTTCCGCTTCCGTGTTGCTCATCCAGTGGCGAACTTCGAATTCCAGCATGCGGCGGGTTCCATCAGGCATGTCGAACTCAAACGAACAATTCAGAATGTTGGGGGTCTGCTGATCGTCCTTGAACATGACGTGGCCCCCCATGGCGGAAACCTTGTTGGGGAACCCCACGCCCAGGGCCCAGCGCGCCTGGTCCATTTCATGCACGCCCTGATTGCCCAGATCGCCGTTGCCCGTATCCCATACCCAATGCCAGTTGTAATGGAAGCGGTTCTTGGTAAAGGGCTTCAGCGGAGCGGGGCCGGTCCACAGATCGTAGTCCACGCCCGCGGGCACCGGCTCTACTTTGGCGATGCCAATGGTGTTGCGCCATTTGTAGCAAATCCCGCGCGAGAGATAAACGTCTCCAATAACTCCTTCGCGAAGCTTCTGCACTCCCTCAATGTAACCTTCCCCGGAGCGGCCCTGCGTACCATGCTGGACGATGCGGTTGTACTTATGCGCGGCCGCCACCAGTTGATGGCCTTCCCACCAGCAGTGCGAACAAGGCTTCTCAACATACACATCCTTCCCCGCCTGGCACGACCAAATACCCATCAAGGAATGCCAATGGTTGGGAGTGGCAATCGAGATCGCATCAATGGACTTGTCTTCCAGCAGCTTGCGAATATCCTTGTAAACCTTGGGCTTGGGCATGCCCCAACCGGCCATGTCCTCCAGCCGTTTGGCGATGACCCGATCGTCGATATCGCAAATAGCGGCCACTTCTGCGTCGGGAATTTTAGCGTATCCCTTAAGATGGTCGCCCCCTTGCCCTCGCACACCGACCACAGCAATTCTGACCCGGTCGTTGGCTCCCAAGATTCTTTCCGGAAACATGCTAAGGCCACCTAGGGCTGCCAGGCTGGCGCCATTGGTAATACCCGCCCGCAAGAATTCCCGTCGATCAAGCTTTACATCCCTTTCCATAAGTCCTCCTCAAATTGGGGCCACTCGCATTCAATCAGGCGGGAAGTCTTCCTATTAAGCCCCGATAAAACTCCTTCCTGCCGCCAATGATTATCCCCTACCTCGCATGAGAGGCAAGAGCCAAATAGCATGGGGCCAGTCAGGCATGATTTGTGGAGACCAATCTCTCAACCGCTGCGCGACGCGCCTTGGAGTGCGGCGGCTCGACGCCGCCTTCCAACGTACGGTACCCCAATTTGCCTACTCTTTACATTTCACTCGACTGCAATTTACCACGTTCCGCATGCGACGTACGCTACGACACTGTACGTCTCCGTCGCATTCCAAGGCGGCGTCGAGCCGCCGCACTCCAAGGCGCGTCGCGCTGTAGTTCAACAGATGTTATTGATTCATCGAAATTCGGCAAACCGGCAATAGACGCACGGCAATGCAATTTGCGTATTGGTTACATTTCACTCGACTGCAATTTACCACCTTCCGCGTGCAACGTTGGCTTCGACACGGTAAGTCTTCGTTGCATTTCAAGACGGCGTCGAGCCGCCGCACTCCAAGGCGCGTCGCAATGTATGCCAATTCTTCCCGGTTGGCGTTGACGACGCGCGGTGCGCGGGTTAGCATTTCCCGGTGGCGGCAAAGATGACGGCGTAACGCCGAACGCGTGAAGACGCCGGGACATTAATCCACTTAAATTCATAGGGACACCTGATTCTGCTCACCGAAGGACATGCTCATGAAATTGCTCCGCACACTTCCACCCATCCTCATCGTTGCGTTGGCCGTGCTGGGTACAACCTCGGCACTCGCCCAATCTTCCATAACCATTAAATTAACCATCGATGCCACTCAGGCGCAGGAGAAGATCCTGCACACGCACATGGTGATGCCCGTGAAGCCCGGGCCGCTAACGGTTTATTACCCCAAATGGATTCCGGGCAATCATGGGCCGACGGGACCTGTGGGTAAGATTGCCGGACTCACGTTCACGGCCAACGGCAAGGCCCTTCCCTGGAGGCGCGATCTGCTCGACGTCTACACCTTCCATTTGGATGTGCCGGTGGGCGTGGAACAATTGGACGTTGCGCTTGACTACATCGAGTTCAGCAACGAATCTGCCACGGACAAACTGGTGGTTATTGGCTGGAGCCAAAACGTGCTTTACCCCGCGGGAATCGCGGCTGAGAAGATCATTTTCAAGTCCACGCTGCGCTTACCCCCCGGCTGGAAATTCGGGACCCCTTTGCCCGTTGAGGGCGCGGCGGGCGACGAGGTGACTTTCAAGGCGGTTTCACTCGATAGCTTGGTGGACTCGCCCGTCATCGCCGGCGAGTATTACCGCGCGGTGGATGTAACGCCTTCCGGTGAGCCGATTCATCACGAGATTGACCTTGTTGCTGACAGTGCTGCAGCACTTGAGATGACGCCGGAAATGCAGAAGGGCTTTACCAACATGGTGGCAGAAGCCGGCAAGCTCTTTGGGGCACGCCACTATCGCAACTACCATTTCCTGCTTACTTTAAGCGACCACGTGGCGCATTTCGGCCTCGAACACCATGAGTGTAACGACAGCCGCATTGGCGAGCGCAGCCTGCTGACACCAGAAGGAAGGCGCGAAGTGGCAGGATTGCTCGGACACGAATTCGTTCATTCCTGGAACGGGAAATTCCGCCGCCCCGCCGACTTGAGCGTGCCTTACTTCGAAGCACCGATGAAAACCGATCTGCTCTGGGATTACGAGGGACTTACCTCATACCTGGGCCCTTTGCTCGCGGCTCGCAGCGGTTTGTGGACCGCCGAGCAGTATCGTGAAGACCTGGCGACGACGGCTGCGGACATGGGTCCCGGCCGCCCGGGCCGCACCTGGCGGCCGCTACAGGACACCGCGGTCGCCGTCCCCGGCCAAACCTTCGGCCGCGGGGGGTGGACGAATTGGTTGCGCAGCGTGGACTATTATCCCGAAGGTGACCTACTTTGGCTGGAGGTGGCAACTCTGATTCACGACCAGACGCGCGGCCACAAGTCGTTCGAGGATTTCGCTCGGGCGTTTTATGGCGGCCCGAATCAGGGGCCGGAATTGAAGCCTTATACGCTTGACGATCTCGTCCAGGCTTTGCAGTCAGTAGCGCCCTACGACTGGGTGGGTTTCTTCCATGACCGCTTGACCGCAACATCCCCGAATGCACCGGTAGGCGGGATTGAGGCAGGCGGTTGGAAAGTGGATTATTCCGAAAAGCCGCCCGAATCCGGAGGTAGCAGCCGACTCGCTCCAAGTGTGAACGCGGTTTACTCCCTGGGCTTGCGCGTTGGCACAGATGGTTCGGTTCAGGATTCCCTGTTCGGCGGGCCAGCGTATAAGGCGGGAATCGCGCCTGGCATGCGAGTGGTGGCCATCAACGATCGCGCTTTCACCCCCGACGTGCTTCACGACGCCCTGAAAGCCAGCACGAAGAATGATCAGCCCATCCGCTTCCTGGTTTTGAATGACGATTACTACCGGACGTGCCAGGTCAATTACCATGGCGGCGAGCGCTACCCCCACCTGGTGCGCGTGGAGGAAAAACCTGATCTACTTGATGAACTTGCCAAGCCATTGGCAAGTCGATGAACCGGTCTTCGCGACCAGTCAGAATTTGATTTGCGGGCACCTATTTTTCCACAATAGCGCGACGCGCCTTGGAGTGCGGCGGCTCGACGCCGCCTTTAAATGCTACGAAAGCGCGGAGTGTCGTAGGGGACGCAGGACGCGGCAGGTGGCGTCAATCCACCCCTTTTTCAGTGGCTGCAATCCAGATCCTATCTCCGTTCCAAGGCGGCAGCTTCGCGGCCGCACTCCAAGGCGCGTCGCGCTGTAGTTCAACAGAGATTATTGATTCATCGAAATTCGGCAAACCGGCAATAGACGTACGGCAATGCAATTTGCGTATTGGTTACATTTCACTCGACTGCAATTTACCACCTTCCGCATCCGACATTGATTACGGCACGGTAGGGCTGCGTCGCATTCCAAGGCGGCGTCGAGCCGCCGCACTCCAAGGCGCGTCGCGCTGTAGTTCAACAGAGATTATTGATTCATCGAAATTCGGCAAACCGGCAACAGATGTACGGCAATGCAATTTGCGTATTGGTTACATTTCACTCGACTGCAATTTACCACCTTCCGCGTGCAACGTTGGTTTCGACACGGTAAGTCTCCGTCGCATTCCATGGCGCGTCGCGCTGGTATCGCGTGTGAGCGGGCTGTCAGACCTTCGCTTCCAGCCCCACTCTCTGCGCGCATTGAACCCGCAAACCGGCAAACCCTTCCCAGCGGTTCCGCTATCGGCAACGGCTAACGGCGCGTTCTACTCTGCCAACTGCCTCCAATCACCCCAGTTGGTGAACTTCAGCACGGATGGCGGCAGCCCGAAGGCGACCTATTATGGCAACACATATGGCGCGCTCTATTCGATTGGAATGGAGTAGGCTGGTTCGTCCTGTCATTCGGCCCCGACTCATCGCAGTTTACGACCCGCGGGTGGGACAATGTGACCAGCCTGGACACACCAAACGGACTGGATTTCGTCAACTCGGTTGCGCCGCACCGGTAGTCAGTTGGGCAAGACCCGGAAGACGCAAGAACGAGGTAGGAGAAGAAGTCTGTAAAGACGAGCAGGGCGGACAGTCAAAAATCCGCCCTACTTCCCTCTGATGATGCAGTGACATAAAGCCGCAAATTTTCCACAGCGAACTGAAACGCCATCCGCCAAAACCTAACAACCTTCCCTTGGCAAGTTGGGAATTCAAGACAAAATGGACACTAATAAAACTGAGGGCCGACGGCAGGGGAAAAATGTCTTTTTGTTGATCGGATGTTCTGGGTGATAGCTAAAGCTTGTAATGGCTATGACGATGTATTAGTAGGCAGTAAAGGAAAAATTATGAAAAACGAACTGTTGGCCGTCATCAGAACCGCGAATCGCGAATTCCAGGAATTGAGCGACCTGGTTTCACAAGACGGCGCGAAAGTGGTGGAATCGCCCGGGGCGGTTCGCCGACTGAGGAAAGTCGACCTCCGGTTACAGCAAGTCTCCCGGTACTTGGCTGCGGCATCGAGCCCGTCTGAGCAAGCACCGGAATCCGCTTATGAAATCCTGAAGTACCAGGAAAACCTGAAAACCCTTCAACGCGTATTGGAAACCCTCCAGTTTTCGCTTCTGGCAGAAAAGTCCCGCATGGAAAATGTACGAGCCAATATGCAGGCAGCGCACGCCTGGGCCACATCCTTGCGAGAAATCTCCTAACTCAATACCCTCACATTGCGGCAAGGACCTGACCTACGCCACAAGCAGAAGAGAGATTCCCTCCAGGTCCGTGATCGCGGCGCCGGAATTGGACTTTGCCGCGCAAGCGTGATAAACCCATGAAGTCGGCCCGTTTCTGTGGCGCGACGCTGATTTCAAAAACGAGGCAATTCGTGACGACAATCCCCATGCTCCCGCGAGAGAGAGTTTTAGCAGCGCTCGACTTTCAACCACCCGACATCGTTCCGCTGGAATACCACGCTTCTCCCTCCGGTTCGTTCGAACACGGTGAGCGTTTACATCAACTCTGGGAACGTCATCCCCAGGATTTCGGCGTCACCAGCGCATTTTCTCATGCCCGCCCCGAGCCGCGGTGGGTGGACGCGAACGGACGTTACTGCGAAATCCGCCGCGATGAATGGGGCGTGGTTTGGGAGCATCTCATTTTCGGCGCGGCTGGCCACCCACTGGAGCGGCCCTTGGACGACTGGTCAAACCTTGCCCGGTACCAACTTCCACCCGACCCCGTGATGTCAGGGCCTGAGTTCGAGCGCGAAAAGGCGCGCGCTGCGTTGCATGAGAAGAAGTACTTCCACAAGAGTGGTTGGATCAATCTTTTCGAAGTCCTGATCGCGGTTCGGCGCTTTGAAGATGTGCTGATGGATATTGCTTCCGACACCGCCGAGATTAACCGTCTGGCCGACATGATCACCGGCTACCAATTGAAACGCGTGCACTATCTGCTGGCCCGGGGAGTTGACGCCATCCAGTTTGGCGATGATTTTTCCACGCAAGTCGACCTGATGATGTCGCTGCCGACTTGGCGGAGATTCTTCAAGCCCCGCTTCGAACTTCTGATGAAGCCGGTCCATGCCGCGGGCAAGAAAGTCTTTTTCCATACCTGCGGATGCGGCCTCAGGCTTTTGGAGGATTTCGCCGACCTCGGGGTCCACGCCATCTGGCCGCAACTCGACGTTTACGATCAGCCGGATCTCGCCCGGCGGTGCCGCGAGGCAAAAATCGCCATCGAGATTCACCCCAATCGCGGTGAGCTGATGATAAGAAGCACTCCAGCGGAAGTGCGGTCCGCCGTCCTGAAACTCGTTGATATTTTCTCCATGGCCCAGGGAGGATCGTGGTTTTACGTGGAGATTGACAGTGGATTCCCCTTCGAGAACGTTCAAGCCTTGATTGAAACCATTTGCGAACTGCGCGGCTTGTGAGAAGCCTAGCGCGGACCTGTTCTTGAGGTTCGCGGCCATTCCTTGCCCATCGACACGAACCGCAGGCCTCAAGCACAGATCCGCGCGATGCCGCTTCAGTGGAACGTCTGAGCAGACAACATTGTGATTGGAGACGGAATGGCGCACGGCGCCGAACCGGAAGTCGCTAAGCTGAATCCTCCCCGGGGCCAATTCCCGGCAACCTACCTGCCCTGGGCTCGCGCGGATTTCGGCTGGCTGATGGGTTTGTGCCTGGCGACCTACGCGTTCTATCTTCCAGTTCTTCGATTTGATTTCGTCTTTGATGATCGCCCCTTTATTCTACAGAATCCCTGGCTGCTCTCCTGGCGCTTCATCCCCCGGTTCTTTACCGCGCACCTGGTTGCCTTTCTCCATCCCCATTCCCAAGGAACTTATTACCGCCCGTGTTTATTGCTGTGGTTATTGATTCAGCGCAAGCTCTGGAACCTGAATCCAGTGGGCTGGCATCTGTCCACACTGACTTTGCATGTGCTTGCTGCGCTCGGTGTGTATCTGCTGGCACGAGAAATTCTCCGCCACAGATTCAGCGCGGGAATTGCGGCCTTGGTGTTTGCCCTGCATCCGGCCCACGTGGAGAGCGCTGCGTGGATTATGGGCTTGCCTGACCCGCTATTTACGGTGCTCGCGGTGTCTGCCCTGGTATGCCACATCCGGCGACGCCAAAGCGCGGGCAGCATCCGGGAAATATGGGCGTCCGCTTCACTGCTGTTGTATGCAGCAGCCCTCTTGACCAAGGAAGTCTCACTTACCCTTCCAGTCGTCATGTTTGCGTTTGAATGGATGTTCCCCGTCCCTGCCAAAGGAGGCGGCACAGGACTATTGAAACGCGTTTGGAGCGCCTTCGCGCCAACTCTAAACTATTGGGGAGTGACCGCCATTTATCTCGCAATACGGTGGGCCGCGATTGGAGGCCTGAGCCATCCGCTCACGTCGCTTTCCTGGCAGACTTTGATGGCGACATGGCCCATCGCTGTTTGGTCACACCTGAAGATTCTGGTGTGGCCGGTGCGATTAAGCCCCTTTTACGACGTGCCCTACACCACGCATTTCGGATTTGCGGTCTTTGTGCTGCCACTGGCGGCGGTCGTTGGAAGCGTACTAGTCCTGGGGTGGCTTGGGTGGAGATCACCGCGCGTGGCCTTCGCCAGTGTCTGGCTATATCTGCCGATGGCTCTGCTGCTGAATCTGCGAGTTTTTCCAGAAGGCGAATTCGTTCATGACCGATTCATGTACTTCTCTTCTGTCGGGTTCTCGCTGCTCATTGCCCTCGGGGCGGAATACCTTGCCGCCTCGCCAAAATTCCCACTTTCCGTCCGCACTCGGCAGGTGGCGACGGTAATTGCACTAGGCCTTATCCTGGGTAGTGCAACGGTCTATTACGAGCGCTTTTGGGCCAACGATTGGGTGCTGTACGGGCGGGCGTTGGCCGTCGCGCCTGACAATAACCTGGCCACCAATAACCTCGCCGCGGACCTTTCCAACCAGGGACGCTATCAAGAGGCGATCGTGCTCTATGCGCGCATTCTGGAGCGCGCTCCGGACTATTCGCTGGCTCAATACAATCTGGGCTATTGCCAATACCACACAGGACAATTCGAAGATGCCCGCAGGAATCTTACGCGCGCTATCGCTCTCACCGCCGCGGAGCCTGAGCCCTACCTCTATCTGGGGCTCACGAATTTTCGCACCGGGCACCAGGAGGAAGCGCTGGCGAACCTTCGTCACGCAGTTGGGATCAGCCCGGAAAACGCGCGTTACCGGTTCACTTTGGGTATGGTCCTACGAGCTCAGGGAGATCTGCCTGGAGCTCGCGCCGAATTTGTATCAGCCCTCGCCCTTGAACCGAACCTCTCCGACGCGCGCGAACAACTCAACGAAATCGAAAAGCAGCTTGCGGCCCCATGAATTACCTGGAGGAGCGTAGAGGGTTCCGGAGTTACGTGAACAATATTACGGCTGTTGTTTTAGCTGAAAGCTGATGGCTGAAAGCTGATAGCTCCTAATAAACTTGACCCCACTTACCGCGAGCCGACCTGCCGCAATCTGCACTGCGGCAGATCCTTCACGCGCTGGTTCACCAGGTGCCGCGGGAATTCGCCGCGCAAAATCTCCGCCGCCTGCTCCGACACCTGCCGCCGCATGCTGGCATAGGAATCTTCGCTGAGCGATGCGTAATGGCAAGTAAAGACCACATTGTCAAATTCCGCCAGCGGATGAGGCAGACGCAAGGGTTCCTGTTGCAGCACGTCCAGTCCCGCGCCTGCCAGCCTGCCGGAAGCGAGTGCGGCATAAAGAGCACCCTCATCCACCACCGGGCCCCGCGCGGTATTGATCAGAATCGCTCCTGCCTTGAGCAGCGCCAGTGTGCGCGCATTGATAATACTCTTGGTCTCCGCGGTCACCGGCACGTGAAGTGAAAGGATATCCGCTTGGGGAAGCAGGGCCTCCAGGCTCATCAGATGGACGCCCGCAGCCTGTGCCGCCTCCTCGCTAAGGTGAGGATCGTAGGCAATTACGTTCAGCCCCAAGCCCTTGGCCTTGTGCGCCAGGCTGCGCCCGATTTTCCCCAACCCAATCAGTCCGAGAGTCTGTCCGCTGAGCCGCCGCATGGGACGCATCAGCGCGTCCATGCCGGGAACCCATTCGCCCCGGCGCGATTTGCGGTCAGCCAATGCAATTTTGCGGGTCACAGCAAGGATGAGCCCAAGAGCGTGCTCCGCCACTTCTTCCGAACAGAAATCCGGTACGTTGGCCACTACGATTCCGAGGTCAGTGGCAGCGTCAAGATCCACGCTGTCCACACCAATGCCGAGACGTATCACGCCCTTCAGCCGCGGCAGTGCGGTAAAGAACTCACGCGTCAGCGGCGTCCCCCCCACGACGATGATCTCCGCCTGCTCAGCCAGTCGGATGCGGTCTGCTTCATCCGTTGCCTTCCCATAGCGAACGGTTCCTCCGTTTTGGCGAATCAGTTCTTCATCGAGACCGGGCACAGGGCCCTCATCCCTCTCCGTGAAAACCACCACGCGGTCAGACATGTTCTTGATGTTCCTCCGTATCTGGCTACGTCCAGTAGCTGCGGTCAAGCGAACGGTACTGGATGGCTTCGGAAACATGCGCGTTGCCGACATTTTCCTCGCCATCCATGTCAGCAATGGTACGCGCCACTTTCAGGATGCGGTCGTGGGCACGCGCGGAAAGGCCCAGGCGGTTCATGGCGCTTTCGAGCACCCGCTCGCTGTCGGGCGCGATATCACAGTACTTGCGGATTTGCCGCGAGCTCATTTGCGCGTTGCAGTAAATCTTCTCACCCTGGAATCGTTCCAGTTGGCGCTCCCGCGTCTTGATGACTCGGGCGCGAATGGCATCAGATGATTCGCCGCCGGATTCCTGCCGCAATTCCTGAAAGCGCACGGCGGGCATGTCAATGTGAATGTCGATGCGGTCAAGCAGCGGTCCGGATATCTTGGAAACATAGCGCTGGATGAGCGGCGGCGTGCAGGTGCAGTCCCGCGAAGGGTCATTAAAGAAACCACAAGGGCAGGGATTCATAGCTGCCGCCAGCATGAAGCGTGCGGGAAACGTCAGCGTCATGGACGCGCGGGCAATGGTGACCATTCCATCTTCCAAAGGCTGCCGCAAAACTTCCAGCACATTGCGCTGGAATTCCGGCAGTTCGTCCAGAAACAGCACGCCGTTGTGCGCCAGGCTGACTTCGCCGGGCCGTGGAATGACTCCGCCGCCAATCAAACCGGCATCGGAAATGGTGTGATGTGGCGAACGATAGGGCCGGACGCCCATCAACCCCGAGCCCGCCTCCAGCACACCGGCCACGCTGTGAATCTTGGTGGTCTGGATCGCTTCGTCGAACGTAAGTGGAGGCAGGATGGTGGGAATGCGTTTGGCCAGCATGGTCTTGCCCGCGCCGGGCGGCCCGATCATCAGGATGTTGTGCCCGCCGGCCGTGGCCACTTCAATGGCGCGTTTGGCGTGAAGCTGGCCTTTGACGTCGCGAAAGTCTACTGCATATTGGCTGGACTGCGCGAGCATGGCGGCAGTGTTGACGTGTACGGGCGTGAACTCGCGCGTCTCGTTGATCAGGTCCAAAGCCTCCGGCAGGGAACGCAGGCCGTAGACTTTGACATCCTGGACAACCGCAGCTTCCGCGGCGTTTTCGAGCGGCAACACCAGTTTGCGCAAACCCTTCTGCCGCGCCATCGTGGCAATGGATAGTGCGCCTTTGATGGGCCGCAGGCTGCCGTCGAGCGATAGTTCGCCGAGGAAGAGAATGTCTTTCAAGTCGGTCTTCAGCAGCGCGCCCGTCGTTCCCAATATTCCCAGTGCGATGGGCAGATCGAAGCCGGAGCCTTCCTTCTTCACGTCCGCAGGCGCCAGGTTTACGGTGATGTTCTGCCAGGGAAACTGCAGACCGCAATTGTTGATGGCGGACCTGATGCGCTCGCTGCTTTCGCGCACGGCGGCATCCGGCAGGCCGACGGTCAAGAACACGCCCTTGCCGGCGGTGACGTCAACTTCCACTTCGATTGGGTAGGCATCAATACCAAAGACAGAGGCACTTAAAGTCTTAAAGAGCATGTGGGCATCTCATTGCGGGAATCAAAACAAGGTAAGAAGGCCTGGACACGATCCCGTTCGCGTCCGTTTACCAAAGGGTCCCTGCGAGGGCGGCCATTATACCAGAGGTAACGCATCCGCAAGCAAAAAGCGTATGATGCCACTACTTGGCGAGGTGGATCCGCTATCGGGGGCCTGCGGAGGTCAACCTGGTAAGCTGCAAGCGCGCGTCCGTAAGTTTAGGATCGAGTTGAAGTGCCTCCCGAAATTCTCGCACCGCTTGTTCCTTTTGATTTTGCCGTTCCAGGATTAAACCCAGTTGGTAATGCGCCTCGGCGGAATTTGGATTCGCTGCGAGTGCGGCGCGGAAATGACCCGCAGCCTCAGGGATTTGGCCATGGCGCGCAGCGAGCAAGCCCAATCCGAAATGCGCCTCGTAGTCCTGGGGTGCGAAGGTAAGCAATCGCTGAAACTCCGCGGCGGCGCGCCCGTGGTCACCTACCGCCAGCCAGATGTCACCAAGCATTTCTCCCGCTTCGACATTGTGAGGATCGAGCGCGAGCGCAGCCTTCAGTTTGTTCGCACCATCAAGATAGCGATGCAAGTCCACATCCGCGCGGGCCAGTTCGATATACGCCGGCAGGTTCCTGGGATCGCCCGCAATGATGGCTTGAAACTCCTCTGCCGCTTCATCCGCCTTTCCGGTGCGGGCAAGGTGCCCCGCCAGCAGGTAGCGTTTGTACTCAAAGAGCCGGTCTTTGGGATCGACACCGGAATCATCCAGCGCCGGCTTGGGCGAAGTTATCTCCAGGTAACCAAGAGCACGTAAACTGTCCGCAGTGCCGCGTGCGCCCGCCGTAGTGGTTTGGCCGTATGCCGCCGGCTTGGCGCGGTAGTTTGAAACCAACGCCGTCAATCGCTCGCGGTAGGACGCGGCCACCGCAGCTTGGCCGGGCAGAAGATTGTGCA
>Ga0182027_10010268_pt1 | contig 13340 bp, 10 predicted proteins | sample 712E1DmetaG_FD_121300 | JGI IMG/M metagenome (GOLD analysis project Ga0182027, IMG submission 121300) | Permafrost microbial communities from Stordalen Mire, Sweden - 712E1D metaG (Illumina Assembly) | ecosystem: Environmental > Terrestrial > Soil > Wetlands > Permafrost | place: Sweden...
CAGGACCTGATTGTCGTTAGCCCCGGCGTGCCGCTTGATACCCCCGAGCTGGCGCAGGCGATAAGCTTCGGTCTGCCGGTCATCGGCGAACTGGAATTGGCTGCCCGCTTCCTCAAGGGCAGGATGCTGGCCGTTACCGGCTCCAACGGCAAGACCACCACCACCACACTGCTGGGCGAGATTCTGAAACAGGGTGGCCTGCCCACGCTCGTCGGCGGCAATATCGGTGTCCCGGTCGTGAACCTCATCAACTCCAGCACCGACGAAAGCTGGTCGGTCCTCGAGGTTTCCAGCTTCCAGCTCGAAAGCACAGAGCAGTTCCATCCGGCCATCGCCGTCATTCTCAACATCACCCCGGACCACCTGGACCGTTACGGCGCTTTTGAGAACTACGCCCGCGCCAAGGAACGCATCTTTCTTGCCCAGACCGCTGAAGATTGCCTGGTGCTGAATGCTGACAATCCACCTGCTGTCGAGGCTGCCTCTCGCGCGGCCGCTCGGGTTTACTGGTTCTCCGCGAAGCAGCCGGTGACGCAGGGCGCTTGGGTTGAGGATGGGTTTGTGGTCTATCGCCCGGCCGATGACGCGGCCACCGAAAAGGTGATACCCCTGAAAGAGATTCATCTGAAGGGCACGCACAACATCGAGAATGTGCTGGCCGCTGTCGTTGCCGCGCGCCAGGCAGGCGTGCCGGCCGAGGCCATTCGCGCCGCCATCGAGAAGTTCAAGGCCGTCGAGCATCGCCTGGAGTACGTGGCCACCCGCAAGGGCGTCGAGTTCTACAACGATTCCAAGGCCACCAACGTGGACGCCACCGCCAAGGCCGTCGCTTCCTTCCCCGGTGGCATTCATCTCATCCTCGGCGGCAAGGACAAGGGCTCTCCCTACACCGTGCTTGCGCCCCTCGTGCGCGAGCGTGTGCGCGCCGTCTACACCATCGGCGTGGCCGCGCCCAAAATCGAGTCCGATTTGCGCGGCGTGGTTCCCATCAACCACTGCGAGACTCTTGCCAACGCCATCGCCGCTGCGGCCGCGGCCGCGCAGCCGGGCGAAGTGGTTTTGCTCGCTCCCGCCTGCTCCAGCTACGACCAGTTTGAGAACTATGAGCAGCGCGGGCGCGCCTTCAAGCAACTCGTCAACGATTTGCAGGACTGAAGCGTATGGCAAAGCGTGTTGGGGTCGATAAATGGATGTTCTTTATCACCGCGGTGCTGGTCGTGGTGGGGCTGGCGATGGTCTTCTCCGCCTCTGCTGTCATGGCTCAGGAGCGCTATAACTCCGAGTTCACCTTTGTCGGCAAGCAGGCGATTTGGGCTCTGGCCGGCGTGCTGGCCATGCTGGTCCTCTCGCACATCGACTACAGCCTCTATAAATCCCCGCGCTTTGTCTATCCCGCCCTCTGCGTCACCATCTTCCTGCTGGTGCTGGTCTTCCTCATGCCCGGCTCGCACAACACCCACCGCTGGATTCGCTTTGGCGGTTTCTTCACCTTCCAGCCTTCGGAAATTGTCAAACCCGTGATGGTCATCTTCATGGCCTGGTTCCTGCACACCCGGCTCGACCAGATGAACGACTGGAAGAATACCCTGCTGCGCGCCGCCGTCATTCCTCTGGTATTTATTGCGCTGGTTGATCGCCAGCCGGACCTGGGCACGGCGCTGGTTCTGGCCGGTGTCACGGCGATGATGCTGATCCTGGCCGGCATGGAATGGAAGTATCTGTTCATCGCCTGTTCCGCGGCGCTGCCCGTGCTCGCCTGGCAGCTCTTGAAGGTCGGCTTCCGCAGGCAGCGCATGCTGGTCTTCCTTCATCCCGACAAGGACCCGCAGGGAGTCGGCTTCCACATCTACCAGTCGCTGATTGCCGTCGGCACCGGCGGGCTGACCGGCCGCGGTTACATGGACGGCCAGCAAAAGCTCTTTTTCCTGCCCGAGCCGCACACCGACTTCATCTACGCCAACATCGCCGAGGAGCTTGGCTTCATCGGGGCCGTCGCCATCCTGCTGCTCTTCGTGGCATTTTGCTGGCGCGGCTTGCGGGTCGCCTTCCGCTCGCAGGATCCCTTTGCCCGCCTGCTCGCCTTCGGCATCACCGCTACCATTGTCCTGCAGGCCTTTTTCAACATCAGCGTGGTTCTGTCACTGCTGCCCACCAAGGGCATTCCCCTGCCTCTGATCTCCAGTGGCGGAACCTCGGTTTTCGTGACTTTGGCCTCGATTGGGATTCTCCTGAACATCACCAGGAAGACGGACTAAAGGCAGGGATTAGGGGTTAGGGGTTACGAATCCGTGCGGAATTGTAAATCAGAGATATCGGAGGGAGAAGGGGGTTTTAACCCCCTGTAAGAAAGCGAACCTGCGAGGCCTTTAGGCCCGGGCCTCTGCTTGCTGCGAAAGAAGCATCTGGAGAAGCAAGAAGTGTCAGGGCACGACTTTAGTCGTGCCGTAGACGAAACAAATCGATGTGGGCTTTACAGGCTGCGGAAAAAGGCTGCATTTTGGGCGATATTGACGGAAAAAGCCTTCCGGGGCTAAAGCCCGCATTTATTCTGCTGGCTTTATGCGGGGGTTGAAACCCCCGCCTCCCTCCGAATCGAGTTTTTCCGCAGCCTGTTTAGCCCCTGAGTTTTGGATTTTGAGCGCGGCGTCTGAGTAATTTGTAAAACGAGCCAGGAGTTGAAATGAATAGTGAAATCATGAAGCCCTTGTTGCTGGCGGGTGCATCATTTCTTCTTTTGGTAATAGGTGCAGCGTGCATAGCTCGTCCACGCAGCATCCAGAAATATGCAACAAGGACAATGAGCCAAAGATGGTGGCCATCTCAAAAGTGGGCTATTTCCTCTGCATATATCCTGTCGCTCAGAATGTGCGGAGTCATCGCGTTGATAATGGGTCTTCTTCTGCTTTGGTTCGTGTTTCAGGGGATTTGTTTATTGTTTAGGCTGAATGGGGTTTAGTAGTCTTGAAAAGCTCAAACAGACTGATACCATGTCGTTTCTGAAAGGCTTGCATTTGTCTCACTTGCGCGTACTCATCGCCGGCGGCGGCACCGGCGGACACATCATTCCGGCGCTGGCCGTGGCTCATGAACTTGTCGAGCGCCACTCTGCCGAGGTCCTCTTCGTCGGCACGGCGCGCGGCATGGAGAGCCGCCTCGTCCCCGCAGCCGGCTTCAAGCTGCATCTCGTCGAAGTGGGCCAACTCAAGAATGTCTCCCTGCTCACACGCCTGCGCACCCTCACAGATCTGCCCCGCAGCATCTTCGCCTGCAAGCGCTTGATCCGCGAATTCCGGCCCGACGTCGTCTTCGGCGTGGGTGGCTACGCCTCTGGCCCGGCGATGGCGGCGGCCCTTTGGCTCAAAATACCCTCCATGGCCTTCGAGCCGAACGCCATGCCCGGCCTCGCCAATCGCCTGGTAGGCAAGCGTGTTCAGGCTGCCGCCGTCAACTTTGCCTCCGCCGCCGCCTGGTTCCGCAACGCCGAAGTCACCGGCATCCCCGTCCGCCCGGAGTTCTTCAGCCTTCAGCCGCCCACTGCGGCCCATCCCCATCTGCTGATTTTTGGCGGCTCGCAGGGCGCGCGCCTCTTCAACACCCATCTGCCCGCGATCATCCCGGCGCTGCTCGACGCCGTCCCCGGCCTCACCGTTCTCCACCAGAGCGGAGTGCGCCACATCGAGCCTACACAAGCCGCCTATGCGGCCAGCGGCGCAGATCCCAGCCGCTGGCAGGTGCTGCCCTTCATCGACAACATGCCCGCGCGCTTTGCCCAGGCCAATCTGGTGATGGCGCGCAGTGGCGCTTCCACGGTGGCTGAGCTGGCCGCCGCCGCGAAGCCCGCTCTGCTGGTTCCCTTCGCCGCCGCCGCCGACAATCACCAGTTGCGCAACGCCGAGGAGATGGTGAAGGCTGGCGCGGCTCTGCTCCTCGATGAAAAGGATCTGGACGCGCCCGGCAAGCTGCTGGATGCCCTCACGAACCTCCTGCAAAGCCCGGAGCGGCTGGCCGCCATGGCTGCCGCGGCCCGCACCCAGGCCCATCCCGACGCCGCCGAGCGCATCGCCAACCGGCTTGTAGCGCTGGCGCATTCGTAGACTCCCCCGGAAAGATACATTTCGTCCGCCACAACGAAAAAGGCCCGCCTGCCGAAGCAGACGAGCCTTTCGTTTGGGAGAAACCGTTAAAAGTTACCGGTGTCCGCCGCCGCCACCCATGTGTCCACCGCCGCTGAATCCACCACCGGCATGGCCGCCGCCGCTGAACCCACCACCGGCATGGCCGCCGCCACTGAATCCGCCGCGTGGAGCAGCATTGCCTCCACGGGCCCCGCCGCTGTAAGCGCGCGCTCCAACGCCGTAGCTGCCGCGGTAACCGCCGCCGGCATACGCGCCCCGTCCACCTGCATAAGCGCCCCGGCCTGCATAGCCGCCTCGGCCTCCGTAGCCGCCGCGACCCCAGCCGCCGCGACCCCAGCCGCCGCGACCCCAGCCCCGGTGGTACCACGGTCCGTTGCCGATGAAAACTCCGCCATAAAACCAATCAGGCCCATAGTACCCATAGGGGGCGCAGGCATAAGGGGCGTAAGCGTAATAGCCCCACTCGCAGACAGGCGGACCATAAACTGCGGGAGCGGGAACAACCGCGGGGCCGACTCCAACATTACTCTGATCGTCCACATACTGATCTTGGGCCACTGCCGTTGCCGCCAAGGGCACAGCCAGCAATGTTGCCAACAGAACCAGGCGAATACTTCTCATAAAACCTCCTCGTGCTTACTTCTCCCGCATGCTTCGAACCGGGGTTCCGGAGACAACCTCTGTCCTCAGCACTGCCGGCTCCTGGGCGTCTCTTCCCATCCGGCTTCTAATCTCTCAAACAGCGTTTCAGCGATTAAGTTGCGGTTCCCTTCCAAAAAAACTTTCGCGAAACGCAGGAAAGGCCGCTCCGCCGGTTGTTCCTCCCGGCAAAAACGGCCTTTCGAAGCCAAATCCACTTCAATAAACAGCAGCCCTGCAACCCGGCGCCAGTTTCTAATTTGCCAGCACTGCCCGGTAGCGAACCTTGTTTTTCTTCACTTTATCGATAGCCTCGTTGGCCTGGGCCATGGGGAATAACTCTGTTTTTGCTTTTACCCCGTGCCGCGCCGCTACGTCCAGCATCTCTTTCAGTTGGTAAGGGCTTCCCGTCGGGCTGCCGCTGATAGAGCGGAGGCCGGAAATCAGCGCGAAGGCCTGCACGCTCACCGGCGAAGGCGGAATCCCCACAAAGCACAGCGTCCCGGTGGGCCGCAGCGTCTGCATATAAATTCCCCAGTCCTGGTCGGCGTTGATGGTGCTCAAAACAAAATCTAGCGAGCTGGCCACTTCCTTGACGGCCTTCGATTCCAGGCTATTCACAAAGTGGTGCGCTCCCAGCGCGCGCGCCTCTTCTTCCTTCGCGGGCGAGGTTGAAAACGCCGTCACTTCCGCGCCGAAGACTCGCGCAAACTGGATTGCCAGGTGTCCCAATCCTCCGATGCCGATAACGCCCACGCGCGAGGACGGGTTGACGCCATGTGTGCGCAGCGGGTTATACACCGTAATGCCGGCGCAGAGCAGCGGCGCCGTCTGTTCGCTCTCCAGCGCGTCGGGAATCGGGAGCACGAAACGCGCATTGGCGCGCACCCGGTCCGCATAGCCGCCATGCCGGTGAACGCATGTGGATTCGGCCGCCAGGCAAAGGTTCTCCATGCCCCGAGTGCACCACTCGCAGACCCCGCAGGAGTTCGACTGCCAGCCCAGGCCCACGCGCTGGCCCACTGCCAGCGACCGCACCTCGGCTCCCACTGCCGCTATCATGCCCACAATCTCGTGGCCGGGAATGAATGGATACTGGCTGACTCCCCAGTCGTTCGCGATCAGATGAAGGTCGCTGTGGCAGACTCCGCAGTGGGTAATCGCAATCTCCACCTCCTGCGGGCTCAGTTCTCCCGGCTCATATTTGAACGGCAACAGTTCTGCACCTGCCGCATGCGCTGCAAGTCCTTGAATTTGGCTCATGGTCAGTCTCGAATCCTCGTTGGGGAAAGCAAAATGATGGGCAAGGATGCCGAGGGCACCCGCCTGCGCATTCTAAGAGGAAACTCCCCCGCTTGCTAGTTTAACCCGCCACCCGGTTCAATGCGCAGGTTCAGCACCTGAAAACCGCTCAGGACTCCGCCTGCGGGCGCGTCGGCTTCCACTTCCGCTGACTCGCCATTCAGGCTCGCATCCTGCGCGGCGCGCAGCGGTTCAAGCGCGTTCGCCACTGAAAGCGGAAGACTTGCGAGCGTTTGGCCCTCCATGCCCGCCTGCGTCTCCGGCACCAGCAGGCTCACATAGATGCGGTCTGCCGCGTGCTCGCGCCGCGCCTGGGCCAGCGTCGTCTCCAAATCCGGGGCGTGGGTCTGCTGTCGCGGTTGGTCCAGAGTCCGGTCCAGCGTCCCGGCATCTGAAACCAGCAGCCGCAGGTTGCCTGTTCCCAGACGCGCCGGCAAATTCACTGTGATCCGCACATTGCGCGCCGCCTCATGCCACGGCTGCAGCGTTGCCTCCACCACCACCGCGTCGCCGGCATGGACGATATTGCCTGACACCAGCCGCGCCGCCATCAGTTCGACTTCCACGTGCTGCGGAATGGCTTCCACATCGAGATCGACCGCGCGCACCACGCCTTGCCGGCTTGCGCTCGCGTAAATCCGCTGAAACCGTTCTGCGGCCTGCAGGGCGGTGACCATGGGCGTGGGCATCGAATCCCCGGCCGGCGCCCACAGATCCAGGGGCGACGGCGGATAGCCATCCAGTTCAATCTTCCCGGTCAGGTGATAGCTGGTCTCCGCCGTGCTGTCGTTTGTCTCCAGCAGCGATTGATACAAAGTCACCAGAACTGCCTGCGGAGTCAGCGACGGCAGGTCCAGAACCTCCACGTTGAGTTTGCGTTCCTGTCCCGTTCCATGCACCCGGATGTGGATCGGGATCATCCGCGCCTGGGCGCCTAAAACGCCTCGTATGGCCGCGTCCCGGTCCTCGTTGAAGGCGCCGATTGTCGCGCCCGTGTTCACAATCTTGAAGCTGTTCAGCGGCGAAGCCAGCGTGGTTATCACTTCGGTCGTGGTCATCGGCAGCGAAACCGGACCGGCCTGCAAAATGGGGTGTCCGCAGGCCAGCAGTTGCTTCGCGTCTATGTAGGTCACCGTGCAGGTGGCTGCAATCTCCAGGTCGCCGCGCACCAGTTGCGCGCTCACCGCCGACCCCGGCACGACACTTGCAATCGCCGCAGCCGAAGGCGCTGTGCCGGTTGTTTCTGCCGCTTCAGAGGAAGCGCCCATCCCTCCGGCCGCCACGATCTCCAGCCCCGTTCCGGCCATCCGCTGCTGCCACAGATGAATCGCCTCGGGACCGAATCCGCTCATCACCAGCGGTGTTTCCATCGCCAGCATCGTATCCACGCCAGGCGCCTGCGAATTCTGCTTCCTATTCCCTAGTCCCTGGTCCCTAGTCCCTGGTCCCTCGATCGGCAGCGCCCGCACCTCCAGCATCTGCTCGATAGGCGTGATGCCGGCGATGGGGTCCTTGCTGAACTGCCCCACGCGGTAAGAAAGCGCTCCCAGCAGCCGGTTGCCGATGTAAACCGGGCTGCCGCTCATGCCGGCCACCACGCCCGTGTACTCGGGCCTGCTCCCGTGCAGTTGGGCCAGGATCATGTCGCGCCCAGGACCCCGCGCCCCGCGCAGCACCCCCAGAATCTCCACATCCATCGATTCCGGCTTGCTCCCGGTGAAGACCGTCCAGGCCGTGCCCATCAGCCCGCGATGCACCTCGCTCAATGGAAAGAATCCTCCGCCTGTAGGCGGTCCGGGGGGCAGAGCGGCTTTCTCTGGCCCGGTTTGCGCTGGCGCAAGGCCAGGGTAGGGAAGCACGGCCCATGCAGCGCAGAGCACAAGCGCAGCCAGCCGAAACTGAGGGTTCTTCAGGCGGGTTTTCACAGATATAAGAGTACAACCGGCCGGCTGTTTTCGGGCTTATTGCTGCGAAAGGAAACCGGTTTCGAGGGTTTGCCGGATGCAGCGGCAGGAAATGGCAAAGTAAGACGTGTGGATAAAAGTAAGACTTGCTCACGTGGGCTTACTGTTGACATCATGTCTTACTTTATGGATAATGTAAGCCATGGAACAGATGTTCACGACCGTCAGCAGCAAGGGCCAGATGGTGATTCCCGCCGCCATCCGCGAGTCGATGGGAATCGAGCCGGGGACCCGCGTTTCGCTCCGGCTGGAGGGGGCGCGGTTGATTCTGGAGCCGCAGACTCTGGCGGCCAAGCTGCGCATTATCGACGAATTGTGCGGCCTGACGGCGGGAGGTCCCTCGGGGTGCGATATGCTTCTTGAGGATCGGCGTCGGGAACGAGAGATGGAATTAGCCAAAGACGGCTTTTAGGACGACCCAATGATCGTTTTTGTTCTCGATTCCTCAGCGGTTATTCGTTTCATCGATCATGAAGCAGGGGCTGAGCGAGTGAAAGCCGTAATTCAGATGGGCTCGCGAGGAAGCGCGGAGGTCCAGATCTCCGCCCTTCAGTGGGGAGAGATTGCTGGAGTTATGCGCAAGCGGTTGGGCACATTGGAGCAGGCAAGGGTTCTGCAACGCCTGTTGGATGTCGATCTCCAAATCGTTCCCGCCAGCGCCGAACGTGCGGTGCGAGCCGCCGAACTTCGCATCGACCGGAAGCTCCCCTACGCCGACGCTTTTGCCCTCGATCTGGCCATGGACTCACCCGATCACGTGCTGGTGACCGCCGACTACGACTTCAAGACCGTCGCCGATCTGGCGCGGATCGAGTTTCTCCCCGCGAAATAAGCCAATCGAATTTGCAATGCCGGGAGCTCCGGAGACCGGGTTGGGAAAAATCTACTTCAAAGGCTTGCCTTTGGCGCGCGTTGGCTCTGATTCCGTTCCAGCTTTGTACTGGAGCTTGCCATCGGTGGCTCGTATTTCTTCGAGAGCGCCGCTTGTGAGCATGTTGCGGATTTCGGCGCTCAGAACGCGATCTCCGAAACGTCCCCGGAGCTTGATAAGAATCCGTTCTTTGGCCTTCGGAGTTTCGCAGAATTTGCGAATGGCTTCCTGTGCCGCATTCAGCAGAGGCATGGCGCCCCCGCCTCCCGGCGAGGCCGGCAGCAGTTTCTTCGCGTACACGATCGTGACTCCAGGGTTTCCCAGGCCGTCTCCAGCCAGGAATGAGCCGAGCTTCTCCGCATGGGCAGCCAGATACTCCCGTAGTTTCTTCCGTATGACTCCGCCTGATCCTGTCGATCCGTAACCATGGATGACCTCGATGCGCCCGCGATAGCCGCTTCTCACGCAGTCATTGTAAAAACGGACAAACGCGCGCATCGCCTCCGGAACCGTGCGCTGGTGAAGATCGATGGATTGGCTCTCGGTCATATCGCAATCCTACGACGCCCACCGCGCCCTCTTGCGAGAGTGATTGATCCGGAACTTATGGATTGCAACACTGATTGGGTGCCCCATCCATTTCCGCGCCTTTTGCGGAAATGGGTGGGAAAGCGAAGTCACTGTTTTCATGCCGGATCAATCATGCCGCTTACCGCTTCGCGCAGCGCTCCCATGCCTTCTCGATGTAGCTGTCGGTCATGCCGGCAATGTAATCGGTGACCGTGCGGGCCAGGCCTTGTGTGGGAATCTGCGTCTGGTGGTCTTCGGGCAGCAGGCCGGGGTCGTCGATGAGGGCCGAAAAAAGCTCATCGACGACTTCGGTGGCATGAATGTGCCCCTCCTGGATGGCGGGAGAATAATAGAGATTGGCGTATAGAAATTCCTTGGCGGCAGCGCGGGCGGTCTCCATCTCCGGGCTCAGGGCAGCCAGCCGGCGGGGCGCGCGGCGAATCTCGTCGAGTGTCGTCGCGCCAAGCGCCGCCACCTGCCTTTGCACCTCTTCCAGCAAATCCGTGACCAGCGCATTGAGAACGCGGTTGAGCGTCTCATAGGCAACCAGTTTCAGCGGCGCGGCGGGGTAATCGTGCAGCACAATGTCGAAAAAGCCGCGGAAGAGGGCAACCTCCTCGCGCACCTGTCCCAGCGTGAGAATGCCTGAGTCCAGCCCGTCGTCCAGGTCCGCGGTCAGGTAGGCGATCTCGTCGGCCAGATCGAGCAGTTGGGCTTCGAGGGGAGGGAATTGGTCAAGAAAGTACTCCGCCAGCTCCGGGTGCTCGGTGGCGGAGTAGTCGTGGGAATGCTTGACGATGCCTTCGCGCACGCCGCGGGTCAGGTTCAGGCCGCGAAAGCCCGCGTAGCGCTCCTCGAACCAGGTGACGATGCGCAGGGCGTGCAGGTTGTGGTCAAAGCGGAGGCCAAAACCGCGCAGGCAGTGGTCCAGGGCCTGTTCGCCGGCGTGGCCGAAGGGCGGGTGGCCGATGTCGTGCGCCAGCGCCAGCGCCTCGACCAGCTCCGCGTTCAGCCCCAGCGTGCGCGCCAGTGTGCGGGCGATCTGGGCTACCTCCAGCGTGTGGGTCAGGCGGCTGCGGAAGTGGTCCGACGGGGAATCGGCGGGCAAGCGTGCAAAGACCTGGGTTTTGCCGGCCATGCGGCGAAAGGCCCTTGCGTGCAGAACGCGGGCCATGTCGCGGCCAAACGGCGTGCGGTAGGGATGCGGCGCCTCCGGGTTTGCGCGGAGGGTGAGTTCGCCGTCTCCGCCGACGGCAATCCCTGGGGGTAATGCGAGAGACGGTTTGGGGGCCAGGTTTGTCATCGGTTCACTTCTTCCGATTGCATTGCGCGATTCACACTTACATTACGATGCGCGGCTTGGAAGCTACAACCTGCATTTCACACTTAGCCTGTCCTTCCCGGTCATCCCGCAATGAAAGTCTCGCGCTGAAGAACAGGATTTGCAGGCAGCAAATCTTTCTTTCAAGCTATAAAGTTCCTCAAAGTTCCTTCTGGACATTGCCGGTGTTTGGGGCGTACCATCCAGCCTGATTTATGGAGAGGTCTGCGTGGGGACAAATGCCCGCGCGCCCCACGGTACCCCAAGTTCTTAACCGGGAGGCAAGCATGAAAGCGATCAAGAATACTGCATTGGCCATGCTGGCGCTGGCATTCCTGCTTACGTCGGGATGCGGCAGGCACTCCACCAAGGAAGTCTATTACCTGATTGCGTCGGACATGGCTCTGCCTTACTGGCAGACGGCGGCGGCGGGATTCAACAGCGCTGCGGCGCTATATAAGGTGACCGCCAAGGTGGATGGGCCGGACGGCCACGATCCGCAGGCCGAACTGGCGGCATTGCACAAGGCGATCGCCGCCAAACCGTCTGGGATCCTGATCTCCGTGGTGGATGTTGCGCTGCTGCAGCCGGAGATCGACGCGGCCGTCAACGCCGGAATTCCAGTGATCACCATGGACTCGGATGCGCCGGGAAGCCGCCGCCTCTACTTCATCGGCACCAACAACCTGGAGGCCGGACGGCTGGGCGGCCAGCGGGTCATTCAGAAGCTCGGCGGCAAGGGCAATGTGGTCTTCTTCACCCTTGCCGATCAGGCAAATACCGCGGAACGGCTCGCGGGCTTCAAGGAAGTCTTTGCCACCCGTCCCGAGATTCATATCGTGGATGTGGTGGACATCAAAGGCGATGTGCGCAAGGCATTTGACTGGACGCAGGAAGCTCTGGTTTTGACTGGCGACAAGAAGGTGGATGCCTTCGTGAGCCTTGAATCGGCGTCGAGCAAGGCGGTCGCCGACGCGCTGAAGCGGGCGAACGCGACAGATCGTCTGCTCGTTGCCTGGGACGTGAATCCCGACACGCTGGATGAGATCAAATCTGGGGTCATCGATTCCACGGTTGCCCAGAAGCCTTTCACCATGGGCTATTTCGGGCTGAAGGCGCTCGACGAGGTCTTCCACGCGCCACCCAAGCTGCTCAGCAAGGACTACAGCGCCGACCCCATGGCGCCCTTCCCGGTCTTTGTCGATACCGGCAGCGCGCTGGTGGACAAAGCCAACGTGGACCTCTACATTGCTGCTGCTGGGAACAAGTAGAGTGGTTGCCGCGAGCCTTACTCCGTTTTGGGCTGGCCAAGGGCGTTGTTCTCCTTGGCCAGCTTGACGCGTGCGTTCTCCAGTTTCTTCTGCACCTTGGCCGATTCTGACGGATCTACTTCGGCCGGGGAGGACTTTGCGAACTGCTTGAGCGAAAGTTCCCACTGCGCGGCAGCCAGCCGGATGCGGCCTGTCTTCTGGTAAAGGTCGCCAAGGTGGTCATGGACCGTGGCGTCGGCAGCATCGCGTTCGACGGCCTGGCGCAGGTTCACTTCGGCCAGTTCGTACTCGCCCATCTTGAAGTACACCCAGCCCAGCGAATCCAGGTAGGCGCCGTTGACCGGCTCCAGATCGACGGCCTTGCGAATCAGCTTGAGGGCCTCGGGCAACCGAATCCCTTTGTCGGCCAGCATATAGCCAAAGTAGTTGAGGGTCATGGCGCTGGCGGGCTCCAGATCCAGCGCCTGACGGAAGAACTGCTCGGCTGGCTCGAAGTGCTTCTGCCTGTCAGCTAGTGCTCCCCTCAGAAAGAGCAGGTAAGCCCGGTCTCCGTCCTTTGTGGTCAGAGCTTCGGCCTTGTTGTAGGCCTCCTCGGCTTCCTTCCAGCGGCGCAACTCGGTATAGAACTGACCCAGCCGCATCCACACCTGCCGGTCCTCCTTCGCGTCGCCAAGCAGTCCCTTGGTTAGCGAAATCCCCTCTTCAGGCTTGCCTTCTTCCACCAGCGAGCCGGCAAGCATCAGTTTGAGATTCAGGTTCTTGGGGTTGGCCGCAACAGCTTTCTTGCCAACCTCCGCGGCCTTGTCGAAGAACTTGGCATCGCCATAGGTTTCGACCTGGCCTTCAAAGCCGCTCACCGCCAAATCGCCGCCCATGTCGATCATTTTCTGGTAAGTGGCGATGGCCTCGCTGGTCCTGTTCTGCTCGTGATAGACCGCTGCCAGCCGCTCCAGGAAGATGCCCCGATTGTTCTTCTCTTCATCGGTGTATGCCCCGTTGGCGTGCGAGGTCAGATCCACCATCTTCTCGCAGGACTGCACGGCCTCGTCATAGCGGCCCAGCACGTCCAGCAGCAGCCCCTCATTGTAGCCAGCGTCCAAATTACTGGGGTCTTTCTTGCGCGCCTTGCGGATGATGGCCAGCGCATCTTCATACTTTCCCTGGCGGCGCTGGATCTCGCCGATGTGAACCAGGGCGCCAACGTTCTCCGGGTCGGCCTCAGCCAACTCCCTGTAATATTTGAGCGCCTCGTCGAGCCGGTTATCA
>Ga0182027_10010269_pt1 | contig 13338 bp, 9 predicted proteins | sample 712E1DmetaG_FD_121300 | JGI IMG/M metagenome (GOLD analysis project Ga0182027, IMG submission 121300) | Permafrost microbial communities from Stordalen Mire, Sweden - 712E1D metaG (Illumina Assembly) | ecosystem: Environmental > Terrestrial > Soil > Wetlands > Permafrost | place: Sweden...
AAAATTAATACAAAAGAATGTAGAACAGATTATGTTTATTGTTTAAATCATGCTAAGGATTCAAAAAATAAAACTCAAACAAAAATTAATATTAATAATTGCCATTCAAATTATAATTCTTGCAGACCATTAGTTGTATCAATAAAAAATGATTGTAAAAACAATATATCTTTTTCTTGCAATAATAAATGTTTAAATAATTCTCAAGATAATCAAACAAACAATCCTAAAGGACAGATAGGTTGTAATTGGAGACCATACAAAGATAAAGATGGTTGTTATAGTATTTTTGGAAATAAATTAGTTAACTTTACAATAGCTGGTAAAAATCATTCTTCTTGTATACAGGGAGACATGATTTTAGGCTATTATTATAATGGTAATTCATGTGTATCAGCTAGTGGATTTGGGATTATAGGAAATTTTACTTTATTTAAAAATTATAATGAATGTAAACAAAACTGCCTCTAAATTAAGATTATCTTATTATAGAAACTAAAAAATCAAATCTTTTTTCCAACAATAATATGCTCTCTTAAACTTGAGAGTTCCTTCTGTAGTTTATCAGGATTATCCCTTATAATTCTCCTGATTATATCTTTGTTTCCACTAAATATTGCTTCAAGATTCTTAAAATGCCTGATTAAACTGTCAACTTCTTCCCTGTTTAAATGAGTCTTTGATAAAAGCCTGTAACCTTTTGGAATAATAGATTTTTCAAGAGAGCATCCAAAAAGAACAATCGCAATATTGTCCAAATCAAGAAGACCATCAAAAGACAACCCTTCAAAAAACTGCCTTGCTTTTAGAGGCTTAATAAAATAATCTTTCATAATCAAGTCTTCTGTCTTTTCAATTCCTTTTGTAATCTCTCTCATCCTCATCCTGAGAATTATCCCGTCTTTTCCAAGTTCAATAATATACTCATTTATTATATTAGACATTTTTCTTATCATCTCAAGCCTTTCTAGTATTGAACAAACATCTCCAACTGAAACCATATTATTTAATTCTAGTAAATTCATATTAACAATAAGTTCATCAAAGACCTCTCTTTGCTTCTCAAGAATCTGCATTGTCTCTGTTGCTCTTCTTAAGAGTTCTTCTGTGTTTTGAAGAACATATTTAGAGTTTCCATGATAAATTGTAATCTTTCCTATTCGTTCAGATACAGCTATAACCATTGCACCAGACTGTTTAGCAGTTCTTTCAGCAGCCTGATGCCTTGTCCCAGTCTCCATTGTAGTAAGATTTTTATTTGGAGTTAGAAGAGTGTTTGCATAACATATTTTCTTAAAATCATCTGATAAAATAAGAGCGCCATCCATCTTGGCAAGTTCCATGAGTCTTTTCGAAGTAAATTTGCAGTTAATCTTAAATCCGCCTTGAAAAAGGTTTTCTGTACTAGGGTTACTAATAACAATTAGTGCTCCCATTCCACCATTGACAATATTATCAAGTCCTTCCCTAAGTCCAGTTCCAGAACTTAATTTTTTTAAAATATCAATTTTAGAAAGCGAACTTTCCTTGACACCTTCTTTTAATTTTCCTTTAGTGAGATCAATAATTCCTGCTTCAATATTTTTTCTTCTTAATCTGGGTTTGACAAATTCTGGATTTTTACCTTCAATTGTTTCTGTTTTGGGCGCGTTAATAACAATTTTAGAATCAGGAGCAGTATTAGACTTGCTCTCATTTGGCTTTTTCACTTCAACCATTACTGGTTTTAAAAAACTCTCAGTACTCGGAAATTCTATTATAACCTCTTTTTGTATTGTTTGATTTATTTCTTCCATTCTCTCACCTCTCAAATACTTAACTTTATAACTTTTTTATCTCTTTTTTTATAATCAAAAAAACAATGTGCTCTTTTTGAAGGCACTTGTTTTTTGGATGCCAAGAAAACCTTCGGTTTTCGGGCACACAAAATGTAATACATTTTGTTGTGCTCAGAAATGAAAAATTGTTATCATTTCTGACATAATTATAAATATTGAATATTATTTATATTTAAGCTTTTTGATAATCTAGAACTACTTCTTTATAAATAGAGCAGTATCTCTAAAAAAAGACAACAGTTTTTAGAAAGTATAATAATCTTTAAAAAGGAAAAATAATAACAATTAAAATGATTGCTTTTAATAGAGATTATAGAGAATTTCAGGATGAAAGGCCAAGTATAAGAACAAGAAAAACCCGAAAACCTAACCTAAATTCAGATTCTCCAAATCTATATGAAAGACTATATGGTCCTCTTAGTGAAGAAGGTAAAGCACTAGCTAATCTTCTAGCAAAAGATAATTTTTTATATAACGATCTTGTCTATATATTCTATAGATCCTTACCTACTAAAGAAGAAGATAGAATGGATTTACTTCAGGATTTTTTTCTTAATATCACTAAATATGCAGATACATTCAAGGAAAAATCCAATGAAACTTTTATAGGTGTAGATAATTTAAAAGATTACGAATATGGCAAAAATTGGTTAATTAAAAGCCTAAGAAACTTTGTTGGAGTTTATTGGAAAGGACAATATAAAAGAATAAGAAAAGAACCTAATAAACCTAGGGCAAAAGAGTTTAGAGCATTTCAAGATAAAGAAGGAGGAAGTGGAAGGCTCTCAGCAATAAGTTATGAAATCTATTTAAGAAATAAAGGAGAACAATTCCCAGGAAGAAAACTATTAGAACAGGAAGAAAAAGAAGAATTTGAATATAATAGAAGAATGGTTAAACAAATAATTGAAGATGCAATGAAAAGACTAACAAAATCTGAAAGAGAAGTTGTTAGATTATATTATTTTGAAGGATTAAGTTTAGATGAAATAGCAAAGAAAAAAATACAAGTAGAGTTTCACATGAAAGATTGTTACATAACCAATGGAAGTGCAAGAACACACCTATGGAGTGCAAGAAAAAAATTAAGCGAAATTTTGCCTCCTGAAATATGTTCAACAGTAGCCTGGATACGTGGTGATTATAGAGTAATCGAATTAGCTGCTTAAATGAAGTGTTTTTAATTGTGCTCTAAATAACTTTCTAACCGGCTTTTGTACTGCTTGTATAGCTGCATTTTCCCTATTAATTCCAGTTTCATCAAACAGATAACTATCATCATCAACAAGTTCAGCAACTATTTGACTTGGAATAGCTCTTCTTAAAAATGAGGCATCATTAATATACCACTCTCTCATCTTTGCCTTTAAATCAGCTGGAATAGCTTTTATTATTTTTAATGTTTCTTTTCCATATCCATCAGGGTCAAGATATGAAAAAGCAACTGAAAATTCATGATTAAGACTGTCAGTATCCCCTTCTTTTACACCCATTATATAAGTTCTTCTTCTGCCAGAATTAGTAGGCCTTTTTAATAAACTTAATACTTGACCTTCTAAGTTAGGAGTAGGATTAAAAACACCTTCATAAAAAAGTCTAAGCTTTTCTCCTGGAAAACCAAAACTTGGATATTCATAAGCAAAGTTATCACATATATCTGCTCTTATAAGTTTATCAAAAGCTCTTAAAAATTGTTCATGTGTAAATGCTCCCCTATTCTTCCATTTAGGGTTTCCATAACTTTCTGATGGCCTTAAAAAACCATGTGCCAACTCTTCTGGAAAAGGATTAGTAACAAGTAGAATTCCTCTCCCATAATCATGAAGTTTAAAATTTGTTTTTACCATAAGATTAAATTCGTAAATTAGTATTTAAACCTTTCTATATTGTTACTACTAAATAGTTATATAAGAACAATCATTTATTTAACAGCAACACCCATAGGAATAGGAACAGGTCCCCCGTCTGTAGCAACTCCGCCACCAACGCCATAGCCAAAATAAGGCCCATTATTTTGTGAATATCCCAAATCAACTGAATTGAGTTCATCAAGTGTATTCAAGTCATTTGCTTTTATCTTTGCTTGTGAAACAGTGTATAAAACATCATCCATGAAAAGGCTTCTTTGTATCTGGCTTGAATAATCAAAATAAGAATAATAATTTATTCCACCTGGAAAACTGTCAACTTCATAATCAGAATAAACACTTCCTTCATATCCGCTTGCATTTGTTCTCCATTGTGAAATCCCATTTAATACATTAAACTTAGTCCAAATGTTTCCAGAAGCATCTTTTCTCATTGCACCAATAACTTCATCTTTAGCAGGACCATATTTTTCAGTAGTTGTTTCATTACCATGTGTTATTTTTCCACGAACACTTATCCCATTTAAATCAATATTAAGTACATAAGCTCCCTGGAAAACAGGTTGTGAATCTTCATAACTTTGCCCTCCACCATAACTCCTGTTGACTAGCTTATCTTCAGTCACAGGAAGTACTATTATTCCCTTATCCTTGTCAAATAAAAATGCTTTATGGTCAGTTAGTGCAATACTATCTGTTCCTCTTTCTCCAATTATAACTTTCCCAACTTCAACAGGATGGCTGACATCAGATACATCATAAAGTGAAACCTTAAGTCCAAGAATTGCAGTATAATAAATTGCACCAGGTGTATGGATTTTATCAGCATCAATGCTTTCATTTGCATCTTTTCCAAGCCCTATTACATGAGTCTCATCATAGGGATGTAAATAATTAGAATATCCAGGAATTTCTAAAAATCCAAGAACTTTGGGTTCAGTTGGTGAACTCAAATCAACAACAAACAAAGGATCAATGCTTCTGAATGTGACAAGGTAAGCGCGATTTCCTATAAATCTTGCAGAATAAATGGTTTCTTTAGGTGCAATTCCTTCAAGTTTTCCAATTATATTCAGGTCTGAATCCAACACATAAACATTATTAGAACTAACGCTATCCCAATTATTTCCTGTTGTTGTAGCAATTCTTAAATTTTTATTATATTCATCCATTGAAAACTGATTCAAAACTTGCCCTGGAACTTCTCCAGCTGCAATATAATTTATATTCATTTTATCAATATTTATTTTTTGAACAACAGTCTTATCTCTTTCTTTTGCAAGTTCAGTCTCAAAATTCTTAATGCTTTCTTGCAACTTGGAATCAAAATTATCTTTCTCAGTTCCGGTTAAAGATAATGAGTAATCATAAATTAATTTATTCACTTTATTTTGCTTATCATAGTCAGGTATATTAGAGTCAATTATATTCTGTATCTCTTCTTTTAAAGAATCGGGAGCAACTGCAAGATAGACTTCTTTTAACATTTTATCATTATAATCATTATAATCATAACTCTTAACATAAGTCAAATAAATATTATCAAGAGAAACATATTCCTGCCCTGTTCCTCCAGTGAGATAAACTTTAGTGTTAACATCATTATTATCAAGGTTAATTGCTCCAATTGTTGTAAAAACATAACTATTATCAACATAAGGAGAATAATAAATATCACTGACAGGAACTTGTTTTTCGACTCCGTTAACACTATAAAGAGGAACTGGATAATTATTATTAGCATAATTTGAGCTGATTAAGTAAACATAATTTCCAATCATTCTAGAGTCAATATAATTTCCATCAAAGCTAAAATTGCTTTCAAGAATAGGATTCTCACGATCCTTAATATTATATATGATTGCAGTAGTTCTTTGTGTTCCATAATTCCCACATCCCAAGCATCGAACAGCATTAACAGAATTTACAGTATAAGGAATAACTTCATAACTATTTGATAAGACTATTAGTTTATCATTATTAACAAACATATTACTAGCACTAGAAAAATTAATCTCGCTTAAAACCTTGAGTTCATTTGCAGGATAAGCATTTACAATAACAACTTTGTTTCCACTAAGAGTATAGATATATTTGCCATCATTTTTCACAATATCAGCTTCATCAACACCCTCCACTTGATTATTAGTGTGAGAGTATGTTGATGCACTTCCACCTCCAGCACCAGATCCGCTATTATCAGCTGCAGCAGAAGCAGTTGATTTTTCAGCACCTGGGATAGCTGGAACAGCAGCATTTGGAGCCTGAACAGCACCATCCATGGTTTCCCTGCCATAGCCAAAATAATCTTGATTACTATTAATAGAATTATTCAAAAAACTCTCAAGATCAGAATATGTGCTGAATTGTTTTAACTGAGTTCCATTAGCATTTGTTAGACTAGAAACATTAGACTTATGAACAGCCCCCTTAGGAATCAAAAGTAATGCAGCAATTATAATTACTGCAGCTGCAATAAATATCACTGGCAAAATAGCTTTTAATTCTTTCATGTCAACTCTTTTTGGTTTTGGTGAAATAACAATATGTTTCTTGGCAAGCTTGTACATATCTATTTTTTTTCCTTTTCTTGACCAAAAAAAATTCTTTGTTTTTTCAACCAAACCTGTTTTAATCAGTTTATTTAAATTATACTCAACAGTATTTATAGGTATCGTGAGTGCATCAGAAATATCTTTTTCACTTGCCTCTTTTGTCTCAGCAAGATAATCAATTATTTTCTTGCAAGTCTTGTTTCCAAGTACTTCTGCAATATCCTTGGATCTGGAATCATCCAGCCCCATTAAAATGAATTTATCGTCAGTCATTTTTTTATTAAGATTTCCGGGTATATAAATAACTCGAAGACTTCAAGTTAAATTGAACCTATCCATCCCGCCTCCTAACATTTATTATAATTGAAAAAATTAACACAGTTAAAAAAGCTATTAATAAGAGTAACAATTCAATAATTTGCTTACCAAAATTTTTTATAAGTTCTATCATGAATAAAATATAATAATTATATATTTATAAATAAAGCGTTGACTTCAAACAGAATTGAACTATCTCCTTTTGTTGCTTATTTTTTGATTATCAGATATATCTTTCTTTTTAATCCAAGAATTCTCCCAAAAAATAAATACTATTTCAATTATAATAACAAAAACCACTCCAAAAAATATTCCAAGAACCGGAGATATTTCATTAAGAGTTGGCATGCTAAATCTGCCATTATAGAGATGATTTTGTAATATCAAAAAGACACTTATCAAAATGCCAATCAAAAATGTTAAAGCAGATAGTATTATTTGAAAAATAAACGAAACCTTTTTTAAAGCACTGCTTTCAGTTTTTCCCCTGACAATACTGAATATAATAAATCCAATTCCAAGAGGAGAAAAAATAGAAAATATAGTTGCTAAAATAAAACCTAATCCAAAATATATTAATATTGTTGCTAAGTCTCCTCCAATATACATGTTTCCTATATACATTATTTCCTCCTATACCTAACAGCAAGCAAGGTAAAAACCACCATTAATCCCAAAATCACTAACCAGGTTATGAGAAGTGATATCACAATATAATTTCCAAGTCCTCCACCAACAGCAGCGATTAAAAAGAAAAATACTCCGACAATAAATGTGAGTGCAAAAGATATTATTCCAAGTACCCATCCAAGAATTCTGATTGATTTATTGATACTTAAAAACAAAATCAATATTCCGATAATAAATAATATGCCAAATATTGGAATAAATATCCAGATAATAAAAACAACAAGCCCCCAGATTAACCCTTGCAAAAACAATTCCCAGGCTTCTGGTCCTGCATTTACCTTGGAGTTATTGGCGGCCTTTGTAAAGTAAACATCATCATCCATCTGACTTTTCTTCATGCTTGATGATAGAGATGTCAAAAAATACTTGCTTTTTTTTGGTTCAATAAATGGATTTCCGTACTCATCATTTCCAAGTTTTACTATATCATTCTTACTTACCCAATTTGCATATTGAATATTAAAATTATCAGCTTCATATTTCCCATTGCTAAAAACATAAATCTGTATGGGAATATAATTTCCATATCTGTAGACATTGCTGTTATAATCCACATAATTTACACCGCCAGGTAAAGTATTGATATAATCATTATTAACACAACTTTCACTACCATCAGAATAAGTTCTACACCAATTTGCTAGTGTTGGATCAATAGTCCTTTTTGTATATATACCTCCACTGGCATCTTTTCTTGTAGCTCCGATTGGCTCATTAACAGCAGACCCATATTTTACTGTATCCATTGTTTTTGGATAATCAACAGAAGATATTTTCAAGGGAAAAACAATTTTATCACTTAAAAATACCATTTTAATTGGAGTGGGATTGCCCTCTTTTAAATCTTGAATCACTTCAGTTGCACCAGTAGATTCAGGAGAAACTTTTATTGCAGTAAAATACCATCCCTTTTGAATATAACTGTCAAGTACATAAGAATATTCCTTTGGATAAACATAATCATTATCATTAAACCATTTGACTAAATCTGCAGAGTTTGTTGCAACCAAAACTTTAACATCATAATAATCAACTTGTTTTGAATCAATAACATAAACTCCTCCAGCATCTTTTGACTCAGCAGCCATCATAACTGCCCCATAACTAATTCCATTAGAATAAGTCACCCTAGCAAGTTTTGCAGCATTAGTAAAAACATTTTCATTGGCTTTTGTTACATCAGGTCTTGTTGGAGTAGGAACAATCCAAGCCAAATCTTTTGCATTACCAATAAAACCTGAAGTCAAAATCATTGTCTCAATATTATCTTCATGAAAAATAACAGCTCTTTGTTGACCAGGACTTACATAATATCCAGGATGTGGAACATACATTCCATCAGCAACTACAAAGCTTAAACTAATAAGAATTACCCCGAGTACTAAAAATAAAAAAATATAATTTCTTTTAAACCCCTTTTCCATAATGCGATGATTAACCTCTTTAATCGAGCAATTGAAAACATCTGTTTTCATATTATATCTTGCATTATATACTTTATAAACTTTTTTGAGATTATTTTTATTTCTCATAATAACTTGTCTTCGACACATTATCTTCTGTCAAAATTGAATTTACTTCAATCTTTGACAGAGTATCTTATCTCGACATTTTATTGAAATGTCGAATTTAAATAATAACTTAAAATAAAAAGGTTATTTAAACCCCTTCAAGACTTCAAATAAATTAGAACCTATTCATAATAATAACGATTAGTTAGTATTAGAAATATTCAAAATTAGAAAAAGTAGGAGATATAAAATAATTCACTTTTACTTTCTAACATAACTCTATCATAATTTATCAATTAATTATTATTAATAAGATTTTGTCACAACTAAAAACAAATTAAAAAATTACCATAATATTTATAAACAAAATTCCAGTGATATAATCATGAACAAATGGTTAGAACTTTTGATAGGTCTTGTCCTATTAATTATTGCAGCAATTGCCTGGATTTCAAATTGGCATAATCTGGGTTCAGCAGCATGGCAATTCCTCAAAGGAGGAGTAGTCTGGCTTGTAATATTAGTAGGATTATTATTCCTAGCATTAGGAATAAGTGACTTAAGAGAATAAAAAATAAAGCATTTTAGTATCTTTTACAGAGATTTCTAGATGATTATAGTTATAAAAAAGATATAATTAATTTATTATTTATAAATTAATTGTTATTGGATTACTTTACTTATCTAAAAAAACTCCTTACTCAGAATAAAACAACAAAATTAAACTAATTTATACAATAGGATAAATTATTTATTTTAACTATATAACAACAACGCAAATAATAAATACCCAATGTAATTCTAAAAACAGCAAAAGGTGAAATAAATATATGCCTTGATAAAAATAATCAATTTTAAGTGAATTCATTTTACCTAAAATCGCTATTTTTAAACTGACGAAGTCAATGAAATTATGTCAACCCAACTCTTTGATACAGAATTATGTGCAAGATGCAGAGGTAGAGGTTTCTGCAAGAAACCCTGCAAAATATATTCTAAAATAAAGGATTTTACACCAAAAACAAGAATACATTTCTCAGGAAATTCTCCTCCTGAGATTTTTGTTGGCAGGTTTAATTATCCGGATATAAGTGCAGGAATACTTGCTCCCGATAACTCAGAAGAATCAGAAAACTTTGCCTACCCAGAAATCTGGCATGAGAACAAGTATTCAATTGATACAATACTCACAAACCGGAGTAAATTAATCTATGGAAAATTCAAGACACAGATCAAAAAAGCAAGAACAGAGAATAAATTTACAACTCTAATGCAGGAAATATCAATGGCATATAAATCAGTTTCAACAGAGTTCTTCTTAAGAAAACCTCCGCAAATGAGGCTTGAAATAAACAGGCATATGCCTTTAATAGGGAACCCTGCACCACTTCAATATGCAAGACTCCAGGAAAATCCAAAAGTAAAGCCTAAAGTGGATTATCTCATTTCAGATACACAAGCAAAAGCAGTAACAGGAATAAAAGAATTATATAAGGCAAATATACAAATAACAAATATAAATAAAATATTATCAGCAGGTTTACTAGGATTAAATACCCAGAGAAAATTAGTCCCTACAAGATGGGCTATAACAGCAGTAGACGACACTCTTTCAAAATTCTTACTGGAAAAAATAAGATATTACCCAGAAATATCAGAAATACTTTTATTTAATTCTGAATATAATGGTAATCATTATGAAATTTTACTTCTTCCAGATAAGTTTTCATTTGAAGTTTTAGAAGCTGAAATATCCGGTTCTCTCTGGAACCAGACAGGCCATGTGAGTGTAATGAAAGATTATGAATTGTTTGGAGGAAGAAAATACTATGCATCTAGTGTTACAGGAGCATACTATGCAAATCGCCTGGGACTAACAGAATACTTGGAAAAAATCAAGAGGCAGGCAACAGCAATTTTCATCAGAGAAGTTGGCCCTGAATACTATGCGCCATTGGGAGTTGGTATATTAAGGGAAATAACAAGAGCAGCTTTTCAAAAGCAGCCAGAAAAATTTAGTACAATAGAACAAGCATTAAATCAGGCACAAACAAGGCTTAGAATTCCAATATCAAACTGGACAAATGAATCAATTCTCTTAAAAGAATTTGGCAAGCAGAAAAGATTAAACCAGTGGTTTTAATTATTTAACCTCATAACCTTTTGCTCTTAAAGACTCAACTTAAGAATAAACTAAAATATCCTTTTCTACAATCCTAATCGTCCTAATAATCCCTTGATAAGTGATCGTCTTTTTGCATGAGTTTGTTCTGGTTGTATTGATTCTTGTAATTCAATAGGAATTGTCTTTGGTATTTTTATTGGTTTACCATAGCTTTGTATAAGAATCCTTTCTGTTTGTTGATAGGTAAAAAAGGGAAGATGATCATGAATTGTTGCTTTTGATTCAAGCTCTCTTCTTTGCTGATCATATAAAGTTCTTATTTCTGGCTCTCTTTGAACTCCATATAAATCAATGAGATTCTGAATATTTTTCCTATGTAGCCCCTCTGTATCTTCAATTAACATAATATTATAAACAAACCTTGGTTTTAAATATAGCAGGACGAGTTTTTAGTAGTAAAAGTTATTTTTTCATCCCACCAAAGAAATCAAAAGCCCTTCAATTATTCCAGCAACAACCAGAAGCGGAATAACAACAAAAACAAAAACCCTGAATGAATCAGCCAAAATTCCCTTGACAATTTCCCTGTCTTTTAAAGAAAGTATCTTAAGGCCAATAACTAAGCTGACAATAAAACTTAAAATTATTAATATATAAAATGCAAATGAAAATGCAGGATTATTGAGTAAATTTGAAAAAGTATCTGTTGGATTAACAGAAGAGTTTCCTAAAGAAAGTCCTCCACTAAAAGAAAATAAGATTATCATTATAATTCCAGACAAAGCTAAAAATAAAATAAGAGAAACTAGTAATGAGAAAAATCCTTTTCCTTTTTCGCGAACAAAAAAAGGATAAAGTCCAAGTTTAATTCCAAGGCCAATTGAAATAAGTATTGCAGGTATCTCAAATATCCCGTGTGGAAATAATCTCCATAAAATAAAAATCCCTTCTGTATTAATTGGGCTGTTAACTGCTTTTTGTGAAACAAAACCTAAAACATATCCATTAAAAATTACAATTACAATTGAAGACACAGAAAAGAAAATACCTGATAACATTCCAAAAAATGCAGTCTTTATATTATTAGACATTATAAAAACAGTCAGTTGTAATGGTCCCAAACCATCTGTTTCTTTAACTATATCTTGGACAGATTTGATTACATAACTGTCTATATTTTTACCAACACTAGGAAAAATTATTCCAACAAGCCCAGAATAACCAATTAGAGAAGCTAGTAGAATTAAAAAAACAGCAACAGCAAAAAATTTCCAGCTTTTTTTCATATAAATTAAGCCGGAAATTAAATTATCATAAACAAAATTATGCTTCCGGGTAATTTTTCTCTTTTTTGCCATAATAATAAAACAAGGAAAAAAGAGTTTAAAAATCTTCGTGGATTTTTAAATCTACTAAATTAAAATTTAAGAAGACAAATCTAACTTAAATTTTAGAAAAACTAATTAGTGTAAAAAACAAACACGCGATTCTTCTGATTCATTTGCCTTGGTTATAATTCTCAAAACCAATGAATAATAAAAAAATCTATAACAATTGACGCATGATTTACATCTAAAATATTAAACTCTCATTAAAATTATACATGCATTTAAAAAATATTTTCACTTAGGAGAAAACATCTTATTTATCATCTCTGTTTTCTTCTTATACTTCATTTTTAGATAGAATGCATAAATCATTCCAGCAAAGAGTCCTCCTAAATGAGCCATATTTCCAATAGGCAGAGTTACAAATAATCCTATTATAACGAGTGGAATGATTGCAATAAAAGGTAATAGCCAGAAGCGCATTTCAAGTGGAAGCGCAATTTTCCGTATTGTTCTATTGAATGAAAACATTGCAAAAATAGAAAATATTATATAAACAGTAAAAATTGCATCTATAGCTGAACCAAATGTTGCATTAGGAAATATTCCAAATAATATTGCTTCTAAAATTATTGCAATAAGAGGGCCTCCGATTAAATAAACTTTGTTTTTTGGAGTTAAAATAACCAATAGTCCAGCAAGTGCAAATATTGCTCCAGATGCTCCAACAGCAACTGTATTAGGGCTGGTAAAAATCTTTGCCCCCAAGCATCCCCCTAAAAAATTAACAATACAAACACTTCCAAGAGAATATGAAAGTACTACAAAAAATAGTCCTGCAAATATTCCTGATATTATGTACATCCAGAAAAGCCTTTTTCTTCCTATAATCCTTTCAACAAAGTTTCCGAGGAAAAATAATGAAAACATATTTACAAATATATGCGGAAAATTTGCATGCATAAACATACTTGTAAAAACCGTCCATATATAACCTGAAAAAAATGAATTTGCCTGTAATGCAAATAAATTAATTATTTGTGTATATGCAGCTTGTCCAAAAATCTGCTGGATTAAAAACATAATGAAAAAAACAAGCACATTA
>Ga0182027_10010270_pt1 | contig 13338 bp, 17 predicted proteins | sample 712E1DmetaG_FD_121300 | JGI IMG/M metagenome (GOLD analysis project Ga0182027, IMG submission 121300) | Permafrost microbial communities from Stordalen Mire, Sweden - 712E1D metaG (Illumina Assembly) | ecosystem: Environmental > Terrestrial > Soil > Wetlands > Permafrost | place: Sweden...
CTACCAAGCAGGCGATCGCTCTCAGGGAATTGGGCGTGGACCTTGAGTATCGCTGCCCGAACCCGCAATGCAACCAGCCAGTAATAGTGGTATCCAAAGGTAAAGACAAGGCCGGGGTGAAATACAAGGCACATTTTGAACACAGCAAGCGAAATCCCGACTGTCATTACGGCGTCGGTATTAAGCCGCTGACAGCCATCTCCTCGACAGAGTGAGATCAGAAAGTTGATCCCGCGAACCAACCTGACCGAGTTCGTACTACCCAACTTCACCCATCCACCCGTCCCTCGAACACGAGACCTTCCTGAGGGCTCTGGCTAGTTCGTTCTGGGAACCTCTGAGCCGCCGCCTCAAGGACAAGCTTGCCAGCGGGAAGGAATACTACGCCCTGCGAGGCAAGACGATTGTGCTGCCGGGTAACCCTGCATTCAGGCCGTCGCCGCAGTAACAGTTCGGCGTAGTTGTTTTTGACGGCGGCAGCGGAAAACTCCCGCATCCACTTCTGTAAGGCTCGCGTGTATTGGAGTTCCTTGCTGGGCATGGAGTCCCTCCACTGGGAAAAGAACCATTGTAGGGTAACTTCGCGATGCCGAGGCTACAGGCTGCTGAATGCCAATCTGCGTGGCCGGTGCCTCTGATGGCCGCTGGAGTCAGCCGTCAAGACGTCAGACTGCCCACCTTTCTATGGCGTGGCGGCTGGCGGATGAGTTCCCTCGTATCCATGGTTCGGAGTATACCTTGGCTCACTTGGGACAGTGATATGCCGCATTGATAGCGTTCCACACAGTCATCTCGGCATCGGTATGTAGCAAGGCTGGGTGGTCGTCCATGTATTTTAAGTAAACGAGTACAAGTTCAGTCACAGGTATCGAATCGTCCATACAGACAAATTTCTTGTGCAAGGGCTTGAGCGTGGTCTTGTCCACTTCTGTCTGGTGCATCAGTTCCGTATCCGTGATGCCGAGAACATAGCCTTCACAGAACTGAAGGTCACCCACCTCACCATCGTTCATGTACTGCATCTTGGCCCCTCTACAGCGTTGCACGAGGTCGGAAGAGGTCATCCCAAAGGCGTAGCGACCTGCGGCCATGAGCAGCGATGCGACAACAACCAGTCGAGTCAGCTTGTTGCTTCGAAGCATAATGACCTCCTTGGGTAATGCAATGGTCTCATTCAAGCACGCCGCGTTCAATCTTTTCTTGTGCTGAAATCTTGCCCGGCTACAGCCGAAAATGAGACCATTCCAAGTATGTCGTGGCTCGATAAAGTGAAGGACGCCCTTGATTGGGGAAAGCGCGGCCAGTTCGTCATTTCGGTCGTAATGCTGCTCTGCACCGCTGCATGGTGGAAGGCTGCTGTTCAGGTCGTCCGCCTCACCGCGATTCCGGCTGGGTGGCACGCACCCATCTATCTATTTTCGTCCGCCATTTTCCTCCTTTTGTTGCTCTCCGGATACGTCTGGTGGGTTAACCGGAAGCCTTCTCCTGACGAGTCAAGAAAGGCTCTGGAAGATGTGATGCGCCAAGGTGCACACGCTGCCCTCTACGACTACCTGAGCAACCGCGCTCGTGACCTGCTACGGGACTTGGAGATTCTGTGGCATAACTGGCACAACGCGGGAGAGAAGCTGGTACATCCTCTCGACGGCACTCTTGATAAATTGAACGACTATTCGTCAGATAAAGCCATGACGCTGCTGAATGAACGCAGGGATTTCTTGGTTCTCTACAGCCACCATCTGACGGTAGTCCGGTTGGAGTTTCCTGAATTCAAGTCCAGAACGATGGACGGCGGCTACCCCTCCGATAGAGAGTACGTTGAGGTTCGCGATGACCTCGTGGCTCACGTCAAGGAACTGGAGAGAATGACCAAGAAGACTTGGGCGAAGTACGGACTGCCTCTGGAAAGGTAATGCGGCTTCCCCAATGTGGTAATCCTTGATTGGAACTCGGAGTACTAACCACCGCGAAGCTACAAACCCCCTGGCGGTGGTCACTAAAGCCTCTGCGATGCATTAATCACCTGCCGCACCCCACCGCCCATCCCCGGTCATCCTGAACGCTGTAGGGGGCTCTGGGGGGGGAGGGCGGGGGCATCTAAAGTGGGGGCGGCGGAGTCAATTTTGCCGTTCTTTTCCCCAAAAGTGAGCCTTGATGCTCAGAGCAGAGCACAGAAATGCGCGGACTGGAAGAACTCCAGCCATTCGTCAATATTGCTTAAGGCAAGCTAATAACTGACTTCTATGTCAACTTGGTCAACACAGGTCTGTGGGCGTGAGTGATCTGGAGCTGTGTGCCATGCCCCATCAACGAGTTGAACATTAGAGAGCTTGATAATCTCAATGCATCTCCAGTTCACCGCCGACCCGTCTGGTTGAATTGGGCGGCTACTGCTGTCGCCGCCATACTGATAGCACAACGCTTGCTCTTTGCCGTTCTTTGTGCCGATGACGTGCGGACTCATCTCGCGATGCAGCCCGTTATATGTAGCGTGGATGTTTTTGTGTTCCAGAATGGCCTGTCGAACTAACTGATAAGACATGGTTGTACCTCTCGGATACCACGCCAGCCATATTACACCCCTACACGGCGTAGCAACCGAGCACGCCCTATGCTACGCGGCTCGGGACGCGGCTTTGCCGCCAGTGTTCGCGTCAATCCATAGCGGTCGTACAATACAGTTAGGAAGACTATGCAACTCACCGCTTCGGACATCATCAGTCTGTATCGCCCAACGCCATGCTCCTTGCGCCTCTATCTGCGCGGACAAGGTGTTCTGGAGTCTGAGCCAAGTGCTTTCGAGGAAATCATCCAGACGCTCGGGCAGCGTCATGAGCAAAATCATCTCGCCACGCTGGGAGCTTACGAGGACATTAGCGTCGTTGAGCGAGGCCAGCGTGCTTCCCGAACCTTGGAAGCCATCGCGAGTCGCGTTCCCGTGATTTACCAATCGGAATTTGAGCACGAATTCATAATCAGCGGGAGCCCAGTCGTTGTCGTCGGGCGTCCGGACTTCCTCATTATTGATGGCGACAACTACATTATTCGCGATTCAAAGCTCTCCAGAAAAGTGGATGCAAAACATCATGAAGAGATTAGGCTCCAGCTTCAACTTTATGGCTGGCTATTCGAACATTCAGTTGGTACTCCAGCGAAATCTCTGCAAGTGCATACAGGTACGGGGGACGTGGTCGATGTTCCATACGACGGCGGATCCGCTGCACTCGCGAAACTGGCCGAAGTATTGGCAGTGAAGCAGTTGACAACTGAGCCTTATGAGCCTGTCGGTTGGTCGAAATGCAAGGCAGGGTGCGGATACGCTGACCGATGCTGGCCGCAAGCAGAAGCGCGACAGGACGTGTCCCTCGTGATGGACGTAGACCAAGGACTTGCGCGTCAGTTGCACTCAGACGGCATCAATACCCCACAGGAGCTAGTAACTCGCTTTGACATTCAGAGCCTGAGCGATTTGAAGCGTCCTTGGGGTACACGCCAGCAAAAAGTTGGCAAGAAGGCGGAAGCAATTCTCCAATATGCGGAAGTCTCAATCAGCGGGGAGGAGCGCATTCTCGCCCCGGTCATGATTCCGGCGCACGACAATTATGTGATGTTCGACTTGGAAGGAATGCCCCCCCACCTCGATGATCTCGAAAAGATTTATCTCTGGGGGGTGCAGGTTTACGGAAAAAACCCAAGCAAGTTCATGGGGGTTACGTCTGGGTTCGGGACAGATGGCGACCGCGAGGGCTGGGACGCTTTCCTCGATGCTGCTGCTGCCATCTTTACTGAGTACGGCGACATCCCCTTTTTGCATTGGCACCATTACGAGCGCGTCCATATCGAGATGTACGTTAAGCGATACGGTGACCCAAACGGCGTTGCCGCACGAGTATTCGGGAATCTGCTAGACCTATTGCCGGTAACGAAGAATGCAATCGTTCTGCCGTTGCCGAGCTATAGTCTGAAGGTCGTGGAAGAGTATGTCGGCTTCGAGAGGACACAGGACGAATACGGCGGAAGTTGGGCGATGGCGAAGTTCATATTGGCGACCGAGACCGATGATGAAACCGAGCGGAATGCTCTGATGGCCGAGATACTGAAGTACAACGAGGAAGACTTAGCAGCGACGTGGGCAGTGTTTGAGTGGCTGAGGAAGAAATAGAGACAACACGGTCGTCGCATTGCTGAGACGTGATCTCCTCAAGGGTGGCGGGGTGGATCCCCTTGCTGGCAATGCCTGACGCCAATCACCCAGCGAAGGCCTGCGTGCGTCACCAGGGCGGCAATCATGAGGGCTGGCCCGGATGGACGAGGGCAGCGCGCTGGGATGTCCTGCAACATCGCTGGCATCAGGATGGTCTACACCCGACCTGCGCCTACGGGGTTGAAGAAGACGGCTGGAGGGCGGCGGCGAGCTCCTTCAGGAACTGCGCGACGGAGTCGGGCGTGGGCAGCCGGAGGATCAGGCCGGGGGCGACCTTCTTTACCAACGCGGTGACATCCTTTTCGGTCGGCCCGGAAAGCGCCTCATCCGGTCCGATTACTGCTTGGGGAATTATCCGAAGCTCGTGTCGTTTTGCCCAGCGGTCGGCGGTTGGGCGTGCCATGCTGTGATCCCGGAGGAATGGGGTCCAACGGCCATTCCGACCTGTTTTTGAGAGGTGTTGCTTGAATTCGTACAACGCGCGGTCCAGTTCAGCCTGCAGGCGGGTGACTTCCTCTTTACTCTGCTTTACGTTGTCCCTTTGATGACCGAAGATTGCTGTTTTTCCCTTGCATTCCTGCCATAGGATGACGATCTCCTTCTCCAGAGCCACCTGTTCGGGCAGGTCGTCGCTTAATAAGCGGCCTTCACCGGCAGGGGTTGATGCGTCCGAGGGCTCTTCGTCGGCTGTAACCGATCCGGCAGGTGCAGGCGGTGTTGCTGATGCAGCCTGTGGGGCCGTTGCAACTGGTTCGGACTGTGCGGAACCGGGCAAGTGTGAAGCAGTGGGTGTGGGCGAAGGGGGCACGGTCGTCGTCGTGGATGGTGCCGCAGTCTGTGCGGGCTGTGCTGGTGGTGCGGACGGTACGGGGCGTGCAGGCGTGTGCGACGCAGTCGGCACTGGTGACGTGGATGGTAAGCGGTGCGCCGGGGATGCCGCCTGGGCGGGGCGAGTTGTCGCCAGTGTCGCAGTTGAAGCAGCCGGTACTGTCTTCGCTGGCTGGGTGGGCTGCGTCGCGGGTGAGGTTTCCATAGGACGCACTGGTACAGTTACAAGTTGAGCGGATGGTATGGGCGGGACTGCTTTTGCGGCTGGTACGGGTGATGCGGTTAGGACTTCCATGTGGTACCTCCCCGAAGTAAGTGCTGAAGAGCACTCCTGTATAGAGGTTCCGAAATCGGTTCGACTCAATTCCTTGCATTTTGCGTTAAGCGGCACAGGTTGCACGTGGTTTGCACCGGATCAGCAAACCGGACAGGCTGTTCGTGGAGGTGCAGTGGAACGCAGACCATGTTGATGGTCAGGAGACGGTGTGATGGTTCCCGCTGTGTGCTTCCCGTCACGGGCGGAAGACTCCCACCGCGCTACCTCGGCACCTCAGCGATGACGTAATTGACGTCCCGGAGCAGGGAGCGGTAGGGGGAGGTTTGCAGCCCAGCCCTGATGCAAGCTGCCGGTGCGCGATTCCGGAGTTCTGGGGGGACGCTGGTCGCGCCATCTCCAGAAGCAGCGCTGGTAACTCTCTTACCTGCTCGTCGAGCCGGTCGAGTCGTCGTGCGGTGGGGCTGTGCAGTGTGGACATCGGGCGGCCCTCCCACAAAGAAGCACGTAGTCACCCAGTCACGGACCGACCAACCGTCCGAGACCTGCGTTTACCGGTCAACGTGTCGGGTAGCCCATTTGAGTCTCAAATTCGTGTCCTAGGTTGGTAGCAGAGCTTCCTGGAGCTTTATGGACCAAGACATGCCAACTCAGCCACTCCGGGCGAGAGGGAGGAGTGCCGCTGGCGGCGGTGGCGGGGCGTGGCCGGGCGGCGTGGCGAAGGATGTGCTGCCGGTCATCCAGAAGGCCAAGGCCACCGGCGCTACGTTGTTGCGGCAGATATCAGGATTCAAAAGCGAATAGTATCAATTGGGGTCGTGTTGAATGCCTGCATCTGACGTGATCAATGGGACAATACGACTTCTGGAATCACGGAAGGTGCTCACGGCCCCCAACGCCGAACGAGTGGCGCGTGTATTCTACGACGCCATCAAAATCGTGTATGAGCGTCAGAATCGCCTCGGAAAAAAACATCTCAAGATGAAGGAAGTATCCTCCGCTCTTGTATTAGCGGAGTCGCTGCATTCCCGATTGTTGCACTTTGAAGCGGTTGGCGGTCTCGCCGCTCTTTTTGGGAACTGTGACGAGGAGCGGGCTCTTACCTACTTCGATGCAAGCGTCGCAGGAACGATAACAGACCGATTAGGGCGCACAGTCACAATCGATGAAGACAGTCTCCGCTCTCTTTACAAAGACGCGGAGGGAAGGCACGTATGCTCAATGGAGAATTACGAATCTTACCGAGGGAAAAGGCTACCCTGGATTCGACATGTCCTTTCGCAGTGCGATGCAGTCTATGAAAAAGACGAACAGATTGGAGGCAAGCTGCGGAGGACTTTCGTATATCCAGCCACAGTATCCGTCCCGACTAGGGAAGGGCCGAAGATCGAATACTATGTACTGATCCTTCGGCAGCGGAAAGCCAAATCTGAACTCAAGATGGTTACAGCTTTTCCTGTTTTAAGGCGAAACCGCTTCTTGAAACTCATGGAATCATTCGCGTTGGTCGATAAGTCTATATGATCGTGCAGTTTGCCAATATGCAACCAATGTGCATCCCTGTACGTCTAATGTTGTAGACACGCGGTACCAAAAGCTGGTATTGTAGGTCTACCAAGAGATGGCAGGTGAGCCTATCCCCTAATCTAGCTGGTGAGCGTTAGGGGTCACTACTTCTTGCCGGTATGCACCAGCACCTTTTCGGAAACGCCCTCCAATCAGGGGGGCGTTTCTTATTATCTAGGCCACAAGTTCTTTCGTTGGCATCGGCTTGGCCTGTAGCATCTCGGCCACAGTCTTCTCGAAGATATGCACGTCGCGCCATCGAGGTGGAGCGTTTTCATCGCGCCGAGCAGTTGCGCGCCTCGATGCTCGATCCCTATCTTCCATTCATGCGCCAGACGCTGGAAGCGCATCCGTGTCTTTGCGCCACGCGTCTGGAGCAGATGCTGCGGGATCGCGGCTACACGGGAAGCATCGAGCAGTTGCGGCGCGTGGTGGCGCGTCTGCGTCCGCAGCCGCAAGAGGCGTTTCTGCGCTTGCAAGTCTTCGTCGGCGAGCAGGCGCAAGTCGACTGGGCTTCTTTTGGTACGGTCATGATCGGTCGCACAAAACGCGCGCTGAGTTGTTTCGTGATGACCTTGTCCTGGTCGCGGGCGCTGTATCTGGAGTTCTTCTTCGATCAGACGATGGAGAGCTTCCTGCGCAGCCATGTGAACGCGTTTCGGTCGTTTACCGGTGCTGCCAGAGTCCTTCTATATGACAACCTCAAATCCGCGGTGTTGGAGCGGTATGGCAGCCAGATCCATTTCAATCCGCGGCTGCTGGAGTTGGCAGCTCACTATCACTTCGAGCCCCGTCCTTGCCAGGTGCGGGCCGGCAATCAAAAGGGCCGCGTCGAGCGGGCGATTCGCTATGTGCGCGATTCGTTCTGGGCGGCCCGCACCTTCACCACGCTGGAGGACTGCAACCGTCAGGCGCTCAAGTGGCGCGACGAGGTCGCGCATCAACGTCGGTGGCCGGACACGGATGCTCGGTTCGTCCAGGGCAGGTCCGCAACGGGTGCGCGTCAGAGACGGGCGGCAGCGCGGTTCCAGGCAGTAGGGTTCGCGTAGGTGGGTCTCCCGGTGCTGGTGGGGGACAGGTCCAGCGGAGCATGCGCGAGGTTCCGGCGCTGGCCGCGCGGTGGCGTCCCCTGGTGTTGTCTTATGCACGGACAGGACGATGGTCTACGAGTCAGGGCGGGATTTACGAATAGGTTGGTGTTGCTTCTGCTCGGGACGTGCCTGCGATAGCAGGTACTCCTGAGCTGTCTTTGCAGTTGTCGTTGTTCTTGCACTTGTCATTGCTCTTGCTCTTGTCGTTGTCCTTGCTCTTGTCGTTGCAGGAAGCATTGGTCTGAAGCACTTAGACGCCCGCAACGCGGCTGGAGATTTCCTGCTTCAAACTTCCTGTTTAAAGCTTCCTGCTTTAAAGCAACTGCTTAAAAGAACTGATTTGGCTATCTCTCCGATAGGAGACCCTATCGGATATGGAGAGGCCCCTATCCACCAGAGAGGCTCCCTCTCCCATATATAGGTGGCCATCTCCCATGTGTAGGTGCCCATCTCCCCTGGATAGGGCCTGACCAGCGGTGACCATCATCGCGCCGCCCGTGCCAATGTTGGCCGGGGATGAAGAGTTGCGGTCCGTCTGAACCATATAAGACCAACAACTGCGGCAATCCTGACCAACACAGGCCCCTTCGAGCGAGCGTCGTCCTAATCGTGGAGTACGGCCACCTGGCCGGAAAGCGGGCAAACCAAAAAAAAATAAGAAAAGTTGAAATAGAAAGACCCGTGGAAGAAAGGATGCCGGTATTTATATCCATGGCAGGTTTGAAGCTTGCCTCGCAAGTAGTAGCGCATGACAACAGACGAAACCAAGACACTGGGCATATAGCCCCACCACATCTATCAAGCACCTCGGCAACAACTCTTCGCGGTGCTTCACGACTACAGAGAAGGAGGACTGAAATGGCAATCGATTCCACAATCCTGGTGATCAACGTAGCACCCGTTCTCCACTTGCACGAGTACACGATCCACGACGTCGCGGCGGTTTACGCAGTTGCCAACCGGGAGAACCAGGTGCTCGAACAGCAGCTTGTAGATAAGGGAGTCCCGCCTGACAGCGATTTATGGATGGGGACCTGGTGCAGAGCGGGTGTCCACCGGCTGGCCTTCGACCGGGGCATGTCCGTCTCGCAGATGAACAAGGCCCTCGCTAAGGCTGAGCGCGATGGGCTGATCGAGGTGCGAGCTAATGGTTCCAGAGCGGCCTGGAGAAGAATCAACAAGACAGCGCTTCGCTACCTCCGGAACGTGACCAAGATAGAGATGCCAAAGCTCTTCGACGAATGGAAGGCCACTGCCAAGACGAAAGAGAAGTTTGGCCTTGGATCTCTCGACTGGACCGACTATATCAAGCCTGAGGATTGCGAAACGGAGCAGCTTTCAGCGGAAATGATAGCGTCGATCCGCACGAGAGGGCCGATCGAGCTGGCGTACCGTAATGCCTTTGAGCGCGACGCTGTTCAAATCTGGGTCCAGAAGACCCTCTCCTCGGACGGATTCACCTCGACTTCTTTTGCCGAGACAGAGCTGAAACTCGCTGAAAAATATGGGGGTGCCAACGGCAGGGCGAAGAAGAAGACTGGTGCTGCACAACTGAAGCTCCTCAGTTGTCTGCGCATCAGTCATCCCGACAACGAGGATGACCACGAACCCGAACAGGACGACTTTGATGGGGAGCGTTACCTCCTAAACGCGATGCGGAACGCCGCGTTCGATGCTGCTGCCAAGGCAGCCGATGCGAACCGGGAGATGAGCTACTTGATGGCGGTGGGGGCCGAGATCCCGTCGTTGTGGGCGAGTCACCTCGAAGATTGCGTGAACCGGTCGCGGGAGGCAGATGCCAGATACGAAGAAGCCCAACGGCGGTACATCGCCAAGGGCGGAGACCCACGGATCGCCCAGGGCTCTACGCCTGAGGATGTTACTGCCGCATGGATCAAGATCGAAGATGCGCGGGCTGAGCACGACGCGGCTGAGGCGGCCTATTCACAGGCAGAGGATGATCTCGACCTACACCGGTCAATCGTACCGTCTCAAGAGGGTGATGAGAAGGCGCACGCTGCTCGCACCAGCTCTCTGGAGGAACAGATAGCCGCAACAAGAAGGATATGGGAGGCAACGACCAAGGCTTACGAGGATGCCCTGTGCGACGCGCACCTGTATAACGGTTGCTGGGTTGGGGAGCGTTACGGATGTGCACGGGCCTCGGCTGGGGTGGTACGTGACCGCAGAGAGGCTGCGATGCACGCAGTCAACGCGGCAGACTCGGAGGCGGGGGAGGCGGAAGAGGAGCTGCTCAAGAATCCCTCTCTGGCAAACAAGGAGAACTATCAACGCCTACACCAGGTTGCGGGGAAGGCGCGTGAGGACTTTGAGACCGCGAACGTCGAACTCGGCTACCTGCATCCTGGTGAGCCCTACGAACCTGGACCGTTGCATTGCAACTCGGAGTCGGAAGGCTCAGCATCGGCAACAAAGGTCGAGATCGTGCGTCTACCACCTCACCGGGAGGATCCTATGTATTTCGCGGCGGCCCCTTATTCGGTGATGAACTCCGATCATTACTATGATGTTCTCGATGTATTCCGTTGCATTAAGGTAATGCGTTCCCCGGCAGACCGTAGCCTGTTGTTTGAGATGTGGTTGAACTGCGACCCGAGCTCCGGTGTTTGGTGGGGTAGTGCGACAACACTCGCCGACGAGTTTCGAGAAGACACACCCAAGGCGGTCTACCACTCGATGCTCACTATGAGAAACGATGGGTTCATCAACTACGACCCAGAACATTTGTCCGAGAACTACTTCCCGGTGATATTGCACAAATATCCGGTTCGCCGTGGACCGCTTAAGGGCCACGTCCTCAATGCCTTTCCTCCGAATGACGTGGCGCTCGCTGCTTATGATCCGGCAGAGCGAGGTCGGAAGGAGAAGTCTGCCAACGGGTCAAGTCGCCTAGGCACACTGTTGGTCACAAAGTTTGAAGAAGGGAAGGTTTACCTAAAACGGATGAAGTCGTAGCCGAGATTCGCGAGCCGACAGCGAGGGTGCCGGGTTGGAGCCCCGTAGTGCAGCGAGTGAATAATTCAACTCCGGTGATGGCGCGAGCAGCATCGGGAACTGAGACTACACCCCCCAAGAACAACCATCACAAGGAGAAGAAGATGAAGGATGAAGACGTTCCACAGGTCAACATGCCGCAAGCCGCCGTCCAGGAGATCCGCTACCGCCTGAACAAACTTGACCTCGCCGAGATCATCTCCGGCGCTGTCCTCTCGATGCAGGAGCGCACCGCTGGTCAGGATCCAGCGACCACGGAGAAGGCGGTTCCGGTCCTGAGCAGCGCCTCGAAGCCGAGCAAGCCCGGGGAAGTCAGCAAGGCCGAGGAGGCCGCCGACCCCGTCATCAAAGTCGCCACCGCCGACTTCCGCGATTACGCCGAGGACACGCTCCGCTCCCTTCGCTCCTACTTCATGGCCCTCGAAGTCTACCGCGCCACGGGCCACACCACGGTAACCGTCTCCGCGCTCAAGGCCGCAGCCTTGGAGATGGACTGGGTGGGGGACTCGGAGAACGACGACCCACGCGATGACGACGACTTCAATGAGATGGCTATACAGATCGTATGGGCCTGCTCGATCTCTCCGACGTGGTCGAAGTGGATCGCTGAGTACAAGGACTGCCCGTGCGTCTATATCTCTAAGTCCTGGGGCAACGCCGAGGACGACAAGAAGCTGGGCCATGTTTCCGATGATCGCCTCAAGGCTGCGCAGAAGAAGGGTGTTGAGCTCGTTCCCGGCCTGGTCGCCGCCACTGTGGCGCACCCTGAGCTGTCGAACGATACAGTGGACGACTTTGAAGATTATGGCGGGCCCGCGCAAACAGCCAGAAAGGCCTCCCAGTCGACGCCGGTTGTGACACCCCGAGGGTCGATTGGTGGCGATGAAGGCCCAGACGACGGGGATGAGGACAATCTCGACCTTTTTTACCTTCAAGACAAGCGGGAAGCCTTGTATGAAGCTGCCACTGCAGCGGCTGATGCAATGAGAGTCCAGAAGCGCTTAGCGGCATTAGGTGCCCAAAAACCGTTCGTTCAGCCATCCTTCGTGGAAGACTCCATCAGACGGTGGCACGAAGCAGAAGCAGGGTATGCGGCAGAAAGAGCGGGCTACATCGCTAAAGGGGGTGACCCCCGCCTGACTGACGGACCGACTCCCGACGATGTCACCGCCGTATGCATCAAGCTTGAGGACGCCCAGCGAGAAGTCGGCGCAGCGAATAGTACTTGCGACGAGGTCGACCACGAACTCCACCTTCACGTAGAGGTCATCCCGAGGAAGCCCGGAGACGAGGAGCAGCACACCGCCCGGACCAAGGTCTTGAAGCAGAAGTTACGGGCAGCAGAGGAAAGACATGCGACCGCCGAGAAGGTTCTTGAGGAGGCATCCACCAACGCGTCATTGGACCTCGGAGTCGAATGGGGCAAGCACCATGGCTGCGCCCGCGCTACGGCCAGTGTGGTCTATGACCGGATGAAGGCAGCTGAAGTCGCGGTCGAGGAGGCGGAAAAGAAATTATGGGAGTCAGAAGAAGAGATGATTCGGAATCCGACCCCAGCCAACAAGGAGAAGTTTGATAGCCTCAAACGGGCAGCCGTGAAGGCTCGCGATGAGTTCAAGACGGCTGAAATTGAGTGTGAGTTCATTAGCGTTTCTGAATATTGGGCGATGTTTCCCGACTACTGTGCCTGACATCGTTTTGAAGCTCGCATGGCCTTCTCGCCCGCGCCCGTCTGAAAGGAGTCCTCACTTCGTCTCGATGCACCCGGGCTTCCAGCCGATCCCGATCCCGACTGTGAAGGATAGGCGGTGAAATGCTCACCTATACCATCGCCGTCGAAGACAGCGAGGCACACCGCCGCTCCCGCAGCCGGGCGTACGCGATGAGGACATGGAGCGCCACAATCGTCGCGCAGTCCAAGCTGGCCTCTTCCTATTCGTGGCATCCCCCTTCAATCGGGCCGACGCCCCCCAGCGCCACGAACAGCCCGGGATCGATAGCTGCCGGGGAACTTCTTGCGGAAGTAGACCTGCCGGGGGTGTGCACCACCTGATTCTTTTCTTGGGGGAAATTGATTCCGTCCCGCCCGCCGGACGCGGGTTTCCGGTATTTAATAGTATGGACAAATGCGTCAACAAGATTGAACTTCTGCCCCGCTTGCTGCATTCGCGCAGGGAAGCCGCCTTCATGCTGTCGGAATCGTTGCGTTCAATCGACTATAAGCTCGCGCATGGGAAGTTGAAGTATATCCGCCAGGGCGGACGAGTGAAGATCACGCACGCCGAGCTCCTCCGTCAGACCTCGATCGATGACAATACGCCGGTCGTTCCGCGCCGTCAGCCGCAAAGCACCGGTTCTAC
>Ga0182027_10010271_pt1 | contig 13338 bp, 13 predicted proteins | sample 712E1DmetaG_FD_121300 | JGI IMG/M metagenome (GOLD analysis project Ga0182027, IMG submission 121300) | Permafrost microbial communities from Stordalen Mire, Sweden - 712E1D metaG (Illumina Assembly) | ecosystem: Environmental > Terrestrial > Soil > Wetlands > Permafrost | place: Sweden...
CGGATCAGCCGGCAAATGCCCGCATCCTGCACAATCACCGCGTCCACGCCAGCGGCGATCATCGTCCGCAGATATTTTTCGGCGTCCGCGAGTTCGTTTTCAAAGACCAGGGTGTTGAGCGTCACGTAGCCGTACGCGCCGCGCCGGTGGAGAAATTCCATCAGCTTCGGCAAATCGGTCGCGGTGAAATTGTCGGCGCGCATCCGGGCGTTGAACTTTTCGAGGCCGAAATAAATGGCGTCGGCGCCGTTCTCAACGGCGGCGCGGGCGCAATCCCAATCGCCGGCGGGGGCGAGCAATTCGGGCAATTTGCGGATTGCTTCAGTTATGGTCGGGCCGGTCATTTCAGGCTTAACATTTACCATGAAGCCACGGCGGGACAAAGGATCTTCGTTCCAAGCGGCATTTTTGAACTTGGCAAACAGGCCGAATGCGCCACTTTTATCCTGTGATTCATCCAACAGCCATCATTCATCCGAAAGCGAAGCTGGATGCGACCGTCCGCGTCGGGCCGTATGCCGTGATTGACGAGGGTGTGGAGCTGGGCGCTCATTGTGTCGTCTGGCCGCACGTTTATCTCACGGGACTGACGACAATTGGCTCGCACAACCGGTTCCACGCCGGCTGTGTCATTGGCGACGAGCCGGTGGACGTGAAATACAAGGGCGAACCGACGCGGCTGCGCATCGGCGACCACAACCGCTTCCGCGAACATGTCACCGTGAATTGCGCGGCAACGCCCGAAGGGGAGACGACGATTGGCTCGCATAATTTCCTGACCCCGCACTGTCACGTGGGGCACAACGTGGTGGTGGGCGACCACGTGATTCTGGGCGGCGGCACGATGGTGGCGGGGTACGCTGTCGTGCAGAACGGCGCGTTCATTTCGGGCAACTGTCTGGTGCATCAGTTTTGCCGGGTGGGCGCGCTGGCACTTATGCAGGGCGGCTCAGGCATCAGCCAGGATGTGCCGCCATTTACCATCGCACGCCGGGTGAACGAGATCTGCGGTTTGAACGTCATCGGACTGCGCCGCGCGGGATTTACCGTGGAACAGCGGATGGAATTGAAGCGGATTTATCATTTGCTGTTCCGCAGCGGGAAAAATCTGCGGGCGGCCGTTGAGGAAGCGCGGAAAATATTCACCAGCCCCCCGGCGAAAATATTGCTGGATTTTGTCACCGAGGCAAAACGCGGCGTATGCAGGGACGCTGGTGGCGGGGCCGGTGAAAACGAAGACGAGTAGAGGAACGCCTATGTATAAAATACTTGGTTCGGACGGGAATGAATACGGACCGCTTTCCACCGAGAAAATCAAGCAATGGATTTCCGAAGGCCGGGTGGAGGAAAAAACGCCCGTTTTGCCCGACGGCGCGGCCGACTGGGTTTTTCTGAGTTCCTTGCCGGATTTTGCGGAGGCATTCGCGTCCGAGCAGAAATCGGGAACCCCGCCGCCCGGCAAAAAGCGGCGGTGGAGGATGATGATGGGCATGGGGCTGCTCTTGCTGGCCGTGATCGCCGCGGCCGTCATCTTTATTCTGAAAAACGCGAAGCATCATTGACCCGTGTATAAAATCATTGGAGCGGACGGCAGAGAATATGGTCCGGCGACCGCCGGGCAGTTGCGGCAATGGATCGCCGAAGGCCGCGCCAATGCGCAGACGCAAACGCTCGCAGCCGGCGCGCCGGAATGGAAACCGCTCGGCGTGTGGCCGGAATTTGCGGGACATTTCGCGCCGTTAATTCCGCCGATCATCGGGCCACTCAGGCCGGGGACTTCAACGGCGGGCCAATTGCCCAAAACCAATTCGTTTGCGACGGCCGGGCTGATTTTCGGCATCTTGTCGGTGACGTCTTTCTGCTGCTGCTGCGGCTGCCCGCTCAACATCCTGGGACTGGTCTTCTCGCTCATCGGGTGGTCACAAATCAACCGGCAGCCTGAGATTTACGAAGGCCGCGGCCTGGCCATTGCCGGACTGATTCTTTCGGCGGCGAGCCTGGTCCTGGGATTCGGGCTGATCTTGTTCAATCTGGCACTCCACCCGGAGAATCTTGAATGGCAATTCAAGTCGTTTTGAACCCGAACCATGCGCGCTGAACCACAATCCGCGCCGCCGAAAATCACCACGCCGCCATCGCTCGCCTTTTTCGCGGTGATCGGGCTGGTGGCGGCAGCACTGGGGTCGGGCGCCATTCTGTTTTTCTTCGACCCGGCCCAGCACGGTTTTTATCCCATCTGCCTGTTTCATTCGCTGACCAACCTGAACTGCCCGGGGTGCGGCGCGACGCGGGCGGCGTATCAATTGATGCACGGCCACCTGCTTCGCGCACTGCATGACAATGCGCTGTTCGTTCTGACACTGGCGGCGCTGGCGGCGCAGGGGGCGGTGCTGGCCGTGAAAAAAATCCGAAACCAGCCGGCGGCGTTCGTGGTGTCGCCACGAATGTTGTGGGCGCTGCTGGTCATTGCGATTGTCTTCACCGGGTTGCGGAATTTGCCGGCGTTTGCCTGGCTCTCGCCCTAGCATGTTCACGCGGACAAGCGGTCCGCGCCCCGGACTGATGGAACTTTTCGCTTTTGTCGGCGCGTGGCGTCGTGTTCAATCGTTGGCCTATGAGTCTGACACATCCATTAACGACGACAACCTTTGAACTGCCCGGTTACCGCGTGACCAAATCATTCGGCGTCGTGCGCGGCATCATTGTGCGGTCGCGCTCCATCGTCGGAAATTTTGGCGCGAGCATTCAGGCGATTTTCGGCGGGAACATTTCGCTGTACACCAATCTTTGCGAACGCACCCGCGAAGACGCCTTCAACCTGATGCTGTCGCACGCCGGCCAGCTCGGCGCCAATGCCGTCGTCGGCGTGCGCTACGATGCAACGGAGATTGCGGTGGGCATCACCGAAGTGCTGTGCTACGGCACGGCGGTTTATGTGGAGGCGGCCAGTTGAGAGCCGGATGGGACGGCGATCCCCAACGTACAACCCTCAACCGATAACCAACGATGGCCGGTCACAGCAAATGGGCGAAGGTCAAGCATTTCAAAGGCGCGATTGACGCCAAGCGCGGGAAAATTTTCGCGAAGTTGGGGCGGGAAATCACCATCGCCACCAAGATCGGCGGCGGCGATCCGGGCATGAATCCGCGTCTGCGCATGGTGCTGCTCAAGTGCCGCACGGCGAACATGCCGCGCGACAACATCGAGCGCGCCATCAAAAAAGGCACCGGCGGCGGCGAAAGCGCGAACTTTGAGGATTTGACCTACGAAATATACGGGCCCCACGGCGTGGCGCTGCTGGTTGAGGTGAGCACGGACAACCGCAACCGCACGGCGTCGGACATTCGCAGCCTCGTGACCAAGAACAACGGCAGCATCGCGACGCCGGGCTCGGTCAGCCGGTTGTTTCACCGGAAAGGGCAGATCATCGTGTCGCGCGAAGCGGCCGGTGAAGATGCGTTGATGGAACTGGCGCTTGAAGCGGGCGCGGAGGATTTCAAGGCCGAGCCGCAGGGATATGAAATTCTGACCGAACCGGGAAATTTTGAGGCCGTGCACAAACAAATTGAGACGAAGGGCATCAAGTGCGAGGCGGCGGAAATCACATCGCTGCCCACCCTCACCCTGCCTTTGATCGGTGAAGCGGCCATCGCGGCGGTCAACAAATTGATTGAGGCGCTGGAGGAACATGACGACGTGAAGGAAGTCTATGCCAACGCCGAATTCCCCGAAACGTGACTGGCGCGATCTGACACATGAAGGCATTAAGCGCTGACAGTTTTCTCGCGCGGCTGCTCGCCCGGCTGACGGCGGGGGTATGCCGTCATCCCCGATGGTTTTTCTGGCCGCAGATTGTGTTGTGCGTGGTGTGCGTGGTTTACGCCCTGCCCAAGCCCTATGGCCATCTTGATTTCGACATGGACCGGGACAACCTGGTCGGTCCCGACCAGAAGTATCACCAGAACTATCTGCGCCTGCAAAAGGAGTTTCCGCAGCAGGACGATTTGGTGGTGGTGGTGGAAAGCGACAACATTGAAAGAAACCGCCAATTCGTTGAACGCATCGCCGCCAAAATGCAGGCGGAAACGAATTTGTTCCGCGATATTTTTCACCAGCAGAGCCTGTCCATGATGGGCGACAAGGCGCTGCTCTTCGCATCGGAGACGGATCTGGTGGAGATGAAAACCATGCTCCGCGCCGCCCAGCCGTTCATCCGCCAGTTTACCCAAACGACCAACCTGGTCTCGTTTTTTGAGCAGATCAACTCGGCGTTCCTCCATGCGCCACATGAAGCCAATGCCGACACGGAATCCCTGGTCAAGTCGCTGCCCGCATTGACGCGCATTGTGACCCAGGCCACCGACTCCCTGCAACGCTCCGGCCGGCCGCCATCGCCCAATGTCATCACCTTGTTCGGCGGCAGTGAAAGCGAGGTTCTTTCCAATTACATCACCTTCGCCGGGGGCCGCATTTTTTTGGTGACGACGCACACGCCCAACGTGGAAACGAATGGCCCGGCCGCGGATCGTCCGCGTCCACCGGCCGGGCAAACCCAGGATGAGGTGAATGGATATGCGATTGATCGTTTACGCCAGCTGGTCAAACAAACCCAACGCGAGGTGTCCGGCCTCAACGTCGGAATCACGGGCGGCCCGGTGCTGGATTACGACGAGATGACGCAATCGCAGCGGGACACCACGCTCGCCAGCATCGTGGCGCTGATTTTGTGCGCGCTGATTTTCATCTATGGCTACAACGAAACCGGCCGGCCGGTGAAGGCCACGATTTGCCTGGTGGTCGGGCTGAGCTACACGCTGGCGTTCACCACGCTGACGATCGGGCATTTGAACATTCTGACGATCACCTTTGTGCCGATGCTCATCGGACTGGCGATTGATTATGGCGTGCATTTGATCACGCGTTACGAGGAGGAGCTGCGCCACGGCAAAACCGAAGAGGCGGCGCTGACCAAGGCGATGGTCTTCACCGGACAGGGGATTTTCACCGGCGCGTTGACGACCGCCGGCGCGTTTCTGGCGATGGCGTTCACGAATTTCAAAGGCATCCAGGAAATGGGCATCATCTGCGGTGGCGGCCTGCTGGTTTGCTTCATTCCGATGATGACGATGTTGCCGGTGATGCTGTTGCGGGGGCGGCAAAACGTCATTGACCACCGGGCAACCGAAGACGAAGCCCGGGCGCGGATTGAAAACATCTGGCTGCAGCGTCCGGCGCTGGTGATGGGCATCACCGCCGGATTGTGCGTGGCGGCGCTGTTTGAGGCCCGCAAAGTCTATTTCAATTACAATCTGATCGAAATGCAAAGTCCCAACCTGGCCTCGGTGGTGTTCGAACATAAGCTGCTGGATTCGGCGGACAAGTCCCTGCTTTACGGGGCGGTTATTGCGGATTCCCTGACCCAGGCGGTGGAGCTGAGGGAAAGAATCAAAAAACTGCCGGTGGTGGCGGACGTTGAGCCGCCGTTTTACGGGGATTTTCTCAAGGATCAGGGCGAAAAGCTCAAGCTGGTGGGCGAGATCAAACAGGAAATTGCAACGCTCCAGTTCGATGCGCCAGACTCGCGGCCGGTGGAGGTTTACGAATTGAGCCGGACGCTTTATGGACTCACCGGTTATCTCGGCAACGCACTCAGGGAGGTGGGGGACAGCGATCCGGATTTGACGGGCCAGCTGGTTTCCTTGCGGCAGGCGATTGAAAATTTGCGCAAGGAGATGTTGCGAGGCGACGCTTCGGCGCTGGCGGAACACGCGGACAAACTGGCGCAGTTCCAGCAGGCCTTGTTTGCCGACCTGATTGGGACCTTCCAACTCCTGCAACGTCAGGACAACCGCGCGCCGCTGCGAGTCGAGGATCTGCCGCCGGCGTTGCACGACCGGTTTGTGGGTGTGACCGGAAAATTTCTGCTGCAGATTTATCCCAACACCGATGTCTGGCAGCGCGACAACCAGGAGAAGTTTGTCACCACGTTGCGGACGGTGGACAAGAACGTCACCGGAACCCCGGTCCAGCTTTACGAATACGAAACCCTGCTCAAAGACAGCTATGTGCAGGCGGCTTGGTATTCCTTGACGGCCATTGCGCTCATGGTGTTCTTTCATTTCCGCAGCCTCGGCGCGGTGGTATTGTCGTTGCTGCCGGTGGGTCTCGGCACGCTCTGGCTGGCTGGATTGATGGGCTGGTATGGCATTCCCATCAATCTGGCAAACATCATGACCCTGCCGTTGGTCATCGGCATCGGCGTGACCAATGGCATCCACATCCTTAATCGCTTTGCCGAGGAACGCACCCCCGGCATTTTGTCGCGGAGCACCGGCAAGGCGGTGCTGGTGTCAGGATTGACGGCGATTGCCGGTTTCGGCAGTTTGATGCTTGCCGAACATCGCGGCATTCGCAGTTTGGGATGCGTGATGGCAACCGGCCTCGCCACGTGCATGATTGCGGGCCTGACGTTTTTGCCGGCGTTGTTGAATTTGCTGGGCCGTTGGCGTCCGTTAATAAAACAACCCAGCGCCGACAACTCGCCGCCGGCACTGGGTCAGGAGGAACCGAGGTAAAACCTCAAGTATATGGAAAGAATAAAGAAAACTCACAAAAAGTCAATATCAATGTTAAACTTAACTTCTAACGACTTAAAAACAAACAAATCGAGTTTTCAATAACGATAACGTAAGGCGCTGGAAATCTTGACCTAACCTCGTCAAAATTCAATTCGCCGGCCCCAAGACGCAATCATGTCCAACCGATCCAGAATATTCTTTCATGGCTTGCGAATTTGTTGCCTGGGCTGGGCGGTTGCTTTTTCCTCCGCGGCTTTTGCCGGGGATGATTTTCATGCCGGGCCGATCTTCGATTGCTTTTCACTGACGCTGGGCTCCGGCCAGCGGACCGAAGCCATCGGGCCATTTTTTTACAACCAAGAGGACGAAACGGAAAAAACGTGGGCCGTCCCGCCGCTGCTTTCCTATGACGTTGATGTCGCAACCGAAGCCAAGGAGTTCGATTTGCTTTATCCGGTGCTGACTTATCAGTATTATGGGAGGGAATACCGCTGGCAGCTCTGCCAGCTGTTTAGTTTTGCCGGCGGCCAGAGTCCCAAAGATGAACCGTCGCAACACCGCATCACGCTGTTTCCGCTCTATTTCCAGCAACGCTCCCCGGTGCCGGATGAAAATTACACGGCGTTCCTGCCGTTTTACGGCCACCTCCAAAACCGGCTGTTCCGCGACGAAATTTTCTTCGTTCTGTTTCCCCTTTACATTGAGACCCGAAAGCACGACGTGATTACCGACAATTACATTTGGCCCTTCTTTCATTTGCGGCATGGCGACGGCCTGTCCGGCTGGCAGTTCTGGCCGCTCGTGGGCAGTGAGCACAAAGACGTGACCACGCGCACCAACGGATTTAGCGAGACGGAAATCATCGGCGGCCACGACGCGTTTTTTGCCCTCTGGCCGTTATATTTCAATGAAACCACCGGCATCGGCACCGATAATCCGGAAACCTGGCACGCGGGGCTCCTGCTTTACGGAATGTCACGTTCGCCCCGGCGCGATTACACTTCAGTGGTCTGGCCGTTTTTCGCCTGGATTGACGACCGCGAAAAAAAATACCGTGAGTGGGAGGTTCCCTGGCCGTTCATCGTTGTCGCGCGCGGCGAGGGCAAAACCATCACGCGGTTTTTCCCCCTGTTCAGCCGGGCGCACGACGACACGCAGGAAAGCGATTTTATCCTCTGGCCGTTTTACCGCTACACCCGGCTGCACAACGACGTGCTCGACCGGGAGCGGACCCGCATTTTGTTTTTTTTGTATGGGAACCTGGAGGAAAAGAACTTGGAAACCAGCGCCGTCCGCCATCGCGCCGCCCTGTGGCCGCTGTTCACCTGGCAACGTGATTTCAACGGCCATGAGCGCCTGCAAATTCTCGCGCCCATCGAACCGATGTTGCCCAACAGTCGCGGCATCGAGCGCAACTGGTCGCCGCTGTGGTCGCTGTGGCGGTCGGAAGGCAATCCGCGAGCCGGCGCGGCCAGCCAGTCGCTGTTGTGGAATTTATACCGCCGCGACACGACCCCGACGGTTAAAAAATGCTCGCTCCTGTTCGGCCTTTTCCAGTATCAATCAGATTCGGAAACCAAACGGTTGCGTCTGCTCTATGTGCCGGTTTTCAAATGGCACCGGCAGATGAGCCCGCCGGCAAAATAAATTATGTTTGAGAACATTGGAGAAATGGTCCTGTTGTTTTGGCGCACGCTGCTGGCGCTGCCGGCCGCCTGGCGTCAGCGGCAGAAAATTTTCGACCAGTTCTTCGAAATCGGCAACGCCAGTTTGCTGATGGTCTGTGTGCTGTCGTTTTTCATCGGCGCGGTCATCGCGCTGCAAACCGGCCCGGTTTTGGTGGAGCACGGTTTGGCCGGCGCGGTCGGCGGCATTGTGGGCATTGCGCTGGCCAAGGAACTGGCCCCGGTGATGATGGCCATTCTCATCGCCGGACGCATCGGTTCGGCCATGGCGGCGGAAATCGGCTCCATGCGGGTCTATCAGGAAATTGACGCGTTGCGCACCATGAACATCAATCCGGTCCACTACCTCGTTCTGCCGCGGCTGGTTGCCATCGCCTTTGCCCTGCCGCTGCTCGTGATTTTTTCGATTCTGGTCGGGTGGCTCGGCGGTGCGATTGTCACGGAGACCAACAGCCACATTGCCATTCCGTTCCAGGCGTTTTTTGCCGACCTGCGCAACATTGTCCTGCTCAAGGACGTGGCCAACGGCGTATTCAAGAGTTTTTGTTTCGCGCTGATCATCGGCGTGGTCTCGTGCCATCAAGGTTTGGCGACCCTCGGCGGACCGCGCGGCATTGGCCGCTCGGTCACCAAGGCCGTCGTAAATTCCATCATCCTGATTGTGATTTTTGACTACGTGCTAACGCGCGTCCTGTTGCAATAATGAACGCTCCCACCAACCCCCGTTCCGGCGTCAGCCTCCAGGTGCGCGGCCTGCGCAAAAGTTTTGACGGGCAGGTGGTGCTCAACGGCATCGATTTCGAGGTAAAACCCGGCGAGATATTTGTCATCATGGGGCCGAGCGGCAGCGGCAAAAGCGTGTTGCTCAAACACCTCATCGGACTCGAATCGCCCGATGCCGGCGAAATCCTCATCAATGGCGAGTCCATCCAGACACCGGAAATCGCGAGCAAATACCGGCTCGCGATGGTGTTCCAGTCCGGCGCGCTGTTCAACTCGCTGACCGTCGGCGAAAACGTCGGGCTTTACCTGAGCGAGCACCGGCTCAAACCGCCCGCGGAAATCGCGCGCATCGTGGCGGAAAAACTTGAGGACGTCGGCCTCAAGGGCGCCGAGGACAAGAACCCCGGCGAACTTTCCGGCGGCATGAAAAAGCGGGTCGCCATCGCCCGCGCGCTCGTCATTGATCCGCAAATGATTCTTTATGACGAACCGACGAGCGAGCTGGATCCGCTTTCGGCCGTTGTCATGGGCGAGGAAATCCTCAAGCTCCAGCAGCGCATTCAGGTCACGTCGCTGGTGGTGACGCACGACCGCGACCTCGCCTTCGGCGTGGCCGACCGCATCGCCGTCATCAATAATGGCCGCATTCTCACCATCGGCACGCCGGAGGAAGTAAAGCGTTTCGCCGACCCGCTCGTCCAAAGTTTTTTGCACGCTGATTTTAAACGCGAACCCCAATCCAAAAGCTTATGAAAAATTCACTCGAAACTCGTCTGGGCGTTTTCGTGGCCCTTGCGGTCATTGTCGCCGTGGTCATTGTTGAAACGCTGGGCGGCATGGAATCATTTCTCGGCGGCTACCGCGTCAGCGCGCTGTTCAACACCGTGCAGGACTTGAAGGTCGGCAACAGCGTCAAAATGGCCGGCGTGGAAATTGGGCGCGTCGAAAAAATCGCGCTCGTCAACGACAAGGCCAGTGTCACCATGAAACTTCATTCCGACGCCGTCGTGAAAACGGATAGTAAGGCCGCCGTCAAATTCACCGGCCTGATGGGGCAGAATTTCGTTTCCCTAGATTTTGGGTCGGCGGACGCGCAAAAGGCGGTTGACGGCGCGGTGCTTATGACCGTGGATCAGCCAGATCTCAACGCCATCATGGCCAAGCTCGACAGCGCCGCCACCGGCATTGAAAATTTCGGCAAGAGTTTCACCGGCGACAAGATTGACAATCTGATCGGCCCGCTGACTGATTTCTTCAAGCAGAACAGCAGCCACATCGGCGGGGCCATCTCCAACATCGAAAACATTTCCGGCCAGATTGCGAGCGGCCAGGGCACGGTGGGGAAACTCATTTACACCGATTCGCTCTACGATTCCGCGCTCATCACGGTTACCAACCTCCAGGACGCCGTGTCCGAGGTGCGGGGGGTCATCAGCGGGATCACCAACGGCCAGGGCACGATCGGCAAACTGGTGACCGACGACACACTTTACATAGCGACCACCGCTTCGATGACGAACCTCAGCCAGATATTGCTGAAGGTCAACCAGGGCCAGGGCACGATCGGCAAGCTGGTCAACGACCAGGAGTTTTATAAGAACGCCAAGGTCACGCTGCAAAAAATGGACAAGATGGCCGACAGTTTGGAAGATCAAGGCCCGCTCAGCGTCGTCGGGCTCGTGGCCGGCAAGTTGTTTTAAGGGTTGAATCCGGAGAAATACCGGCAAAAGTTTTCCATGCGAGCCGGTGGTTTGCGTTGGAGTTCAGGCTTCAGCCTGTTCTCGTTCCAGCACGCTGAAGCGTGAACTCCAGCCTTACGCCAGGCCGAGATTTTTCAGGACCCGCACGGTCGAGCATGACTTGTTCAATGTGTAAAAATGCAATCCCGGCGCGCCCGCGCGCAGCAACTCCTCGCACTGCTGCGTGGCGTATTCAATGCCGAATTCGGCGGCGGCCTCGTCGTTATCCATCAGTTGATCGAGTTTGGAACGGAGCGTCGGCGGGACCTTCGCGCCGCAGAGCTGCGTGAACCTCGTGATTTGCGCGGCGCTCAAAATCGAAACAATGCCGGGCACGAGCGGGACGCGGACGCCCAGCTGGCCGGCAACGTAATCGCGGAATTCAAAATAATCCGCGTTGTCAAAAAACAACTGGGTGAGGATGAAATCCGCGCCGGCGTCCGTTTTTTCCTTCAAATGCCGCCAGTCGGCGTGTTTGCCCTCCCGGCAGGCGATGTGGCCTTCGGGAAAGCCGGCGACGCCGACGGAAAAATCGCCCGATTCGCGGATGAATTGGACGAGTTGCGAGGCGAATTCAAAGCCGCCGGGCGCCGGCTGAAATTCGCCACCCGCCGGCGGATCGCCGCGCAGCGCGAGAATGTTTTTGCAACCGAGCGAGCGGATTTTTTCCAACAGCTCGCGCACCTGCTCGCGGGTATGACCCACACACGTGAGATGCGCCAGCGCCGTGAGGCCGTGCTGCCGCTGGATGCGATCCACGATCATCAGCGTTTTGTCGCGCGTGCTGCCGCCGGCGCCGTAGGTGACGGAACAATAATCGGGCCGGGCCTCGAGCAGGGCGGGGATTTGCCTTTCCAAAAGGGCGCGGTCGCCCTCGCCGGTTTTCGGGGGGAAAAATTCAAAGGAGATGACCGGCCGGCTGGCCGCGCGTTTTGCCGCGTATATGTCACGAATGAATTGCATGGGGACGCCGGATTATTGGCGGAAAGCGCCGGGGAAGCCAAGTTTTGAAATGAGGTAGCAGCCGACGTGAGTCGGCTCTGATCCCATACGCATCTGCATTCAAGGTGAAATAAATGGTTGAAGTCAACAGGCGCGCTGCCGCCCCCGCCCCGGAATCTCGTAGCAGCCGACGTCAGTCGGCTCTGACATTGCTTTGGATACGATAGAGCGGACTCACGTCCGCTGCTACGAAAGGGAACAAAAAGCCCCTTCCGGTTTCCCGGAAGGGGCGAGAGGTTCTAAATCGGATTAGAACTTGTAAATGACGTTCGCGTAGAACCCAACTGCGGTTCCGTAGTCAGTTTCGCCAGCAATTGGCATGTAATCATGATGACTGGCATGATCCCAGCGCACTTCCAGCCGGCTGATGACGTTGGCCCAGAGGTCATACTCGACAGTGCCCGTCAACTCAAACCCGTCTGCGTTGCCAGTGTGACTGGCGGAAGGGTAGACAGTATTTTGTTCTTCGTACACATACTCGCCACGCGCACTGATGCTCAACTTGTCAGTGGCCTTAAAAGTTGCATACAAACCGGCAACCAAGGCGTTATTTTCCACATAATATGTAGTGTACTCCGAACCGCCATTAAGGTTGTGTGCGTAATCGAAGGCCATACCCACCGTCAACTGCTTGCACGGCGTGTTGAAGGTCGCGCCAGCATAATAGTTAATCTGGTCGCCGCCCTGATGGTAACCATTGTTGCCACCATTCTGGCCGTTAAAGCCATAAATGATGCCGGCATAGATTGATGAACCCGCCGCCCAGCCCCATGAACTCGGCCCCGTGAACGTTGCCGAACCCATGAACGCCTTGTTCCAATATTCGGTATTGTTAGCTCCTTCCCCGTAGGTCGTAGCCCGGGCATTAATCCCCGCTTCCAACGTGTTGGCAATACCAGCCGAGATGGATAATTCATCAACGATCTTGTAGGTAGCCAAAAGGCCGGTTAATTCCGTTGGCTCAATCGCATAACCCCAAGAACGGGTGTAGTTCGGATTGTTGCCGGCATCAAAGGATTCGTAGCCGAGGGGCGAGTCAAACACGCCGATCTTCCAGTCAATCCCATTGCCCACCGGCGTCCGCAGCACCACATACGCCTGCTTGATGGCAAAGTCACTGCCACCAGAACCAATCCAATTAAAAGGATTGCCACTGCTGGTTGAATGGAACTGGTTGGCATTGGCTGAACTATTATAGCCGACGGCATCCGGGCCGAACAGCAAATCCACCTGGTAGCCGGAAGCCCATGGTGATTCATCCTGTGCTTTGGCGATGGACAGCTTCACCACATCCAAGTTGAACCCATCCTGTTTGGATAGGTAGTCGGCTCTGTGTTGGCCGGATCCTTCTTGATTTTGAAACGGAATACCCATGACCGGCGAGTCCATAGTCTTTTGCGCGCCTGGGTATATGTTCCAGTTGAACGAGGCGCTGACATAACCACTGATGGTGGTGTTCGAGAGCGCGGTTTGCACCTGGCTCATTTTTTCGTCTGCGCGCGCCGCCGAGGCAAGACTGACCACCCCGATGGCCGCGAGACCCACTGTCCATTTATTAAACTTCATCTGGTTCCTCCGATGTTGTTTGTTTTAATTGGTTTCGGTTTATTA
>Ga0182027_10010272_pt1 | contig 13337 bp, 9 predicted proteins | sample 712E1DmetaG_FD_121300 | JGI IMG/M metagenome (GOLD analysis project Ga0182027, IMG submission 121300) | Permafrost microbial communities from Stordalen Mire, Sweden - 712E1D metaG (Illumina Assembly) | ecosystem: Environmental > Terrestrial > Soil > Wetlands > Permafrost | place: Sweden...
CAACCCGGAGAACCCAACATTTTTGAGCATTGTTAATGATCCAAGGCTTGAAAGAATAAATGCCCCTTTTATTTCTGTTATAATAAGCACGGCAATTAACAGTATGCAGATCCGGAACCGGCCAGCCAGTTTTCTTTTATTTGATGAAGGGACAACTTTTTACATTGACGGGATTTCTAAGATACCGGCAACGATGAGAAGCTATAATATAGCCACCGTATTTTCAACGCAGGACCGGGCACTGGCCAAAGAAAATTATGGAGACGTGATCACCAGTTCCTTGCTCGCAAACCTTTCATATCAAATGATAGGTAAAGCTAATGACCCGGATAGTGTTAGATATTACAAAAACATAAGCGAGGAAATTGAAAAGAGGACCGTTTCCAGATCCTTTACTAATTCCGTTATTGGAGGTGATACCAGAACATCGGAGGGAACAAGGGAAACATCCAAGTATAAGAACCAGGATTTCACCAGGCTAAAGCAAGGACAATTCTTTGTTTTTGCTGACGGGAAGGACAAGCTCTATAATTTTGACCTGTTTCCTTTTAAACGATTGGAGCTAAAGGTGAAGCACCATATCACAGAAAAGGATCTGAACGACAATTTTAACTGTATTATGCATGAGGTGAAGGGCCTTTAAAGTATTGTTAGGTCCAATTGATACTTATCTTGTTTTCATCAGTTGTCTCTATAATAAATTTCTTTTCAAAAGATATTATTTATTAGATTATAACATTGATAATATTTTTATTCGGGGGATTGCTTTTTTCAAATCTGGGGAGATGATGATATTGTACAGTATAATTAAATTTTTTCTTAACGTTTTTATTGAAGACACATTTTTTAGTAAATTTGATAACGCAATAAACGAGTTATATCTAAGGTTTGTGCCCTAATACCATGATATCCAACATGCAAGCAGGAGTTTGGCAGCCTATCCCTGCAACCATACCCGCGCTGCCAAACACATGCTTTTTTGCCAGCGCTGGAATACAACGAGACAACTCCTGCTCATTTACCAGGATTTTGTAATCTACCGTATCTAAATAATACCAGATGGACATTTATAATGATACTCCTCACCTTTTTTAAACTTTCTGTAAATGGTTAGCGTAACATAACAAACTAAGACAAACAAACTAAGACAATGCAGACAGGCAAATCAACAGTAAAAACAATTTTTGACGGGACACGAATCTTCAACATCCCAATCTATCAACGTTCATACTCATGGGACAAAGACAACCTACAGGACTTCCTTACAGACCTCGTTAACCAATATAAAGACAGAAAATATTTTTTAGGCTCTTTCTTATTCCATATTAACGGGACAAGGGAGGAGTTTACAATCATTGATATAGTTGACGGACAACAACGACTGACTACTTTTATAATTTTCATTCAGACACTTATAAAAAAGTTGGTTGAAAAGAACTCCTCATTAGTTTCTCAAAGAACTCAACGAATTTTCATAAAGGACGAAGATGTTTACAAACTGGAGCTATCTAACGAAGACACATCTTTTCTGCACAATTATATTCTATCAGATTATCCTTTTGACAAAATAGTAACTAAAACACCTTCGCAATCATTATTACTTCAATCAAAAATATTTTTCACAAAGGAACTCAATAATTTTGATACCGAAATATTAGAAAAAATATACCACACCTCAACAGAAGCTGACGTTTTACTTTATGTAGTTGACGAAATAAATGCTGCAACTCAAATATTTGAACTATTAAATGACAGAGGGAAACCACTTACTGACTTAGAAGCAATAAAAAGTTTTTTAATGTATAACATTGGGTTAGTTTCCAAAAATCCCAATCAACTCATTAAAAATATTCAAAGCAACTTTGGAGAAATATATAGACTGATAGAGCAATATGAACTTAATGAAAAAGATGTTCTTCGTTATCACACTATTGCATTTGAAGGCTCCGAAGAAGATGCAAAGAGGTTTATTAAAGCAAAAGTTCTTGCATTAATGAAAGCCGAAATTCCAGAGACAGTCATCAAAATTATTTCTGATTATGCGATTAAATTAAAAGAGAGTTTTGAGGTATTTGTTCAAATTCAACAATTAAAACCAACAAATTCTGAACTAAGTAAACTATTTATGATTGGAAGAGTTGCACCTTTCTATCCTGTGCTTATGCGAATAAAGAAAGAGGACACAAATTTGTTTGATACGTTACTCCAAAATATCAATAGTTTTACTTTTAGAGCATCGCTAATTGGACTAAGAAGCAATGCGGAAAGCCAAATAAACAATGCACTTAGAGACAATGCCAACCTTTTGGACATTGTAAACTTGACAAAAATAATTACTGAAAATAATTGGTGGAACATTAACGAAAGAGCAAAAGAAACGCTTATTAGTAAGTACATTTATCATTCCTTAGGAAACAATATTTTAAAGTTCATATTGTTTAGTTATGAAAATAGTTTGCGACAAAAAAAAGGATTTCCACTTCTTGGCTTTAATGAATATTTCGCTGAAAACGAAAGAGAGAAATTAAGTATAGAACACATAACTGCTCAAAAAGCAAAAGGTTTAGAATTTGACAAGGACTTTGAAGACAATTATTTACACAACATTGGCAATTTAGTAATTGACTGTAAAGCATCTAATTCAAGCAAAGGAAATAGAAATACAGAGGATAAAATAGACGCCTATCAAACAGCTCCACTTATGTCGCAAAACGAATTAGACAGCATAAACTGTAATTGGCAGGATTTAGTAAGTGCAAAACAATATATAGACAATAGAGAAATAACTTTAAAAGAATTTATAAAAAAACAGTTCGGGTTATTATGACGGAAGAAACACTAACCGCTAACAGCACCTTGCCAAAAGCGGGGAGGACGTGGGTAATTGAACATTTGTACATTTAATAAACATTAGTGTAGCTTGACAGGTTTGTGCTCCGAAAGCCCCGCCTTCGGCAAGCTGCAAATCGTTAGCAGCAAGCATAAAACTAAGAAACGATGATACAACCAACAACATTTGACCAATACAAATCAAAGACAAATGATAGGCTTTCAAATGCTAGAAAGGATGATTTAATAAGTATCTCGAAAGAAAGATATACTGAACATTCGATAAAAGCGAGAATATATAATTCATTTCTTGAATATCTGATTCTTAGTTTTCAAGAGTTTTTCAATACGGATTGTCGTTCATTAACGGGTTCAGCAATACTTCGGAAAACATTAGAACAACTAATAACATCTCGATTAATTAATCTCGAACCTGAATATTATTTAAAGTTTTATTTTGGAAGAATATTAACAAGTGAAGAACAAATTTCAAGATATATAAACAGGTTAACCTACGAAATAGAACTTTTAAAAGAACTTGATGAAAAAGAGAAAGAACTTCATAGAGGTCTAAGTAAAACAGAAATATTGACCGGTTCAGTTAAAGCCCTTATGGATTTAGTTGACGAAGAAGCGAGTAAAACAGTAAATCATCATTTTGATAATGTGGAAATCTGGGGATATGGATTTCTTAGTCATCATTTAGAAAGCAAGAAACTTCCTTATTACCAAAAGGAATTAAATAGAGTTAAAACTTTGAAAGAAGAAACAGCTGAAAAGTTTGTAAAAGAAGATTTTTTTATAAGTAAATATAATACACATCAAGTAAGTCAAGTTTTTAGTTTATTTAAGGATGCAAGACCTTGGTCGGAAAAAGCAAAGATTGTAGGTCTTGAAAAAGAATATGAACTTTTATATAGTTTCACCAGCTCATTGATACATTTCAGTTCTTATAGTGTTTTTACGGAATTTGAATTACGGGAAGACGAGAAACTTATGCTTGCAAACTATTTTTATCAATATGTTGACAAGATTTTGAATGAAACAGAAAAAATGATAACAAATGCCAGCTGCTAATGCTGTATACCCCATTAGCTCTGCCGTAGGCTCAACATATCGCTAACGGCGCATACATTCGGCCGTTAGCAGCAATGTTAGACGACCATATAATCACGACAGTTTTTTAAATTATCGGTGGACAGTATACTATCGTTTACTATTTAGTTTATGAGAAATCGGATGGATCCTGAGATTTACATATACGGTTTAACGTATGGATACTTTGCAAAGGATAATAAAGAGTAGTGTATTCTATCACAAATTTCTTAACCCCTCTTTCCTGTCATTTATCGAGGGCATAAGGTTAATCAATAATTTTATTTTTTTGAATGTGATTGATATTACTTTCGTTCCGTATATCAAAAATATATTTTTAAATATAGTTGCATATACCAATTAATATGTTTTATCTTTGCATCAGTTTAAAATTTATGAAATAAAAAGTGCAGAGTCAGCACTATAAACACTGTCAACAAAATTATGAAATGGTATCATTATATAGCGTCATTCTTTGCAGGCTCATTTTTAACGAATGCGGTTCCTCATTTTATACATGGGATTTCAGGCGATTCTTTCCCATCACCTTTTGCAAATCCTCCAGGCAGGGGATTATCATCGCCTATGATAAATGTATTATGGGCATTGTTTAATTTGCTAGTGGGCTATTTGCTGTTAAGAGTGAGTAAAACAGAAGCAAAGAATAAACTCTCAATGATCATTTTCTTTGTAGGTATTGTATTTATAAGCCTTTTGTCGTGCTTTGCTTTTGTGGATAAATGAAGTAAAGGCTGCTCTTAGCGCTTGTCCACTTAATATACTTTTTGTTGGAATGGAAGAGACTTTCCCCTTTTATACATTGTTGTTGCGCGTATTAACTAATCTTTTTTATTGCACTTTCTTAAAGTTATAAAAAAATGGCAAATCAGAATTCACCTTTGGAAATAGAAATGGGACATATAATATTAGAAGATATGTTCCATGCAATAAGAAAACGTATTAAGAATCAGGCGGAGATAAAGTTAAAGATCACCAGAGAACAGTTTAAACTGTTGCATGCAATAAGTCAGAACAAGGAAGAAGTTATACAAACAGATATGGCTGATATGATGGGAAAGGATAAATCAACCATATTGAGGTTAATTGACTCATTGGAAACAAAAGAATTAGTCAGAAGAGTTGTAGATACTAAAGATAGGCGTAAAAATTATTTAATGGTCACAAAAAAAGGTGAAGAAATAATAAAACAATATGAGCATATTCTTAAGGTGATGATTGAAGAACTGCAACAAGGACTTAATGAATCCGAATTGAATACTTTTTATAAAGTAGCAGCTCATTTTAAAAGCAAGGCTGAAAAATATTAATATTTTTTTAAACAAAAGGTTGCTATTAACAACTATTGTTATTAACAATATTGATAAGGGAGATGAAAAGACAAATTTAAAAAAGAAGATTTTATATGGCATTAGTCGGGCTGGCAGGGGATAATAAAATAAGGTTTCATGTAACAGACAATACTACTTGTATATTTCTTATTTATTAACTAAAAGAAAAAGACAAAAAAAATGAAAATCAACGAAAACGTGTATTTATTTGAAAAGATAAAAGGAGCTAACTCATATCTTTATATATCTGATAACGGTGAAATGTCAATAATAGACGCAGGGATGCCTGGCAACGCGTTTAAAATTCTCAGCCAAATTTCTGAAATGGGAATATCCTTGGAAAAGATTAAATATATAATCCTTACTCATTCGGATATTGACCATAGGGGAAGTGTTGCCGATTTAAAGAATGCAACCGGAGCTCTTGTTGCCATTCATGAGAAAGAAGTTCCTTATCTTTTTGGTGAGAAGAAGAAAAAACAAAAAGGAATGATTGGTTTAATGATTGGTTTAATTTTCGGTATACTATTCAAATTTTTAAAGACTCAAAACATAGACCCCGATATTATATTAAAAGAAGGTGATTTTATTGGTGGGTTAAAAGTAATTTCTTGTCCGGGACATACTGAAGGAAGCATTTCTTTATATAATGCAGAAACTATTTTATTTTCAGGTGATGCAATTATAACCGATAAACAGTCAAATATTAAAGGGTTTAATAATATAGCTACTTCCGATACATTAGAAGCTGCAAAAACAATAAATAAAATTAAACATTTAAAATTTGAAGTTTTGCTTCCGGGACACGGCAACCCAGTTTTAAAAAATGCTTCGGACAAACTTAAAGAATATAACAAAATATGAGTTCCGATTTTACAGCATCCTATTTATTTTTACCAATATTCGGTTTTGTAATAGGCCTTTTGGTATCTATGTTTGGTGGTGGTGGTGGTGGTCTCTACGTCCCTTTGCTTACCCTTTTATTTAATGTGCCCATTCAGGTTGCCGTTGCAACATCACTGGCATCCATTATTCCTACAACCATTTTTGGTGCTTATGCTCATCACAAACAGGGAAATGTTAATATTCCAATAGGTTTAATTTTTGGTGTAACAGGAATAATAGGAACATTGATGGGGGTTTATTTTTCAACATTAATCCCAGCGCTCATCCTTAGGAAACTTTTTGGAATACTTGCAATACTCTTTGTTTTACCGGTACTTATCAGAAAGAAGAAAAAAGAAAATAAACATGTTGATAATCCTGATGATTTGAAAATAATAAATCTAAAAAAGGTTTCTATAAGTTCAATCTTCGGTTTATTATCAGGAATAATGTCTGGTTTGTTTGGAGTAAGTGGTGGCGCTCCTGTTGCTGCGGGATTATATATACTTGGTTTTCCTGCAAACATAGTTATCGGAACTTCAGTTTTTGTTCTTTTTTTTAATGCGGTTTCAGGTTTGTTCGGACACCTTGCAGTAGGTCATATCAATTTTATATTAATCATTCTATTAGGAGGCAGTGCAGCAATTGGAGCTTTAATAGGCCCACGTTTACTGAAAAGGATAAAAGCTGATGTTTTAGATAAATGGTTCAAAATAATTTTTACCATTCTGCTAACCCTGATGGGATTAATGATGATAATAAAATAAAATTTGAATAAATGGTAACGCGTAAAGTAAAATTCTATAATAGTAAAAAAGGTAATGGATTTATCACAGATGATAAAAATAACGTTTATGAGAATGATAAAAATAATAACAGAAGTACTACTCATCGTTTTAATAACGAGCAACTTTTCATTGTTTGCCCAAAAGCCGCTAACACTTAAAGAGTGCATTAAATATTCACTTACCAATAATAGTAATATAAAAATTGCCAATTATGATGTTGATATTTCAAAGAAAAAAATTTCTGAACAGTTTGGAAATTATCTTCCTCAAATTAATGTATCAGGTTCTTTGGATGACTACTTAAAACTCGTAACCCAGCTTATTCCTGCTGAGATACTGGGCGGCGCTCCCGGCACTTTTATACCCATAACATTTGGCAATAAATATAATGTAACAGGAGCCGCACAGTTAACTCAAAAGCTATATGATCCTACTTCCATATATGGAATTCAATCAGCAAAAATTAATAAGGAAATATTTTCCCAAACCTTACAAAAAACAAGCGAACAGACAGTCTTTAAAATTAGCCTGGTTTATTATCAAACGTTGGTGATTCAAATGCAAATGAATGTGCTTAAATCTACACTCACCGCTTCGGAACAATCATTAAAGTCAACTGAGTTAAAATTTAAAAATGGCATGGCAAAAAAAATAGATGTAGATAAAATCAGGGTGAGTTTTAATAATACCAAGTCACAGTTAGAACAAGCGAAATTAAGTTATTCACAATCGTTAAATACGCTGAAATATAACATGGGCATGCCAGTTGACAGTTCGATGGCGTTAGCCGATACAACATTAAATATAAGTAAATATTTGCTTGCAAATGATACAGTGCACAAGCTGCAAATGGAAAATATTATTGACTATCAATTGGGAAAAACAAATATCTCGTTAATGCAGATAAATAAAAAAACATATTCAGCAGCTTACCTCCCGTCTCTATCTTTCTATGGAAATTATAATTTTAACGCAATGCGACAGGAATTTAATTTTTTTGATCGTAACAAAGATTGGTATCCAAGTTCAGGGATTGGCTTAAAACTTACTATTCCGATTTTTGATGGTCTTCAAAGAAATTCAAGAGTCGCCCAGTCAGAATTGAATATAAAAATAGCTAAAGAAAACTTATTACTTACCGAGCAATCAATCAAAGTTGATATTTCCAATTATGAAATTCAGTATAAAAATGCGTTAGACAATATCAATAGAGAAAAAGAAAATCTTGACTTAGCCGAAAGTGTTTATAAAAATACACAATTGGAATATCAGCAAGGCGCCGGATCTACCCTTGACCTTATCCAATCCGAAAGTTCATATACGATGGCTCAAAACACATATTTTAATAAACTCCTTGATCTCTACATCGCACGGATTGAGCTTGAAAAAGCCAAAGGAACTTTAATGAAATTTATCAATAATTAAAAAAAATTAAGGTTATGAAAAGAATAATAATTATCGCTTTTGCCTTAGCTGTTTTGGTGCTTATCATATTCAGATTGGTCGGTAATCATGAAAAAGTAAATGCTAACAAAAACGTCAGTACTGACCTTTCCTATGTCTCAGTTGATGTTTCACCAGTTAAAAAAATGTCATTGAGTGATAGCCTTCAATTAGTAGGTTCACTTGAAGCATATTCGGAAATAATTATTGCTACACAGTCTTCGGGTATAATTACTTCATTAAATGCAGAATTAGGACAAATAAAATCAAAAGGCGATATAATTGCAACCATTGATGATAAGCTGAAACAACTTGCTGTGCAAACCGCAAAAATTAGTGTAACAAAACTTAAAAAAGATTTGGAAAGGTATGAGAATCTTTATAACGGCGGTACTGTTACAGAACAACAATTAAACGATGCTCAAAATTCGTATGATAACGCTGTAATACAACTGGAACAAGCCGAAAAGCAACTTACGGATGCAACAATTATTTCACCGATTAAAGGCATTATTACAAAAAAACTAGTAGAACAAGGGGAGTATATCAATATAGGCAGCCCAATTGCAACTATTATTGATGTTTCTAAATTAAAAGTGAAATTGAATGTTTCCGAAACCAATGTGTATTTATTAAAAATAGGAGATAAAGCGGTTATTACAGCTGATGTTTATCCGGGCGTAGCATTTGAAGGTAACATAAGTTTTATCAGCCCTAAAGGAGATGAAACTCACAATTATCCTGTAGAGTTAGAAATAGTAAACAATACTAAATATCCTTTAAAATCAGGAACTTTTGTAAATGTATTGATTGGTTTGCCTTCCAATGCTGAAGCATTGTATATTCCACGCGAATCATTGCAGGGTAGCATAGAAGAAGCAAAAGTTTATGTGGCAGAAAATGGTAAAGCTGTGTTGCGAAACATTATTGCTAGCAGCGGAAGTGATAAATATATTCAGGTAATATCAGGGCTTAAAGATGGCGAAAATGTGATTACAGCAGGACAGATAAACCTTTCAGACGGTAAAGCCATCAAAATTATCAACAACAAATAATAAAGATATGGTATGATGTCAATTACAGAAATAGTAATAAAGCGGCCTACACTTGTTGTAGTAATATTTACAGTGTTGGCTATATTTGGTATAACTTGCTATACAAAATTAAATTACGATTTAATTCCTAAGTTAAGCATTCCTAACCTGAGTATCATAACAGTTTATCCGGGCGCTTCTGCTAACGAAGTTGAGAGTTCGGTTACGAAAAAATTAGAAGATGCTCTTTCTTCACTGGAGAACGTAAAGGATATACAATCTACCTCACAGGAAGGGGTTTCTACGATATTGATTGAAATGGAATCTGGTGCCGATGTTAATTTAGAGCTACAGGATGCCCAGAGAAAGATCAATGTTGTTTTGTCCCAATTGCCCACTGGCGTGAAGACCCCATCAATTAATAAAATCTCTTCCGACGATTTGCCTATAATTAAAATAGGAGTCACCGCTAAAATAGCGCCTACTAAATTATATCTGCTTACCAAAAATCAAATAAAACCACAGCTTTCAAAACTTAAAGGTGTTGGTCAGGTTTCAATGGTCGGCGGTAACGAACGTGAAATAAAAATCAATATCAATAAGAACAAAATTGATGCTTATGAAATCTCCATAAATCAAATATACCAGGCAATTGAAAACGCAAACATGGAAATGCCTACCGGTAATATTGAAAATGATGAAAAGCAATATACAGTAAGGTTGCTGGGGAAAATTAAGTCCTTGGACGAGTTGCGTAATATTACCGTTTCTAAAGCGGTTTCGGGCAGCATAATAAAATTATCTGATATTGCCGACGTTGTAGATGGTACTGCTGAACAAACAACCCTTAACAGGATTAATGGTGAAAACTCCATTGGCATTATTATTCAGAAACAATCGGATGCAAACACAGTTAGTGTATGTAAACAGGTAAAACAACAATTAAGTTTGCTTGAAAAGCAGTATGCCGATTATAATCTTAAATTTAACATTGGCACCGATAATTCAACATATACTTTAGCTTCTGCAAATGCAGTGATAAAAGACTTAATGTATGCCATTTTGTTGGTAGCTTTTGTAATGTTCATCTTCCTGCATAGTATCCGAAACTCTTTTATAGTATTAATTTCTATTCCGGCTTCCATCATTTCCGTTTTCGTGGCAATGTATATTTTCAATTTTTCGCTTAATATGCTTACATTAATGGCACTTTCCTTAATAATAGGTATTCTAGTTGACGATTCCATTGTGGTACTTGAGAATATTAATCGCCACATGGAAATGGGCAAAGACCGACGCAAAGCGGCCATTGAAGGAAGATCAGAAATAGGGTTTACAGCTGTAGCAATAACCATGGTAGATGTAGTGGTTTTTCTTCCCCTAGCATTTGTATCAGGTATGATAGGCGGTATGCTCAGGGAATTTTCCCTTGTTGTTGTATTTTCTACTCTTATGAGTCTCTTCGTTTCATTTACAATCACTCCATTGTTAGCTTCACGGCTTGGCAAGCTCCAGGAGCTTACTAAAAAAACAATTATTGGCAACTTCTCTTATTGGGTTGAAGCGACTTATAAAAAAGTAGTTGTTTTTTATGAAAGGATTCTTCGTTGGGGCCTAAACCATCGAAAATCGGTTTATTTAGCGACAACTCTATTAATTGTCCTCTCATTTTCACTAGTCGGGTTTGGTCTTATAGGTACGACTTTTATGAATTATGGCGATCAAGGTGAATTTATGATAAAACTTGAAGGTGAGCCGCAAAATACAATATACCAGACAACTTTACTGACAAAAAAAGTTGAAGATATTTTATTAAAAAACCCTAAAGTAATAAAGGTTTTTTCAAACATTGGTTATTCAAGTTCTAGGGCTAGTTCAATGACAAGTAATGAAAAAAACAAATGTGAGTTAACTGTAACGCTTGTACCTAAAGACCAGCGATCGGTGACTGTTGATGAATTTGCTGCAATGATAAAAAAAGAAATACAAGGTATTCCTGGTCTTAAAGTTAGTGCGACACCAACAAGTTTAACGGGAAATGCAGATGATGCCCCAATACAGATATTGCTGCGCGGTCCTAATGTGAATAAACTTTTTGAAGTTGGCGATAGTGTGATGAAAATAATTAAAGGAATACCTGGAGCGAATGATGTAAAACTTTCAATTGATAAAAGCAGACCTGAAATCCAGGTTAAACTCGACCGGGAAAAAATGGAACAATTAGGGCTAAACGTGCAACAAGTTGGCAGCACATTAAATCTTGCTTTTGCAGGAAATACAGACCTTCAATATTCAGAAGGAGATGATGATTATGGTATAAATGTAAGATTTGACAAGTTCGACCGGAACAAAGTTGAAGATATTGGTTCTCTTACATTTTTAAATAGCCAGGGTAAAATTGTAGAACTAAAAAACTTCGCAACTATTATTCAGTCACTTGGTCCCAACAAGCTTGAACGTTACGACCGTATTTCTTCTCTCACCGTAAATGCCTCTGTTTTTGGCAGGCCAACTGGTACAGTCGGAGATGAAATAAAAGCTGCTATTAAAAATAAGCTTCGTCCTGGCGATGTAACTATTAATTATAAAGGGCGAATGGAACAACAGGCAGAAGCTTTTAGCAGTCTACTTACAGCGATTATTTTCGCTTTAATTTTAGTATACCTTGTGATGGTAGCGCTTTATAACTCATACCTGTATCCATTTGTAGTGCTATTCTCAATACCTGTTGCAGTAATCGGAGCTTTATTTGCATTAGCACTTTCGGGAGAGTCGATCACTGTGTTTGCAATAATTGGTATGATTATGCTTATAGGCCTTGTTGCTAAAAATGCTATTCTGCTTGTTGACTTTACAAATAAACTCAGAGATGAAGGGCGTACAATTGAGGAAGCATTGATAGAAGCCGGAAAGGAAAGACTTAGACCTATTCTTATGACGACTTTTTCTATGGTTTTGGGGATGCTCCCTATCGCTCTTGCCTCAGGTGCAGGCGCAGAAATCAAAAACGGGCTGGCATGGGTTATTATTGGCGGCCTTACAAGTTCTTTGCTGTTAACATTAGTACTTGTGCCTTCTGTTTATATGAGTATGGAAAGTTATAAAGAAAAATTCAAAAGAATATTTTCGCCGAAAAAGCAAATCAGTGCTATAGAAAGCCAAGTGTGAATTGATAATTAAAATTTAAACAGGCAATTAGTATTTATAATAATATGTATTAATCAGAACTTGATCTGACAGTAAAGGACGAGTAGGAAAAGCGGGTGATATCAGCAGGGTTGCTGCTTTTTATGCACCAAGGGCGCAAAGTGGATAAATGCACAACGAATTAAAGTATCAGGCGGAATTAACTTGTTAAAAAGAATATCATAAGTGTCCTGTCAGACGTAGGCAATTAACTAAACAGCCTTTGAATTTTCTACCAATCATGATTTCAAGATACTTAAAATATTAGACAACGATTTACTTTTCTTTTATCTCAAAACCGTGATAGACAAGCTCTACTAGAAAGAATGCACACGATCAGACCAATTAGGAAAAAGTGAATATAGTTGGACTGAATCCAAAATTACTTTAGTAGGGCTAATTCATGCTTTACCAAGCCACCGGTTTTTCTACATTAGATAAAACTACCTAAAAACAAAGTCTTTTCAGACCTGAATTTGACTTAAATAGATAAGATATAGTCATTTTTTTGTACTGGTCTTAAAAACTTTACAACATGGAAAATATCATTATTGTTAATCCTAATGACTTTTTCATCTGTGGTAATTTTCTCTGTTTAAGATATGCAATATGCAAATTTCAAACAATACAGATATTCCTATGAAAAAGACAATTTCTTTATTAGCGTTGCTTTTGCTATTCTCTATTGAGATCCAGGCACAGGTTACGAATGTTCTTAATAATTTTTA
>Ga0182027_10010276_pt1 | contig 13333 bp, 11 predicted proteins | sample 712E1DmetaG_FD_121300 | JGI IMG/M metagenome (GOLD analysis project Ga0182027, IMG submission 121300) | Permafrost microbial communities from Stordalen Mire, Sweden - 712E1D metaG (Illumina Assembly) | ecosystem: Environmental > Terrestrial > Soil > Wetlands > Permafrost | place: Sweden...
CAGGGAGGGAAGATTGAAGCGGTGAAAAAACTGCCCGCCGATCTCCGAAGCGGGGTATCGGAAATTGATGGCCGTATGGAAGGGACTGCCGAAGACGCGGGCGTGATAGATCATGATCGGCCCGAGCACCAGTCCAAAGCCGAGGCCGAGGGCGAGGATGTTTTTATAGCCGCGCCATTGCAGGAACTGGTAGGCGGCGGCCGCGACCACGACCAGGGCCGCGTAGATGAAAAACGGGTAATCGACCACTCCCCCCAGCGCCAGGCAAAGCCCGCCCAGAAACAGATCGCGCGCGCCGCGGGCACGGACCAGCGCCAGAAAGATCCCCAGCAGGACGAAGGCCAGGGCAACGGACTGGGTATAATAAACGTTGTTGTAATAGACCATCATCGTGGCGAGCGAGAAGGCCAGGCCGATGGTCTTGGCCGCGCGCGCGCCGGCGACCAGCAGCCCGGCGAGAGCGCAGACGCAGTAAAAGCTGACCAGCCCGGCGCCGAAGCCGAAGAGCAGGGTGGTCAGCGCATGGGCCACGATCTGCTCTTTATAATAGGGGGTGTTGAAGATCGAGTATTTGCTCTTGCGGCCGTCGAGCGGGTTTTCGGCGCGCCGGTCAAAGATCGCGATCAGCCGCGGCGGAGCGTGGCGCCAGAAGACCTTGGCCGCCGCGTAAAACGGCACGGCGAGGAAGGAAATGCCCGGACTCATCCCGGAATAAAAATGCCCTTGATAGTATGAAACGTCGGGGCTGTTGACGTGCATTTCATCGATGGCGGTCGTCCCGCGCTCGACGATGGCCGTCGTCATGTCCATGATCGAATTCTGCATGTTGCCGCCCACCAGCGTCACGCTGCGAAAGGTGAGGGCATAGAGGAACAGGAAAAGGATGAGCCGGGGGTAAGAGGGAAAGGATTTCATGGGGTTCCTTGTGGGGCCAAATTCGTGCTCGTGCTCGTGCTCGTCATCGTCCTCGTCATCGTCATCGTCCTCGTTCTCGTTCTCGTCCTTGTCCTCGGGAAGTTGAATTTCCATCGATTATGATTACGACGACGAGCACGAGCACGAGCACGAATAATCAAGAGAAAACTGCTCGGATCGCTCCAATCCCAAAATCGGCAAACCGTTATGTCTAACCCCGGCTCAGGGCGGCCTGGTACGCCCGCTCCGTTTCCTGGGCGATTCTGGCCCAGTCATAGTTCCTGGAGCAAGCCAATCCTTTCTCCCTCATCACGCCGCGCTGCGCCTCGTTGTCGAGCAGCGCGAGGATATGGCCGGCAACCCGATCCTTATCCGGCGGACTGATCAGGCCGAATTGCCCGGAGCGGACCAAATCGGCGGCGGCGTTATTGGGAGCGTCCACCACCACCACCGGCAAGCCGCAAGCGGCGGCTTCGATCACCACGATCCCGAACCCTTCGCGTTCGGAAAGGAAGGCGAACAGGCGGCTGGATTTCATCAGGCGATACACGTCGTCGGATTCGGGCAGAAAACCGGCGAAGCGCACGTTATCGTTGAGCTTGAGCCGCTCGGCCAGCGCCGTCAGGCTGGGCCGTTCGATCCCGTCGCCGACAATCAGGCAGCGGATCTCGGGGCGGCGCTGGCGAACCAGATCGAGGGCCTCGAGCAGCAGATCGACCCGTTTGTCTTTAATCAAGCGCCCGACATACAGGATGTCCACCGTTTCTTGGGCGGGGACGACCGCCTGCAGGTGCGGCCAATCGATGCCCGGCGGCACCAGCGCGATCCGCTCGGCGCGCAGGCCCGCGCTCAGAATGCCCTGGCGCGTGTGTTCGGAAATGGTGATGGCATGGGGCGACACGCGCGTGGCCAGCCATTCGATCCACCCGGCCAGGGTCGCGCCCCAGCCCAGGTACTGTTGCCAGTGGCCGCGCCAGTATTCCAGCCAGGTCACCACGAACGTCGCTCCGGTCAGGGCGGCGAGCAGGCGGAGGGGAAACAGGGGGAAATAAGGAATGGAGTTGACATTGATAATGTCGAACCGGCCCTGGCGCATCAAACTCCAAGGCAGCCAGCAAGTAAACCACAAGGCGGCCAGCAACGAGCGCCGGCCATGGCGATACAAGGCCACGGGCGGACAGACCCCATGAAGCCAGACCCCGTCCGCCTGTTGCCGATCGGCCGGACCGCTCCAGTATTTCATGCCGAACAGGTGGACTTCGTGCCGGGGGGCCAGCCGCTTGGCAATCTCGGCGAAATAGCGCTCGGCCCCACCTTTGACGTAGGGATAAACGGCATCATAAACCATGGCGATGCGCATAAAATCATTTCCGTGCTTGCGAAAAGGCCGTTGAGCACTCCAGCCTTATTTTGTGCATTGCAGGTAAAGACAACTGAAGTGCTTCATGTTTTTTTCGGTCAGAGTCCATAAGAGGACCGGCATCAGCAGCCAATAGCCGACAAGGCCCAGCCAGCGATGCTCCCGGTTGACCATGCCGGTGGAATGCTGCAATTGGCGCGTGGTCTTGCGCCCTCGGCCCAGCAAGAGATAGACCAGTCCCCCCGTGCCATTGGCCAGCGTTTCCCACCAGCTGGTGGCGAGACGGGAAAGATACAGGGTCTCCTGTTCGGGCGTGAACCCGTGCTGGCGCATCTTTTCTTGCCACTCCGGCGCGGAAAGATAATTAATATGGGCCAATCGATGATCGAGGTGGGTCAGGTATTTTTCGGCCCAGCCTTGGAGGCCGAAAAACCGAAGCAGACGCGGCCAGAGAAGATTATCGTGCAGGCAGGTCAGCGGAACGGTGATCACGAACTTGCCACCCGGTTTCAGGACCCGGAAAACCTCGCCCAGCACCGCATCCAGCGGCGGGATATGCTCCAGAACGGAATTGGAGAAGATCAGATCGAAGCTATTGTCGGCTTCGGGGATTTTGTCGCCCGGAGCGATGTGGAATTGCTGATAAACGTTCATCTGGCGGGCGATGGCCACGTCTTCGGCGTCAATATCCAAGCCGGTCCAGGCGAGGTCGGGCAAATGTTTAAACAGCACGCGGGCCAACCGCCCGTCACCGCACCCCAAGTCGAGCCCGCGGCCGCGCCCATGAAGGTTGTCTTGAACGATTTCGGTTTCAAAAACGCGCCATAGCGCTGTCGCGGGTTGAAAATACTGTGCCTTGAAGACCTCGCGGGCAAGAGCGAGTTTCCGGCCCAGATTTTGCGGATCATGATTTTCCAGAGCGCCCATCGATACACAATGTCCTTGAACAAACTAAAGGTAGATCATTCAATAATCAACGTGTTGAACGCAACAGAAAATCACTCCGGCCGGGCTTTGTTTTTTTGTTGTCGGGACCGTCCGTGCGGTTATAGATTGGTTTTATCCGTTGATCAGGGGAAGACCATGAATAGTATCTCCGGCCCGATTTTGTTCTTAATCTCCATTAGCATCATGACCGGGTTGGCCCAGATCGTGATGCGTTGGGGTGGGAAGTCCGCCGCGCTGCAGACCACCCACAGTTTCCTGGAATGGCTCTGGGTTTCGCGCTGGTGGCTGACGGGGTTAATGGCCAGTTGGATCGGTGGCTTGGGTTACGCCTGGTCGCTACGCCGGATTAACCTCAATCTAGCTGTGCCGATCTATTCCGGCATTCCTTATTTACTGTCGGTCCTAGGCGGCTTTATCTTGCTCCGCGAATCGCTCAACGGTATCCAGATCGCTGGCGCGATGGTCATCCTGGTGGGGATGATCATGCTTTCCTTCCATTGATGCTCGGGAAAGTGACTCAAACCTCAATAATTATTATTTACATTTTATCGATTGCTTATGCGCCAATGGCGGCCTATGATCGCGTTTATTGTCGCGCGTCATAACGATTTTGTCACCCGATCGTCTTATTTTTGTTGGGAGGCCAGTACAAAATGAAGGTCATCTACGTTCGCTGGATCCTTTTGCTTGGTTTGCTTCTAAGCAGCCTGACTCCAACCTGGGCCGCGAGCGGGCTGGCGGCTCCCGCCGACGTCACCGTGATTGCGCCGGATGCGGGGACTACCTGGTACGTGGATGCGCCAGCGGTCATTCACTGGAAAACCAACCTTAACACGGCCGGATCCGCCGTTAGCTTTGAGCTTTGGGACCCGCGGGGCAAACTGATTGATCTCGGCTTCGACTCCAACGCGCTGGGCGAAAACAACTGGCCCCTTCAGGTCTTGCCGGTGCCCGATGGCGCCCAGTACCAGATCCGCGTCGTCAGCCTGTGGAACGCCAATTTATGGGCCGACAGCGCGCCGTTCGCCATCCGCAACCTGTCCAAGCAGCAGGAGCGCTGGCTGCTGGCCGGCCGCCTGGGCGCCGCGCGCAAGAACTTCAGCGCCACCCTCCTGGACACGGGCAAGATCCTCCTCGCCGGCGGTTTTTCGGGCAGCGGGCCGGCCCAGATTTACCTCAAAAACTGCGAATTGTTCGATCCGCGGACCAACACGACCGCGCCCGCCGCCGGCCTAAACGTCGCCCGGGCGCATCATCAGGCGATCAAGCTGGCCGATGGCCGGGTGCTCGTGGCGGGCGGACAAGGGCCGACGGGCGTCGGGGACAGCTATGCGCTGGACTCCTGCGAGATCTACAACCCGCTGAGCGACACCTGGTCGACGACCGCAAGCCTGGGCAGCGCGTCTTGCGATCATCGGCTGGCCCGGCTCGCTGACGGGACCGTGCTCAAAATCGGCGGCCAGAATTCCGCGGGGCTGAGTTCGAAGCTCTGCGAGATCTTCACTCCGGCCAGCGGAAGCTGGAAAACCGCGGCCTCGACGGCTATCGGGCATCAAGACCCCGCCTGCGTCCGCCTGGAGGACGGGCGGGTGCTGGTGGCGGGGGATGGATCAGCGACGAACTCCGTTGAAATTTATGACCCCAATACCCTGGGGTGGCATTCGGCCGGAGTCATGAACCCGAACGTCGCAAATCCTCTGGCCGCTCAACTGAACGATCGTTCCGTCCTGATCGCGGGGGGGATCGATCAAACGACTCCGACCCAGCTTGTTTACCAGAAGGCCTCATACCAGGTTGATCTAGGTGAGAGCAGTAATAGCACGGTTTATCTGGTGGGTGGACAACGTGCCAATGCCGCTTATACCAGTGATGTCTGGTTTAAAACCATCGACGGCCCGTGGCAAAAGACAAGCAGCTATCCTATTCAGGGGTCATATTTCGATCCCGTCGTGGTCAATGGCTTTGTGTACGTGGCGGGCGGTCAAATCGCCAATAACGTGTATACTACAGCCGTTTATTACGCCCGGATCAACCCCGATAGATCGTTGCAGCCTTGGCAGGCCACGTCCTCTCTGCCGAGTATAGACACGTATAATGGGTTAGACGCTCTCAATGGGTACCTTTATACCCAATTCGGCACGGGAGCGGCTTATCGGGCCAAGATCAACCCCGATGGCTCGCTCGGCTCATGGCTGTACCAATCGTCCGCGCCGAATGGAATTGGCGGAAATATGACCAGCCGAATCCATCATGGCTATTTCTATGCTTTTGGCGGCTGGATATCCACTTCCACATTTTTAAACGGCGTCTATTACGCCAAGATCAATGCGGACGGGACCCTCGGTTCATGGCAAGCGACCACCTCCCTGCCCACCGCGCGTCACCATTGCTCCGTGCACTTCTACAAGGATCGGGTTTACGTCCTGGGCGGGATCTCGACCAGCTTTGCCGTCCTTAATACCGTGCTTTCCGCGCCGATCCATGCCGATGGGACGGTTGGCGCGTGGCGCCAGGAGACTTCGTTGCCGCAAACGCTGTGGACCCAAGGCAGCTATATGCGCGGGAATTCCATTTACCTCCTGGGCGGCATGGCCGGCTATTACCTGATTGGTCTCAATCCCAACATCTATAAAGTGGATATCAACCCCGCCGATGGCACGGTTTCGCCCTGGCAGCAGGTGGACACCATGCCCGGCCAATATGTGGTGGCGCCCGGCTGCACCTACATGCCAAAAGAATCCGTCACCGCTGGACCCGACATGCCCACCGCGCGCGGCGCCGGGCGGCTGGTTCAAATGGACAGCGGCAATCCGCTCATGATCGGCGGGCTGACCGACGGGGGCTATGCCACGGCCAATTGCGATCTTTACAACGCCCTCCGCGATGGCTGGTCGCCCGCGCCGCGCTTGATCGTCCCGCGCGCGCACTTTGAAGCGGTCTCCACCCAGGGGACCATTTATGTCTTCGGCGGCTCCTATGATTTTAACGGCGGCAATGCGACGCTGGACTCCATCGAGATGCTGTCGCGTTCGTTCCTGGCGGCCGATCGCCACTGGGGCCTCTACCAGTAGGGCCACCCCGAAGGGTTTGCGGAAAAAATCTGAACGATCGGCGGGCCTGAACTTGAACCTCGCATCGTCAGGCGACAGGTTCGTATGGCGTGACGGCCTGGAGTCATGGTAATGTTAGACGGTGGATTGCACCGGCGATTGAACACCAGCCGTTTTAAGCGAGATCAAGTTGTATTTCGAAATGGAAGTGCGATCATGACTGGCAATCAAGTCCAAGCGCCCTCCGGCAACAAACCTGTCTTAACCTGGTTCGCCCCCGCCCAGCGCGCGAGCCAGGAAGAGGTGGCGGCGATGAGCCGTTTTGTCCAGGAGACCCCGCTTTTTCTGGCGATCCTGGCCTCGATCGACGGCTACCTCATGATTCTTAATCGTCAGCGCCAGATCCTGGCCATGAATAAACAATTGCGCGAGGCTTTTCCGAATTGCCGGGTGGGTGAACGTCCGGGGGAGCTTCTGGGCTGCATCCATGCCAGCACCGGACCCGGCGGTTGCGGCACCGCGCGGGCCTGTTCCACCTGCGGCGCCGTCCTATCCGTCCTGGCCGCACAAACCAGCGGAGAGCCGGTCACCAATGAATTCCTGGTCACGATCCGTCGAGACCAGGTTGAGGAAGCCCTGGAATTTCGGGTGCGCGCCACACCCATCCGGGTCGGTATGAATGAATTCACCGTCGTCATTTATATTGATATCAGCGGCGACAAGCGCCGCCAAGCGCTGGAGTGCATTTTTTTCCACGACATCCTCAACACCGTCGGGGGCCTGATGGGCTGGAGTGCCATCATGCAAAGCATTGATACCCTGGACCCCAAGGAGGCGGCGATGCGGATTCTGGTGCTCTCGCGCCGGCTCAAGCAGGAGATCGAGGACCAGCGGCGGCTCTCGGAGGCGGAAAACGGAACGCTCACCTTGAACCGGAAAACGGTGCCCGCGCGGGAAGTGCTGGAGAGCATCGGCACGGTTTTTGAAGCGCATGAGGTGGCCAAAGACAAGCACGTGGACATCGCGAACGTCGATGCGCGCGACCAGATATCCACCGATCCGATGCTCCTGGAACGCATCCTGACCAACATGACCAAGAATGCCCTGGAAGCCGTTCAAGCAGGGGAAACGGTCCGCTTGGGGTTCGAGCGCCGCGAGGGCCGGCCGGTCTTCTGGGTCACCAACCCCGGCGTGATCCCCGAACGGGTGCAACTGCAACTGTTCCGGCGCTCCTTCAGCACCAAGGCCTCCAAGGGCCGCGGCATCGGCACGTACAGCATGAAGCTGTTCGGCGAACGATACCTGGGCGGCCACGTCGCTTTTGAATCCACCCCCGAGCAGGGCACGACTTTCCGAATCGAGCTGCCGGCCGCCTGAACCCGAAGAAAGACTTGGCTCGGATCTTTCGTCTCATGCCCGCGCCCGCGCACGTCGGCGACGGCGCGGCAACTGAGCCGAGCGCCAACGGCGCGTTCTCATCCCAGCCTGGGGCATCGCCCCAGGAAGTCAATCCGAAATCGGAAGAGGGCTGAAGGCCCGACTCATGCCGGCGGCTGAAATTCATGAGTCGGGCTTTCAGCCCTTGATGATTGGCGTGCGGCGACCTGGGGCGTTGCCCCAGGCTGAGATGAATCCGGGCCTCCGGCCCCTGATGAATTTAGTCGGTGTGCGATCGGCCCAGGTAATAACACGCCCCGCAGTTCCGCTCTTCGGCGTTGCAGCAGGTGTAGAAAATCTGAAGCAGCCCCTGATGCCGGCGTTCGGTGTTGATGATTTTGGCGGCCTCCGCGTTGGGGCCGAAGAGTCTGGCGGTCATGAACTGCGTGATGTGTGTGTTGTGTTTACCCTTAGCTTCGCGAGCCTTGGCCGGGGTAAGCGAGCCACCCATAATAATAAAACGTGCCCGAAATGAGTCAGACTTACATTGCTTTTTTCATTTTCCAAGTCTCCTTGAACTTCTCGATCATCTTCATCTCCCCATCAATTCCGAATTCGATGGGCGTAATGATTAATTCATTATTTTTTCTTTCACATTTCATGCTGACCGTCTGGACGCCCAGTTCAGGAACCACGTAAACCGTGGTGATAATCCTCCCCTCGGGTGATGACCAAACGAAGTAATAATCGAAATGCTTGCCCTCATTGCCATTGATCATTTTCAGCATCTTGCCGTTTTCATCAATCGCCATGACGATGAGGCGCCCATCCTTGCGCAATTCCATGTCCCGGTGGTAAGCTTCGCGCGGCATTTTATTGGTCCAGGTTCCAGCAAAATCCCCATTGGACACAAACCGATCCGAGCGCAAATATACCCATTCCGACGCATAAAACTCACTGGGAACCTTCGGCGCCAGCACCAATGACTTTCCATTATCTTCGAGACGCGCCGTCAGTTCGTTAGCGACCCGTTTGGGTCCCAGCTCCGTTATTTTCAGCCCATTGCCCGCAAGCTTATAATTGCCATCAAATTTTTGTGAGATGAGCGTGCTCGTTGTTTGAATTTTCCCGAGATCCGTAAAGCTGATCACGTCGAATGTCGGGGCCAGTCTAAGATGCGAATGGATTGTGTTGGCGAAGCGCCATTCCCCGGCCAAGTCTTTAACGGTTGGAGTAACACCCGTGGCCGATAAACCGGCCGGCTTATTCGCCTCTTCGCGGCTGAAAATCAGCGTTTCCCCCTCGTCCTTGGCCGAATCCGGAATCTTGGCGGCATTGATGACCAATCGGCCTTTGGCATCAAATTGGCCAGTCCACCCGCTGTCTTTCGGTTCGCCCTTACAAAAGACCAGATATTTGCCGTTTTCGTAGCACCATTGGCCGGGATCATCGCCCAGTTGCACGGTATGGTCCTTCGCAAAGACCAACATGGTGGGAATGGGGTAGCCTTTCCATCGACCGAGGATCTTGTCTTCGGGACTATTCTGAGCCATGGCACACGAAACAAGAAACAGCAGAGTGAGCACGGTGAGCATCAATAATTTCATGGTCGATTCCTTTACTGGTGCAAAATGAAGCAAAAACAGGCCCTAGATAATTCAGGACAGCGCCGATAGTAATCAACTCGATGAATTAAAGCGACAATAATTACATAAAAAAATAGGCGAATCTGAGAATTGCCGGGCGGTTCAGCATGAACATCCGTGCCTGCCCAGGTAATAGCACGCCGAGCAATTCCGCTCCTCGGCGTTGCAGCAAGTGTAGAAGATCTGAAACAGCCCCTGCCTTCTTCGTTCGGTGTTGATGATCTTGGCGGCTTGCTCGTTGGGTCCGAAGAGTCTGGCGGTCATGAACTGCGTGATGTGTATGATATGTTAACTACTTTTTCACGTTTTCCGCAAGGATGATAAGTGCCGTCAAGTAGCCCAGTTTGGCGCACCATTCTTCAAAGATACCATTATAGCCCCTCTTCCGACACCATAGTTCTTCTTGAGTCAAAAAAAAGAATCTTACTTTTGTCCGTTACGTTCCCCTACGTATCTATATGGGAATATACAATCGATCGCGTTTGTGATAAGATCATCCGGTCTTGAATGCGAAAAAGCAACATTCACGACTCTTTCACGCAAATTTTCATGTTCACCTGATCCGGATGCTTTCACCGGCTAGATTGTCTTTGAAATCTTCATTTATGGAGTCGCGCGTCCATGTTAACCGTGAAGCCGATTAAAATTGAGAGGCTGAAGCCATGGGCAATGAATCCCAGGCACAACGATCAGGCCGTTGATGCTGTCGCGCGGAGTATCCGGAAATTCGGCTTCAATGTGCCCATCCTTTGCGATAAATCCCTCAGAATCATAGCGGGACACACCCGCTATAAGGCGGCAAAGTGTCTTGGGATTAAAGAATTACCCGCAATTGTCTTAGACTTGAACGAGCATCAAAGGCAACTCTTTGCGATTGCGGAAAATAAGACCCATGAGATGGCCGATTGGAATACAGGCAAACTTCGAGAAATCCTCGCCCAATACAACAAAGACGATCTCGACATCCAGGCACTTGGATTGAGCATAGAAGAATTTCGCCGGTTGGTTGATCCCGCTCACAAGGATGATGAGATAACCTATGAGAATCATCCAACAGCCCGTACGACTCCCGGCAAGTTAATCGCTCTGGGGCGACACAAATTACTATGCGCCGACTCTCGATATCGAACTTCGATTAAGAGAATAACGTCAGGTCGACGGGTCGATCATGTTTTCGCTGGTCCGCCCTATTTCAACCAAAGAGAGTATTCCCAATGGGGGCAATACAGCGACCACATCAGGGACATGCGCAGGATTATTGAGAACTGTTATGCATCGCTTAATTTCGGAGGGGTGATGGTCTGGAACATTGCCAATGGCAGTTATACCCATCATGCGCATGTTGTGCATCACGCCCAGTTAATTGAAGAAGCGGGTTTTCAATTCCTTGACATGATAATCTGGGTGAAATCAGGCGCAAACTACGGTATAGCCAGGCATACCCATATCAAACGCAATCGCCACTACTTTCCCGTCCCAAAGTGGGAGGCCTTGCTGGTTTATCAGAAGCCAGGGAAAATGGCACAGATGACACCGGATGCGGCCCGTTACATGTGGGAGCATCATACGGATGTCTGGGAAATTCCGCCTGTGACAAACCAGGTGAAAACATATGGACACCCTGCCGTTTGTCCTGTTGAAATCCCATATCGGTCCATCATGGCCTATACAGGGGCTGATGGAATCATCTTTGAACCTTTCGGCGGGTCCGGCACAACGCTCATCGCTGCGGAGAAGGCCGGTCGTACGGCATTGTTGATTGAAAAAAACCCATTATATTGCGATCGGATTGTGGCAAGATGGGAGCAATGGACGAGCGAAAAGGCTCAATATCCAGGCAACTGATTAGATGACAATGACAAAGCGGGATGCACAGGATCTATTTGGCGGATACGGCGGGACATGGGAACTGCCGGCTGATTTCCAGCCGTTACCATTGCAATACTTTTCACCGCAAGCGGTTATCCTGAGCAAGGGCAGTCTGGATTCGCCAGAACGCGAGCGATTCGTCCGGCGTATCTGTGCCACATATCCCGAAGCCGCCGTCATCGAGCAACTGGACGTGCCGCACAATCGTATAGATTTGAAGGCTGATGATTCACTCCAGCACCATCGGCAAGGCAAACGGACGCTGGTTCTCGGCGAACTCAAAAAAGCGGTACGTTTCAGCGAGGAGGAGGACAATACCTGCCCCAATTACTGGCACTTTTCCGTTTATGGGTTTTGTCCTTACGGCTGCAAGTATTGTTACCTGGCCGGCACGCATGGGGTTTGGTTCTCACCAACAGTCAAGATATATGTAAACTTGCCCGAGATTCTCGATCAAGTGGATCGGATTGCCCAACGTCATGCGCGACCGATCGCTTTTTATCACGGCAAACTTCAGGACGGTCTGGCTTTGGACCCGCTGACCGCCTACTCGACGGTACTGGTCCCCTTCTTCGCGCAACACCCTTATGCCCGCCAGGTGTTGCTGACCAAATCGGCCAATGTGGATCGCCTGCTTGAATTGAACCACTCTGGACACACCATTTTATCGTGGAGTCTCAATCCGCCGGAGATCATTGAACGGTATGAGCAAAATGTGCCTTCCCTTGAAGAACGATTGGACGCCATGCGGCGGTGCGGCGAGGCTGGTTATCCCTTGCGCGCCGTCATCATGCCGATGATTCCACATCCGGATTGGGAACGGCAATACACGGAATTTCTTGAACGCCTGCTCGGCACGGTTCGTCTTCAGCGGCTAACCTTGGGCGGGATTTGCATCTATCGTCAAGCGCGCCGGCTCATGGAGGCCCAACTTGGCCGAAACAATGCCATTTCTGGAAATATGAATCATGATCGTGAACGAGGCGACGGCCGGGCGCGCTACCATCCGGCGTTGCGCGCGAGAATGTATCAGCATCTGACTAATATCGCCCGTGACATTCAGCCCGATCTGGAATTGGCACTGTGCCTGGAAGAGCCGACGGTGTGGGAAAGTGTGCAACTCATCGGCCGCCAAGGCCATTGCAATTGCGTGCTGTAAACTGCCCCAAACATGGAAACACGAAGTGAGCACTTGCGCAAAGGAGACAGAGCCATGCCCAAGCAGGATCTCTACGCGGAGAATTTACGTCGATTCAAGGAGAACGAGAAGCCAGAAGCCGTGCTGATGGTCGCCGACAGCCCCCAACTGATCAAAATCGTGGTGGCTTGGATGAACATCCCCATCCGGCGCATGCGCACACTCAGCCGGTTGCAGGATCACTCGAAGGAAGCCGTTTGGGCTTGGCTCTGGAGAAATACAGAATTTTCTCGTGAGGAATTGGCCTTGCGAATACCGTCCGCCGACTCGACCACCAACCACAAGGTTGACGCGCTCATTGCCAATCGCGTACTCTATCCCGATGGCACGGCCAATGGCTTTGTGGAGAAATTCTTGCGTGAACAAGTCCTCAAGCACTTTGGCCATAAGCCTGCCCGCAAATCGTGATTTGAAATGATCGTGTTCGCTATCGTGGACTCTGACGGCCAAGGTAATAGCAAGCAGAGCAGTGTCGCTCCTCGGCGTTGCAGCAGGTGTAGAAAATCTGAAACAGCCCCTGCCGTCTTCGTTCCGTGTTGATGATTTTGGCGGCTTGCTCGTTGGGGCCGAAGAGGCGCGCGGTCATGAACTGCGTGATGTGGTTGGGCTGGAGCGGGGGGACCAGGGCGTAGAGGCGGCGGACCGATTCGGCCAGCGCGGTGTCTTCCGCGCGCCGCGCCGCGAGCAGCGCCACCGGCAGCAGCGCGTTGAGCACCAGCGAGAGCGCCGCCCCTTCGCCGATCAGGTCCATCGTGCGCGAGGCGGGCTTGGCGGCGAACGAATAATGCGTCCCCCAGAAATGGCCCGCGCCGCCGACGCGGAACCACTCGACCAATTCGGCCAGCAGCGGATGACGCCGCTTGGTCGGCTGGGCGTTTTCGAGCGACGCCCGTCCCGCGCCGATGCGTTCCAATAAATCCGCCAGCGGCCGCTTGCCCGCGCGCAGCGACCGCGCCAGAATCAGCGCCAC
>Ga0182027_10010277_pt1 | contig 13333 bp, 5 predicted proteins | sample 712E1DmetaG_FD_121300 | JGI IMG/M metagenome (GOLD analysis project Ga0182027, IMG submission 121300) | Permafrost microbial communities from Stordalen Mire, Sweden - 712E1D metaG (Illumina Assembly) | ecosystem: Environmental > Terrestrial > Soil > Wetlands > Permafrost | place: Sweden...
ATAACCCTGGGCCCTTTGGGCCTTGAAATTTAGCCTTTGGACTGATAGAAAGTTTACAGTTGAGCATTTAGAATTAAGTTTGCTGGTGACTATGCTCAGGGGAGAGCGCACATGAGGAAGTTCCTGACTTGGCAGGCACTAAAATCGACTTTAGCGACAACGCTTTGCGTTCTCCTGGCGGTGGAATCCGTCCCCGCCTCTCCGGTGGCTCCCGTCTCCGTTCCCCTTTCCTTGCCCTCCGCGATTGGTTTTGTGACGGATGCCTTCGCGCCTGCGGGCAAAAATCTGCAGACTCCCGATGTTGTTGTCGTGCAGGACCTGCATGTCAACCGCTCCGTCCAGTTGGCCATTTCCAGAATCCTGGGCCGCCTGAAAACGCAGCATTGGCTGCCGGCGAAAATCGGCGTCGAAGGCGCCGTCGGCCCGATTGAAGTCCGTTCCATGCAGCAGGTCCCAGGCGTCCACACCCGTAAATCCGCCGCCGACTATCTGCTCCAGCAGGGGGAAATGCCCGGCGATATGCATTTTGTCGTAACCGAGGGCGAAGGCGAGTTGTACGGGCTGGAAACTGGAAACGTCTATTCCTCTATCGTGGACCTCTACCGCCAGTCCTATGAAGACCGCACCGGATTGAAGGCCGATCTCGACAAGCTCCGTCAGGCCATCATTCTGTTGTCTCATGACGCCGATCCACAAGTCCGGGCGAACGCCGCCATTCTGACCACCGATGTCGATAGTTTGGCAACCCTGGTGGACCAGCGTATTGCCGGCAACGAGATCAAACCGGCGCTTCGCCGCGCCACGCTGGCCCTTGAGCATCTGCAGATGATCCTCCCCGTCGATCAGGCGCGGGATCTTCTGACCCCCGTTTCCGCCGCGGTTAATTTTTACATGCTGGCGCTCATGCGCGACGGCGAATTGTTCAAGAACCTCCTGCAGCTCCGCCAGGCGGAACATCAGACCACGTCCGTCATCGTGATCGGCGGCTTTCACACGCCTGGCCTGATCGAACGCCTCAAAAAAGAAAATCTGAGCTATGTCGTCATCACGCCGAACGTCCATCGCCACACCCGGATCGACGAAAAGCTCTATGTCGAGCGCATGCTCGGCCATCATCTCACCTCCGAGCAGGTCGCCAGCGGCATCGACTGGGCCTCTCAGCTTGTGCGCCAGCCGCTTGCGCCGGACCTTCAGACCGGTCTTTTCCCTGCGGCCCAGCGGCGCCGCGCGGGCGTCATTGCCGCCATCGGTCTTTATCTGGCTTCCTATGCGGGATCCGCCATCGCAGGGCCCCAAAAGCCCAACGACGGCCGGCCGGCGGCGCCGCAAGCGAGTGAAGCCTATATGAGTTCCCGGCCCAATCCGCTTTATCTCCTCAATCAGCTAAGAGCGGCCGACACTCCGACTAAACGGTTATCCCTGTTGTCGCAGATAGATAGCTTTCTCGACTTGTCATACGCAGGCGTGTGGTGCCAGGTCTTCGTCGAGGATCCCGCTGCCGTCTCACGGGTGATCGAAGGGCTGAGAGATTCGCAAACCCGATCCGTCGCTCTTTCAATACTCAGGAGCGTTTTTGTGAAGAATGCTATAGGACATTCCGGGGCGCTTCTACCCCGCGCGTCTGCCAGGAGTCTGGCTGTTGCTTTGGGAGAGGTGATGGCTTCCGGGGATTCCCACGCGGCTAACTTGGCGGCAGAAATTGTTGTGCAGTTGCCTGGATCGGTTGAACCTTCTATTAAAAAACAGGCGGAGCGTCTAGGATTTCCTCATAATGCACTGGCGGCGTTTCAGGCGCTGCGGGATGCGAAAGATTCGACGAGCCGCCAGCGCGCTCTGGAATGGGCATCTTCTGCTGCCAATCAAGGCGTCCGACGCAGTGTTTTTACGGGTGATCCGGAGGCTGTTCTAGCGTCTGTGAGTTTATTGGAAGACCCTTCCATTGCAGGGAATGCGCGTCTTTACTATCAGGCCTCGAGTCTTTTGGCCATGGGCTTCCCTCCAAACCGATCCGCGCTGGAGCAATGGGATCGTTCCTATCTTCCCAGGACGGTCAGCACCTTTATTCGGGCCTATGCCGCTCAGCCCGCCGTGAGCCCTATGGCCGATGATTTGATTACATGGTTCCTCTTAAATCCGTTCGCTCGGGATCCCAGGACGGTCCAATTGCTTTCGGAAGCGGCGAACCACAGCGCGTCGTCAGCCGAACAAGCGGCGGCCGGCGTTTACCTGGCGGCGATCAGAACGCGGGATCGGATTGAGCGCACTGTAACCGGGGATCATGTGGAGGCATCTCTCATTGACCCTCTCAAGAATCGTCAGGGACGAGCTGTTATGGAAGCGCTCGGCGCAGATCCCGTTACGCGCAATAGAAATGCCGTGCGCGAGCTGGCGCAGAATGTCGAGGATAGCGTTGCAAACGGCGTTATCATGGCAATATATGAAAGTTCGGCGGAGGAAACTCCTCTGGATCGTGCCCGAGCGATCGACCGTTTGGGCGAATCGTTTAAGGAAGGTATTCGAGATCCGGAAGCGCGTTCGCTTGCCGTGCGGTATTTAGTCCACGCCTTCTTGACCGAGCTTCGCGCGTCTCCTGATCCCAGTTACACCTCGCACTCCTATATTTTCAGCGTGTTGACTGATCCAAAGCTCTCCGTTGAAACCAGACGAGATATAGCTGATCTGGCTTTGAGTCTCGCAAGACCCATTGGTCTTGATCTGAAAGCGCGTTCGGAACGTGAAAAAGGGAATTGGAGATATGGCGAAGGGACATTCGAGGTCAACGTGGAATGGTCGTGGCTGCTGCAGGTGGCCCTGCGTGCCGATGCCGCCTCCGCGATACGTTTCTTAAACGAGCCCGATATGAAGGCCGCCGAGATGCTCTCCAGAGCGCGCGACGCGGCGATTTTTCGTCGTTTCGCGGTCGTTCTCGTTGGATTCTTCATATTTGTTTTTATCGGCGCAATGGCTCTTTTCAATCGCGCAAGAGGGCGTCGTACTCAAATGTCTGCTCTCATCCTTGGGGCCATGCTGTTAAGTCAGGCTTTGTTGTTCAGCCCCGGAAGCCTGCGGGCCCAGGAACGTCCGGCCGCGGAGTCGCCGCAAGACACTCAAGGCCGTTTCTTTATGCGCTCTCAACAACGCCTGGTCAGTCAAAAGATGAGCGGATTTACGCGGGATGAATTACGGCAAGTCGAGCAGTTCCTTCAATTACTGCCTGAAGCGCATCGGATGGAATACCGGGATATCTCCCGCGTGGACATGGACCCTTCCGATCCCCGGCCGTCTTATGCCGAAGTCACCGATGAAATGGCCAAAGCCGGGAAGATCGTTGTGCATGTCAATCCTAAGCAAGGTCTGGACATGCTGAGTTTGGCCAATGCGATGGGGAAGGTCGTTTATTTCCGCGTGCTGAAGACGGCGGAACGCAGCGAATGGGACGCTTTCTATGCGGAATCGTCCAAAGGCCCGATGATTTACAACTTTCTGGACCGCTATGGATTCAATCCCTATGTCCCCGCTCGTACGCAAATCACTCCTGAGCTGCTGTTGCATAACCCCGAAGGGTCCGTCAGCGCGGCGGAGGATTTCGCCAGTATCTACGGGAATTGGATGAATGGGCTGGCCGTGCCCTATTCCCGGAAGCCGGACCTGCTGGTGGATGTGTCGCGCAAAGCCCAGCAGGGATTTCCGCTCCTTCTGCAGAAGGCCCTGTTCATGGCGGGACTCTTCACCGACACGCAATCGGGATACGTCCAGATGTATAAGTTCGCGGGCGATCACTTCGAGGTCACCGCCCAGATGCCTCTGGAGACTCCGACGTCTTTCCGCATCGGGCGCCTGACCTTCACGACCCAGAACAGCTGGATCACCGGAATTGTGGATACCAATATTACCCAGCTCGTTCCCATCTATGGCCGGATTCTCGTTCCCGGTACACTTCGCCGAAGCTTGAACGCGGCCTTCAAAGCCGCTCCCCGCGCGCCTGAACAGGCTCAGCAGAATAATCGCCGGGGTTTTGAATTGATCGAAAGACAACAGGCGATCGGCAAGAATGATGCCGCCGTTCTTCGCGCCAAAAACGAATTGAAGCTTCTGGCGCAAGATAATCGCGAACTGGAAAAACGAGCCCCTGTCCCGGGTCGCGATGCCTTGGCGACTCTTCCTAAGCTGCATGAGAACTGGGTGAAGATCCTGAACATAATTCAGACGCCCGAAGGCCTGAGGGTTTATCAGGCTGTTCTGGCAGACGACTCGATTGATGCTGGAGCCCGGGAATTCCTGAAGGACGGCGTTACCGCGTGGAATGACCGCGCGGCGGACGTCGCCAGACGCGGAAATGGTCTGGACGCCGGATCGAAGGAAGCCATCGATATCCTGACGCTCAAGCCCTGGTGGTTCCGCGATGATTTTGACGCTGGAAACGGTCGTCTCATCGCTCTTGTGCGGGCCGGAAGCATCGGTGAAGCCCAGGTCCTTCGTGACGTCATGAATCGTTTGTTCAGAGATTTGCTGTCTGTTTATATGGAGAAAGACGACCGCACCCTGGCCAAACAGGTACCCGCCGCCTTTCCTCTCCTCCTGGATTTGCCCGGCCATGCGTTTGATCAGACGCCGAATATCGCCTTAACGCGACGCATTCTCGCCGAGGTTGCCGAACAGAACCTGCTCGAATGGGAAAAACAGACGATTGAACTCCTGAGGTTCGCCGTGCGGCAGGCGTCCACCGGCGATTTCATGCCGGTTCATATCATTCCCTGGCGCCGATATCAGGCTGTCTTCGCCGCCGCCGCTCCCGAAAAAGCCGCCCTGCATGCCAAATTCCCAACGGCAGTGGATGCTGAGCGGCTCTACCAGGACATGCTCAAGCACCAGGGCAGAATGAATATCTACTTCAGTGCATTCTTAAGTTTTGCCGTAGCGATTTCGGTAATAGGCGTTTTGGCTCTCCTATCTTTGTTGTTTCCTTCGTTGAGTTCCCGAGTTGCGCGCTGGCGTCACCCCCGGGCTTTGCCCATCATTTTCACCCTCCTCCTGGCCGGCAGTTCCGTCTCCAGCCTCTTCAGCCAGGGACTCCCAGCCACAGCGACCGCTCAGGCTCAGGCGAGCTTTGTGAATGATCCTAAGCTTATCCCGACGTACATGCAGGCTCAGGAAAAAGCCCGGCTGGACGGTGATTTCTATGCCGCAGGGTCCGCCCAATGGAGGCTTCATTACACGACGGGCGGGGATGACGCATTGAGGAAATGGGAATACGAGCGCCCGGAGGTTATGCGGCGCATTTTCATACGAGACCTTCAAATCTTTAAAGACCCCTCGGCGGGCCTCATGATCCGCAAAGAGATGCTGGGCGGCGCCATGGCCTATGCCAACCGACAAGGTCTGCAAAATGTCCTGGCTGACGTTTTGCGTAGTGATGCCGACTTGAAGCCGGCTCTGTTGGCGGCGTTGCACGGTTCTGATGAGTATCTGGGCCAGCAGGCCGGGGTAGCCCTTTCGCTAATTGGGAATGATCCCTCCAAAATACCGTTCTATATAGAGGAGCAGGCCGCGGCTAGAACGTCCGGCGATTTCGACCGGTTCGGGCGGATCTCGTGGCTTCTCCATTACACGACCGGCGGCGATGAGGCGCTTCGGAAATGGGAAGACAACCACGCGGGTTTCATGCAGATAAGTTTTGACATGGCTGTCGACGCTATTCTTAATCCCGCCAGGAGTCTGGAGACCCGCCGGAATTTGTTAGGCGAACTCGTGATCTACGCAAAGCGGCCAAACCTTAAACAGGGAGTGGCCAATGCTTTGGGCTTCCATAAAGATGAGCTTAAGCCAATACTTCTGGCGGCGGCGAACGATCCCGATCCGGCTTATCGCGGATTTGCGAAGGCGGCTCTGCGATTGATCGGGGTTCTGCCTCCCACCTGGGAGGTGGCCTTGTTCGGCATCCTCGCGATGTTTTCAATCCCGCCTTTCTTTTCCATAAGTCTCTGGCGGAAAAAGCCAGGAATTATGGCGACCTACCTGATATCGGATGTGGCTCTTGCCGTGGCTGTGTATATCGGCGGCGCCTCGGCCGTGATGACAGGCATTGCCATCGGGACTTTTATCCTCGGTAATGTGGTCCTCTGGAGCTTGTTGGTTTCCGTGCGTCGCGCGGGTATTCCGACAGCGCTTCTGATGGTTCTGGCTCTGCTCGGTTCAGGTGGAAAAGGCCTCTCGGCCCAGACGCCTGCCGCTCCGGAAGTTTCAGCCATGCCGCAAACGATGCCTGTCACTCCGGCCGTTCACGAACTGAAAGATGCGGCGCTGCCCGGTTTCACGGCTGAAGAGCGATCGCAGATCAGGGCTTATCTGGCTTTGCTGCCGGTGGAGCACCAAAATGCGATCACGAAGATCACCAAAGCCGATATTCCGCGCATGGAAGATCTTGGACCGGCGATCGGGAAAGTAGTATATGCCAGGGTTCTCAACAGCGCGGAACGCGCCCAGTGGGATGCACTGCATCAACAGTCGTTGAAGGGGGGGCCGGCGGTCTATAACTTCCTCGACATGACGACAACGCGGCCTTTTGTCCCGGCTCCGGACAAACTTCAAGACGACGACTATTCCCGCAACTTCAAGCCGGCGTCCATGGCCAGCGCCATCGACGATTTCGCCAGCTTCTACGGCAACTGGATGAATAACATGGTGCGCATTCCGCACACCAAAAAGCCGGACTTGTTCGATGCGGCGGCGGAATATGCGGGGTACGGTTATCCCTCGGTCTTGCAAAAGGCCTTGTTCATGGCTGGCTTTTTCTATGATCCGGCGATGCAGCGGGTGATTTCATACCGGGTCGATGACAAGGGGCTAAGCGCCGTGACCACGCTCTTGAATGCCACGCCCCAATCGTTCCAGATCATGGCCCAGATGGACGGCGTGTCGATCGGGTATCGGTTTATCCTTGAAAATGGCCGTATCGTCGGTCTCGTGGATGGTCAGGAACGACGCACCTCTCTGGATAAGGCCCCAGGGAAATCCATTCCTGTTCAGGGGCGTCTTGCCGCCGTGCTCAACCAAGCCAGACCGGTGCCTCAGCGAGAAGAGCCTCGCGTCGGTTTTTATTTGGAAGAGCACCGCATGACGAATGCGGAGCTCAAGACGTACCTCGGGTCTCTCCTCAATTCTGAAAAAACATACCTGAGGATGCCGGGCCAATATGACGACACTTCGGCGTCCGCCTATGCCAGCCGGCGGGCGGGTCTCACCGAGAACGAAGGAAAGATTCTTGAAATCGTTAACGGTAGGGGTGGCAAATCCGTGTATCGAGCCTTCATGCAGGATGGGGATATCCCCAAAGAGGCAAAGGCCCGCTTGAAGGCCATCGTGGACGCGGATAAGGCGCGAAAAGAGGAAGCGCAAAAGCGCAAGAATGATCCGGACGTCCCGGTTCTGAATGGTCTCCTCGACAAGGCAAATTATCGAACGCCCATGGTTCCGCCATCCGAACGCGAGGCGGCCCTGGATGAGCTTGCGAGGCGCCTCGCCGCGGGAACCATCAAATATTCGGACCTTAAGCATGCCGCCGTGGTCGCTCTGCTGGCGAACTCACTCCGGTCTGTTGATGGGCAGCTGCAGAGCGGCGCCGGTACCCCCTTTAATGCGGTCATGAATCTGGCGCAGAGTCCGGATGCCGAAATGAGAGAGATGGCCCTGGCTTTGTCGACCGTCCAGCTGGAAACGGTGGAGCAGGACTTATTGGTGGTTTTGAAATCAGGCCGACAGGGATCCGGAGCTCTGGAAGGTCTCGATGTTCTCGTCGCGAAATGGCGAAGGCTGCAGTTATTCTATCGAACCTTCGATCCTCGAGGGGCGGAAAGGCATGAGCAAAGTTCGCAATTTCTCACATTGAACAAAGCGTACCAGTCGTATGTCCGGTGGGAAAAAATTAAGCCGTATGCGCCTTGGACTGTAGTCCTTGGTCTGGTGACGGCATTTTTCGCTTGGGCCCTGGGATTGCCCCTTGCCATCAAGAGTCTTTTCACTACAAAAGAGCGTTATGAATGGGTCAATACGCCGCTAGGCAGAGTCGTCGTTAGAATAAGCGGAACGACGGGGCCGCGCCAGAACGGCTTTGCGCCGGTCGCCATGATCCTGTTCAGTCTTGTTTCATCGGCGGCGCTGGCTGTTTTGCGAGTCGCTCTGGTGGCTGTGAAGCAGGGGCAAGACACCGCATTCCATGTCTCCGCAAAGCTCGCGGAAGCGTTCGCCTACGCCCAGAAAGCGGATCTGGCTTCCGTGTTTACCCCGACCTTGGTGGCTTCGCTGCTGGTTGTTTCTCTGGCCATCATCGTCATTAAAAAATTCATGGATGACCAGGAAAATGGCCGTCAAGCGCTGGCTTATGCCAATGCGCTGCGTCCGGAAATGGCCAAATCCGGATTGAGCACCTTGCCGCATTTCATCCCGGATATGCTGACGAACGCCTGGGTCTTCATCACCGATCCCTTCGTCCGAAAGCGGCTGGACGCGGAATCCCGCCCCTGGCTTAGCACGGTGATCAACACTGCAGCCTGATGCTGTAAACATCAAACAGAATGCATAGTAAATACAGCGCGATTTCGCTATTGCGCTGTTTTACATAGTCTTAACATTCACTTAACTTCCCTGTAACGTGCGCAGGCTATTCTTAGGGTGTCATGATAAGACCTTCGCACAAGGGATATCTGCCTCCTTGGTCCAGCCGGCGGGAAGCGGCGTGCTTAATGGGGACCTTCCTTGTATTCCTCCTGAGCTACTCCTGGCAGTCTGATTTATTCGTGAACCATCCCCAGGCTCGCCACCTCTTCCAGACCGCCGCGGTCCTGCATTCTCCGGATCGCCCGTTGCCGCATCTCTGGCGCCGCGTTCGGCGGGATACCCCGGCGCTGAATCCAAGGCTCAGCCCTGCCCTGGCGCTCCAACCGATAAAGATGGCGGGGCCTGCTGAGATGAACTCCCTTCGCATGAATGCGTTTCAGCGGCATTGGACTTATGTTTTCGGAGGGAAGGCCACGCTGCATGACCAGCCCTGCCCGAATGCGAGCGTCCTGGTTCGCCTGTCCGCTGGCGACGAATCGGTGACTCAGGGCACCATCACCGGCCCTGACGGATCCTATGCCCTTCAGATGGAGATCAACGCGGACGAACGCGATCCGGTCGATTGGACATTAGAGGCGTATACGCCGGATTTTAAGAAGGTTGAGATTTCGGGCCGGAAAATTATACAGCACTCACGAAATCAAGAACTGCAGGACGAACAGCCGCCGATCGTTGTGCAGGCCCCCATCGAATTCCTCGTTTCACTCTCCAAGTAACTCCTCGTTTTGATACGATATAGCCCAGCTTGAAAACATTCATCCTCGATACAAACGTCCTGATCCACGACCCGGAAGCGCTCTTCACTTTTGAAGGCAGTAAAGTTGTTATTCCACTTACCGTGGTCGAGGAACTGGACGGCTTCAAGAAATCCAACGATAACCGCGGCCGCAGCGCGCGTCAGGTGTCCCGTTATCTGAATGAACTCCGCCAGCATGGCAAGCTGACGGAAGGAGTCCCGCTCGAACATGGCGGCAAACTGACTGTGGAAGTCCGGGCGCGGGCGCCTTTGCCGCACAGCTTCAGCAATCACAGCAAGGACAACCGCATGCTCGAGACCGCCCTGGGGCTGGCCAATCAGGGTGAAACCGTCGTCTTTATCACCAAGGACATTAACCTCAGGATCAAAGCCGAAGCCATCGGGATCACCGCGGAAGATTATGAACGGGAGAAAGTTTCGCCGGACAAACTCTACACCGGTTGGCGGGATCTGGGGCTTCCCTCGGAATCCATTGACAAATTTTTCAAGCTTAAAAAACTGGAACCTCCCGCGGATCACTGGTTTCCCAATGAGATGGCCATCCTGCACGGCCAGGCGAATGAATCGCAGAGCGGCCTGGCGCGTTTTGACCAGAAAACGCACATGCTCCTGCCGCTCAAGTATGCCAATATGAAGCCCTGGGGTCTAAAACCCCTGAATACGGAGCAGCGCTTCGCCCTGGAGCTTCTGATGAATCCGGAAGTCGAGCTTGTCTCTCTGGTCGGCGTTCCGGGATCGGGGAAGACCCTCCTGGCTCTGGCGGCGGGGCTGGAGCAGACCCTGGAAGAGAAACGCTACCGGCGCATGCTCATCGCGCGGCCGGTGATTCCCGTGGGCAGAGACATCGGCTATCTCCCGGGGTCGAAAGAGGAAAAACTGTCGAGCTGGATGGGCGCGATTTACGATAACCTGGAGTTTCTCCTCGATGAGGGGGATAGTCCCGGGGTTTCGAAGCGCGATAACACCGCCGAAGACGATCTCGGTTCCAAAGTCGTCCGGTCAAGGCGCACGGCCAACCCTTTTCAGGAAGAGAGCGAGTCTGTGTCCTCCGGAGGCCAGAATGTCGAGGCGCTCTTTGATTCCGGCAAGATCGTGGTGGAGGCCGTCGCGTTCCTGCGCGGGCGCAGCCTTCCGAACCAGTTCATTGTGATCGACGATGCCCAGAATCTCACGCCTCATGAGATGAAAACAGTGATTTCCCGCGTTGGCAAAGGGTCCAAGATCGTGGTGACCGGAGATCCCTACCAGATTGATAATCCCTATCTGGATGCCTCCTCGACAGGCCTCGCCAACCTGGTTGAGAAATTCAAGGGTCAGTCCGTGTACGGTCATATGACTTTCTCCAAGATCGAACGCTCGACGCTCGCTGCCCTTGCCTCTGAACTTCTCTAAATTATCGATTGTCTGGGTGATTCTTCTTGGGGGCTTCTTTCTGAGGTTCCATGCCCTGGACCGGCAAAGTCTGTGGGATGATGAGCTGTCCACAATCCGGACCATCTCCCTTCCCGCCCGCCAGATGCTTCAGCGGTTTGCGACTTATGAGACCCACCCGCCGCTTTATTTCCTGCAGTTGAAAGTCTGGCGGGCCTTGCATGGCCGGTCGCTCGTCAGGCTGCGGGCCAATTCCGCGCTCTGGGGTTCTTTAAGCCTCATGCTCATCTTCCTTCTTGGGCGCCAGTATGGGGGGACGCCTCTGGGATTGTCAGCGATGGCAATGCTGGCCGTTTCCCCGTTTCATCTGGCCTACAGCCAGGAGATCCGGCCTTACGCGATGGCGGTAGCGATCGCGTTGGCGGGGTGGCTGAATTTGGAGGCAATTTTACGCCGAAAGGCTGTTGACGTCACCCCGGTGAAAACCGGGGCCCAGAACAAGGACTGGGTGCCGGCTTTCGCCGGCATGACGACGTTGACGCTCCTCTGGACCGCTCAACTCTACACGCATTATTGGGGGGCGTTCGTGGTTGTGTCGCAGATGGCGTACGCCCTGCGGCAGGCCCCCCGTGAAGACCGGAAGAAAATTTTGGCGGCGGGCGCTGCCGCTGGGATCCTCTTTAGCTTGTGGCTCCCGGTCTTATTCCAGCAGTTCGGCGTGATCGACCGCCTCGTCTTCTGGGCTTCCCCTTTCACCGTCAAGAATCTGGCCAAAGTGTTTCTGGCCTACAGCGGCCTGTTTTTCAACATGGCGTCATCGGCTTTTTATTTGCGATCGAATGTCGGGATCTTTGTCGGGACAGGGCTCGTTTTTGCGGTGGCGCTGGGCATGGGCCTCTGGCGCGGCCCGCGGCAGGCTGTCCTGTGGCTCGTTCTCGGCCTGGGGATTCCATGGATCCTGAGTGCGTGGAAACCCACCCTCTTCCTCTGGTACCGCTACACGACACTCATGCTCCCGGCCTTCGTCCTGCTTGTTGCCGCGGGGCTTCTGGCGGCCCGGCCGCGCGCTCTGGGAGCGGGTCTGATGCTGATCGCCCTCGGTTCGCAGATCTGGGGGGACTGGACGTATTTCCATGGCTGGCAAAAGGCCAATCCGAAGGCTGTTGTCGCCTACGTCCATCGGATCCGCCAGCCGGACACGGTCGTCGTCCGTCCCTCCTATTTTGGCGATCTTTTCAACTTCTATGACCTGGGAACGACCGCCGTGATCGATGAAAATCTATTCGATAATTCGGAGAAACGCGCCGCGCTCCGTGGTCGACATGCCATATTTCTGGAATTTGATGTTCCTTCCGATCCGGTCGGCGACGCCATTGTGAGCGAGTGCAAACCTGTCACCGCGCGATATTTCCCCGGCACGGCCCATTTAGGAATCACCGTCTATCAGCTAAAATAGAACGATGGATCCTGCGAGGCATCTGTTTTACGAGACCTCCCATTCCCCATCCCTCGTCGACCTCGTTGGCTATGATCAAGCGAAGGGCATCATCGATTTCTGTTTTATCGCCAATCCGTATTACCCGACGCCTTCCATGCTGCGGGACCTGCAGCAGAAACTTCCTTCCCTGATTAAATCGTATCCGTCCAGTAATCCCCTGGCCAGCCAGCAAAATCTGGCGAAGGTGCTGCATGTCAACCCGGAACATCTTCTGATTGGCAACGGCGCGACCGAGCTGATCGCTCTGATCGATGAGACGCTGATTGACCATATCGCGGTGCCCATCCCGACGTTCGGGGAATACCTGGAAAAGCTCAAAGACCTGCGGGATGCCGAGCTCTACCGGCTGGATCCCAAAGAGGATTATCAGCTTGACCTGGATCGTTATCTCTCCTGGCTGCACCGCCAGCAAATCAAGTCCGCCCTCATTATCAATCCTGGCAATCCCACGGGGCAGCTGCATCCTCTCGCCGATATGGAACGCTTTCTCGATAAAGCCAAGAGCCTCGAGCTCGTCGTGGTCGACGAATCTTTTATTGATTTTTCGGGAGACGAGATCCCCAGCCTGCTTCCCGTGGCGGAAAAGTATTCAAATCTGTTGATCGTGCGCAGCATGAGCAAACATTGCGGTGTCCCGGGTCTGCGCCTCGGCTACTGCTACAGCGGCAACCTCTATCTCTTGAACCGTCTGCGCCGGTTCGTCCCGACCTGGAATATCAATACGCTGGCCGAATATTTCCTGTCCCTCCTGCCGCCGACCGACGCGCAATATCATGCCGCTCGAAAGCGATTGATCGGCGATGTCCGGTGGCTCGCGCAGGAACTTCAAAAGGTTCCGGGGATCCGCGTCTACCCCACGGGGGCTAACTTTGTTCTGCTCAAGGTCCAGAACGGCATGACGGCGGCGCAGGTGCAGAAGAAGCTGCTGGAAGACCACAAGATGTACGTCCGTGACTGCTCCAATAAAGTGGGCATCGACAAAACCCATATCCGCATCGCTTCCCAGGGCCGCGACAAAGACGCAAAGCTCATCTCCGCGTTGCTCGCCTGCATGAAATCCTGAAACGCCACCGACTGAGATATAATTCATCGCA
>Ga0182027_10010278_pt1 | contig 13332 bp, 19 predicted proteins | sample 712E1DmetaG_FD_121300 | JGI IMG/M metagenome (GOLD analysis project Ga0182027, IMG submission 121300) | Permafrost microbial communities from Stordalen Mire, Sweden - 712E1D metaG (Illumina Assembly) | ecosystem: Environmental > Terrestrial > Soil > Wetlands > Permafrost | place: Sweden...
AAAAGTCTGCGCGCGCAGACTTTTATAGGCATTTCACGGTTTCAGTAAGCGATTTTGTCTTCTTATTTTCCGCCTGGTTTCTTTGATGTTCTCCGGCGCAGGCAGTTTCTCCGGCATGGTTCCACCAAGTTCCCTGATTGTCCGACGTACTTTTTTGCCGACTTCAAAGTGGGTGGTGTTGGCTTTGTTTTCGCCGTAGATTTCCTCCCTGCGCAGTTTGGCTTCGGTTTGCGTGGCGCGGAAGGCGTTGGCGGCCAGTTCTTCGCTTCCCATGTGGTCCAGGATTTTCTCCTGCGGTTTCAGTTTCTTCAGCGCGTGGATGTCTTTCTGCCGCAGATTCCCGTACAGGCCCATGTATCCCGAGTCCTGGAAATTGGCGTAATTGGTGACACCGGCTTCTTTGGCCGCTTTGATCAGTTTCTTGTTATGTTCGGTCATTTCGCCGCGCAGGTTGATGCGCTTTTGATCTTCCAGGAGTTGTTCATGAATCTCCTGTTTGTGGGTTTGGATAGCGAAATATGTCTGGGCGAGTGCGATTTCTTCTTTTCTTGGATCGCCGTTTTGGGCTATCAGATAACATGCGTAGCGGGAGAGGTGGAAATCGGAAACTTCCTTGCCCTTGATTTCCGTGTATTGGTTGCGGGACTTTTGGGTTTCGCTCACGTGAGCAAAATGCAAATCAACCGCTTGTTGACTGGCTTTGCATGCAGTCTGTGCTTTTTCAATTACCGGAAGGAATCTTGCGTATTCGCCGTAACCTAACAATTTGTACAACTCCCTCGCCGTCCAATACTCGCTCCCATATTTATTTACCTTCCTGATCTTCTCAAAAATGCTATTCGCCATGCGGATTTTTGCTTATGGATAAAAAGCGGTTAGTACCGACAATACCAAACCGGGATTAAGGATTTCTAAACTGTTCATAAGAAATCGACATCCGATGCATGTCCAATCGCCGGTCGGGCCTCTAAATTGCTTAAAATGAAAACATCCCGAAAACTATCAGACTTGGAGAATTGGAAAATGCGGGGGGAGCGCGCTTTAGTGTTGTTTAATGATAAGCTGATTAACTCGAATAAGCGTCTGTTAAAGAGTTGTGGATTCCGGATAGCGGGTATCATTTACAACTTGGCATTTTAATAGATATTAATGGAGTTATTTGGGTCGAATATGGGCCGGTTGAACAGGACAGCAAAGATCTCCAGGCAAGATTACGGAAGGCCTTTAAACATTCCGGGTTGGAAGAAGCTCCTTTGCCATAAGTTCAGGCGCTATTCTTCCGGCGATTTCCGGAGGCAGGTGCTCTTTTACTCCAAATGCTGTTCATGCTTTGGGGGCGCTGTTGCTTTATTGGCTTTGAGGGATTGAAAAATTGGGGCGAGGGAGGATTTTTTTCATCCTATTGCAAATGGCTTGGTTTATTAGGGAAATACAATACTGTATTAAAATGCAAAGAGGCTATTGACATATCCGTAAGCATGGTGTAATTTTCCCACCTTTTATTATTAATAAATCACATATGGAAGATAATAATGATCGCTTTAAACGGATAGCGTCTCGAAGAACAAATGAGATTATCGAAAAAATAAGGATTTTAGGTAATTGCGCTAATAAGAACGCCTATTCATTTACTGATCGGGATGTACGGAAGATTTTTAATGCAATAGAGCAGGAATTGAGGCGTACTAAGGATAAATTTCGTGTTCTTGAAGATGAGTTCACTTTATAATTTATAATTATGTATATGAATAATTTGTCCCTTACCCCTGCAATGTTGGCTAAAATAATCAATTCTTTAGGTTTTGATTTTGACGAAGGACTCGAGGTACAAGGCCGTATTTCAGTTTCTGATTTGTTTTCGAAATCAAAAGCGCGTTGCGGAATCTATCTTTTAAGCTTTTCGGATAATACATATTACATTGGTCAGGCTACGGATGTTGTTAAAAGATTTTCTCAACATAGGAAGAAATACAGCAATGTAGAGATGCTGTGGTTTCAACCAGTAAGCAAAAAAACGTTAAATGATTTAGAAAAACTTACAATCGCAAAGGCCGAACGTAGTGGATTGCTATTAACAAATAAATCCCTCGTTACGAATATTATTGGTGATACAGATTTAGATTTGATTATTACACCTAATGAGCAAGAAGAATGGCTTGAGAAGAACAAAAACATCTCTAATGAAGGTTTTGATTTATATTCCAAAATTGATTTGAAATATATACTAAAATATAAATACAATTTTGAAAAATTTAAGCAACTGAGGGAGTATAAAGAACTGAAAAAAATATTAAATCTTTATATAACAAAATGTATACCGGCCTATAAGAAGACCGAAATGTCGTTTTGGTCTTTAAGCTGTTTGCCTTCGACAAATCAAAGTGCAAGATATTTCTGTTTAAATGTTAATTTTATGGAGGTATTTGTTGTTGGTTGTCCTAAAAAAACCGATATAACATCTGGTTTTATAGTTACTACATATCGTTTCTTAAACGATGAAAAAGATATAGATAGAATATATAAAAAGTATAAAACCGTTGATTTAGATGAGACCTCACATTATAGGGCAGCAGGCGATGATCAGGTCAGAATACGTTTTTCTGATTTAAAAGAGTTTGAAAACCTACTAATGACTGAAAATGATATTGTTGATTCAATAAAAGAGATGAATCTGCGATTAATGAGGAAAGGTGGAACAATATATTCCAGATATCACTGTTTTGATTTAGTGAAAGATGTCCTTGAATAGGATAATCAAGCTATTCAAGACTCAAAGGTCGCAAAAGGTCCTTTATTCTTTCACAAACTTCTTTTGTGCAGTTGTGGTCATGACTTAAATCCCCCAGATATTTGCTAAGTGCTTCTTTGCTTTTTATGATGAATACACCCGGCGCATTTTCCCAGTCCACTTTGTCATTTGGATAAACAAGCACTTTATTGATTTTTATGTTTCCCAGACCTTTAGAATTCAAGAATTGTCTTAGGTAGTCGGCATGATTTTCTGCCTGCGTTCTTGGGTCGCTTTGTCTTGGTAAGAGGATGTGCTCATCATTCTTAATTTGGAAATACCCGCCATCGTCTGCAAGAAACGTTTTATCTGTTAAGTTTTTAACTTCGAGGGCAATTACACCTTTCGAATTGACCACAACAAAATCGATATCACACTTGTGTCCGGGTAAAGTTACATTTTGGAAAACGGATTCTCCTTGAACAATCTCTTTTAGCCAGCCATAAACGGCATTTTCGCCTTCTTCTCCTTGTCTCCCGGCCTTGTACTGTTTGGCTAAAGGATCTATGTGTGGAGCCGTATGTTTTTCCAGAAAGTCCACCATTTTCTTGGAAACTGGATAATAAAGGAATCCAAGCAAAAGACCGATTATCATTCCGTATTGCTCTCTTTTACTAAATAAATAGCTTATATCAATGAGAATAAATACAAGAAAAATTATTAAGAACGGTAGAATCTTGATTATTGCTTGTTTCCACTTTTGCCTTGAATATGACTCTTTGGGCATTTGTTCAGGTTTATTTCTTAAAAACTTTCTCCCTATGATAGGCAAGATAAGCCTTATGTTGTTCCGCGACTTTTCCAAGTTTCATGCTTTCATTTATGCCCAGGATTTCCAGATCCTGTTTTGTTAATTTGGAGGATATTAATATTTGGCCTGAATCCTGGAAGGAAATTAGGCCGCGATCTAATAACTTATCAAGGTTCGGTATAAGCAATAAGCCGTTATAAACGTCTAAATGTTCTCTTAATTCGCAGTCTTTCCATGGTTTTAGGTGCGATGCATTGAGTAAATTGATGGCTTTACAACCTGTTACACTGCATTTACCCCAATAGTTGATTAATTGGACCCTGTATTTGCCTTGGCCAATCCTTGCCTGGATGATTGTTTCTTTATCTTTTTCAGGTAGCCCTTCAAATTTTGAATCACGCAAAATATATCCTTCTTCGGGTTCTTCTTGGATAAGCGGATTAAAGTCGATCTCATGTGAATATTCATTGAAAAGCTCATATAGTTCATATGGACAGTTAGCAAAGTATTTTTGGGCCATCCGTAATTCTTTATTTATGCCATATTTTACATAGAAACTCGATTCTTCAATGTTCTGTAATTGGACTGAATATTTATTGAAAAAGTCTTCAATAGGAACTGGAGTATCTAATGTATTAAATTCTTTTAGATCAATTCTTTGGTAGGGGGGCATATTTATCCATGCACTGGCATCTGGTGGGGCATTATCCGTAATTATCAGATTAGATTTAGCTCTTGAGATGCCATACCAATGATAAGAGCCTTTGATTTTAACAAGATGAATAATGATGTCATCAGGTTGTACAGCTTCCATCAATTACCAGGCTTTATTATGCCCTTTATCATAAACAGGGCTCCATAAACAGATCCCCAATTCCCAACCAGCACCCCCGTGTTCAGGATGTGTAATTTCAACGTAAATATTCTGATTGTATTTTTCTTCGGGGAGCATTTATTTTTTGTTTTTGTGTTGATTTTGCTTTTGATGTTCTAAGTTAGATAATTTTCAACTTTTATCTTAAATTTATTCTCCAGATATTTTATAGTTTCAGGTTGTCTTGATAGTGTTGTTCTGGCTAATTCCGCAGCATATAGTTTTGGATTTGTTGACCAGATAGCTTGATCTCGCAGTAAATATTTAATCCATTTTACTGGTGCAACATATTCAGATAATTCTTTATTGTTTGAGTTTTCTGCCATATTGCATTTCAGCTTAAGATCTAATAAGGGCTTGTTGTTTATTTCAACTTCACGGATCATCTTGGCGCTCTTAAGTATTATTCCAACTCCGACATATCCATGTCGTTTTAAATAAGCAAAGAAAATGTCGCCAGGACTAAAACCAAGCATTGCTTTGCGCCAAATTAGTCCCTGTCCGGCAGAAATGAAGTTGTATTTGATATAATCATCCCAATTTCTGTATTCACACTCTCCAACGTTGTAATAATAAACGTCATTTTGAAAATCAAATTTTGGTAAAGGCTCAGCCATTGTATCCCATGGTCTAAAATGTTCCTTGTAATGACCACTTAATGTGTTGTCCAGCCATTTACCACGTTTCCATAGTAAGGTTGCTTCAACAAGAAATGCTTCATTTTCAGTGAGATTTGCTGCTATTACTCTTACGATTGGCTCTTTACCCAACTTCTCGATTTCTTTTACTCTTTTGAGATTTAAATGATGGGGGATTTCTTTTCGGGATCCTTTCCCTTTGCCATAATAGAATTCTTCGTAATTTCTTGGGTCGATGTAGACGTAAACATAATAGTTTTTTTCTATCATAAAAGTTTGTCTTTAATGTTTTTAAACTCATCGCTAATTTTGCAAAGTTTTATTAGATCGGAATATGAAATAAAGTTACATCTGTCCTTCAATATGCGATTAGGGTATTTGCTTAACTCAGTTTCAAATTTTTGTTTTCTATCATCAGGTGCAACAATAATAAATTTGACGTTAAATTGCTTAAGTTGAATAAGCCTATTTAGACCTTTGGTAATATCTGTCGTGTGCTCAACTTCGATACAGTATTCAGGATTTTCATCTTCATTAAACCAAATAACATCAATTTCCCGCGCTGAATTTATATCTCTTTGTCCGGCAAAATCAGGGATATCCTTTAGTATTGCTGTATTGCCAATTTTTTCATTTTCGAATTTTTTTGTTTTATCAACGGTATATGTTAAATATCCTAATATATTACCCAGTTTTAAAAGATAATATTCTGCCTGTTCGTGTGACGTAATTGATTTAAAGTTACTATTTTCTCCCTTTTTTACTATCTCAATAATCTTTTTGTTTTCTTTCTCTTTATTCTCGGATTTTTTATCTATCTGAGTAAAAATATAATATAAAACGCAATCCAGATCCAAAAAGTTTGGGTTATCATTCTCTTTGTTAACCAATTCTTGTTTTAATACCGTCATAAATTCGAGGCATTGCGTATAATCTTTGCCATCGTGTAGTGAATAATTAAAAAATCTTTCCGGTAGAATATTTAAGCCTATAAATGGCAGAACGGTTTTTGGTTTCGTGTTCCAAAGACAGTATTTATCAGGAAAAACAAAGTGAATGATCTCTGTGATATGAGAAAATCCGAATCCCTTAATTTTTTTTCTAAATTCATCAATGCGCTCAGAAATGTCATTTTCCCCATATAGAAGCTTAAATAAATTTTCCCTAATTATTTTTATTCCATATGGTTTAAGAAAATAGGTTTCAATGCACCATTCTTTATTGGTCCAATTGTTACTAGCCCAAAGAAATTTGTAAATTTTTCGGAATACATCTTCGCTAAGGTTATTTAATTTATTTTTCGCTAATTCATTTGAGAGATATTTATTATGTTCAAGATGCTCAATTAGATTTTCTTGCCCCTCCTTAGTTTTTTTCCAAACAGAGTATTCCTGAATGTATTTTTTAAAAGCTTCCAATTGACGCTGATTTAACTCAAACATGGGGAATTGACTTATAATAATAGTCTTACTATTATACCACAAAATAGCGCTTAAGTAAACACTAGAGGCACAAGCTTCTTTATTCGGCTATCTAGTAATTTATGTATTTCCTAAAGCTAAATCCCTCAAAAAGCTTGAGATATTCATATATCCTTTTTTTATGGCTTTTTTCTCAATCAGTTGTTTGTCTTCAGGAGTTACTCTAAAACGAATAACCTCACTTTGTTGTTTATTATATTTCTTTTCAGCAATTATTAGATTTGGTAAATTATTTAAAAGATTCGGGATGTCCTCATTAAGAAATTCCTGGGCAATGTTAGCTGCTTCACATTCAACAAAGGTGGTTCTTTTTGAGGCTTTCTCTAAAGTATAAAGAAACTTTTTGTTATTTAATGTGATAAAGTGGGTTAAGGTTTTCATAGTAGATAGTAGAGGGTTAGGGTGGGTTTAAATTATTTTTTTAGCAGGCTTCTTATGAGTTTACGGGCCATTTCCTTATAGAATTTGTTGCAGTCGCCGTCGTGTACCGGGATGACAAGGTCGTGCTGGAGATGTTGATGTTTGTATTTCACGTGGCTGCCTTTTGCTGGGACTCTCGTGAAGCCATAATGGATCAGGATTTTGTCAACTTCGGAGTAATGTAGTGAGCCGGGATTTTTCAAAAACTTTGCAATCAGCTTTTCTGTTTTGGACATTGGTTCTCGGGATTAAAATCTTCATTGTAGCTACATTATATAAAAATAGGGCTACATAGTCAATAGGAAAATTCGGCCTCGCGGCGGCTAATCTACTACTTTCCGCCTTACTGTTCCTGCCAAATGGCGAGGGGGTTATTTCGGAAGCGAATGCCAGCCACTTGTCGGCCCTCACGGCCAGGCGGAGCGTTACGCAGGAGACGCAGGTCACTCAAACCGCGAATTCCTCTTATAAGGTCGTGAAAGTGGTTGATGGCGATACGATTGATATTGATCTTAACGGGACCAAGGAAAGAATCAGACTGATCGGCATTGATACTCCTGAGACTGTTGCTCCCGGGAAGCCGGTGGCGTGTTACGGGCCCGAAGCATCCAAAAAGGCCAAGGAGATGCTTTTGAATAAATTTGTGACGATTGAAGCGGACAGCACGCAGGGGGATAGGGATAAGTATGAGAGGTTGCTGAGGTATGTGTTTGTGCTGGGTGTTGGAGCTGGTTCCGGGGCGGCGGGTGCGACCGGGGGCGCCACGAATTATGGCAAATACATGATCAGCGAGGGTTATGCGCGGGAGTATACCTACGACAAGGCTTACAAGTATCGGCAGGAGTATTTGGCGGCGCAGAAGGAGGCAAAGAGGCTGAAGAAGGGATTGTGGGGGGCGTGTGTGGAGGGAACGGGGATGTCAGGGACAACGCAGGAGGTTGGTACTCAGCAAACGGATAGCGGGGGCACATCAGGTGGGGCGGGCTTTTCATGCACGGGCAAGAAAACCAAGTGCGCGCAGATGACTACTTGCGATGAGGCTTATTTTTATCTCAATACATGCGGCAGAAAGACCCTGGATGGGGACAAGGACGGCGTGTCGTGCGAGAATCTTTGCAAGTAACCGGCGCTTTGGGGTTCTTCGGTGCCCGGTGTTGACGTGCGGGCAAACTCATTATACTTTTGAATGCACGTGCAGACTTTTAGCCCTTATATTTGGCTTGGGGGAGCCAAAGTGATTTTTTAAAAGTGGCAAATTTATCGGGAGTTAATGTCGGTCGCGTATAGGGGAGGGGTATCCCCTAATTTTCAATATGATATCGCGCAAAACTTTGAATGTAAAAGGCACGCAGATTGCTTTGTTGGCCAAGGGTAAGGCGGATTATATAAGTTTGACGGATATGGCGAAATTCAAGAATGTTGATGATCCGCGCTATGTGATTCAGAATTGGATGAAAACGAGGTTTACGATTGAATATTTGGGTAATTGGGAATTGTTATACAATCCCAATTTTAAACGTGTCGAATTAGACACGTTTAAAAACTCTTCCGGAGGTAATGCTTTTGTATTAACGCCGGAAAAATGGGTTAAGATCACTAACGCCATGGGTATTGAGTCAAAGCATGGCCGTTACGGTGGCGGCACCTTCGCGCACAAGGATATCGCCTTTGAGTTTGCTTCCTGGCTTAGTCCGGAGTTCAAGCTGTACCTGATTAAGGAATTCCAGCGCTTGAAGGAGGATGAAAGCGACAGGAAGTTGCTTGATTGGGATTTGCGGCGGTCCCTGGCAAAGGTCAATTATCGGATCCACACGGATGCGATTAAGGAACATCTGATTCCGCGGGAGATTACGGGGCGGCAGGCGCACGCGATTTATGCGAGTGAGGCGGATGTTTTGAATGTGGCGCTGTTTGGGATGACGGCAAAGGGGTGGAGGGAGGAGAGGGCTAATTCCCCCGAATTCGGGGGAATTAAAAAGGAAGGCGGGGATGGCAACATTCGTGACTATGCTACGGTGGAACAGCTGGTGGTGTTATCAAATCTGGAAACCATCAACGCGTTATGGGTGGCGGAGTGCATCGGGCAACCCGAAAGGCTGGTGAAGTTGAATAAGATTGCTATAACTCAAATGCGCTCGCTGTTGGGGAGTCCGGGGATTAAGAAGCTGAAGTAGCAGGCGGTGCCCGGTGTTGACGCGGTGGGGCATTCACTCCACCTCTACCATGACCTCGGTGCGCACCATCCAGGGCGGGCTCCAGGGCGGGTTGTAGCCTGCGAAGGAGGGAGGGGATTTGGCTTTGAGACCGGCTTGGGCGACTTTTTCAAGCAGGAGGGCTTTTTTGCGCGCGATGCGGGCGGGATTGGCCCACCAGCAAAAGCGGAGGACCGCGACTTTGCAGGGCGGTTGCTCGCGGAACCTGATTCCGGAGGTATTCGGGGCGGGGAGGGTGCGCAAAGTATATTTTGCGGGCATGACAAAAGCGATGATGTGCTTGTCTTTACCCCTGGTGGTTTCTTTTACGGGGGAGGTCATGGAGATTTTTTCGCTCGCGGTCTCTTTTGAGGTCTCCTTTACCGGCGAGGTCATGCTGATCTTGCTGCGGCTTATGTTGTTGCCGAAGATATAACCGGCGATCGTTATGAACCCTTCGTTGAGCGCGCTCTCATAATCACCGGTGACTTCGGTTTCGGCAAGGATGTAGGGTTTGTATTGCCGGATTTCAAGACCGTCGATTTTTTTGAGGGTTTTATAGGCGGGCTGTTCGATCTTGCGGACGGGGAGCCAGCCGGAAAGGGTCCAGAGAGCGGTCACAGCGATTACGACGGCGAGAATGATGAGGTAGGGCATGTGGGTTGGTTAATTTGGCTGTGTCATATGCGCTTATCTTATGCCCAAATGCGGCGGCAGTACATATTGGCATGCATCAACCGGTGCCCGGTGTTGACAGGGTAGTTAAAACATTATAGATGCGTGTGCGTGCGCACAGATTTACGACGGTTTGTTGGCTTGGGGAAGCGATTCAGGTTTCTAAAGGTACCGAATTCGATACCTTTAACCGTGTCGAAATCGATGCGGTTAAAACAGGAGTCGCGTTGTTTGAGCAAAGCTCGATCAGGCGCGTTTGGCATGAAGGGCAGTGGTGGTTCAGTGTGGTGGATGTGGTTAAGGCGCTGACGGGGTCGAAAGATCCGAAGGGTTATATCAAGGATATGAGGCGAAGAGATGCGGAAATTTCCAAAGGGTGGGGGCAAATTGCCACCCCCCTTGCAATCGATACGAATGGTGGTGTGCAGAGGATAACTTGTGCACACGTGGAAGGTGTTCTCCGCATCATCCAATCCATCCCATCCCCAAAGGCGGAACCGTTCAAGCTGTGGTTGGCGAAAGTCGGACATGAAAGATTACAGGAGATACGCGATCCGGAGTTGATGATGCGCCGCATGCGGGCGGTCTATGAAAAGAAGGGTTATCCGCGGGAATGGATTGAAAAGCGGATGCGCGGGATTGCGATCAGACAGGAGCTTACAAAAGAGTGGGAGAAACGGGGCGCGAAAGTCGGGCTTGAATATGCCATTTTGACGAATGAAATCATGACGGGCGCCTTTGAGATGGGCGTGAAGGAGTATAAGGATTTCAAGGGCATTGGCGGGGTCGGTCGCTTGGAAGGGTCGGGTGGCACGGGGGGAATCGAGCGACCCGGCCGGCAAAATCTGCGCGACCACATGAATGACATGGAGCTGATTTTGATGATGCTGGCAGAGGCAACCACTACCAAGATTCATGAGAATCGTGATACCCAAGGATTCCCCGATTTGAAGATTGATGCCAGGGACGGCGGCGAGGTTGTTGGGCGGACAAGAAAAGATATCGAAAAAGTCAGCGGTAACCCGGTTGTTTCAGGGGAGAATTATTTGAGGTTGGGCGCCGTTCATCCCGGAGGTGGTGTAGAATGAGTGAGCCAATAACCCCGTTCCCATGTCCACCATGACCTTCACCGAGTCCATCCATACCGCCATTGTCACGGCCACAAGGCTGCATGCGGGGCAGATGCGGAAGGGGATTGCGTACCCATACATCGTCCATCCGATGGCGGTGGCGATGATACTTTCGCGCTACACGCAGGACAATGACACGATCATTGCGGGGGTTTTGCATGATGTGCTGGAGGATGTGAACCCGTCGGTCTACTCGAAGTTGGACATGGAAAAACAATTCGGGCCGTTCATCACCAGGATCGTGGAGGAGGTCAGCGAGGTCAGGGACGCGGGGCTGATTAAGGACGAGGCCATGCGCAAGGAGCTGGATCGTAAGACCTGGCGGACGCGCAAGGAGCGCTACCTGAAGGGGCTGGAGAAGGACTCCACCGCGGCCCTGATGGTCTGCGCCGCAGACAAGATCCACAACCTTGTTTCAATGAGGGAGATTTTTCTGGAACTGGGGCGCGGGGCGTTTGAACATTTCAACGCTCCGATGGAAGAGAAGTTCTGGTTCTACGGACGGGTCGTGGAGGTCTTAAGGAAACGGTTAAGGAATGCGATTGTGGACGAGCTGGAACAGACCTTTGAGGAGGTGAAGCGGATTGCGGAGGCGCTGAAGGTGTAGGGCGTTTGTTTCAAGGCAGTGTCCGGTTTTGGCATCGGAGGATTTTTCATCCGGAGTTTAGAGAAAGGTAATGTTGGCGGGCTAAAATGCCGGTGAGAGTTTACTTTATCCTTAAAAAGTAATAGTATATACATGTAAATAGTATGTATTATTAATGTAAATAATATGAGTCTGCTCCAGATTAATGTCGATGAAAACCTGAAGAAAGCCATCAAGAAAAAAGCTGACCAGTATGGTGTGCCGGCAAGTACGCTGGTCAGGATCGTGCTGGTGAAATCTTTCATGGCGGACGCCGGAGATGAAGGAAATCCGGATTTCGGTAATGTCTTCAACGCTAAAAAGGACAACGGGGGAAAGGGGATAAAGGTGGAGGATATATTGTCTGAGCTTTAGAAATGACGGATCGTGTCCAAAAATTCATTAAGGCCCTGGACGCGAAGACGCGCGAATCCCTCAAGAAAAAATTGGGGGAGTTGGTGAGTGATCCGTATCGGGAAGGACAGGATATCAAGAAGTTTAAAGGATGGGGCAAGGATGTTTTTCGCTTACGCGTAGGCAAAATCAGGGTCGTATATCAGGTCAGCGGGAAACAGGTGACGATCCTGGCGGTGGATTACAGGGGGAATGTCTATTGAAGCGGGTTTGGCAAGGGGACAAGCGGGGTGCCAGGTCCGTAAAAAGGCGGACGGATTTTTCGGGTATGTTGAGCATCCAGGACAGTGTCCGGTGTTGACGAGGTCCACTTATCTGATATATTTGTACACCAATCACATAACTAAAAAGTGATGCCGGGAGAAAATTTTCAGGAAAAGGTGGAAGCATTATCTTTTACACCTTTGAAACGTGAAATCTGCCGGAGGGCGGGGCTGGAAGCTGACTTTGACGAGTTTTCGTCGTTCGGGGCGTTTTTGAAGAGCATCGTCCTGGCCAGGAACATCAAGGAAAAAGACCTTGCCGAAAAGGCGCAGGTTGATCCCACATTTATAGTGCGACTGTGTAATGATTACAGAATCCCTCGTACAAGAGTCGGGCGGGAATTGGGTGACGAAAGATACGGCAGGCTTGCGGATGCCCTTGGACTGGACCGCGGACTCTTCCTCGAACTGGTGGTGTGCGAGCAAAAACGGGGAAGGGACATGTCTCGGGAATTGACGACGGAGGCCGACGGGTTGATCAGGGAGCATCGCATCAAACTGACGCGGATGTTTAAACTTGAGCCGTCAGAGGATCCGCATGAAGAGGCCCGCCGCGAAGAATCCATCGAAAAACTGCTGAAGGATTTCGCAAAAAAAGTAGTGAAGGCGATGGCGAGGCGGTAGGGGGTGCTTTGAGGGACAATCCGGGGAATCCAGGGTTGAAGGTGCATCCGGTCTGTGATTTCAATGGTTTGTTTGAGTCCTAACCCAAAAAATGCAATAATGGCGTCGCTTAAACAAATGGGAGCACTTACGTCAAGCATCAATGCCACTTAACGGCCAAATCCATGAATCTTGAGACAAAATTCTGCGGGGTGACATTCAAGAATCCGCTGGTGGTGGCCTCGGGAGTTTTGGGCGTGACCGCGGCCAGTTTGCGTAACGTGGTGCGGCACGGGGCCGGCGGCGTAACGACAAAATCCATCTGGTTGAACGAGCATAAAGGGCATCCGAATCCGGTAATCATCGCCAACGATCATTACATGCTGAACGCGGTGGGACTGCCGGACGCGGGAATAGAAAAGGCAAAACTGGAGATGGGGAAGTACATGACGGACAAACCGGCGCCGGTGATTGCCAG
>Ga0182027_10010280_pt1 | contig 13328 bp, 12 predicted proteins | sample 712E1DmetaG_FD_121300 | JGI IMG/M metagenome (GOLD analysis project Ga0182027, IMG submission 121300) | Permafrost microbial communities from Stordalen Mire, Sweden - 712E1D metaG (Illumina Assembly) | ecosystem: Environmental > Terrestrial > Soil > Wetlands > Permafrost | place: Sweden...
TATCTGTCTCTTTCCTTTTTCTTTTTTCAGTTTCTCCTTCGCTTTGCCTTTTTTCTCACCTGGGCGATCAGGTTTACGATTACGTTGCACCTGTTGCTTTGTCTCTTGACGTTTGTGCTCTATCGCTGGGCGGCGCTTCTCTTGCTGCTGCTGAACACGCTGTTCATTTGTCTGACGTATGCGCTCTCTCTTGAGACGATGATCCTCCCGCTCCTGCTGGATGTGTGCCTGACGTTCCCGTATTACTTCAGGTTTTAGTTCATTTTTAAACCACTCATGTTTATTCCACTCATGGTTTCGATCCCACTCATGCCAGTGCTGACGGAGATCATTATAGTGGATCCTGTTATAAGCCGGCGGCAGGTAGCGGGGGTATTCCGGCGGTACATTCACGACTACTCGGGGAACTACGGCCGGAGGAACCATGTCCCAACGTCTGCCATAAACCATAGACCGGAACCAATACCCTTCATAGTATCGATACCAAAAACCGTTGTAAAAATAGACGCCTGTCGTGTTCGGTGCCATGTACACATACGTTGTACCGCTGGGAACCACCACAACATCAGGGGCTACGGTTCCCTGCGCTCCAGACGATTCACTGCCAGGAACCGGTGGAGGCGCAACCGGAACATTGATACTTCCTGCCGTACTCGTACCTGCACTGGCAAGGGCCAATTTTTTCATTGCCTCTTGGTCTGGAGTTACTTCGGCCTTGATCTTTATTTTATAGCAGTCCCCGGCGGAGGGGTCTTTGTACCACTCCTTGTCCAAATCCTCGATGACCGTGACTTGCGCATCGGTGTAGGCCGTAACAAGGTCTTTCTGGAGCGCAAAGTCCTTTACCTGAGTTTCGCTCTGGATGTATGTCGCGGTGTATTCCGCAGCATTTTTCTTCGCATCGATCATAGCAGTCTGCTCTGTCTGCTTCCGGGATTTATCATCTCCCATGCAGGAATAGCCTTCCGCCTCGGTAATGGTGGATTGGACCGCATACGCTGATTTGATAAGCAAAAAAACCATAAGTGCTGCAAACAGAAAACGAATTCTCATATGAGATACTCCCACGAGTACGGCGTAAGTGAGACTTATTGTAGCCGCTACAAATTAGCGCAAGGCATTGCACAATGTCAAGGTAATTTTCACACGATGACACGCGGGCGATTTAGATGTATTAACGAAGCCATTCGTCGAAACGAGACATGCGCGAAGAGATGATAGTGTGCGCCCCGCAAGCGCAGAGTACCCGGTGTTGCATACATGTGATTTTTTACTATCGGGATCAGTGGTCGAACTAGCATGGGGCATGAGCCCTGACCGCACGGTACTGCCCGATACCGGGAAGTACCGGGAAGGGTCTCCTGTCGTTTTCATCGTGTTGATGCCGTCAATCCGTGTCGAGTGATTCTTGAAGATTACCTGTCTGATTTTTCCAATGATTCGGGGTTCACAACGTTGATCGGTCTGCCATGTGCGTAAGCGAGTATCTGGTCGAAGATCATGTTGAACATATTCTCGATCGATGCCTGCTCCACGAACCCCAGGTGGGGGGTACAAACTACGTTGTCCATGCCCAGCAGGGGATGCCCTGCCCCCAGCACCGGCTCGTGATCGAAGACATCGACGGCTGCCATACCCGGCTGGCCGGCGCGCAGCGCGGCTTCCAGGGCACCCGGGATAATAAGCCCTGATCGACTGGTGTTGACAAGTAGGGCTGTAGGCTTCATCCGCCTGAGATCAGTGGCCGTGACGATGCCTCTGGTTGTTTCGTCAAGCCTCATATGAAGCGACAGTACGTCTACATCCTTAAAAAAAACTTCGTTGCTTGACGCAACGGGGTACCCGTCATCCTTTGCTTTTGCAAGCGTGGATTCACGACCCCAAATCAGCACATTCATGCCGAACGCCTTCCCATAGCCGGCAACAACTCTGCCAATCCTGCCGTAGCCGAAGATGCCAAGCGTTTTCCCGCGCAAGCAGGTTCCCATAGGGTACGCTTGCCACTTGCCGCTTTTAAGCGCGGACATCTCCTGCGGAATCCGTCGCAGGGAAGCGATGATCAGTCCCCATGCAAGCTCTGCGGTCGCATAGGACGGCTGACCCGATCCGGCATAGGACGATACAATGACCCCTCTTCTCGTACATGCTTCGATCTCGATGTGCGGGTATGCACCTACATGGCTGATGATCCTCAGCTTGCTGAGGCGTTCGAGAAGCTGCGAACGAATCGGCGTACGTTCGCGGAGCAATGCGAGCGCTTCTGTCTCCTTGAGCCGGTCAGCGAGCACATTGATATCCGTAGAATGGTCGTTCCAGATTGTTATGCGATTACCGGCCACTTTGTGGTAGCATTTTAATGTTCTGACTACGTCTCGGTAGTCATCCAGGATTGTAATGTTCATACTCGTCCTCCAGTCATGATCGCTGTCGTTGTTAAGATGCAACGGCTGTGTCGTTATGGTGAAAGAATACGGTCCGCTGCAAGGACCGCTGTTTGTTGCACATGCGTTCTCCCATATATAGTTTGCGGCCGCTACAAAGAGAATGGCGGAGCGTTGCTTACGGCTTTAGCTGAACAATGACAGATACCATGACCTCTTTGTTTCCGTTCTTGGCAGTAATCTGTGCTTTACCCGACCCCCGGGCAGTAACCGTCCCATTGGCATCGACAACGGCAACGGAGTTATTGCTGCTGGCGTACGTCGTGCCGCTTACCCCGACAGTAATATCCCGTTCCACACCGTCGGAGTACTGGCCGAACACTGACAGTGTGCGGGACGAATAGGGGCGCATAAATATTGAGTTCTGGTCACCCCGCACGGTCATGCCCTGGAGCGTGACTGATAGCGGGAGCGTTACATAGAGTGTGGTCGTTGCCTCGGGAGGATTCCCCGTTTTCCGGACTAACATTGTTCCTGCCGCATGGATAATGGCTGAGCCGGTATAGTCAGGCGGAAGCTGCACCGTCCACGTAAAGGGTGGCTGCATCACGAAGTTGCCACCCAACAGCCGGCCACGGTCTCCATAGGCCGTGAACATAACGCCCGCAAGCGTACCCGGATTGTCGGCGTCTATTGAAACGCGGACTATGCTGCCGGCCTCCACGCGTGCCGTCGGCAGCGGACTTATGATAGAAAATCCCCAAATCTCTGAGGCTGGCTGCCCGATATAGCAAAAAAGGCATACGAGCACGGAAACAATTGTTTTGCTTTTCATGAGTGTCCCTCTTTCGTTCCTTATCACTCGGTATCTGCTGAAATATGGCATGCATGTACCGGTCGGCATAAGGCCGGGCCGGAACGAGAAAAAAATCGTGTGTGCTGCGTGGCTACTCCCATCGGAAAATCAGCGAACCGATTGCGATGAACACAGCGGTCATGGCAGCCAGTACCGCAAGGTGAGGTGCAATATCGATAAAACCCGCTCCCTCGGTCATGATTGCCCTGGCACCGTCCACGAGGTGCGTGAGCGGAAGGAACTGGGCGATCTTCTGCATAACAGGGTTCGTGCCCTCAAGCGAAAACCAGACTCCCGACAAAAGCATCATGGGCCAGGTGAGAAGATTGAGGATGCCACCGGCAAGTTCTTCGCTCGAAAGCCGTGCGGCAACGAGCAGGCCGAGCGAGATGAGGCAGATGGCACCGAGGGCGGCGATGAGGAGTAGGTTTGCATACGAACCGCGCATCTGAAAATGGATGAAGTAATCGCAGCCCGCATACACTGCCACGGTGATCATCAGGATCAAAAGCAGGCGCGACATCATTTGTGCGAGCAGGAACTCGAAGGGGCTTAGCGGAGTGGCCTTCAGGCGCTTCAGAAAACCATTTTTCCGGTACCGCACGATCACGTATCCCACGCCGAAGAGGCAGCTGAACATCATGTTCATGGCCAGGATGCCCGGAACGACCCAATCAACATAGCGTAGCTCGCGCCCCTGGACCGTGAGCCGTATATAATCCTTGCCCGTTCCGCCGCGAAGCAACCGCTCGAGCAGGTAGCCGTTCGGTGCATTGATATTGATCCAGTATCGCTTTCCCGAGCGCAGGTCAACCAGCATGTCCAATTGGAAATGCTCCACCTTGTCGATGGCCTTGCCCAGGTCGTCGACGGGGATGAACTGAACGTACTTTGTTGCAAAAAAGTCGGCGTCGGCCGGGTTCATGCCGGTCGCGCTCCCCATGATGCCGACCTTGAAGAGTGGCTTAGGCTCTCCAGAGAAGACGGCGGCGAACGCGAGGACCAACAGAAGCGGAAAAAAAATGTTCCAGCCCAGGGAGGACCTATCGCGGATAAACTCCATGTTCCTGGCATGCAGGACGGCGAGAAATCGTTTCATGCTAGTTCCTTGCTATAAAACTGCGGCATGCGAAGCATAGGCGACCGATGGACTGGCTCTGTTTAGACATGGGGAATGATCGGGAATACTTGATTCCATGCCACTAGAAAATATGCCCGTACACATCCGTGACGGTCATCCATTAACCCCTCAGATTTTTTCCCGTGAGCGCGATGAACAGGTCTTCGAGGCTCCATGACCGTATATGCATCCGCGAGAGTGTAACGCCCTGCTCCAAGAGCTTTTTTATGGTGCCATCCACATCGTGCGTCTGTATCTCGCACCAACCCGACTGTTTTGACGTGCATAGCCCCATACCCTCGAGTTTGCCGTTGACGTCTTCTTCCGGGAGTTGCAATACCGTGTTGCCATAGTACTCTTTGAGCAGTTGCTCTGGGGTCCCTCGTGCAATGATTCTTCCCCGGTCCATGATTGCGATCTCATCACAAAGCGTATACGCCTCGTCCATATAATGCGTCGTTAGAACTACGGTCTTCTTGCGGGACTTGATGAGGCTGATGAGATTCCAGAAGTTCCGGCGCGACTGCGGGTCAAGCCCTGTTGTAGGTTCGTCCAGAAAGAGCACTTCAGGGTCATTGATAAGCGCCAAGGCCATGAGCAGCCGCTGGCGTTGCCCGCCTGAGAGTTTGCGTGCATCCCTGCCAAGAAACTCCTCAAGGCTGCAGAGACGGATGATCTCATCCATGTCCATGGCGCGGGGATAGAGGTTTCTGAAGAGTTTCAGTGTCTCTCTCACCGTTAGAAATTCCTGGAGCGACGTTACCTGAAATTGAATGCCTGCTTCCTTCCGGAACGTACTGCCTGCTGGCGCGCCTTTGTAGAGCGTGAAGCCGGAGTCAGCCGGCTTGATATGTTCGATGATTTCAATGAGCGTCGTTTTGCCGGCGCCGTTCGGTCCCAGCAAACCGAAACAGATACCCTGCTCTATGGCAAAGCTTACGTCGTCTACAGCGCGGACGCCGGGATAGGTTTTTACCACTCTGTTTACTTCGATTATCGGTGCCATAGGGTTCTGAGAAACGACTGTTGACAGAACAGCTCAGGCGGATACAGTAACATGCGGCCATTGTACTGTCAAGTGCGCCAATTTTGCGGTGAGAACCGACCTTGATTTGCCGCGTCTTCTGGTATACTGTATCCTTGAAGGGGGTCTCCCATGAATGCAAAAATGCCGGTGATCTTTATCGGCCATGGTTCTCCAATGAACATTATTCTGGATAACAGCTATACCAGGAGCTTGGCGGCGCTCGGAAAAAGTCTCCCCCGGCCCAAAGCCATCATGGTCGTTTCCGCCCATTGGCTCACCTCAGGCACGTGTGTCACGTGCATGGACCGGCCGCGGACAATCCACGATTTTTACGGCTTCCCGGACGAACTGTACAAAATACGCTACACGAGTCCCGGGTCTCCAGAGATTGCAGGCCGTGTTGTAGAATCAGTCCGGAAAACAAACATTGGATGCAACAGCGACTGGGGGCTTGATCATGCCTCGTGGGCAGTCCTTACGCATCTATATCCCCGCGCCGACGTCCCTGTGTTTGAGATGAGCCTCGATTATGCGTACAACGAATTGCACCCGAAACCCCTACAGTATCATTACGATCTGGCAACAGAGCTTAGAACATTGAGGCGGCAGGGGGTGCTTATCATCGGGAGCGGCAACATCGTGCATAATCTCGCGATGATCGACTTCGATCACATGGACGCTGAACCTTTTGCATGGGCACAAGATTTCGATGAACAGGTGCGATTAAATCTCCAAAATGGGAACCATCAGGACCTTATCCACTACAGGAACCTGGGCAAGGCTGCAACGCTTGCTGTTCCGACCCCCGATCATTATCTGCCCATGATCTATGCCATCGCGCTGCAGGAAAACAACGAGCCTCTCACGTTCATTCATGAAGGGTTCCAGAATGCCTCCATCTCCATGCGGTGTTTTATGATCGGATGAGTAACGAAGAGTCGATGCCTCCTGAAAGGAGTTGGTGAGGCGTGCCGCCTGAGTCGGCGCCGCTTGATAAGGGATCGGGACGGAAGGATGGATTTGCTTCGGCCTGCATATTTGTGTGGCAGGGATCGTGGATGTGTGTGAAGCAGACCGGCCCGCGTATGAGTGGTACCGGATGATACAAGTGACAATGACGATAAGAAACGCGGCACGTGGGCATCAACAAACCTTTATTCTCATGCCGGCATTGCCTGCGGGCAGTACCGTATCCGGACTCTTTAATCCCGGGAGGCAGCTATCTTCCTGTGTTCTTGCCATCTCCTTTGAGATCAATATTTATGGTTGCCAGATAGTCTATAAATTGTTTGAGAAGCATTGTGTCCTGGTCCGTTAAATTCTTGAATTCAATGCCCATTTCGTAGCGTGCTTGCCCCTCGTCTTCAATCAGGGTGCACGATGCAACCCGCCCGGTAAACGTTACAGGGTTGTCCGAGCTAAGCGAGAGCTCCATGGGGATCACATCTTCAATATTTAGGGGCTGCTCGGATTTGATGCGCATGCCGCTTATGCTGATTTCCATCACCTTGAACTGTGCAGGAAAGCTCAAGATGTTCTGCTGGGACGTGGTGATGAGGAATCTGATACTGAGTCTCCGGTCAACCGTCACGGGTGTTGTAAAGTTTTTGCGTTGTTCGACCGATTTAAGGAAATCAGCGATCGTAGTTGCCTGGCCGTCCTTGAACATGATGCCTGCCGTGTAGACCAGGACCTTTTCTCCGTGGGCTTTTTCCTCAATGCCAGTCAGCTCTGAACGGACGACAATACCCCGCACATCGATGCTTTTCTCCTGTTCTCCAAGCTTAAGCAGGATCTCTTTGCCCATATTGAGCCTTCGGTCCGCCTTGATGGCAACGCCGCCAAAACTGATGTCGATGATCTTCACATTATCTGCGAGGCTCATTCTGCCGTTTATTTCCATCAGGTCCACTTTAAATCTCGTATATCGTCTTTTGTCCTTCATGATTCCGACACCCTTCATTTATGGTTTACGCTGGATATCTGCCATGCGGCTGTAAGACATATATGCCTCTATATTAAAGAAGCAGTCTATGCGTTCATCAATGAAAAAGCTGATTCAGCTACCGGAAGGAAAAGCCCTTCATGAAAACCGTTCAACCGGGCATCCCATCCTCTTCTCTCATGGTATGCTGCTGTGCGACAGCGAGAGATCCACGCATTGGTCCAAACGGCTGTACCCCGTTGGTCTCTCAAACGATCGCTTGCGGCGTAGCGGACCATTGCAGTACACATTTAGTTCTATGCAAGGTGCATCGCTCTTTATTATAGCACAAGAGCAGGATGTACCTTTATGCCTACTGCGTTTTCCTGTTGCACCATTGCTACTCGGGATCCTTCACCCCGATGGCCGTGACGAATTCTCGCGTGGTTACCACGGTGGCCTGCCGGGGAAAGACCCTATCCATCAACACGCTGTTCGCTTCCGCATCACGATCGGCGCACGCATCCGAAACCACGATGAGCGAGTAATCCATATCAGCGGCCCAGCGTACCGTGGAGAGAACCACGCCGCTGGTCGCGATGCCGAGCAATACGAGAGTGTTGATGTTATGTGCGCGCAGGACCGTTTCCAGTTCGGTGGTGGAAAAGGCTCCGACACGGCGTTTCGTGACAACGATATCGCCCGGTTGTGGTGCCACCCTGGCGTTGATCTCAGCTCCAGACGTGCCTTCGCGCAGGCGCCTGGAGTCTTTTAGGTCGCTGAACTGCTTATTGCGTGCATTGATCTCAGGGTAACCGTCACGAAAGCGGATGACGATATAGACTACGGGGAGGCGGGCCTGCCGCGCTGCCTTCAGTATTATGCTGGCCCGATCCAGTAATGACGCCTGAACATCGGGAGGAAGCATGTTGACGATATCGTTCTGATAGTCCATGACCAGCACCGCTGTTCTGTCGCGGTGAACGGTAAACTCCGGTGCGATCAGTACCATGGTGTTGGCACCATTGCCGACGGCCTTCGGCATGAGGTCATTTTTCTGTTTGTCCTGTGTAGTGACAGCGTAGGCCGTTGTTCCAAACAGGGCCAGCAACGCGGCCACTAGCCAGGTTCGAAAGAAGTTGCGCATGAATGATTACTCCTCGTTGATTCGGGAAAGAAGACCAGTTCAGCTTGTTCTGTGATTCGGGAACTTCCTGGTGTGCCGAATAATGGGGTTTTTTTATTATACCTATGACTTTACCATATCATGCGTCAAAACTTCAAGAAAAACTATTAAAGCAGTGACTATGTGGCACGATAACGATTTTTTGTATATGAAATGTATACGTTCTGCATGCTGCATTGTTTGGTCTGCCGCTTTCTGCTGGAGAAACTTCATTATCGAATACGAGTTGAGGCAGCCTTGAGCTGACCGCACGCTGCGTGGATGTCCTTGCCGCGGCTGCCCCTGACCACGGCCACGAAGCCGTGATTGAGCAAGATATTTCGGAAGGAGTACACGCGCTCCTCATCGGGGCGTTCGAATATTGTACCCGGAAACGGGTTAAACGTAAGCACGTTGATCATGCAGGAGATCCCTTTCAGAAGCTCCATGAGGCGGTAGGCATCGTCATCGAAATCGTTGATTCCTTTGAAGAGGACATACTCAATCGTTATCGTGCGGCCTGTTATATTACTATAGTACCGCAGTGCCTGCATCAGCATGGACAGAGGATAGGTCCTGTTGAGCGGCATGATGCGGTCCCGCACTTGGTCAGTGGTTGCGTTTAATGACACCGCGAGGTTCACATCCATGTCTCCTGCCATGCGCTCGATTGCGGGTGCAAGGCCGCACGTGGAGAGCGTGATCTTCCTGGCCGAATATCCCATCCCATGCTGGTCTGTGAGGATTTTGGCAAAGGACTTGACAGCCTCGTAATTACTGAGCGGTTCGCCGGTTCCCATGAGCACGATGTTGGTAAAGGGGGAACCGGAGATTTTCTGCGCTGCAAAGACCTGGTTTACCATCTCAGCTACGGAGAGGTTACGCACAAGACCGCAAGAGCCGGTGAGGCAGAAACCGCATCCGGACGCGCACCCGACCTGTGTTGAAACACAGAGCGTGTGCCGACCTCCCGGGCCGGGGATGATCACACCTTCGACGGCATTGCCATCGCTTAAATCAAAAAGAAATTTTTTGGTTCCATCTTCGGAAATGGCCTGTCGCTGAACTACGAGCGTGGAAATAGTACAGCGCTGTTTCAATTGTTCACGCAACAATCGGTTCAGATCAATCATTCCGTCAAAATCTTCAATCTTCTTCCGGTAAAGGCATATTGCCACGCGTATCCCCTGACCGGGTTTCTGCCCCAATGCATTGATGCAGAATTTTTCTATTTCAGCGGGCGTTAAATCTTTGAGGTCAGTAGTTATTATCATTGTATCCTATATCATTGATCATGCATCCGGCATCGAGACTAAATTGTAATCCCTCACTTAATACAATGCAAGGGGATTATGTGGAAAGACATTGACGTCCCAGCCGGAACATGTTATGACTGCACTGTATGAAAGCGCTGATTCAGAGAGTGTCATCCGCAAAGGTTGAGGTGGAAGGTCGGGTAATCGGCGAGATAGCACAGGGGCTTCTAATCTTTCTCTGTTCCGTGAAGGGAGATTTAGAGCAGGACATGGATTATCTCGTACGGAAGATTTCACAGCTCAGAATATTCGCGGATGAGCAAGGGAAGATGAACCTCTCGGTCATGGACATCAAGGGGTCTGCGCTCGTTGTTTCACAATTTACCCTGGCGGCTTCCACACGCAAGGGCAATCGCCCGGCCTTCGATACAGCGGAATCGCCTGACCTCGCACGGATGATGTACGAAGCCTTTATCCGAAAGCTTAAAGAGACCGGGATCACGGTCCGGACCGGTGAATTTGCCGCTTCGATGTCCGTTTCCCTCATCAATGACGGCCCCGTGACCATCTTCATCGATTCGCGGGAGGGGTAAGGCGTTCTTCCTGTCGAGCTTTTTAAAAAAACCGCCTTGATCATTGTCATCAGCTCGGTCTTAACACTCACGTCGGGATGCACTGAATACAGTTGACTGTGTTGCAATGTAGAATATTTGCTTGAGTGTGCAAGGCCATTCACTCTTCTGCGTAAGGGTGCCGACGGCCGTGGAAGAATCCAAGGATATGGGCCGACTCTTTATGAAATTAAGGGCTATGCTCTAGCGTTTTTACCCGCGCTCGTGCATGTCTCCCACTCAAGGCCTGACGCATGTGTCGCGTAATATATTGTATGAAGATCCCGAAAAAACATTCTTGACAATCAGGGGCTTTCTCTTTATTATGACCACCTACACGCGTGCCGAAGTGGTGGAACTGGTAGACGCGCTGCGTTCAGGGCGCAGTGGGAGCAATCCCGTGGGGGTTCGAGTCCCCCCTTCGGCACCAAACAACGTCAAGACGGGTGCAAAAAAAGACAGACGGTACTGCCGCCTCGATATGCCGGGAGTGGCGATGGACACATTGGGGAGATGCCTGTGGATGATGAAGCTTCCTGCGGCGGGCACTCCCTCATCTTGAGCTTACGGACTGTTCCTTATGAAAAAAATACTGATTATACTGATTGTGATCTCTTTTGCTGGGTGCGCTTCGAAAGAACCGCCGTTCGATTCCAACACCACGTTCAGCACTGCCGAAGAGAAGATGCAAAAAGAAGACTTTGAGGAGGCGCGTAAAGGCTACCAGAGGATACAGGAAAAGGCACCGGAAAGAAGCTACGATCCGGTCCTGATGCTGCGGATCGCCGATACCTATTTCGGCGAAAAGAAGTATAGCGAGGCGCAAGTCGAATACCAGGCCTTCCTAAACTACCACCCCGTGCACAGGGATTCGGCCTACGCCCAGTACCAGGTTGCGATGTGCAGTTACAAAGAACTGACGACCATTGACCGGGATCCTACGCCCAATCATGTCGTGATAAGAGAAATGCGCAAGCTTATGGAGAAATATCCGAAAAGCATCTATACAGATGAGGCAAACAGGTACATTGGCATCTGCCGCGATCGGCTGGCGCGCTATGAATTCTATGTTGCCATGTTTTATTACAAGAAGAACGACTATAAGGCGGCTGCCGGCAGGTGTGAGGTGCTCCTCAAAAATTACCCCGGGTCATCAGTAGAATCGGATGCGCTCTATACCGCGGGGCTGTCCTACACGGAACTTGGCGAACGGGACAAGGCCCGAAGCAAATTCGAGACACTTGCCAAGCAATATCCAGATATGAAAAGCAAGGCGCTGCGCCACTTGAAATCACTGACCGAGCAATGAAATACTATCCTGCGTTTCTGGACCTACGCGAACGTCCCTGCCTGGTCGTCGGCGGTGGCGCGGTGGCCGAGCGTAAGGCAGTTTCGCTCCTTGATGCGGGGGCGGATGTTACGGTCATAAGCCCCGCGCTCACCCCAAAACTGCACGACTTAGCAAGCGTCGGAAGGATCTCCCATCGTAACAAGAGCTTTGAAGACCGCGATATAGACGGGTTTTTTTTAGTAATTGCGGCAACTGATTCTCAAGAGATCAATACCGGCACGGCACGGTTATGCAGAAAGAGGCAGGTGCCTGTGAATGTGGCTTCCCCGCCAGAGGAGAGCAGTTTCATCGTTCCCTCTGTGATTGAGCGGGGTCAACTTTTGATCGCGGTGTCCACAAGCGGAGTGAGTCCCGCGTTGTCCAGAAAGATCCGGCAGGATCTTCAGAAACAATTTGGTCCGGAGTACGATGTCTTTCTCCAGAGATTGACGGCAATTCGGCAGCGAGTCCTCAATGAAGTTGCTGATGATGAGGTGCGCAGGAACATCTTTCGGATGATCGTGGATTCAGACGTCGTTGATCTCTTACGGCAGGGAAAGACGGATGAGGCAGAGCTTCGCATGATCATGATCGCGGGTTTGAAGCATCGGCCATGATGTATGCTTTTCACGTTGCGTCTCCCTCTTTGTCCGTCCGCAACGGAAGCTTCCCATTGATATCTATCACAAATCCCTTGATAATGGATACATTCTGCGAATACCGATTGATCGGTAACCCATTCACCGGGCAATCTGCCTTCCATTCGTTCTTTGAAGCAACGTGAAGATTTCTTTCGGCTTTTTTTCAGGTTCTCGGGGCCTGCTTTGTTCCCAGATGACATCCCAGTCTGGTCCGAGGGGAGGCTCTACCCTGCTACTGCCACTCTGCACGAGCACAAAATCACAGTCTGAGATCTCGCGTCGCACAAACCGTTCGGGTAGCACACCGGTATAATACTCGAGAAGGGCTCGCTCAGATTCGCCAAGCCCCCACGACATGATGGTGTGGCAACGGGCGGGGATATGCTCCTTGAGCGATGTGAACAGGGGTCGGTAGCTGGAACCCGCTTCGAACCAGGGGAGCCAGAGCGTCATTAAAAGCCCCCAGGTCAACACAATGCCGACGGCCCAGTTTATGATATAGAAATGGGCCGTGTGTGAGAAGCGAATGACTGTGAACAGCCACAGCATGGTGTACAGGCATGCTAACGCAAGTTGAAAGCCGTTTAAGACCGGTACATAATCGGGCTGCATCCGGTATAAGTACTGGGCAAGAGAAATGGGCATGCCGCTGATCAACACGATCCAGCCGAGCCAGAGAGCACACATAGTTAAGCCGAACACCCCCGTACAAAACCAGTCGATCGCGCGTTGAGCTCGGTCAGGGAACGATTCAACCCCGGAAGCAGCTAAAAGCGACAGTGGCAAAAGCATGGGCAGGGCATAAATGTCTCGAATGCTGGATGACAGACTAAGGATGAGGAACATAACGAGGAAGGCAATGAGGGGGATCTGTATGTCCACACGTTCACGCCACGAACGACGGGTATGCCATAGTGCCCACAGCGCAAGTGGTAGCGCTGGAAGTGCAAAATAGGGGAGTTGGGTGAGATAGTAGAGCGGCGAATTTCTCTGCCCAATCAGGGAATTGCTCATGAA
>Ga0182027_10010281_pt1 | contig 13327 bp, 7 predicted proteins | sample 712E1DmetaG_FD_121300 | JGI IMG/M metagenome (GOLD analysis project Ga0182027, IMG submission 121300) | Permafrost microbial communities from Stordalen Mire, Sweden - 712E1D metaG (Illumina Assembly) | ecosystem: Environmental > Terrestrial > Soil > Wetlands > Permafrost | place: Sweden...
CGTTTTTTCGGCGCCAAAGAAGCTGATATAATCGGGAAAACAGATTACGATTTTGTTGATCAGCAATTGTCCGACGACTTCATGGAGAATGATCGTAAGGCAATGTCGTCGGGCAAACCCAGCAGTAACGAAGAGTGGATAATATTTGCAGATGATGGTCACCGTGCATTTTTAGAAACCATCAAAACACCGATGTACGATTCCGGGGGCAAGCTTATAGGTATTCTCGGTATCGGGAGAGATATAACCGAACGCTGGCAGGCGGAGAAAGAACTAATTAATGCAAAAGAACAAGCCGAAGAAATGAACCATTTAAAAAATTGTTTCCTTTCTAATATGAGTCATGAATTGAGAACTCCCTTGATTTCCGTACTTGGATTTGCAGAATTGCTTCAGCAAGAATTAAAAGACTCCGAACAATTGGAATTTGTTAAAAACATAATGGAAGGAGGACAAAGATTAAACAGCACTTTAAGTGAAATTTTAGAAATCTCAAAACTTGAAGCAAAAGAATCTTTTTTAAAAATGCAGTCATACAATCTTGCCGACGTGATAAAAGAAATAGTAAAATCGTTCATACCTATGGCTCAGTCAAAGGGGTTATTCATTAAAACAGAACTTAGTGATACAAATTTTAATGCTCAAATAGACAGTGAATTATTTGGTAAAGCGCTCTTTCATTTAGTGAGCAATGGGATCAAATTTACAAATGAAGGCGGTGTTTTAGTTACATTGAATCATGAAAGGAAACATGACCGGGATTGGGCAGTTACGAAAATAATTGATACAGGCATTGGAATATCAAAAGAGAATTTAAATATGATATTTAATGCATTTACACAAGTAAGCGAAGGTCATGGAAGAAACTATCAAGGAACAGGACTTGGAATAACAATTGCAAAAAGAATTGTTGAGTTAATGAAGGGCTATATAGAAGTTGAAAGTGATGTTGGAAAAGGATCTGTGTTCTCAATTTGGCTACCGGCAATTCCAAATAAGAAGCTGACAAATCATCAGATTGAAGAAAAAAAATCAATCACAATAATTAAACCGCCTACTACAATAGAAAGGGGGTTACAAAAAGTATTAGTTGTTGACGATAATTCCTCCAATCGTTTGTTTTTGAACTACATTTTAAAAATTTATGTGAGAATATTTGAAGCTGAAGATGGTATTTCGGGCGTTAAATTTGCATTAAAGGAGCACTTTGATTTAATTCTTATGGATATAAATCTGGGTGCCGGCATTGACGGTGTTGAAACAATGCATCAAATTAAAAAAATTCCTGGATATGCAAATGTGCCGATTATTGCGGTTACTGCTTATGCAATGTTCGGTGATAAAGAACGGTTTTTAAGTGAGGGCTTTGATAATTATTTAGAAAAACCTTTTACAAAAGCTGTTTTAGTTGATCTTGTTGAAAAGTCTCTGGCTAATAAGAAGAAGTAAATCGGGCTTAATCCGCAGTAGGCGATTTTATCCCATCCTGCATTCAGCCAGTCTGCCGACCCCGCTTCGCCTTACGGCTTTAGCAAGGCGACAAGCCAGACGAAAGTCAATTCCCCTACTTTTTAGTTGTAAAAAAAATGTTTTTTATCATCTCGCAGTTTGCAAACATGCTAATTGATGCGATTTGATGAATGGATCATATGGATGTACGAAATCTTTTTCTCAGCAGATAAATAAAAACCGGAGCGCCAATCAAAGCTGTTACAGCGCCAACAGGCAATTCTGAGGGAGATACTGCTGTACGGGCAATTGTATCTGCTAATGTCAGGTATGCAGCTCCAATAAAAAATGAGGCTGGCAATATTATCCTGTTATCAACTCCAAAAATCATTCTGCATGCATGAGGTATTAATAGACCCACAAAACCTATGATTCCGCTTACCGAAACAATAGCGCCTATCATAAGACTAGTAAGAATATAGGTCATGTTTTTAAGAAATGACGTATTAACACCAAGTTGTTTAGCAGTATCACTTCCCATGCTGAACAAATTGTATTTATTCGAATTAAGTATCAGAATAAAGGATACAATAAAAGTAACAGGTAATACGATTTTCAGATTTTCTTTTGGTGCATTTGAAAGGTTGCCGATAAGCCAAAAAACAGCAGATCTAAGAGAATCATTAAGCATTGTTATTACAAGTAAAATTGCCGCCGAGAAAAATGCCCCAACCATAACGCCGGTTAATATCAATACATTCGGTTCCAATTCTCCAAATCTTTTACCGAGTATGAAGACCAGAATCATAACTAATAATGCACCTGCGAATGAAAAAACCTGCGTACCTAAAATTGAAGTGCCGATTAAAAATGAAAGGACTGCTCCAAAAGTTCCGCCGCTTGAGATTCCAAGGATATAAGGTTCAGCAAGCGGATTGCCTAAAAGCGCCTGGAATACCGCTCCAGCAATAGATAATCCTCCACCGACTGCGACTGCAAAAAGAATCCTGGGTAATCGGATTTCAAAAATTATTTGTGAAACCATCTGGTTGGAAGAATTTGAAAAAAATGCGGAATATAATTCGCTTAAACTAATATTTACTGGTCCAGCCCACAATCCGACAGCAATTGAAACCAAAGTAATAGCCGACAATAAAATAAGCAAAGAAATATATATTGAAAAACTCAGTCTTTTATCTGCTGCCATAAAACATCCAATAGCTCTTGAATACCATATTTGGATACTGCTGAAAAAATTAATATTGGACCTTTATAACCGCGAATTTTTTTACGTTCTATTTTTTTAAGATCTGCTGTTGAAAGAAGATCTGCTTTTGTTAAAGCAATTAATTTCTTTTTCTCACTTAAAACTTTGGAGTATTTATCGAGTTCATTCAAAAGAGTTTTGTAATCGGCGGCATAATCTTCGGAAGTTATGTCAATCATAAGCAATAATATTTTTGTACGTTCAATATGACGAAGAAATTTAATTCCTAGACCTTTACCAAGATGAGCTCCTTCGATTATTCCGGGAATATCGGCAACAGTAAATCCCTTATAATCTTTATACCTGACAATCCCAAGATTTGGTTCAAGTGTAGTGAAAGGATAATCAGCAATTTTAGGTTTAGCTTCCGAGATTGAGGATATTAAAGTTGATTTACCGGCATTTGGAAAACCTACAAGTCCTACATCAGCAATTAGTTTTAATTCAAGTGTTATGTTTTTTTCTTCACCCGGTTTTCCGGGTTCGGCAAAACGGGGAGTTTGTCTTGTTGGAGTGGCAAAATTACTATTACCTTTACCTCCTTTGCCTCCTTTTGCAGCAAGATATTCTTTCCCTTTCAGATCAAGGTCACATAGTACTTCATCTGATTCTGCATCTTTAAAAATTGTTCCGACAGGCACTTTAATAATTATATCATCACCGGTTTTGCCGTCTTTCAAAGAATTTCCGCCGTGGTCGCCGTCATCGGCAAAATATTTGTGTCTATAATGAAAATCCAAAAGAGTTGTAAGATTAGTATCGGCAATAAATATTATATTTCCACCGTTGCCTCCGTTTCCTCCGGAAGGTCCGCCTTTAGGAACATATTTTTCCCTTCTGAAAGTTACAGCGCCATTACCGCCATCACCGGCTTTAATATAAATTTTTGTGTAATCAATAAACATGTATTATTCTCAGTCAAAAAGTTCTTGTACTACGGATCTGAATGCTTCAATCTCTTTAGAATGGCGATTTACGTGGCGTTCAGCAAGTATGTCTTTTAACAAAATGTATGCTTCATATACGGTTTTACAGTTTGCTAATTCCTCAATTGTATTGGCAAAGTCCTCGATATCATAATCAAATATAACCTCAATAATTTTTGTCATATCTTTATGTTCAAGAATTTCTTCTATGTCAATTTTTCTATTTTGTTTTTCAGGAATTCGTGAATTTGAATCAATTTCATCGTCATCAAAAACTTTAATCTCTTTATTAAGGATATCCTTAAAATTTGACTGATCTTGTTTATCTTCTTCAAAAGTTTCTTCGGGAATTTTTTGTAATTCCTTCTTATCAATAGTATCGTTTTCAAGTCCCTCATCTCCGAAAATAAGTATTTTCTTTTCTTCGGGAATTTCATTTCCAAATATATTAGAGTTAAACGGAACTGTTAAATTGAAAAACTCATCTTCCGAATCCGGACTAATTTCATTTGGCTTTTCCATATCCGGTTGAATCTCAACTTCAAAAGTATCCTTTTTTTCAGTAGTAATTACATTATCATATTCTTCAAGCTTGTCGGATTCTATAATAATTTCTTCAGAATCATCTGCCTTCAAGTCCGGTATTACGGTTTCGTCGGGAATAAAATTCAATAATTCCTCTGTTTCTTCAATATTTGATAATACGATTTCTTCTTCGACCGTCGTTTTACCTCCAATGAATTTATCAAGCAGGTCTTCAGGTTCCTCAACGAATAATTTATAATCATTATTATTAATACCGGGTTCATCAATAACAGGTTCTATGCGATTATCTTCATTAACACGAATTCTGAATTTTGAGCTTAGTTTTATTTTAAGTTCTTCGTCTGCTGATGAAATTTCTTCAATCTTTGCTTCTAACTTTTCATCATCCCCCTTCAAAAAGCTGTCCCCTGAATCATCTTCAATTTCTTCATCTAACTTATTTAAATCATAACTCTCTTGCTCTGTAACTTGTTCATTAATCGGCTCTTGAATAGGTTCAGATATTTTTAGTTCTTCCTGAACTTGAGATTGCGTTAGTATATCTTCATTTTCTTCTACAAATATATCTTCATTTTCTTCTACAAATATATCTTCATTTTCTTCTACAAATATATTTTCATTTTCATCAGTATGAGAGTTTCCCTCTTTCAAATATCCGAACAAAGATATTTCAGGTTCATTTACTGATGTATCATTCAAGCTATCATTGGAATTTTCTTCAATAGAAAGCACCTCTTCTTCAATTTCTTCGACATCATTTAGTCCATCTTCATTTGCATACTTCTGTCTAATGAGTTCTTCTTCACTCTCTACTTCAGGAATTTCACTCTTCTGGGTTTTAACCTTTTCGAAATCATCCGGTTTTTCCTGAACAAGTTGTGATTCAATTACCGGTTCCTGAATAATTTTATCTGTTTCCTGCTTTACCTGTTTCTCTTCTTGTGAATCTATTTTAGCCGGTTCAATTTCAAATTGAGTAGTTTCTTTTATTTTTGGCGGGGTTTCGGACTTTTCGAACATTATACTGCTAAGTACTCTCTGAAAGTCGTAAATATTAATTTTGGCATTTTCATCATCACCAAAAGTCTTATTCAATATATCAAGATGTTTAAATAATTCTTTTTCTTCGAGAAATAGTTCTACTGCCATAAGAGGAATTCTGAATTTTTTGATTTCCCCTATATTGAAAAACTCAGCCATAGATTTAAGAGACGTCGAAATTATATTAGGAAGATATGATTCTACGCCGAGTTTATCTGCTTTATTCAATAAAGCTTCAAATTCTTCAACGTTCATAGAAAGAATTTTTTTAGTATTTATGTATGAAGTAATTATTTTTATCAGGTATTTATAATAATAAATATAATTTAGAATCTGTTTGATTTCATTTGTTGATTTATGGTTGGATTCATCAAAAACGAATTTTGATAAAGTCCATTTTGGTCTAATCAGATAATTAATTGTAAAGGATGATGCATGTAGAATCAATTTTGCGATATATTCCAGAGAAAACCGTTTTGTCTTTTTTAATTCTTCGGAAATTTGAACAAAACCATAAGAGATCTTTTCACCCGAATAATCAAACACAGAATTTTTTAATAATTTCTGCCGGTCTTCAAAGATAAGAAAATCAATTTCAGATGATATATAATGAAGAATTGCCGGGTTGATATCCGTACTTGACAATTGTTCGAAAGTAAAATAAGGACCTAGGCGGTTTACCTTATTAAGGTTAAAATCGTAAATAAATTTAATTTCTCTTTCAAACATATTTCAATTCTTGACCTGCCTTCATTCTCATTCATTTAAGTAAGAATAAAGGGTATTGTTCATTTTTTGTCTACATCACTAAACAATAATACCAAAAAGGACAAAAAAAATCCCGACTTAATTAGCCGGGATATAATTTACTGCTATTCTACCGAAAATCTCCTTATTCTTTTAAAAGTAAAGGAGAAATTATTAATTACTAAGTGATGTTGATATACCTGTTGGAGTAACAGTTATAACAACTTTGACATTGTTAGTTCCATCGGTACCTTTTTCAGTTCCAACAGCAGTAAGAGTTGCATTAGTAGCTGATAGTCCTGTTGCAGTAGCTGCAACGCTCATATTAGCAGTTGTAGTTAAAGTTGCTGGGATTGTAAATCCTACGAAAGAATTTCCGCCACCGCCAAGAGCTTTTGCTTTTCTGTAATATTCCTGTGACAAAGATGCGAGATTTGTTAAATCTGACGTGATTGCATCACGATTTGATGAAGCTGCACTAGCTGTAAACACATTGATCCCAACTACGACTGCAATACCAACGATAATTACACCAAGAACGATAAGTAATAATTGTTGCTGACCCATTATTATGCCCTCATAAGAAATCTTTAATTTAATAAATCAAATGAGTTTTTTAATTGATTTTTTTATCAATTAAGAAACTTTATCAAATAATTAAAAGAACATCATTTATATTTGTAATGTACTACTTGTAACTGCTTAAAAATCAGATAGACACATCATATGGTCAAAATCAATGCCATCATTGATATTGCATTTTTTGTAAATTATTGAAACTAATTTCAAATAAATTTAATTATTTATGTAATCATTAGCAATTGTTTCAGTGGTATTTATTACCGAATTACAATTAAAATTTTAATTTTGATGGGGGGACAATTTAACATAAAGGAAAATATTACCGGTAATAAATGAATCTCCTCGCCGCAAGCAGCGAGGAATTGACCTTAAAACCGCCTTCGGCGGATTAAATTATTACCATTTGTTTTTGCATGTTTCATTCTAATGCTGGTAATCCTAAAACCGTTTTCGGAGGTCAAGAGAATTATATTTTAATATCCGGCGACTTTATTTTTGCCATAAAATACTCCCGGTTCATACGGGCTATATTTTTAACCGATATTCCTTTAGGACATTCTGCTTCACAGGCATAGGTATTTGAGCAAGATCCAAATCCAAGTTCGTCCATCTTTTTTACCATAGATTCCACCCGATGGTAACGTTCGGGCTGACCTTGAGGAAGAAGTGCAAACTGAGAAACTTTTGCGCTTACGAATAACATAGCTGAAGCATTTTTACATGCTGCTACACAAGCACCGCATCCAATACATGAAGCGGAATCCATAGCATCAGAGGCAACTTCTTTTGAAATAGGAATCGAATTACCGTCAGGAACACTACCGGTGTTTATTGAAATAAACCCTCCCGCTTCCATAATTCTATCAAAAGCTGAGCGGTCAACTATTAAATCTTTTATAATTGGAAATGCTTTAGCACGGAACGGCTCTATATAAACTGTGTCTCCCTGCTTGAAATTTCTCATATGAAGCTGGCAGGTTGCAATACGCGGAATCGGTCCATGTGGTTGTCCGTTGATTACAAGACCGCAGGTTCCGCAGATACCTTCGCGGCAATCACTTTCAAATGCGATAGGTTCAATATTTTTACTTTCAAGATCATTATTCACTTCATCAAGCATTTCAAGGAATGATGAATCATGTGATATAGAAACTTTATATTCAACAAAACTTCCTGGCGACTTTGGCCCTTTCTGCCGCCATATTTTTAATATCAAATTTAGATTTTGCTCGCTCATATTATTTCACCTTTTATTCAAATCTTTAGAAATATATTAACCGTTTCTATAACTGAATTCTCACTTATAACTACGTGTAGCTAAATGAACACTATCAAATTCGAGATTTTCTTTATTTAGTTCCCATTTGCCTATACCTTTATATTCCCAGGCACTTACATATGCAAATTCATCATCATTACGTAATGCTTCGCCTTCGGGCGTCTGGTATTCTTCTCTGAAATGTCCTCCGCATGATTCTTTACGATCAAGAGCGTCGAGCGCCATCAGCTCTCCGAGTTCCAGATAGTCTGTTAGTCTGCCGGCACGTTCCAAACATTGATTAACATCTCCGGCTTCACCTACAACATTTACATTCTTCCAGAATTCGGCTCGTAATTCCGAAATTTCCTTAATTGCTTCATTTAGTCCTTTTTCATTCCTTGCCATCCCGACTTTATCCCACATAATTCTGCCAAGTTGTTTATGTATATCATCAACGGTTCTCTTTCCTTTAATAGAGAGAAGTTTTGCAGTTAACTCTGCAACTTCTTTTTGAACTTTACTGAATTCGGAATGATCGGTTTTTATTAGAGTCGGTTTATCTCCGCCCAAATAATTTCCAATAGTATAAGGAAGTACAAAGTAGCCGTCAGCCAAACCCTGCATTAGTGCACTCGCGCCAAGTCGGTTAGCTCCATGATCGGAGAAGTTTGCTTCACCGGCAACAAATAATCCCGGAATAGCACTCATCAGATTATAATCGACCCATAATCCACCCATAACATAATGAGGAGCGGGATAAATCTTCATTGGAGTTTCATACGGATTTTCACCGGTAATCGTCTGGTACATCTCAAACAAGTTTCCGTATCGCTCTTCAATTACATTTTTACCCAATCTGCTAATTGATTCATTAAAATCAAGATACACAGCATCTTTTCCCTGAGCGCCCCTTCCGCTATCAACTGCTTCCTTTGCCGCCCGGGAAGAAATATCCCGGGGACTTAAATTTCCATAGGTCGGATATTTTCTTTCCAGATAATAATCGCGTTCTTCTTCGGGAATATCTTCCGGTTTACGCATATCATTTTTTATTTTGGAAACCCAGATTCTCCCGTCATTACGTAAACTTTCACTCATTAAAGTCAGTTTCGATTGATTCTCACCATGAACCGGCAGACAGGTAGGATGGATTTGCGTATAACAGGGATTTGCAAACGGAGCTCCTTTTTTATGCGCTCGCCAGATTGCTGTTGTATTGCAATTCATTGCATTAGTTGAAAGAAAGAATACATTCGAATATCCTCCGGTTGCAAGTACAACCGCGTGAGCAGAATATTTTTCTATTTCACCGGTTAAAAGATTTCTGCAAACGATTCCTTTAGCTGCCCCGTCGATAACAACCAGATCGAGCATTTCGCGACGCGTATAAAGTTTTACTTTACCAAGATTAATCTGACGGTTCATTGCCGTATAAGCTCCTAAAAGAAGCTGTTGACCTGTTTGACCTTTAGCATAAAAAGTTCTTGATACAAGCGCTCCTCCAAAGGAACGGTTGTCCAACAAACCTCCATACTCGCGGGCAAAAGGTACGCCTTGCGCGACACATTGATCTATTATTGCATTACTGACTTCCGCGAGTCGGTAAACATTAGATTCACGGGCACGGAAATCACCCCCTTTAATTGTATCATAAAATAATCTATAAACAGAGTCGCCGTCATTCTGATAATTCTTGGCAGCATTAATTCCGCCTTGCGCGGCAATACTATGTGCACGCCTTGCGCTGTCATGAAATGTAAATGCTTTTACGTTGTAGCCTAACTCGCCAAGTGATGCGGCGGCTGATGCTCCGGCAAGTCCGGTACCCACAACAATAATATCATATTTGCGTTTATTAGCCGGATTAACAAGCTTCATATTGAATTTATGGTTTGTCCACTTCTCTTCCAATTTACCGGCCGGTATTTTCGGATCTAAATTTATCATTACTTACCTCCGTAGAAAAATAAAAAGTAAACTGGAATTGAAGCAAACAGCAGAGCTGTAATCCAGGAATAAAAGAATCCTATTTTTTCAATAAACGGGAAGTATTTCTTATGGTTCCACCCGAAAGTTTGGAAAGCACTTTGGAATCCATGGTTGAGATGAAACCCAAGAAGTATCATGGTAAAAATATATACGCTTGAATAAATTGGATTTTGGAATGATTGAGAAACAATTTCATAATAACGATGTTCTTTCGCCATAGGATGACCGAGATTAAACCAAACCCAGAATGTTTTAAGATGAAGAACGAGGAATATAAAAACTATGCTGCCGGAATAGATCATAGTTTGTGAAAAGAATGTTGAATTTTTGGATGAACCGTTAACAGTATATTTTATTGGCCTTGCCTGTCTATTTTCCCACCAAAGCCAGCCGCCGTTAAAAATATGAAGAATAAAAATTAATGAAAGAATAACTTCAATTATCCTGACCAATGGTTTAATACCGTCAAGATTTTTAACTACAGTATTAAATATTTCCGGTCCGGCAAAAAGGGTCAAATTATTTATTAAATGAATTATTAAAAACAGAATCAAACAGATCCCGGTAAGAGCCATCATGAATTTTTTGCCGATAGAAGAGGTCAATGGTCTAATAAGCCAGCCCATCAGGAATCTCCTTTTTAATGATAGGAAACGAATGAATGAAAATTAATCTATTAATAAATGTTTTCAAAGAGTTATGAGTTATGAATTATGAGTTATGAGTCGCAATTTTATTATTGAAAGAACTTCAGACAACAATTCATTCAATAAGCGATTTTCCGTTGGAATTCTATTAATCCCATTTCAGAACAGGTCATTTTCACAAAAATTGGTCTTTTCTCGGTGTTTCCTGATTTTGGTATCCACACTCTGAATAATGCCATTCCGGTTTGAACTTTTCCTGTCTACGCTTCGCTGTGCTAGTTATAATACACCACGCAAGACCCGGAAATTAGCTGCAGGCTAATCTTTGCTATGGTTATTATTTCAATTCATTTGTACTTCACAAACTTTCACGGCGCAACATGACTTATAACACTTCGCCGTTTGCTTCCTTAGCTAAACCTTTCTATTTTTCAACCGTCTTAAATGATAGAGATAAAACAATGAATAAGACTATGAACTCCATTAAAAATCATAAATATTGGATTGCCGCCGGAATAGCATTATTTACAGCAATATTAATACTTTATCCCTATGGAATCCACAACAGTTTAACAATAGAAACAACCCGTACAGAAGCAATTAAAATTGCTGAAAATATTCTAAACAAACAGGGATATGATCTTACCGGATTTTTTACAGATGCGTTTATTGACAATGCACCGGTTGAAAATAAATATTTATTAAAGGAATTAGGAACAAAGGGATTCAAAAAGATTCAGCAGAATAATGATTTTGCTTTACGCGGCTGGTCCGTTATGATTTATCAGAATCTAAGTAAGGAGTTACCTCAAACAAGTTATTTCATTGATATCAGCCATGATGGAAAGTTGTTAGGATTCAAACGCTCCCTCCCGAATACAAAAACGATGGTATCTTTAAATGAACAACAAGCAACAGATCTGATTACAAATTACATCAATACCAAAACTCAGTTAAATCTCAGCGACTACAAACCTTCACAAACAAAACAGGATAATATCGGAAAAAGAATTGATTATACATTTCAATGGGAAAAGAAGTCCGATAAAATTGAAGGTAAACAAATTATTTATGGATATGTTCAAGGTAATGAAATAGGCGGATACCAGAAAAGTTTTGAAGTGCCTGAAGCTGAACGTAAATATGTTGAAACAGTTGATGCATTATATGCTATAGCCTCGATTATTTGCATTATTTTACTGATGATTTTTGCTTTCTTTCTCTTTTTGAAAAAATACCATCAAGGGGAAGTTTGGTTAAGTCTGGGAAGAAACATATTTATTGTTTTTTATTCCGTCTATCTTTTGTTTTTAATAAATATTTGGCCCGGAATAGGTCAGGACCTTTCAATCGGGAACCTTTCATTCTTAAATTCTAAAATAATTGCGGCATTGCTTGACGGAGCGATCGTATATTTATTTCTCGCCTTACTCATATTTGCCAGCTGGGTTGTAGGCGAATCTTATGCCAGAAGTATATGGCCCGACAAATTAAAAGGAATCGACGGGTTCATAAAAGGCAAATTGACTTCAATAGATACCGGCTCATCATTAATGAAAGGTATGGTGCTCGGGATCGGTTACGCATTAATAAATATGGTCGTTCCTTTATTCACGAATACACCTCACTCAACATTATTTATAACTCCAAATAAATATTTTCATATATATATCGGTTATTCTCCTGCGGTGCTTATAATTCTTGGTTCTTTTGTGGCGGCGATTATATCGGGAATCAGTGTAACCTTTTTCATAATAAATATTTCATATCAGCGCTGGAAAAGAAAATGGATCTCGATTTTGTTAGCCGGTTTTGTTACAATGCTTGTAAGCGTCGTAATAGAAGTGCCTCCTTCGGTAAATAATCTTGGGTTTGATTTAATGTCATTTTTCTTATTCGGGTGTGCTGTAGGATATATTTATTTTCTTTTTGATATTCTTACAATATTAAGCATGTTTTTCTTTTCCGGTTTGATATGTTCCGGAGAAGTTTTGGTTAACGGAAATAATCCTGCATACCAACTAAATTTTATTGTGCTGATATTGGTTTTCGCCGTAGTACCTGTTTTATATATAATCAGCAGAATAAGAAAAAAAGAATTTGTAATGGATAGCTACGAACTACCTTCTCATATCCGGAGAATTTCAGAACGTGAAAGACTGAAAAAGGAACTCGAAATAGCCGCCAAGGTTCAATTGAGTTTACTTCCCAAAGAAGAACCGAAAATTGAAGGGTATGATATATCGGCAATAAGTATTCCCGCGGTAGAAGCCGGAGGAGATTATTTTGATTTTGTTAAGTTAAGCGGAAATAAACTCGGCATTGCAATCGGAGATGTTTCCGGTAAAGGTGTAGGCGCCGCAATTTACATGACTCTTACAAAAGGGATATTGCAGGCTCACGCCGAAGAGGATGTTTCACCTAAAAATGTTCTTGGGAAAGTAAATCGGTTGCTGTATAAAACAATTGAGAAGAATTCATTTGTCAGTATGTTTTATGCAATACTTGATATAAATAAACATTGCCTGCTTTATTCACGTGCAGGGCATAATCCCGGAATTCTTTGCAGTTCTGCACGCGGTGAAACAAAACTTCTATTAAGTAAAGGAATGGCCCTGGGACTCGAAGAAGGAGCGATATTCACATCTACATTAAAAGAAGAAGAGGTCGGTTTCAATCAGGGGGATGTATTTGTACTATATACCGACGGCTTTACCGAAGCGATGAATGAAAGACATGAAGAATATAGTGAAGAACGCTTAATAAAATTAATTGAAAAGAACCGGAAGCTATCCGCCCGGGATTTAATTAGTCTGATTATTAAAGACGTGAGAAAATTCGTTGACAATTATCCTCAACACGATGATATGAC
>Ga0182027_10010282_pt1 | contig 13327 bp, 12 predicted proteins | sample 712E1DmetaG_FD_121300 | JGI IMG/M metagenome (GOLD analysis project Ga0182027, IMG submission 121300) | Permafrost microbial communities from Stordalen Mire, Sweden - 712E1D metaG (Illumina Assembly) | ecosystem: Environmental > Terrestrial > Soil > Wetlands > Permafrost | place: Sweden...
ATAGGCCTTCCCGAATCATCGTGGCAAGATCTCGCCAATTCCTCGATCCTAAATTCTTACGAGATCGGATTTTTCAAGGCAAATCTGTTCCAATACGGGAAATACCACCTCATAACCGTGATGCCATTCTTTTTCTCGTCGGAGATAGAATTGTACAGATCCATGAATGCGGATGCTTTCGGTTATCAGTTCGACCAGGCTCCTAACGTCATAAACAAGCTGGCTTCCGGACACATCGGCTCTTTCCTGGAGGCTATCGTAAGCCCTTGGTGGAAATTCGTCGAAAGGTTGTTCTGGTTGGCAATCTGGATTGCGGCGGCATACGGCTTGTGGAAAATGAGACGCAACCGCCTGGCATGGGCCATGGCTTTCATCATCATGTATCTCGCCCTTATGACCGGCCCGATAGCCAATGTCCGGTATCGCCTGCCCGCCGAGCCATTTATCTTCCTCCTGGCGAGCGTAGGCGCGATCTGCCTCTGTGAAAAGCTTTGCTCTAAGCTTCGCGATACCAATAAAAATAGGCCAGCCGTCACGAACGCGTGATTAAAACTTTGACGATCCCATCAGCCACGCTTTGCTTATTCCAATCCACTATTAAGACGCCGCTCTCGGCTTTTCGGTCGGTAATAATCGCGGCAATTTCTCCAGCAACACCAACATCCGTCGAAACTATCCGACATCCGGCGGCTTGAGCTTCTACTAGAGCCATGCCATAGCCCTCGAATAAGGAAGTGTTCAGGAATAAATCGGCGGTCTTGTAATATGAATATAGCGTCGGCTTGTCGGTCCAGCCTTCGAATACGATTGATTTCGGCGCTTGCGGCTCTCCGCCAGCTGGCGGACCACCATTTGAGCCACAAATGTTCTTGGCTTGCCTTTCCAATCTGTTCTTTAATGAACCGTTGCCTATAATAATAAGACCAGCTTTCGGATGCTTTTCGATGACGAGTGGCCACGCCTCTATAGCCAATCTGACATTCTTCTCCGATTCCAACCTGCCGGCCATGAGCACTATCTTGTCGAACTGCGGATATTTCTTATGCAGATCGGCACCGACAATGATTTGGGCGCTTCTGATAGATTCAGTGTCTACCACAATCGGCCTCACTTCAATCTTTGAATCTTCTCCGCCAACCGGCGGATTTAATCTATCAATCAGAAATTCTTTTATCCGATCGGAAACAACGCGGATGTGGTCAGCCTTAGGCAGATAATTCAAGGCAAGGAATTTTCTAATTTTATTCGTTATGTTGAAAGAATAATTCGGGCTGCCGATATCTTCGTGGACCTGGATCTCCAATGAGACACCACTTGACGCTTTTCCGGCCGCTCGCCGGGCCGCGCTCTTCTTCAGTGAGACTCCCGCCATCGCCGTGAGCGATGCGTCCTGACAGGTGATGTCGGTGATTCCGCGCTTCTCCATGATGAATCGGCCAAGACGCATGGCGTCGAACGGGTAGAGTAATTTGAAGCGCGAGCCGGTGGAATACGCCCAACAATTCGGGGCAATCACTACTTCATTCTTCTTACTTCTTTCTCCTTTCTCCTTACTTCTTTTGTTAAATACAATTATGTGGACTTCTCCCCAATCTTTTGCATATTCCGCTTGTCGAGCGCGAACGTCGCTCCACTCTTCGAAGATCTTACGGTCGGTCGAGATCATTAAAAGCCGCTTGTTCATGATTCTTAAATCTTATTCCTTAAATCCTTTTTCTTGGATCCGGCCTCTTCCATATATCCACGATCTCCCCGCCGATCTCTTCCCATGAATGGGTGAAGGCAATCTTGCGCACCTTCTCCGCCTGCGCCGCGCGATTGGCCGGATCAGAAAGCCAGACGATCTTTTCGGCAATTTCGGCTTTATTCAAAGGATTGACGAGGACAGCAGCGTCTTTGATTCTATCCATGATGCCGTTTTCCTTCGTAAGAATAAATGGCGTTCCGGCACGAATGGCATCGAATATCATATTGGGGCTAATGTCTCCTATGGAGACGAGCGCAACCGCATAAGCGTGGTGGATCTTCTCGACAAAACTGTCGTATACCGCTTTGCCGCAGTCGAGCTCTATGTCCGGCAAGCCGCGTTTGGCGGCATCCACGCGCGCATCCGCGAATGCCTCTTTCAATGATTCGATATTCTTCCATTTCAAGTCTCTGGTAGCCGCGACGAAATTCCGTTCCTCGGGTTCGGTCGTCTCCAATCTTTCGCCGCAATAATTCTCCACCATGGCGCATCTTTTATGATCAAGGCTATAAGCCTTCTCGAATACGCCCTTCTGCCACTCCGTGCTGAATATGACGGCCTGCGCCTTACGCAGAGAATCTCCTCCTAGCTTGAATATCATCCGCTCTTTGCGCGAAAGTCGCGGCACGCGGCGCGAGCGGAAATCTTCCGGAGACGAGCCGTAAAAATCTCTGAACAGGACCATGTCGCCAGTTCTTTCTACATATGTCTCCCAAAGGAAATCCCCGCCCGTTCGGACTATGTACTTCTTGCGCATGATGGAGCAAGCGGCCATGGTCGGCACGGCGGCGCTCCAGGTGTCCAATACCAATATTAGATCGACGTTCCAGCCTTTGCGGATGATCTTGGTAAAATACAGCAAATGACGCAGGCCGGGAGGGGCTATGCGCTCCCAGCGATAAGCAGCCACTTTGACGTCATGACCCTGTTTCTTCCAAGTCTCGTACAGGTTGCGGGCATATTGGGCCGGACCGCCTATGTCGGGAGGATATATTCCTGATGCGATAAGGATTCTCATACAAAATAAGTGTACCAGAAATCCCTAATTAACCTAATTCCTAATTAACCTAAAAATAGGTTCCTCATCTCCCCCGCAATGCGGCTCCATTGATATTTATCTTCCACCATATCTTTTGCTCGCCCAATAATATAGTCGCGCGATTCCCTGTCTTTGATGAGCTTCTCGACTTTCTGGGCTATCGATCTCGGATTGTTCACTTCGCAGAGAAGGCCGGTCTCGCCGTCAATGAGGAAATCAACAATGCCGCCTACGGGCGTGGCTATAACCGGAAGCCCCGCGGCCATGGCCTCGATGAACGAATTGCCGAAGCCTTCGGACAATGACGGTCTGATGAAGATGTCGGAGATGTGAAGATACGGCGGCATGTCTTTGTGGGCAATGAAGCCGAGGAAAATGACGCGAGAAGAAGTATGGGGCACTTTTGATTCCATCGCGTCATAGAGGGCTTCATGACGCGAGGTGATTTTTACCGCCTTGGCCTTGAGTTCGGCTTCCTGGTAACCACTGCCAAGGATCAGAAACTTCACATTATCCGGCAAGTATTGTAATGCGTCTATGACATCGCCTATGGCATTCTTGACTACCAAACGCGAAGCGGTGACTAAGAAAATATCTCCTTCTTTCTTGCCTAACTTCTTCTTCAGAGCCTCCGCTTCCGCGAGCAATAATGGTTTAGAGAATAATTCCAAGTCAACCCCATTCGGCACGACGGTTATCGGACATTTCGCTCCCATATCTTTGGCCCAGTCTGCCAGATACTTGGAGATAGTCTGAATATGGTCGGCCCGAGTGAACATCATCTTGAATAGCGGATAAAGCGGGATGGCGCGGCGTTTGATATATGATATAGGGTCGCCATCCTGGAGAGTGAATATGAAAGGAACTTTCGGCTTCAAAAGCTTGAAAATAACGGCGGCAAACGAACTGTAAGTGGCCATGAGCGACCATGTGGCGTCATATTTTCGCTCACGATGGAGCGCTAAAGCTTTTTTCACGCCGGTTATTAGAAAAAGATATTTATTCACATTCAAATACCACGGCAATGAGTCCGTGGAAAATTCATGCCGCACTGAATAGCCGACGCGATATATATTCACGTTGCCAATGCGTTCAAATGCCGGCAACCGCGAATCGAGCCTCAAGGTGACCATGTCGAATTCTATCTCCGTCGGAGACATACGATCGGTTATCTCTTTTACGGCCACTTCCGCCCCGCCGACGAATCGTGGGTAGTAGGCGAAGGAAAATATGAGGATGCGACGCATGTTAATCAATTTTCAACACTTTCTTCAGCACATCCTCCGGCACCTCTCTCGCCGGCGGAGTCTCTTTTACGGGAGTTTCTTTAACGGACGCTTGCGGAACAGCCGGAGGAATCACTGATTTGACAATCGGCGCTTGAGGTATTAGCGGCTTCGCTACGACGGGCTTTTCTTCCCTTTTCTCCTTGCTCTTTGCCAAAGCCGCCATGAGAGCACTCTTCAATTGGTTGACGTTGTCTGGCGTGGGAATCTTTGGGTCCATTTTCGGCGTCGACGGTATATTCTTATTCAATGAAGAAAGGGGCAGCGGCGAAGCAGCGGGTGCTTTCGGCGCGGCGGGCGCAGGTTTAGGCGCAACGATTGGCGGCGGTTCCACTGTGGGCTTCGCAATCGACATCGGCGGCTTCGGCTCAACAATAGTGATTGGCTTTATAATAGGAGCCGCCTGGAAAGCAGCCTTAAATGGCTGATGGACCGGCGAAGATTTTGGCGTCGTGGGGGCCGATGTCTGTCGTGTCTGGTTTGCAAAAGTGTCAACTTTCTTGACAGTTTTTACGGGTGATGCGGAAGGAGTGCTCGTGGAAGCGGCCACAGAAATCGCCGGCACTTTCGGAGCCGTAGGTACTTTCGGCGCGACAGATGCCTTGGGCGTCGGCTCATGGAACTTGATGATGACCTCTTCAACTTCGGCTCGCGGGCGGGCATACTGCTCGCGAGAAGCGGCGATGATCTCGTTCACGTAATGCACCGCCGGCTGAGCTATAGGCGGCAATGTCGTGGCCGAGAACGGCGATGAAGTCAAGCCGTCTATCATCAGCTTCAGATATATCTGGGCAAAACCGAGATTGACCAGGTCTTCCAGCATGAATGTCGGACCGAATTCCTTTTCCAGAACCTCGGCATCAGTAGCGCCGACTCTGAAAGCTATCATCGTGCCCACGTTGCCGAAAACTGCGGCTGACACGTTCTCGTCCATCTGCTCGACGTATTGGTGGGCAATGGTCAAGTTGAGCTTGTACTTGCGGGCTTCTGAAAGAATGTCCGCGAAAGAGGCATTGGCGAAGTTCTGGAATTCGTCCACGAATAAATAGAAGTTCGGCAATGTCTTGACCACGCGGTCCGGCATATCGGCGCGCGACATGGCGGCCAGATATATCTTGGTCACCAGAAGGCCTCCTAGGAGCTTCATATTCTCGTCGCCGACGCGGCCTTTGGACAAGTTGATGATGATAATCTTGCGCTCGTCCATGGCTTTGCGGAAATCGAAAGACGAAACCGGCTGGCCTATCATATTCCTTATGAGCGGATTGGCGGTGAATTGACCGACTTTATTTTGAATCGCAGGCACGGCGTCTTGAGCCATGCGTTCGCTGTAATTGGCGAATTCTTTGGTCCAGAAAGCTTTGACTGACGGATCTTTTATCTGATTGACTATCTCCCTGCGAAATTCTTTATCCGAAAGCATCCTGTTGACGCCGAGAAGGGTCGTGCCAGGGGCTTCCAAAAGCGCCAGCAAAGTATTGGTCAAAATGTATTCCATGCGCGCAGACCATGCGTCCTCCCAGATCTTCTTGAAGGTGCTCATAAGTCCGGAAACGACCAGGTGGCGTTTCGTCTCGTCTATCGATTCGAGGACATTGAATGAGATGGGATAATCAGTATCGAATGGGGCTATGTATATGACGTCGCGGATGCGCTCTTTAGGTATGTATTCGAGCAGAAGCTCCGCCGTCTTGCCGTGCGGATCTATAAAGGCCAGACCGGCTCCGTTTTGGATGTCTTGCACGGCCATATTTTCCAAGAGGCACGACTTACCCATGCCGGTCTTTCCTATGACATAGACGTGTCTGGTGCGGTCATTGGCTTTGATGCCGAACTTGACCCGCTGGTTGCGGGCGTCCGTTTCGGCAAAATATGTGACGCGATTTTCGTCCATAGTGTGAGGAGTTCCTCATTATTATATCATAGAAGCGCTCGTACTCGCCGATACTTCCGCCCTGCTATATATCGCCCCGGCATTCCACAGCAACCAACTATCCAGTCCAACGTCATATGTCGCCTGCTTTTGCGCGTCTACCATTGCCGGCGTATAGACGGCACCAAGGTCGAAAGCCTGGAGCCATGGGCGCAACTTCGATGGCGTGGAGGAGGCGGCGATAGCACGGGCAACGGCCGTGCCCATGGAATATTTGACGATCTCGTATGGATGCAGTGCCGGGTGGGCATAGCCCTGAAAGCCGTCAGCGAAGTGGGATGGATAGACCATTGGGTCTACGAAATCAAAATAAGGAAAAGCGTTCTCTATGATTTGGCCTATGCCCATATCGTTCGTCTCGCTAGTCGTCTGACCGAAAAGATCGACGGAAATGGGAATGCCGGAAGACGATAGCTCATCGTGCAGATATGAGAAGAAGCTAGTGATAACCTCGGCTTTAGTCATAAAAGTGGTAGTCGAGGCAGTCTTGGTAGTGGTGGCAATTCTAGCGAAGACGGCGTCGGAGATGGCTCCGTCCGACGGGAATCTGACATAGTCAAAATTGATCTCGTCAAAGCCGACGGCGTATGCCTGTTTTGCGATAGCGGCGATATAAGCCCAAGCGTCAGACGAATCCGGATCAAGCCAATACGCTCCACCGGCGTCTTTCCACGGCTTGTCTGTGCGGGCATCAGTCACGGCCCATTCCGGATGCACGGTCGTCGCGTACGGATCCTGGAAGACCGCAACGCGGCCTATGACATATACGCCTTTAGCGTGCAAAGCGGCGAGAAATTGCTCTATATCGGGAATGCGGTCCTGGGCAGATCCGACGGAATCGATGAGCGGATCTTTGAATCTGGGGTCGTCGACTATATATCCGACGCGGCCGCTGTAATCCTTTACGTCAATGACGATAGAATCGAGCTCCGTCGAGCCGTCAAGCAGGCTCCACATTTCTTTCTGGAAAGAAGGAGTGCCGGCGGCCCAGCTGGTGAAGTAAAACGCTTTGACCGGATCAGGCGTGGAAATGTGAGTGACGACGAAAGGCGGCGGTGGAGCAGGCGTGGTCGTGGCGTAATCGTCGGCGGTAGAAGCGGAAGAAGTCGCCGCGATCGACCCTGCGGCCGAAGCGTCGGCATTGTCATTAGAAAAAGAAACGCGCGCGGCCGGCAAGAACCAGATGAAAAAAACGGCGCAAATGAGGACCATGAAAGCGCCGAGGATGTACGTCCGAAGGCGCATTAGGGCAGAGGAGTTGTATTCGTATCGGCTAAAGCGGAAGGTGCTTGGAAAGTAAGCGAGGAAATTTCCGGAGCGGTAGGAGCGGGAGGAATGATCGGCGTATGTTCAATGTATGGTGCCGCCGGTTTTGCCGGAACGCTCGCCGGTTTCATCATGTATGCAGTGATGATGATGGCTAGTCCGACTAAAATATACAGGACCGTATTCCAGGCAGAGGGGAGGTACGAGAACAGAGCGATGGCGATCGTAATGGCTCCTAGTATCATTATTATCTGGCGTTTGGACATGGTGTTGCCATTGTACCGCAAAATGGTAGGATAACGCCAGAAAGGCATTCTATGAACAAAGACAAAATACGGCTTGTAGATATGACTCCTCTGGATGTTCAGCCGTATCAGTCTTCAGGGACTGCCGTGCGGCTTTTCATCAATGGCAAATGGTTTGCGGGTATCATGGACCATCTCTCTATTGATCAGAACCCCTGTCTCCTAAGGCTTAAGCGTCATGGGCTTTTACACCGTGATCCGCCTACACCAGCTGACGAGCCTGGGGAATCGCTCTTTTCGGACAGAGACATGGTCATGAGGGAAATCGTCTCTGACGGACAGCCATTTATGATCGACAGCCCGGAAATGGTCATTCGGCAAGATAACCCAAGCGATGTGCTCGTCATCAAGTTTAAAAACGGCATCGCCATCCTATCGCGTCGCCAAGAGGACATGGCCAAAGCCAAACGGTTGTTGCAAATGGCCGAGGCACTGCATCAATGAGCCGCGCTGATCAGTATCGGAGCGGCTCTTTTTTATCAGCTCACCATGACCACGAACTCGCCCCTCGCTTTGTCTGAATTCGATTCGAAATAAGCCTTCACTTCTTGAGCCGATCCGGATACGACTTCCTCGAAGATTTTCGTCAATTCGCGACATACGGTTACGCGTTTTGACTTTCCTTTTTCCTTTTTACTTTTTACTTTTTCATCAGCTTGGGCAAGATGTTTAGCCAATGAATCTAAAGTCTTCATTATCCTGTGCGGTGATTCGTAAAAGACCATGGTGCGCTCGGAAACGGCTATTTCTTTGAATAAAGTCTCCCTTCCCTTTTTGTGAGGCAGAAAGCCGAGGAAGGTGAAATCGGCGCATGGAACGCCGGCGATTGATAATGCGGCCGTCAAAGCGGAAGGTCCTGGGACGGATTCTATTTTCACCTCCCCCACGAAAGTGTCAACTTTCTTGACACTTTCACGGAGTACTCCGGAAGAATGTCCTGCGGGCGAATCGTAATAAGTCGCGCCTAAATGAGGACCTCCCGCGACGCCAACATTCACAGAAAAAGCCTCTCTTATTCGCGCCACCAATTCCGTCCCCGGATCGGAAATCCCAGGCGTACCGGCATCGGAAACCAACGCCAAGTTTTTTCCTTCTTTAAAGAGTCCAATGATCTCTTCAACCCGTGAAATCTTGCTATGCATGTGATATGAGAGTGTCGGCTTGGATATACCGTGCCGATCCAGTAACCTCTTCGTCATCCGCGTATCCTCGCACAATATGAGATCAACCGAAGACAGGACCTTCAAAGCCCGGAGAGTTATGTCCTCCAGATTGCCTATGGGCGTGCCGACGATGTAGAGAGTAGCCATGGACCAATAGTAAATAGAAAAGAGCAAATAGTAAAGAGCAAGTAACAAAAAAGTTCTGCTATTTACTATTTCCTATTTACTATCTACTATGTATCCAATGAAACCGGCCCAACCTATAATCTACGTCACCCGCGAGATAGAGCGCGCCATTGGCATGCCACCGGGACCTAATTACTTGATCGTGGCCGACAGGACCCCTTACGGCGAAAGCATAAAACGGCAATATCCGGAATTCGTGACTCTCATAGACAGCACATCGGAAAAGCCGCTTGGCACCGGCGACCTCCTGCAAAATGAGAAAGTCAGAAAACTGGTCTTGAATAATGGCGGCACGGTGCTGGTATTCAAGAATACGCCGCGCATAGAGCCTATCGTCATAGAGAATGGCTGGACTTTGCTAAATCCAAAGGCTTCGCTCGGAGAAAAGATAGAAAATAAATTGAGCCAAATAGAATGGTTGGGCGAGCTAGGTCCGTTATATCTTCCGGAGCATAGTTTGCAAGTGACGAAAAATATCGCTTGGACCGGCGAGCCATTTATACTCCAATGGGGACATGGCCATACAGGAAGTGGCACTATACTCATATCTTCCGCCGCCGATTTGGCTACCATTCAAGCCCGATTTCCGGAACGAATGTCCCGAGTCAGCGGCTACATAAAAGGCCCCTCATTCACAGTGAATGCCGTCGTGGCCGGCGACAAGGTCATGATGAGCGACATAAGCTATCAGATAACCGGTCTTGCCCCATTCACGGATAAAGCTTTCACCACCATAGGAAATGATTGGAGCGTGACGCAGACATTGCTCACCGCGGAAGACATAAAAGCCATCGAGTCGATGACGAATAAGATCGGAGCAAAACTCATAGCTAACGGCTGGCGCGGACTGTTCGGCGTGGATATCATGAAAGATGAAAAGGCCGGCCGCATATTCCTCATAGAGATAAATGCCCGCCAACCGGCATCAGTCACCTTTGAGTCATTCCTTCAGGAAGAGAGCCGACGCCAAGGCGCCGTTGGTCTGACCACATTCGAGGCTCATATAAAGGCCCTTCTCGGGGAGAAAATCGACCAACCCCTCATCCCCGTCAAAGACGGAGCCCAGATAGTCCAGCGCGTCACAAAAACTATCATGAACATGCCCGATGACGTCGCCGGCTCGCTTGAATTGGCAGGCTATCGGGTCATTTCCTATCCCAATTCCCAGGAGAATGAGGACCTCATCAGAGTTCAAAGCTTGGAGGGAATAATGGAGGGAGATGGCAAGTTTAATGCACGGGGCGAAGAAATCAAAAGGAGCTTGAGACAAGAATAGATAATTTGTGGGCATTGCCATGCTTAAGCATTCCTAGATACGAAGCCAATGCTTCCGGTTTTGGCCCACTGGCGAGTGAATTACTAACGGCCTTCAACATCCTCCTCTTCGTGGCCGTCCTCAATACTCGGTGGTCCGGAAAATGGACCCAACCGAGATAATCGACGCCGGAAGCGACGGTGCGAATGGACACTTTATTCGGATGAAGCTGAAGTTTGAGCCGTTCAGATAAGAATTTTCTGATCAATGGCAGAATACCTATAAGCCATTCCCTGTTAGGCGACATGATGACGAAATCGTCGGCATAGCGGATGTAATACTTCGCTTTGAGCCGATGCTTCACGAATTGATCAAATTCATTCATGTAAATATTGACGAGTAATTGAGAAGTCAGATTGCCCAAAGGCAGACCGACACCTTTTCCAGTTGAAGAAAAGCTGGCTACGATTTTCGACATCAGAGCTAGGATATTCTTATCCTGAATATATAACGACAAAATATCCATAAGAATCTCTTGGTCTATGGAAGCAAAGAATTTCCGTATGTCGCATTTGAGAATCCAGATAGTTTTCGTGTGATTGCAGGAAGCCTTGTACGCGAATATTCTGAATTTATTCAAAGCCTTGTGAGTCCTTTGTTAAACCTGCATGAGAATGAATCGGCGATAAATGTCCTACTGAAAAACCAGTATAGATTTCTGTGTAAAGCGCGATGAAGCAGTCTGTCTCTGACGCTGGCCTTTTACGAATTCTTCCCAAGCTTCGAGTAGATTTTGGAGAGAGATGATATTATCGTAAGTATGATTGAACTTGATCCGTCGCAGACTATGAAAGCCCCCCCCCCACGGATTTTGCCGGTGATGCGTAAGATTAAAGAGGCTTATCTGATTTGGCATGGATATTATAAAGAATTACCGAAAGAATACAGATATTCTATAGGATTACGGATAGACACATTGTTCGTGGAAATCATCGAGGCTATAGCCGCGGCCACTTTCTTATCTCCGGAAGAGAAATATCCGTATGTCCGTTTGGCCATAAAAAAGTTGGACGCACTCAAAGTGTTATTGATGATTCTCTGGGAAACAAAATCTATCGACGACAAGAAGTATATCGCATTGTCGGTGAAGCTGGAGGAGATCGGCCAGAATCTCGGCGGTTGGAGCGGGCAGATCGTCAGTCAGAACGCAAAACAAAACTCTCCCAAATCCGCTCCGTCAATTGACGGAAAGCGTACGGGAGAGAAATGAAGAGAGTTGCAAGACCCGCGGACAGATTGCTGGCATTCCAGTCGTTGTCGAGCCAGTTGTAGTTCCAGTCCCACTTGTCGCCATTGCGATACAAGTAGAGCACGTGACGGTTGCCGTTCGGGTTGCGCAGAAATGTGCGAGATGCCATCCATGTCACCATCCTTCGAATACTCTCAGGGTTGAATCGAATCCGGCATATTCAATGCCCTAGCACCTCACACCAAGTATCTTCAATTTTTTGAAGTGTCTTCATAAGCCCTCCGTCCGAAGCCTTGACCGCGGACGCTCTCAGCTCATGGATACTGGATTCGGCCGCGGGAAGCCATGACCGCCCGCATGATTCGCCTACTACCGCAAATAGTTTACCATATGCAGAAAACCCACATGATTTCGTCATGTAGGTTTTGAATGTCAGCGGCTCATTCCATGCCGAGTGGTTAGACCACCAAATTTTTAGGGCAAAGGTCAAAGTGTCCAAAGGACATAGTGACTTAAGCCTAAGTGCTAACTTGCAAGACCCGCGGACAGACCGCCGGCATTCCAGCCGTCGCCGAGCCAGCCGTCGCCCCAGACCCACCCGTCGCCATAGCGATACAAGTAGAGCACGCGACGGTTGCCGTTCGGGTCGCGCAGAACGAGGCCAAAGAAGCTCATCCACGAAATCTTGCGATTCCGCCAGAGCCATTCGAGACAGCTGTTCTCCTTGTTCTGCTGGTAATCCTGCCACAATGCCAGAAAGATGTTTCCGCCGAACTGGGTGTTAGCCGAGGCCTGCAAGCGTTTGAGCTTCTCCTCGCCGTTGATAGAGCTTTCGCTCTTCTTGAGCCCAGACTCGAATATGGCCGCGGCGAGATCAACTTCAGTGAGCGCGAGCGAGCGTTTATCGAGGTCTTGTTCGCCCTTGAGGCCGTAGCCGTCAGCAGGACCTTTCCAGACTGTCCAACCGGAACCGATGAACTCGGTCGGGTCGAATTTCAGGTCGGGATTGATACGGATAATCCTGGGTTCGCCGATGATGAGTCGGCAACCATTGTTGAGGAAGGCGGTGAAGCGTTCGCCGGCACCCTTTGGATCGCGCACCACATTGTCTTGAAGCCTTGCGCGATTGAAGTCGATCTGACCGCAATTGGCATTCGCAATGAGCGTCGTTATGACTGATTGGAATTGGTCGATAGTGATTGGTTCCATATTTCCTTTCGTCTGCTTTGGATTGGTTATCCCCCGCAACATGCAAGAGATAATTAGTCCACGCCGTTTGTTTGGGTTGTTACGGCGTTCTCTAAAGATTCATACCTATAAACCCTTAAAGAACGCCATAACCGTGCAAGCTAGCCTATCAAAGAACTACGCTACTATTATACACCTATTAACATACCGTGTCAAGGCCTCCTAAAGTGGCTTATTTAAAGGTATATTTAGAGGTAATCATACAAAACAAAGAGGGGCCCGCATTCGCAGTACCCCCTTCATGCCATTAGATTATCACCAAATATCTCCAAAAGTCAACTGCCCTATATTCAATGAACACCAAAACCCTCTCAACTCGCGCCTTATCCGTCATCGACCAATACCTGCATTTCCGTGCCGGCAATGCGGTTTGCTCTGTTCCCTATTTCAATAACCGGACGGTGAAGGCTCGCGCGGCTCTGCGAGCAGATAACGGCAAAGGTAGCCCGAAAGAGATATTAGACGAGGTTCAAGCCATAGCCGTAAAAAGCCATGCTTCTCTGAACGCATTGACCGACCAGTCGTTAAAGATGCTCTTGTCGGATAATAATATCGGCATAGATTGCTCGGGCTTCGCCTATTACATATTGAATGCCGAAAGCGAGGAGAACAAGAAAGGTTCGCTCGATAAGCATATATCCTTCGTCAAT
>Ga0182027_10010283_pt1 | contig 13326 bp, 14 predicted proteins | sample 712E1DmetaG_FD_121300 | JGI IMG/M metagenome (GOLD analysis project Ga0182027, IMG submission 121300) | Permafrost microbial communities from Stordalen Mire, Sweden - 712E1D metaG (Illumina Assembly) | ecosystem: Environmental > Terrestrial > Soil > Wetlands > Permafrost | place: Sweden...
TCCACCCTTTCCTTTCGTGCCACTCCGTCGGGAAAGGACAGCGACCCCGCGGCCGCGCCCAAGCCTAGCTTAATCCCTGACGATTTGGTTGCCCAGCTCTGGCGTTGTGTCGGGCGGGGGTCGGCTCGCGACGCGAGGCGCCGCAGTCGGGGCACGCCGGTCATCTGCGCGGCCCAGGCGCTGAGATGGCTTTGAGCACGACACCCCCAATGACTGCCTGTCCGACGAATCGAACAGAATCGCAAACGATAATAGGCTCACCTCGGCGGCCGTCCAGTGCGACTCTGTTGGAGAACGTACGTTATAGAGCGATTCACTGCAAGCCCGCGTGGTCGCCGAGCAGGCGCTCGCCTCTATCGGACGGCGAGGACCGCGTCGGCCAGGTCGTCTCCCAGCGCCAGTCGGCCGCCGCAGGCGGCCGCCAGCTCGGCCTCGGTGACGTCGTCGAGGGTGCGACCCAGGTCGGCGGGCAGCCACGCGCGGGGCGCGAGCAGCCACTCGCCGCCGGCGAGCGGCTGCTCGCGCAGGGCCTCCAGGACCTCACGCCCACCCAGCAGCCCCGTGACGGTCACGTGCGGACCGAACAGTCGGTTGGCGACGATGTAAGGACGCACGGCGACGGCGCCGCGGGCCGCGAGCCGGCGGGCGGCGACGGTCAGCACCGGCGCCGACGCCGTGCCACCCAGCAGGGCGAGCCGCAGGCCGCCGGCGGCGATCTCCAGCGCCTCGGCGTCGGCCAGCAGAGCGGCACAGACGCCGATGCCGTTCTCGTACTGGGCGGGAGCGTCAGCGGCCGGGGGCAGCACGCCCGTCTGCAGGTAGAGCTCGTCGGCGGCGTGCACGAAGCGCCGCCCCAGGCGGCCCAGTAGCGCGCCTTGCAGCTCGGAGACGAGTGTCAGGGCCTTGGCGGCGTCACCGGGCGTCACGCGTCGCAGGCCGCGCGCCTCGCGCGCCAGCGAGACCGGCACGACGCCCACGTCGACCACCCCGCTGCCGGCGCCCGCCGGGCCCGCCGCGGCGCCCGGATCATCGCCCGCGCCGCCATCGCCCGCGCCACCGTCCGGCCCGGGCGCGGCCAGCGCGCCGAGCTGCTCGATCGTCTCACGCAGCACCGCCCCGTCGTTGACACCGGGGCACAGCACCACCTGCACGTGCATCTGTATGCCGTGGCCGGCGAGCCAGGCGAGGCGGGGGCGGGCGCGGACCGCGCCCGCCCCCATCAGCCGGACGCGCACGCCGTCGTCCCAGGCGTGCAGCGAGACGTACAGAGGCGAGAGCCGCAGGCCGGCGATGCGCTCCAGGTCGTGCTCGTCGAGATTGGTGAGGGTGATGAACGTGCCCTGCAGGAACGAGAGACGGTAGTCGTCGTCGCGCACGTACAGCGACGGGCGCAGGCCCGGCGGGAGCTGGTCGACGAAGCAGAAGGTGCAGTCGTTCGCGCAACGGCGCAACGGCACGCCGAGACCGTCGCGCAGCGACAGGCCGTGCTGCTCCCCACGCCGCAAAGCGACACGCTTTGCGAGGCGAAGGTCGCCTCGCTGCAGCTCGAGACTGAAGCGACCGTCGGCGACGGCCAGCGTGAGGTCGAGCACGTCCTCGGGCGCCCGGCCGTCGATCGCCACGATCCGGTCGCCGGCCCGCACGCCGGCGCGGGCCGCCGCGCCGGCGACCTCGTCGACCGTGAGGCCGCCACTCGGCAGGCGAGCCGCGGCGGGGGCGCTCACCGACGGCGGACCGCGGCGCTCATCGGCCGAGGAGCTCGCGAATACGCTGCACGGCGGCGTCGATCTCGTCTTCGGGCGTCGAGGCGCCGGCGGTCACGCCGACGCGACGCGCCCCGGTCAGCCAGGCGCCCTCGAGCTCGGCGGCCGTCTCGATGTGCCAGGTGCGCGCCTGGATGACGCGGCACAGGCTCGCCAGACGGGTCGTGTTGGCGCTGTTGCGGCCGCCGACCACGATCACCACGTCGACCGCGCGGGCGAGCTTCTGAGCGGCCGTCTGGCGTTTGCCCGTGGCGTCGCAGATGGTGTTGAAGACGAGCGTCTCGCGGGCCGCGGGAGCCAGGCGCGAGACCAGGCGCGCCAGGTTATCGCGCGTCTGGGTGGTCTGCACGACCACCCCGACGCGCTTGCCCCGCACGTCGCGCAGGCGCAGCTCGTCGGCATCCTCGACGACCACCGCCCGGGGGCCGGCCCAGGCCACGAGGCCGACGACCTCGGGGTGGTCGCGCTCGCCCAGGATGACCGGGATGTAGCCCTGCTCGCGCAGCACCTCGGCCTTCTGATGGGCGACGTTGACGAATGGGCAGGTGGCGTCGATCACCGCCAGGCCGCGGGCTTGCGCGGCAGCGACGACCTCGGGGTCGACGCCGTGCGTGCGCACGATGACGGTGCCGCTGCCGACCTGGCTGAGGTCGTCGATGGCGGCGATGCCACGCCGCGCCAGGCGCGCCACCACCGAGGGGTTGTGGATCAGCGGACCGAGCGTGTAGATCGGCGGCGCCAGCGCCACACCGGCCTCTTCGGCGATGCGCAGGGCGCGCTCGACGCCGTAGCAGTAGCCGGCGTAGCGGGCGACGACGATCGCGGCGCCGCCGCGATCGTCGTCGCCCGCGGCCGCCGTCGTCGGGCGCTCGTCGTCAGAGGGACTCATAGAGCGCCTCGACCGCCGTTCGAATGCGGGCCGCGGCCTGAGCGTACATCTCACTCTTCTTTCCCTCGAGCCCCGAGAGGTCGACCGCGGGGCCGGCCTTGAGACGCACGACCGGCAGCCCCGGCCGGCCGTCGTGGACGACCTTGTCGCTGCCCTTGAGACCGACGGGGATGACCGGGGCGCCGCTGCGCAGCGCCAGCATGCCCACGCCGGGCTGGAACTCGTGCACGGCGTCGTCGCGCATGCGCGTGCCCTCGGGGTAGATGATGAGCGCCTCGCCGCGGGCCAGCGAGGCGAGGGCCGCCTCGAGGGCTGAACGATCGCTCTGACCGCGCCTGACGGGGATCGCGCCGAGCTCGGTCACCGCCCAGCGCAGAGCGGCGTTGCCGAACAGCTCGGACTTGGCGAAGTAGCGCACCGGCCGCGGAAACGCATGACCGACGAAGAACGGGTCGAGCTCGCTCTTGTGGTTGGCGGCGATGAGCGCCGCGCCGGTCGCCGGCAGGTTGGCGGCTCCCTCGCACGACAGCCGGTAGGTCGCGCACAGTGTGAGACCGGAGATCACGCGCACGGTGCGGTAGAACCAGCGGTCGCCGGGCGCGTAGAGCGGGACGTGCTTCACGAGCCCGCTCCGAGCCGGGCCACGACGACCTCGCGCGCCGCCTCAACGACCTCGTCGATGCCCAGTCCCGACGTGTCGAGCTCGACGGCATCGGCGGCGCAGCGCAGCGGAGCCACGGCGCGCTGTGAGTCGTAGGCGTCGCGCGCGACCATGGCGCGCAGCGTCTCGCCGGCGTCGACATGCTCACCGCCGGCGATCAGCTCCTTGCGACGCCGCTCGGCGCGCACCTCGGGTGAGGCCGTCAGGAAGAGCTTCACCGGCGCCGCCGGGAACACGACGGTGCCGATGTCGCGCCCTTCGATGACCACGTCCTGGGCGGCGCCGATACGGCGTTGCTCGTCGAGCAGCACGGCGCGCACCTCGGCGTGCGCGGAGACCTCGGAGACCGCGGCCGACACGGCCGGCCGGCGGATCTCTTCGCTCACGTCGCGCTCGGCGGCCACGATGCGTCCGTCGGGGGCAAACGAGATGCGCGCTTCGCGTGCCAGGGCCGCGAGCGAGGCGCCGTCGTCGGTAGCCACGCCCTCGCGCAGAGCGAGATAGGCCACCGCCCGGTACATCGCGCCGGTGTCCAGGTAAGCGAACCCGAGCCGCGCGGCTAGCAGCCTGGCCAGCGTGCTCTTGCCCGAGCCGGCCGGGCCGTCGATGGCGATCACGGTCATGAAGCCAGCACCTCCGCCAGGACTTCCGTGAAGCCGGGGAACGTGACCGCGGCGGCGTCGAAGCCGCTCACGCTCACTCCGGCGGGACACGCCAGGCCGGCGACCGCGCCCAGCATGGCGAGACGGTGGTCGCCGCGGCTGGCAACCACACCGCCGCGCAGGGGCACAGCGGCGACGCGCAGGGCGTCGTCGCCGGCTTCGGCCTCGCCGCCCAGGCCGGTCACGATGTCGACGATCGCCGCCAGGCGGTCGCTCTCTTTGGCGCGCAGCTCGGCCACCCCCTCGACGATCGTCTCGCCCTCGGCGAAGCAGGCCAGCAGCGCCAGCAGCGTCACCTCGTCGATCAGCGCGGGGACCTCGGCGGCGGCCACGGTCGTGCCGTGCAGTGACGAAGCGCGAACCTCAAGATCGCCGCGCGGCTCGCCGCCGTCCTGCCCGGTGACCGTCCACTCCACCAGGCCGCCCATGCGGCGCACCGCGTGAAAGAAGCCCAGCCTCGTGGGGTTGAGCCCGACGTCGACCACGGTCAGGTGAGACCCGGGCACCAGCAGCGCCGCCGCCGCCAGGAAGGCCGCCGACGAGAGGTCGCCCGGCACCACGACCTGCCCGAGCTCGAGACGCTCGGCGCCGCGCACGCCGATCTCGGCGCCGCGGCGGCGCAGCGGCGCTCCCGCGGCCTCGAGCAGGCGCTCGGTGTGGTCGCGACTGCCGGCCGGCTCGACGACCACCGTCTCGCCCTCGGCCAGCAGCCCGGCCAGCAGCAGACACGACTTGACCTGGGCGCTGGCGACCAGTGGCTCGTAGCGGATCGCCCGCAGGGCGCCGCCCTCGATGATGAGCGGCGCAAGCTCGCCGTCGCGTGCTTCGATGTGGGCGCCCATGGCCCGCAGCGGCGCGACGATGCGACCCATCGGACGAGCGCGCAGGGAGCGATCGCCGTCGACGACGAACCGGCCGCGCTGGCCGGCCAGCAGCCCCGCGAGCAGTCGCATGCCGGTGCCCGAGTTGCCGGCGTCGAGCGGCCGGGCGGGCGGGCGCAGGCCGCGCAAGCCTGCACCGTGCACCACCACCCGCCGCTCGCGGCCGGCGAGACCGTCGATGTCGACGCCCAGGGCGGTCACCATGCCGGCCGTCGCCAGGGGATCGCCGGCCCAGACGGGCCCGACGATCTCGACCGGTCCGTCGCAGACCGCGCCGATCAGCAGGGCACGCTGGGTGATCGACTTGTCGCCCGGCACGCGCAAGCGGCCGCGAAGCGGGCCCGACGGCCGGAACGTGACCGTGTCGTGGCCCGCGCTCATGGCCTCTGGAGGGCTGTCGCGGCGAGCCCAGCGACGTGTGCGGCGCTCATTCGACGCCCCGGCCGGTGGTGACCTGGTAGCCCAGCACGCCCAGCAGCTCGGCCGCCCGCTCGCAGACCGCACCGCCCAGGACATAGACGGTCAGCTCGCCGCCGAGCTCGGCGCTCATGTGGTGCATGGCGAGGTCCTCGACGTTGATGGCGGCGTCGCCCAGGGCCACCATGATCTGCTGCAGGACCCCGGGCCGGTCGGGGATCTTCACCATGACCCGGAAGAGCTTGTCGGCCGACAGGCTCTCGGCGGCCAGCAGGCGCTCGCGGTGGCGCGCGGCGCGGCCGACGAGGAACGCCAGGCGGTCTTCGTCGGCCGCCTTGAGCGCCCCGGCCATCTCGTCGAGACCCTTGCGGTAGCCGTCGAGCGCGGCCAGCAGCGCCTCGCGGTTCTCGAGGAAGATGTCGGCCCAGACGCGGGCGTTGCTGCCGGCGATGCGGGTCATGTCGCGAAAGCTGGGACCGGCGCTGAGCAGCGCGTCGCGCGTTCCCTGATGCTCGCCGGCTTCGGTCATGAGGACGTTGGCCAGCACGTGCGGCAAGTGGCTCATGAGGGCCAGAACGCGGTCGTGCTCGTGGGGTTCGACCGCGACCGGCCGGGCGCCGATCTGCACGAGGAAGTCGTAGAGCTTCTGGAAGGCCGCCGGGTGCACGTGCGCGCCGGGCGTGAGAAAGTAGGTAGCCCCCTCGTAGAGCGATGCCCGGGCGTTGCCGACCCCCGCCGTCTCGGAGCCGCAGAGCGGATGACCGCCCACGCAGCGGCTCTGTTCGTCGGCGGTGAGCGCGTCCATGAGCATGGCCTTGGTGCTGCCCACGTCGCTCACCACGGCTTCGGGGCCGGCCGCGGCGTGGGCGCGGCGCACGTGCGAGACCACGAGCCGCACCGGCGTGCAGACGAACACGAGGTCGGCGGCGGCGGCGGCCTCCTCGAGGCTGGCCGCCGCCTCGGTGATGGCGCCGCGCTCGAGCGCGGCGGCGATCGTCGCCGAGCTGCGACTGTAGCCCACGACACGCCGCACGCCGGCGAGCTCGCGGGCCGCCAGGCCCAACGAGCCGCCCATCAGGCCGACGCCGACGACCGCGACCGTGTGCTCTGCCCGGCGAGACGGCGTCACGACCGCTGGGAGACCGTCTTGCCGGTCCAGCGGACCAGGTCGCGCACGCGCTTCGCGTACTCGGAAAAGGCCGCCGGCGACAGCGACTGGGGACCGTCGGACAAGGCGTGCTCGGGGTTGGGGTGCATCTCGACCAGCACGCCGTCGGCGCCGGCGGCGATGCCGGCCAGCGACAGCGGCAACACGAGGTCGGCACGCCCGGTCGCGTGACTCGGGTCGACGATCACCGGCAGGTGGCTGACAAGTTGCACGACCGGCACAGCGCTCACGTCGAGCGTGTTGCGGGTAGCCGTCTCGAAGGTGCGGATGCCGCGCTCGCAGAGGATCACCTGACGGTTACCCTCTTTGACGATGTACTCGGCGGCCATCAGCCACTCTTCGATCGTGGCCGACAGCCCCCGCTTGAGCAGCACCGGCTTGTCGGCCCGCCCCACCTCGGAGAGCAGCTGGAAGTTCTGCATGTTGCGGGCGCCGATCTGCACGATGTCGGCGTACTCCAGCAGGGCTTCGAGGTCGCGCGGGTCCATGAGCTCGGTGACGATCGGCAGGCCGGTCTCGTCGCGGGCCGCGGCCAGCAGCTTGAGCCCTTCGACGCCCAGCCCCTGGAAGGCATACGGCGACGAGCGCGGCTTGAACGCTCCGCCGCGCAGCATGGAGCCGCCGGCCGCCGCCACACCGCGGGCGGCAGCCATGACCTGCTCCTCGGTCTCGACCGAGCACGGCCCGGCGATGATCGCGAAGTGCCCCCCGCCGAGCTTTCTGCCACGCACGTCGACGATCGTGTCGTGCGGATGGAACTCGCGGCCCACCAGCTTGTACGGCTTGAGGATGGCGACCACCCGGTCGACTCCCGGACACGCTTCGAGCGGCGCTCCGGCAAGCTCTTCGCGATCGCCGATGGCGCCGATCACCGTCACCCGCTCGCCCTTCGAGACGTGGGCACTGGCGCCGACCTCTTCGATCCGGGCGACGACGTGAGCGATCTGCTCCTCGGTGGCGCCCTCCTGCATGATGATCATCATGCTCAGTGGTCCTCCCTTCGACGGCCGCGCGGCGCGCCCGGCGACCCGGCGCTCACGACGGCAGGTCGAGGCGCAGCTGCCTCGCCTCGTGCAGGTAGACGTGGTGCGCGGCCTCGTCGGGGCGCCGGTAGCAATGCATCAGGACGCGGATGCAGCGCGACATGGCGCCCTCGACGGGGATCTCCTGGGCGCACAGCAGCGGCGTGTGCGACAGGCCCAGCGCCCGGGCCGCGGCAGCCGGAAAGTCGGAGCGCAGGTCGGGCGTCGCCGTGAAGAGGATGCTCACGATGTCGTCGACGGCGAGACCGTTCCTGTCGAGCAGCTCGGTGAGCAGCTCCTCAGTGCGCGCCTTGATGTCGTCCCGTGTGTCGGCGTCGACGGTGGTCGCGCCGCGCAGGGCTCTCAGCCTGGGCCTTTGCTCGTCGCTCACGGGCGCCTCCGTTCGTGCCGCTGAAGCGGACAGCCAGTATAGCGGACGCCCTACGCCTGAGGCGCGGGTGTGGGCGGCGACTCGTCGCCCTCGGTCTCTGCCTCGTCGCCATGAGCCGAAGCGTCGTCGCCCTCGCGCGGCAGGTCGTCGCTCTGGGGCGCCAGGTCGTGCTCGGGAGGCGGCGCGTCGTGGTCGCGTGCCGGCCCGGAGGCCGGCGCGGCCAAGTCGACGGCTTCTCCGGGGTCGTCGCCGGCGAGGTTGCGTTCGACCTCTTCGGCGGCCCGTCGCAGGGCTTCGACCTCGTCGCCCGACAGCGCCCGCCAGGCACCGATCTTGAGGTTCTTGTCGGACAGGGGCCCGTAGCGGCGGCGGTGCAGCTCCTCGACCGGCAGGCCGAGAGCCGCCAGCATGCGGCGCACCTGGTGTTTGCGCCCCTCGTGGATGGTCAGCTCGACGAGGGTGCTCTTGTTGCTCTGCTTTTCGACCCTCGCTTCGGCCGGCGCCGTACGGCCGTCCTCGAGCTCGATGCCGCTGCGCAGCTCGGCCAGCGCCCGTTTGCCGGCGTGGCCGCGCACCCGCGCGCTGTAGGTCTTGGTGACGCCGTAGCGGGGGTGCATCAGCCGGTTGGCCAGCACGCCGTCGTTGGTCAGGATGATCAACCCGGTGGTGTCGAGGTCGAGCCTGCCCACGGGGAACAGGATGCGCCCGTCGGGGACCATGTCGACCAGGACTCGCTCGGCGTGCGGATCGCTGCGCGTCGAGGCCACCCCGCGCGGCTTGTTGACCAGCACGTAGCGGTACTCGCGCGGGGTCGCGATCTCGCCCTCGACGGCCACCTCCGCCTGCTCGCCGACCTTCTCGCGGGGGAACGCCGTCACCGTGCCGTCGATCGTCACCTTGCCTTCGCGGATGAGCTCGTCGCAGCGCCGTCGCGAACCCACGCCGGAGCGCGCCAGGTAGACCACCAGCGTCATGTCGTTGCGCTGCTCGCCGCCGCCACCCTCGCGCCGCCGATCGTCGCGCTGCCCGTCGCGCTGCCCGTCGCGCTGCCCGTCGCGCCCGCCGCGCCGTTCGCTCACGGTCGTCTTCTTTCGGCGTTCGACAGCAGGCGCGCCCGCAGCTCGTCGGTCTCGGCGACCGACAACGCGAACGATTCGAGGTCGTCGAGGCCGTCGAGGCCGTGCAACCCGAAGAGCTGCAGGAACCGCTCGCTGGTGGCGTAGAGGATCGGCGACCCGGGAGTGTCGGCCCGGCCGCGCTCTTCGACGAGACCACGCTCGACCAGCGAGGTGAGCGCCCACTCCGACGACACGCCGCGGATCTGAGCGACCTCGGCCCGTGTCGTGGGCTGCAGGTAGGCCACCACGGCCAGCGTCTCGAGCAGCGCCGGCGAGAGGTCGTCGGGGCGCCGGGCGCCGGCGAAGCGCTCGACCGGCGCCTCGCAGTCGGAGGCGACCCGGAACGCGAAGCCGCCGGCCACTTCGGCGAGCTCAATGCCGTGACGCCCGCCCGAATACTCCGCGGCGAGCGTGCTCAAACCGGACGCCACGCTGTCGCCGCTGGCGGCGCAGGCCACGACCAGCTCGTCGGTCGCGACGGGTCGCGGAGAGATGAAGATGACCGCTTCGAGGCGGCGGCTGATGTCGTCCATGAAGACTCGGGGCTCGGGGAGTGGGTCAAACGCGCCTGTGAAGCATCCTACCCCACGGCCGCGAGCGCGTCATCAGGCCGGCCGTCCCGGCCGCCCGGCGAGCTCGTCCGCGTGACGGTGATCTCGGCGAACGGGCGCGGCTGACGGAGGCTCACCTCGCCGCGATTGTGGAGCTCGAGCAGCGCGAAGAAGGTGACGGCCTTCTGCAGCCGGTCGCGGGGCGCCACCGCCGAGAACGTGAAGCTGCGCTCGGCGGCCAGCAGGTCGCGCAAGCGCCGCAGCTCGGCCACCAGCGTGACCGCGATGTCGGTGATATGGCTGACGTCGGGCGCCGGCGGCTCGGCGAGCAGCACCCCCAAAGCGCGGGCGAGCGCGGCGGCCGGCAGAGCCGGCCCGGCGCTCGCCGTCCGCAGGAAACGTTGCGGCACCGGCACGGACCGGTAGAGCCGGCCGCCATGCTCGCCGAACAGGCAGCCCAGCCGGCCGGCGGCGCCCTTGAACCTGGCGAAGCGCAGCAGCGTGTCGAGCAGCTCCTCGCCGGCGGCCTCCTCGTCGAGATCGGCCAGCTCCTCGGCGAACGGGCTGCCGGCGTCGAGCAGGCGGCGCGATTTCATCTCGAGCAGCGCCGCGACCAGCACGATGAAGTGCGAGGTGGCCTCGAGGTCGAACTCCTCGGACTCGGCCAGCCGCAGGATGTACTCGGCGACGATGCGCGAGACGTGGATCTCCCACAGATCGACCTCGTCGCGCAGGATGAGCGTGACCAGCAGGTCGAAGGGACCGTCGAAGACGTCGAGGTCGAGGTGAAGCCCGTCGAGCGACCCCGCCGGGGTCGCTCGACGGGCTTCGGCGTCGCTCACTGCGCGGCCTTCGACGTCGGGCTCATGCGGAGGTCGTCACTCGTCGGTCTGGCGGATGAAGGGCGGGATGTCGAGATCGCCGCTGTCGAAGCTCGGCGGCCGCTCGAACGGCGTACCCTCGGGCTCGGGGGCCGTCGCCCGCCGGCCGCTCGTGGGCGGCGCCGGACGCTCGCCGACCTGAGGGCCGAACCCGGTGGCGATCACGGTCACGCTCATGAGTCCCTCGAGGCGTTCGTCGACGACGGCGCCGAAGATAATGTTGGCGTCGTCGTCGGCGGCCTGGGCGATCTCGCCGGCCGCCTCGTTGACCTCGTAGAGCGACAGGTCGCTGCCGCCGGTGATGTTGAGCAGGATGCCGCGAGCGCCGCTGATCGAGGTCTCGAGCAGCGGCGAGCTGACGGCCATGCGGGCGGCTTCGTTGGCGCGCGCCTCGCCGCGGCCGCTGCCGATGCCCATGAGCGCGGTGCCGGCCTCCTTCATGATCGTGCGCACGTCGGCGAAGTCGAGGTTGATCAGCCCGGGCACGGTGATCAGGTCGCAGATGCCCTGCACGCCCTGGCGCAGGATGTCGTCGGCATAGCGGAACGCTTCGACGATGGTGGTGGTGCGATCGACGACCTGCAGCAGGCGGTCGTTGGGGATCACGATGACCGTGTCGACGGCCGCCCGCAGCTCGGCGATGCCGGCCTGCGCCTGCTCCTGGCGCTTGCGCCCCTCGAACGCGAACGGTCGCGTGACGATCGCCACGGTCAGGGCGCCCAGCTCGCGGGCGACGGCGGCGATCACCGGCGCGGCACCGGTACCGGTGCCGCCGCCCTCGCCCGCCGTCACGAACACCATGTCGGAGCCCTTGAGCGCCTGCTTGATCTGGTCGCGCGAGACCTCGACCGCCTGTCGGCCGACGTCGGGGACGGCGCCGCCGCCCAGACCGTGCGTGATCTCCTGACCCACGTGGATCTTGACGTCGGCATCGCAGCTCTGCAGCGCCTGCGAGTCGGTGTTGACGGCGATGAACTCGACTCCGCGGATGCCGGAGTCGACCATCCGGTTGACGGCGTTCGTGCCGCCGCCGCCCACGCCCACGACCTTGATCGTGGTGACGTAGGCCCGGCCGGTCACGACCGGCTCGCCGTCGTCGAAACCGGGAGGCGGCGCTTCGCCGCCGGCGTCGGTGCGGCGGAACAGTTCGGACAGACCGTCGCGCATGCTAGGCCGACTTCCCATTCAGCACCTCCCGAGCGAGGCTGCGGTACGCCTCGGCACCTTTGCCCCTGGGATCGTACTTCAGGACCGAGGAGCCCTGCACGGGCGCCTCGGCGAACTTGATCGTCTTGCGCACGACCGTGTTGAAGACCAGCGGTCCGAAGTTCTCCTTAAGGATCTCGACCGCCTCGCGACCATGCAGGGTGCGCGCGTCGAACAGCGTCGGCAGGATCCCCTTGATCTTGACCTTCGGGTTGATGTTCTCGCGGATCATCTCGAGCGTGCGCTCGAGCTGCAGCAGGCCGCGCAGCGACAGGTACTCGCACTGCACCGGGACGATCACGCCGTCGGAGGCCGCCAGGGCGTTGATGGTGAGCAGGCCCAGCGACGGCGGTGTGTCGATCAGCACGAAGTCGTAGCGCGACAGGACGGGCCGCAGCGCCTTTTCGAGGGCGCGCTCGCGACCGATCTGGGTGGACAAGGCCATCTCGGCGCCGGCGAGATCGATCGTCGAAGCCGCCACGTCGATCTCGTTGCTGACGATCACCTCTTCGATCGGCAGACGGTTGACGAGCACGTCGTACATGCTCTTCTCGAGACTCTCGGGATCGATGCCCTGGCTCATGGTCAGGTTGCCCTGCGGGTCCATGTCGACGGCCAGCACGCGCTTGCCCATCTCGACGAGCGCGACGCCGAGATTGACGGTGGAGGTCGTCTTGGCTACGCCACCTTTCTGGTTTGCGAAAGCCAGAACCTGAGCCATGGGTCATGCTCCTGTCTCGAGACCGGTTCCCGCTAGCATTCTTTCCGGGCTCGCCAAACCCTGCAAAGCCGGGGCTCGCCGCGAGCGTGGCACGACCGCCTTGACCGCGTTCGCCCTGCGCCGCCGGCGTGCCGTGGCGCCCTGTGGCGCCCTGTGGCGAGGGGCGCGGCGGCAGGGCATCGTAGATGCCCTGCCGCCGCGCCCCTCGCCACACCGGTCGGGTCCTCTTGCCTGCCCTTCGCTCTCAGCTGCCTTTCGGCGGGGTCGGCGGCTTGGGCGCCTGCACGTCGTCGGCGGCCTCGTCGACCGCGTCGTCGGCGGCGGGCTCGTCGTCTGACTCGCCGTCTTCGTCGTCGCCCTCGGCCTCGTCGTCCTCGTCTTCGGCCTCGTCATCGGACTCTTCGTCGTCGTCTTCGGCGTCGGCGTCGGACTCTTCGTCGGACTCTTCGTCGGACTCTTCGTCGGACTCTTCGTCGTCGTCTTCGGCGTCGCCGTCGACGTACTCGTCCGCGTCGTACTCGTCCTCGACGTAGTCTTCGTCGTCTTCGTCGACGTCTTCTTCTTCGTTGACGATCTCGCGGATGGCGCGCCGCAGAAAGCGCACCTTGGTGCGGTCGGCGATCTCGAGGACGACGTAGTCGTCGCCGACCTTGCGGACGGTGCCGAACAGGCCCCCCACGGTGAGGACCTCGTCGCCCTTCTTGACCATGCGCTGGAGTTGCTCCTGGGCCTTCTTGGCGCGCCGTTGCTGGCTGTAGGTCGTGTACAGCATGAAGGCGATGACGGCGAAGACCAGCAGATAGATGATGCCACCGTTCACGGGTGTGTTCTCCTCTCGTCGTCGGGCACGGTGCGGCGCGCGCGCACCTCATCGACGAACTCGTCGAACGCGCCGGCCCTGATGGCGACGCGCGCACGCTCGCACAATCGTACCAGAACGCGCAGGTTGTGTTCAGAGAGCAGCGCCATGCCCACGATCTCCTTCTGGTTGACCA